>OERM01000249.1_pt1 | contig 18457 bp, 18 predicted proteins | sample 1540021 | NCBI WGS metagenome assembly OERM01 (sample SAMEA3891245, study PRJEB23780) | metagenome | biome: terrestrial biome; feature: animal house; material: water of meat washing | place: Italy | collected 2015-05-12 | reverse complement strand
TCTTGGTCTACGTGCCATAAAATACTCCATATATTGATGTTTATAACATCATTTGAGGAGCAGAATATCACTTATAGGAGTTGTTCAAATTTCCGGATCCATCTCTAAACAGTTTAAACCAATGGCTCATTGAAAGTTTCGACGTGGCTGTGAATGAAGCTTATTATGCAGCAGTTGAAAAACAACAAAAAGTTGGGCAGGTACATGCGCGGGTGGGCATTCCTTCTTGGTTGATCATGCGCGGTATTCGCGAGATTGAAAACAAGATCTTGGAACTCTTGGCTGAACTTCCGCTAGAAAATAACCACCACATGCTGAGTTATATGCTGCAAATTATGGGTTTTGCGACAGAAATTATGTGCAGATCCTATGAAGCCAATACTGAGCGGAGCCATGAAGTTAAGCATAGCTATCGTTTATTTTCTGCAATGCAAGATGTCGCGATACAAAAAGATAAGCAGCGCAGTATTTTGCTTGACTGGGAAAATGAGTTGATGTTCAAAGTCTTCTCCGAGCATCCGCAGTTACAACACATTGCTTTGTCTAAGTCGGAATTTGGTCTATGGTTTGTGCATAAAGCTGCGTATGCGTTTACGGGTGCAGAGCAGGTGGAGACCATTATCAGGCTGATTCAACAGGTCGATACCCTCAATTTTGACGTGCTCGACTGTCAAGATCAGGCTCAGAAGGTAGAACGCATTCAAGAAATTCGTGACGTGAACCGACAGATTCAGCATTTGGTCGATCAACTGTTTCAAGTGACCGAATATATAGACTCAGGCAATGACTCACTGACTCAGCTGTTAAACCGTCGTTATTTAAGTACGATTGTGTCGCGTGAAATTAATTTTGCCCGTAAAAATGATGCTGCGTTGAGCCTACTAGCAATTGATGCGGATTATTTTAAACGTATTAATGATAAGTATGGGCATACCGCAGGGGACTTGGCACTGCGTTTTATTGCGGAAGTCTTGTTAGATGTAGCGAAGGGCAGTGACTATGCCTTCCGTGTCGGTGGCGAAGAGTTCTTATTGCTGTTGGTCGACAGTGATCTCACGCGTGCTTTACAAATCGCTGAAACGATTCGCATGCGGATACAAGAAACCCCAATTCGTACCGCTCATGGGCAAAGTTTTAGTTTTACCGTCAGTATTGGCTGTACGGTTTATAATGGTCATCCTGACTATCAACGCTTTTTAGACACTGCCGATTCGGCACTCTATGCAGCCAAAAATAAAGGGCGTAACTGTATTCATGTGACTGAAAAAGTCCTGAGTGTTTAAATCTCAGACTTAAACACGAACTGTTCTAAGACGTTTCAAATCGGTTGTTGAGGTGCTTATACCTCAACAATCACATAGTATTTTTTTACAGCTTCAATCACTTCAAATGTGCCGATAAAACTCGGTGGAATAATTCCTGCCTGACCTGCTTTGACTTCAATGAAGTTTTGAGTGTGGGCATCATGAATACGGATGCAGCCTTCCATCACTTGAAAGAATTCTTGTTTATTGTCGGCAAATTGAATATTCCATGAGCCAACTTCACAGTGCCAAATTCCGCAGCCCATGTGTGGGTGTTCATATAGACTATAGGTCTGGCGCTGTGGATTGCCTTGAACCAAACGGTCTGGACGTGGAAAATCAATACTCTGTTCGCCTTGGGTCAAACCATGACCTGCTAACCAAATTGCTGACATTGCGTATTCCTCTAAACAAAAAATGAATCGTTCAATGATATATGCATAAAAAAAGCCCCAACAGAGGTTGAGGCTTTATGTTTCAATTAATAGCTTTCAGGGACTGCACTTAAAAACTCGCGGCGCTCTTCTTTATTGGTTTTAAAGTCACCAATAAAGGAAACGGTACGTGTAGTCGATTCTTGCTTGCCGACGCCGCGCATCATCATACACATATGTGCAGAATCAATCATAACCGCCACGCCACGTGCACCTGTCACTTCTGCAACCGCTTCTGCAATCTGCTGCGTCAGATTTTCTTGAATCTGTAGACGACGTGCAAACATTTCGGTGATGCGTGCAAATTTAGAGAGTCCAAGGACATTGCCTTCAGGTAAATACGCAATATGTACGCGACCATAAAAAGGCAATAAATGGTGTTCACAGAGTGAATAAAATTCGATATTTTTAACCAGCACCATTTCACGGTTGTCCGATGGGAACACCGCATTATTGGTCACTTCTTCTAAGCTTTTGCTATAACCAGACGTTAAATACGAAAAAGCTTTAGCAGCACGCATAGGCGTATCGAGGAGACCTGGACGGGTTAGGTCTTCACCAACGGCAGTTAAGATGTTAGCGTAGGATTGCTGCATAGACATAAGACGTGTTCACTTACACTGATATTGAACAAGGACGGCATTGTAGCAGAAAACTATTCCAATGCCTTATTTTGGACAAAAATCCGATTACTGTTTAAACTTTGGGTTCTTTTCAGCACGTTTTAGCAACACTAAAACTGCACCTGTGCCACCTTGCTTCTCTGGCGCACTGACAAAAGCCAGCACATCGCGGTGTTGACGCAGCCAACCATTCACATAGGTTTTTAAAATGGCTTCTGGACCTTTGCCGTGTACAATTTTAATGACATTTTGATTTTCATCTTTGGCCATTTGAATGACTTGTAAAACTGCGACACGGGCTTCTTCAACGGTGCAACCATGCAAGTCGACTGCTTCAAACCAACGAATGTTACCCGCTTTTAAATCTTCAAATACTTTGTGTTGCAGCGTAGCAATGCGATAACTGAGCGCGGCTTGGCTCGCGACAGGATTGAGCATGGCTTGAGTATCGGACAGCTCAGTTGCATCGGTATGCATTGGGCCTTCAGCCGCTGCACGTTTTGCTAAAGTTTGCGCATCGATTTTTTTCTTTGGATTTTTTTCTATTTTGGCAATGTTCGCGGTCTCCATTTTTTGGACACCTTGCATTTGTTTTTGAAACAACGCGAAATCATCTTCTGGCTCGGGCGGAGCAACTTGAGCTTGGGCCTCAGACTGTTTGATGGCAGTCGAATGCGGATTGGTGATTTGCTTTTTAAAGTCTTTCAGTAAATTAAACTGTTCTTTAGAAAGCGATGAATCATGTTTGCTCATAGGGTCAGAAAAATACGCAAAATAAGGAATTAGGCGATAATTATAGTCTGGTTTTGTTCTGATTTGAACTGAATTACTCTCATTAGGAAAGAGTAAAAGCCTGAACACAAAATGGCTTCTAATCTGTTGAATGGTGTGCAAAAGAATGATTGTTGTAGATGCGCGTAAAACAGAAAAACCCAAGTAAACATACTATCTAGAACAGACAAATGATTTACTCGGGTTTAGGCAGGACATAATTATTATGTCCTTAAGTGAGGACTCACTTAACTTGCACGTAAATTACTGAGAATTTTATCCAGTTTCTTGTCGATTTGACCACGGAAGGTATTCGGTAGTAAACGCGATACTTTAATAAGAAGACGTACTTGTGTACCTGGAATGATCATGAAATCAGAAGATAAAATACCGTTGTAAATTTCTTTAGATGCCTTATCTAGAGGCATACTACCACCCAGCTGTTTCAAAGCAGCTGTTACAGGCGAGCCGTGTTTACGCTCTTCAGTCACCAACGGCGTATCAATTTCAGGTGGGCATACCACGGCAATATCAATGTTTTGGCTGCGTAGCTCCATACGGAGTACTTCAGCTAGGCCAACCACACCAAATTTAGAAGAACAATAACCTGTATAGCCATAACAACCGAGCAGCCCAGATGCTGAAGCAATGAAGACAACTTTAGGGCGTCTGCCTTGTTGGGTAGTTTGTTTTAAATAAGGTAATGCAGCATGAGCAACATTGCGACTACCAACAAGGTTAATATTGATTTGGCGTAAAAACTCTTCAGAACTCATGTCTTCAAAAGATTTTGCAATCACAATACCAGCAGAATTGATTACAAGATCAGGTGTACCTGCTGCAGTAACTGCTTCAGCAAATGCCTTTTCCAAATTACTTTCATTTTGTACATCAATTTCAAAACCATGTACCGATGGTGACTGTTTTTTTAATTCAGTTACTGCTTGCTCAATCCCCGCATGGGCAAAAATACAAACCTGATATTTATCTTTTAGTAACAGTTTGCTTAATGCAAGACCGATACCGCTGCTGCCGCCTGTTACCCATGCTGTTCTAGATGTATTGTTTTTCATTTCAGAATCCTTCTAAATGTTTTAAGTTGCTTTTAAACAACTTCTTCTTTTAGCAAAACATCGCTAAATTTTGTACGAAGTTCAGCCTTGACAATTTTGCCTGTGCCATTAACTGGCAGTGCATCTACAAAAATGACTACGTCCGGAATCTGCCAGCGTGCAATTTTATTTTCAAAATAAGCTCGGGCTTCATCTTCAGTGAGTGTTGAATTTTCCTGTTTTACTACAATTAAGATTGGACGCTCGTCCCACTTTGGATGACGTGCTGCAATTGCGGCAGCCATGCGAATTTCAGGATGTCCAACTGCAATATTTTCAATTTCAACCGAAGAAATCCATTCACCGCCTGATTTGATCAAATCTTTCGCACGGTCACAAATGGTCATATAGCCGTCTGCATCTAGGGTCGCGATATCCCCAGTGTCGAACCAACCATCGGCTGTGGTGGCACTTTTTTCTTGATTGAAATAATGATCGACAATCCAAGGGCCACGAATTTGTAAATTCCCTTGAGTATGACCATCATTAGCTAAGACTTGATTGGTGCTTTCATCAACGATACGTAATTCAACACCAAAAGGTGGACGACCTTGGGTTAAGCGTAACTTTTCAAACTCTTCAGCACTCAACGTGGCATGTTTTGCTTTCGGTTGGTTCGCTGTTCCCAGTGGGCTGGTTTCAGACATTCCCCATGCATGAATGGTGTCGCAAGCATAGTTGTTTTTGAAATCACGAATAATCGATGGCGGGCATGCAGCACCACCCACGACATTACGGTTCATACTTTCTAAAGTTGTCCCGCGTTTTTTCGCAGCCGCAAGTAAGCCTTGCCAGATGGTAGGCACACCTAAAGCCACAGTAACTTTATAGTTGTCTATCAGGTCAACAAGGCTGTCACCATCTAGATTTGGTCCCGGTAAAACCACGCTACTACCGACCATAGCTGCGGCATATGGCACACCCCATGCATTGACATGGAACATTGGAACAACAGGCATGACCACATCATTTGCCGACAGGTTTAATGAGTCTGGCAAGCTAATTGCCATGGTGTGTAATAGGGTAGAACGGTGGCTATATAGTACGCCTTTCGGATTGCCTGTTGTGCCTGAGGTATAACATAAAGAACTTGGGGTTTCTTCGCCGAATTGCGGCCAGTTAAATTCAGCAGATTGGTTTTGAATTAAATCATCATAGAAAATAACATCTGGAAGTGCTGCAATGACTTTTTCATCACGCGCACCGTAACAGATAAATTTTTCAACGGTTGGTACTTTGCCTTGGATTGCGACAATTAACGGTAGAAAAGTTGAATCAAAGAAAATCGCTTTATCTTGTGCATCGTTAATAATGAACACCAGTTGTTCTGGGAATAAGCGAGGGTTGATGGTGTGGCAAACATAACCACTCCCTGAAATAGCATACCAAGATTCTAAATGACGGTGGTTGTTCCACGCGATCGTTGCAAGACGATCACCTTGGTTAAGATTAAATGACGTGAAAGCATTGGCTAAACGTTTGCTATTCTGTTGGACCTGTAACCAATTGGTGGTGGTCATTTGACCATTTACTTCACGTGAAAAAATAGAAGTATCTGCGTGGTACTTTGCCGCATGTTCGATTAAATTACTAATCAATAAAGATTGGTGCATCATTTTGCCAAACATTTCATTCATCCTTGGTGACTATTTTTCTAATAAAAAAGGCTATTAGCCGAAGCCAAAAGCCTTTTGGAATTTATTTGTCGCTAAATACAACATCCGAACCTGGTTTAATATAACGCGGCATTTTTTGCCATGTATGTTCAGCCACGACGTGAAGGGTGCGCTCGATCCAACCTGCATCCATAATAAACATCAGTGAATCATCATCATTTAAGTTGACGTTCGCGCCATTAATGACCATGAAGCCTTCAGCACCTTCTGGGGTTGCTAAAGTATGGATCGAACCTGCTGGTTCAAATAAATAGCTGCCAGCCGTTTGAACATCTTCAGGATATTCGACATAATGCCATGAACCTGCTGTTGTATAGAAATGTACAACACCGGTATGGAAGTGACGTGGAAGTATAGTACCCGGTTCAAAACGGGTATGAATGACCCAGACGCCATTATCGGGGTCTAAAAAGCAAGGTGTGACATGCACACCCGGTAGTGCATTTTTGATTTCGCCATCTTTGATGTTAATCGTTAATAATCGATCCTGATGTTTAACTGATTGTGCGATGCTCATGACAAACTCCTTATATGTCTTTGATTTAGAATATGATATGAGATATCAATACCTAAGATTTCCTTAAGCTTGAGCATAACAAGGTTTCAGAAAATGCAAACCACTCGAAAGAATGGAATTCACCTTGTTTGATAAATGCGCGAATGAACAGTTTAAAATAGGGATAGGAATAGTTTTTGATGCTATTTCATATTGCTTAACTGCTGTGCCCCTACTAATTTATAAGTGTTTTAGACTGGAAAATGGCATAACATGATTCGTAGAGGATGATGTTTTGCCAAATGCAAAATTCAGGGAAATGAACATTGCAGATGAAGTTGAATAAAAAACGATTGGATGAATATACATGCAAGTGTTGAAGACTAAACTCAGTCGTCCGAGCATGCTGAATGGCAGGGCAATGCAACGTCCCCAACTGTTAAGTCAGATCGTGGACTATTGTCAGTCTTCTTTGGTTTTTATTCACGCCGCGGCGGGTTATGGAAAAACCACGCTGATGCATCAACTTTCAGAGTCTCTTTTAGCAAAGGGAAAGAAAGTCTGTTGGTTAACTTTGGATGATGATGAAAATGATCCTATTCGACTCTATCAATACTTGCGTTTAGCGCTTTTAGATTTAGAACCACCGCATTCGATCTCTTATGGACAGATCCATAAACAACACATCATTGAACTGACGCAAAAAGTTGCAGAAGAGGATGCTGACACAGTTTTATTTATCGATGAGTTTGAAGCATTAACAAACCCAGAATGTTTAAATATCTTTTGGTGGTTGTACCAGTCTTTACCTGAAAATTGTCATTTGGTGATTGCTTCAAGGGTCAAACCCAACTGGAGTTTCGCGAAAGAATATCTATTAGGTCGTTTAAAGTGGGTCACAGAGTCTCAGCTGAGTATCAAACAGCAAGAAAGCAGTGCGCTTATTCAGTTTTTACAACAACAAAACTTTGACCAGCTTGCTTTAAGCACTGAGCTTGCAGAACAACTGATTGATAAAACTGAAGGCTGGTTTACAGGCATTCAGTTCACCAATTTATATTTGAAAGAACATAAAGATATTCATGGCTTTATTCAAAACTTAAGTGGTGCGCACCATCAGATTGTAAATTACCTCAGTGAGCAGGTTTTTTACAACAAGACCCTGAAATTCAGCAATTCTTATTGCAAATTAGTGTACTGAGAAAAATTAATCCAGCTTTGGTCATCGCTTTAACGGGTAATCCTGCTGCACAGCAAATTCTCGATGTCATCAGTCAAAAAGATTTGTTCATTCAAGCGATAGATGAACAGCGTACATGGTATCGCGTGCATCATTTATTTCGAGACTTTTTACAATCGAAGTTTAAACTTTTACAACCTGATGCATATCAGAAAATGCATAGTAAAGCGGCAGAATGGTTCAAACAACAGCGTTATCTGATGGAGGCGATTTATCACGCCCAACAAGCAGAAGATCAGCAGTTGATTTTGTCATTGCTTAACTCGGTGTGTCGTGAACTGATTTTAGAAGGCCGACACTATACGTTGTTGGAGTTGGTCAAACAGATCCCTGATTCTGTCTTGCTGCAAAATCCAAATTTGCTCTATGACATTATTTGGACCTTGGTGCTGACGCATCAAGTGACCCTAGCCAATCATTATTTACAGCTCTGGCATAGTGTGGATCAACATGAAACCTTATTACAACATGAGGACCAATTAGGTTTAGCCCCTCTCATTGCTGTTTTAGAAGACAAGTTAGATGTGGCTTATCGCTTAGCGCAACAAAACTTAGCACAACTGCCAAGTACCGTTTATTTTGTCCGTGCTCCACTCATAGGAATTGTGGGGTTGTATCACATTTGTTTGGGGCAAATGAGCGAAGCACGAAAGTTGCTGCTACAAACGCGTATTATCTATTTGCAAGGGCATAACCTATATGGTGTGGCAATGGTTGATTGTATTGATGCCCTATGTGATTATTTATTAGGAGATTTGACTCTCGCAGCAGAAAAGTTTGCACAAGTTGGACAGAGCGAGGAATATCGTAAATTAGGCTTAGATGATGACAATAAAGCAGCCATTATGAATATTCTGAGCAGCTTTAAAGCAGACCTGTATTATGAAATGAACCAAATGTCGCAAGTCGAAGTTGCATTAATGGACTTTAAGGGCGGCGGTAATCTAGCAATGCCTGATATGGTGATAGTCGGTTATATTTTACAAATGCGACTAGCGACCTTGCATCAAGATCAAAGTGCGATACAAACGTGTTTGCACCAAGCACATACCCGTAGTAGCCAATGGTCATTACCTCGACTCGCACAAACCATACAAGCCTATGTGCAACAATCAAGCCCGCTTTCTGCATTAGCTGATACTGAACAGGCAGCATTTCAGCCGTATTTAAATTTTACGAATTTGCTGCGTGGCGATGATTTAATGCTGGTGCGTCAGCAAATTTTCATGGGGCAAGCCGAGCAAGCTAAAGAATATTTAAGCCAGCAGTTAGCATTTTTTAGGATTTATCCGATACGTTTTGCGCGTGTTCAAATTTTGTTTGCACTGGCCCTGTATCAGCTGAAACAACATGAACAGGCTTTTGAGGCGCTACAACAAGCGCTTGAAACCCTCATGCCGACTCAGGCGGTGCGGGTGATTCTAGATGAAGACCCTTTAATTTGGGATATATTAAGTGGGCTAAGTCAGCATTTAAGTCGACAGAAGCAAAAGCATACAGTTGTGTTATTAGAATATATTCAGCAACTTCAAAAGCTCAATCAAGCTGAAAGCAGTGCTGAAGCTTTGATCGGAAGTTCTGGCCTTGAGGCTTTATCAAAACGTGAAGTCCAAATTTTAGAAAAATTAAGCCGTGGCTGTACTGATGCTGAAATATCCGAGTCGATCTTTTTGTCCATCAATACGGTGAAATGGCATCTGCGTAAAATCTATAACAAGTTGCAGGTCCGCTCTCGAATGGAAGCGGTGAATGAAGCCAAGAAGCAGGGTTTAATTGAGTAATTTAAGATTGAATAATTTTTTATATGTTACTGTTTAACGAGATCTTCAACGGCTTTTTGAAAGAACATATCACAAAGTATTCAGGGCAAGGGCATGCCTTACCCTGAATATGCCATTAAAGTGATTTAGGTGTTCCAAACAGCTCAGTAAAGGCGTGGTCTGGACGCGGCTGCTTCATAAAACTTTCACCGACCAAGAAAGCATGAATGTCATGCTCTTGCATCATTGCAACATCCGCTGGGGTCGCAATGCCGCTTTCAGTCACCAGTAGACGAGATGGTTCAAGCAGTTTTTTCAGTCGAATCGAGGTGTTTAAGTCCACATCAAAGGTTTTTAAATTGCGGTTATTGACACCCAATACGCAACGCTCAGATAGACGTAAAGCACGTTCAAGTTCTGCTTCATCGTGTACTTCAACCAAGACATCTAAATTCTGCTCAAAAGCCGTTTTCGACATTTCTTCGAGTTGCTGATCGGACAAGCATGCCACAATCAGAAGAATACAGTCCGCATGTAAAGCACGTGCTTCAATCACCCCATAAGGGTCAATCAGAAAGTCTTTACGTAATGCAGGCAGGGCACAGTGAGAACGTGCAATTTGAATATTTTCATCGGCACCTTGGAAAAAATCGACATCGGTTAAAACCGATAAACATGCTGCACCTGCGGCTTCATATTGCTGCGCGATTTCAGCAGGATCAAAGTTTTCACGAATAATGCCTTTAGATGGTGATGCTTTCTTAATTTCAGCAATTACACCCGGTTGTTTGCTCAGTAAAGACTTTGCAAAACCACGTACAGGAGTTGCCTCAAGTGCCCATTCTTCAACATCTTTATAGCTACGTTGTTTGAGGCGTGCAGCAAACTCTTCCTGCTTGCGATCCACAATTTTGCCTAAAATCGTATTTGCGATATCTACCATGACAAAATCCTGTCTATCAAGCGTCGTATTGTTTAAGGGTTTTGCTGAATTCAGCAAGGATGCTCATCTTTTCTAAGGCTTGTCCGCCGTAGATGATGTCATGTGCTAAAGCCACGCCTTGTTTATAGCTAGTACAAAGTCCAGAGACATACAGACCAGCACCTGCATTTAAAGCAATCATGTTGGCTGCTTTTTCGCCTTTATCGGATTTATTTTTGCCTAAGGCATCTTTGATTAAGCTTAAACTTTCAGCAGAATCTTGAATGATTAAACCTGTTAAAGTTTGCGATTCGATTCCGACATCTTCAGGTTGAATTTCCCACTCGGTGACTTCGCCATTTTTAAGTTCAGCCACATAAGTGCTTGATGCAAGGCTAATTTCATCTAAACCATCTTTAGAATGAACCACCATGACATGTTCTGCGCCCAGTTGTTTCATCACTTCTGCAATAGGACGGCACAATTCAGTCGAAAACACCCCAATCACTAGACGTTTTACTCCAGCCGGATTCGTAAGCGGGCCAAGTAAATTGAAAATACTGCGAATGCCTAATTCACGACGTGGGCCAACCGCATACTTCATCGCTTTGTGATGATTCGGGGCAAACAAGAAACCGACACCCATTTCGCGAATACAGCGTTCAGTTTGTTGCATGTTTAAGTCAAGTTGGATGCCTGCTTGTTCTAACAAGTCCGAGGAACCCGATTTGGTTGAAACACCACGGTTACCATGTTTAGCAATGGTTGCACCTGCCGCAGCAATCACAAAAGCAGACGCAGTCGAGACGTTAAATAAGTTCTGACCGTCACCACCTGTACCGACGATATCGACTAAATAAGGCACATCACTGACATCAATTTTGATGGCAAACTCGCGCATGACACGAGCTGCTGCGGTAATTTCATCAATACTTTCACCTTTTAAGCGAAGACCCATCATCAGTGCACCAATTTGGGCATCTGTTGCTTCACCATTCATGATGGTACGCATGACGTCTTCCATTTGCGGCTGCGTCAACTCAATATTTTTAGTGATGTTATTTAAAGCTTGTTGCATATTCATTTTTCACTGCACTCATTTATGCGTAAATTTCTAAAAAGTTCTTAAAGATTTGATGGCCATGCTGACTCAAGATTGATTCAGGGTGAAATTGCACGCCTTCAACGGCAAGCGTCTTATGCTTTACACCCATGATTTCTTCAATTGAGCCATCTGCTTCATTGGTCCAGCAAGTCACTTCTAAGCATTCAGGCAAGCTTTCTTGATCAATCACCAGTGAGTGATAACGCGTTGCTGAAAACGGAGAAGGGAGGTTGCTAAAAATGCCTTTATTCGAGTGGTGCATGTCAGACAAACGCCCATGCATCACTTTTTTGGCACGAATGATTTCGCCGCCAAAAGCCTGACCAATGGCCTGATGTCCTAAGCACACCCCTAATAATGGAATTTTTCCAGCAAAATGCTGAATGGCTGGAATAGAAATTCCTGCTTCCGAAGGTGAGCATGGACCAGGGCCAATCACAAGATACTTAGGTTGCCATCGCTCAATATCTTCCAATGTCACGGCATCATTACGTACTACTTTTACTTCTTGATTTAACTCGCCAAAATACTGGACGATGTTGTATGTAAAAGAGTCATAGTTGTCGATCATTAAAAGCATGAGCTTAACCTATTGAAATTTATGCACATAAATGTGCTTGAAGAGTCCTATGGTATTCGTGCGATTACATTATAAAGCTATAAGTAAATTATTTTTCTCATTCAATGACTTGAATGGAGGCACAAAACCGAAATTATCATAGCAAAAAATACTCAGCTAGGGCGTGACATTTTTTCGCAGGTCTAAAAATTACAATGGGTTTTGTTACTAATGGATATAGAGTTTATGAATATCTCAGATTCAAATCCTAACGAGAAACCACGTAGATTATGTATAAATGTCATGAAGTATGCACATTCAATGAATATAAAAAGAATATCTTCTGATGCTGTGAGCCAAAAACTCCCAAAATATCACCAAAACAGAGCATCTTTATTTACTTAGTCACATCTGAGATTTCGGCTTTATATCTGTTTGAATGGCGAGGTTTTGGATTTTTATAAAATTGAATATAAACAGTTGCTTATGCTGTTTATATTTGGTTTTAGGTATATCGCCCGCCGTGATATAAGGTATTGAGGTCAAATCATGGCGAAAATAGCAGCTTTAACAGTGCTCTAATTTATAAAAAACGAGTGGAAATTGCACAGTGAAATTTAAAAATGCACCATTATGATCCACACTCAAAATCTTTTAGATTAAATGTGAAGAAGCATGCTTGAATATGGTGCATTTACTTTTTAGCTCAGTATAATAGAGCCAAAGCAAACAGCTTAAAACTGTTATTCTGATAATGAATTCAATATTTTAGCTAAGCTTTTTAAAGTTGGTACGGTAATTGCTTTAGAACAACCAACTACTAACACGCACTAAAGAGTGCAACAAAAATTCATCGGAGCAAAATGAGCATGGCGAACAAGGTCCTACAACTCATCCAAGAAAGTGGCGCAAAATGGGTCGATTTCCGTTTTACGGATACTAAGGGTAAAGAACAACACGTAACTTACCCAGCAGATACTATCGACGAAGATACTTTTGAAGACGGTAAAATGTTTGATGGTTCTTCTATTGCTGGTTGGAAAGGCATTGAAGCATCTGACATGATCTTACGCCCAGATGCTGCAACTGGTTTTATCGACCCGTTCTTCGCTGAGCCGACAGTAGTTGTTACTTGTGACGTTATTGAGCCATCAACAGGTCAAGGTTATGACCGTGACCCGCGTTCGATTGCTCGCCGTGCTGAAGAATACCTAAAATCGACAGGTATTGGTGATACTGCATTCTTTGGTCCAGAACCAGAATTCTTCGTATTTGACGAAGTAAAATGGGAAATTGATATGTCTGGCGCGCGCCATACATTGATTGCTGAAGAAGCTGCTTGGTCAACAAACAAAGACTACGAAGGCGGAAACTCTGGTCACCGTCCACGTGTTAAAGGTGGTTACTTCCCAGTTCCTCCAGTTGATTCTTCACATGACATGCGTGCTGATATGTGTGCGCGTATTGAAGACATCATGGGCCCAGGTCGTGTAGAAGTACATCACCACGAAGTTGCATCTTGCCAATTAGAAATTGGTGTAAGCTTCAACACAATGGTTCGTAAAGCAGACGAAGTACAACAGTTCAAATATGCTGTTTGGAACGTTGCGCACCAATATGCAAAAACTGCGACTTTCATGCCTAAGCCAATGGTTGGTGATAACGGTTCTGGTATGCACGTTCATATGTCAATCTCTAAAGATGGCAAGAACTTGTTTGCTGGTGATGAATACGCTGGTTTGTCAGAAATGGCGCTTTACTTCATCGGTGGTGTAATCAAACACGCTCGTGCATTGAACGCAATTACGAACCCTTCTACAAACTCGTACAAGCGTTTAGTTCCACACTTCGAAGCACCGATTATGTTGGCTTACTCAGCACGTAACCGTTCTGCTTCTATCCGTATTCCTTACGTTTCTAGCCCTAAAGGCAAACGTATCGAAGCTCGCTTCCCAGATCCAATGATGAACCCGTACTTAGGTTTCGCTGCATTGTTAATGGCGGGTCTTGACGGTATCCAAAACAAGATTCACCCAGGTGAAGCAGCTGATAAAAACTTATACGACCTTCCTCCTGAAGAAGAAGCGAAAATCCCTACAGTTGCGCACAGCCTAGATATGGCTCTTGAAGCGCTTCAAGCGGATCACGAGTTCCTTCTTAAAGGTGGTGTATTCACTAAAGAAATGCTTGATGCATATATCGAACTTAAAACTGAAGAAGTGCGTCGTTTGAACACGACAACTCACCCAGTTGAATTTGATATGTACTACAGCTTGTAATTCTGAACTGAATTTCACTGCAAAAAACCCGCGCTAGTCGCGGGTTTTTTTGTATCATCTGTTTAACTTGAAAAAAATTGATGAGAGCAATGGCACAGCGTAAGAAGCACACCAGTTTTTATCCTTGGATTGACCCTAAAGATCACGACAAAGGTTTTAAGCTAAATTTTTCGATGGTGATTTATATCGAAGTTGGTCGCACCCCTGAAGGCTACAAGCAGGCAGAATTTGTTGCATTGAAAAGCCCTGAGTTAGCACTGGATTATGATTATCCTCAAAGTTTTTACTTGAGTGCTGAAGGTTTTATTTTGGTAAAAACTCCGCAGGGTAAATTTGAAACCATTGCAAAAACAGATAATTGCTAAAGATTGATCTTAGAATTGAATCAATGACATTCTGCATAACTCAAAAAGCGTTTAAGCGCACAGTAAATCAATGGTACAGGTAGGCTTATGCAGCAGATTCCAGCTGAACTGAAAACATGGTTATATGCTTCAGGTTCACTTACTCAGCAACTGACGGATTTGGCTGATGGAGCATTTAGGGTTCAACCAACCAAAGAGCATTTTCAGCGTCTTCAGTTTATCGATGCAAAATGGATGGGCATGCCGTTTCAGCATACGTCATGGGTACGAGAAAGTTTTTTATATGGCAGTGATGCAGAGCCTTGGGTTAAAGCCAAAAGCATTTTCCCGATCTTAAGTTTGCAAGGCCGCGCACGGCTTTTTAAACATATTGGTAAAAAACCGATTGGTTGGTTCTTGTTTCAGCGCACCAATCCAGCATGTGAACGTCGTGTGATTTGGCTAGAAGATGGCTGGACTAGACAGAGCTGTTATACTTGGCACGGCTGCAAGTTTATTGTTCAAGAAACTTTTTTAGCGAGTTTTGAGCAATTTTTGCAAAAGCAGAATTCAGCATCTGAAGGACAGTCATGACAACTGCGCATCAAATTACTTGGCGTGAACGTTTAGAAGCCTATTATTATTTATGTCGTTTTGATAAGCCTGTTGGCACAGAATTGGTGTTCTGGCCTACCATGTGGGCACTATGGATTGCAGCAGAGGGCATACCGCCAATTGGTATTCTGATTCCGATGGTACTTGGCACGATATTTATGCGTGCGGCTGGGTGTGCAATTAATGATTTTGCTGATCGTAAGGTCGATGCGCATGTAGAGCGCACGAAAACAAGGCCTTTAGCAACAGGGATTATCACGGCCAAAGAAGCCATTTATGTGTTTCTAGCTCTAGTCTTTGCTAGTGCTTGTATGTTGTTGTTTCTACCGATTGAAACGTTTTATTGTGCTTTAGGTGGGCTTGTTCTCGCATTTATATATCCTTTCATGAAGCGCTATACCCATTTGCCTCAGGTTGTTTTAGGCATGGCTTTTTCGTGGGGAATTCCGATGTCATTTACGGCCATGGGTAAGCCATTAGATTTAACCTGTTGGTTGCTGTATTTTGGCAATCTGGCTTGGACTGTGGCATACGATACTCAATATGCGATTACCGACCGTGAATATGATTTAAAAATTGGGGTGAAGTCGACAGCCATTTTATTCGGTCGTTTTGATATTCAAATCATTGCACTTTTACAGGCGATGAGTGTCGTTTTGATCGGTACGGCGCTTTACCTTGAAAATTTATTGATGCCATTGGGTCTAATCGCATTGCTTGTAGTCGTGGCTGATTTTATTTATCAATGGTCAAAAACCAAAGACAGAGATCCACAGCGTTGTTTTTGGGCATTCCGTCACAATCGTTGGGTGGGATTGATTGTTTTTGCTGGAATCTTTTTAGAATTAATTATTTAAATTTATATATTGGTTGAAAAAGCGTCCTGTACAGGGCGCTTTTTTATGTCTTAATAAAACGGCATGTAGTTTCATGCTTAAAAAAACAACGAATAAAAGGATATTTTATGAAACGCTCGAAAATAGCATTAGCCCTTACAGTTGCCGTTTCAATGCTGTCTTTAACTGCTTGTAATGACGATGATGATTCGCCCGCTTCAAATCAAAAAACAGACCTATGTTTCTGAAAGTACCTATTCAGAAGACACATTAACCACTGCAGCTTCTATTAAGGTAATGACGTATAACATGGAAAATGTTCAAGGTCAGACCGCTAAAGCAACGGCGCTGGTGATGTTCCCTAAAGTAGCACCACCTACAGATGGTTATCGCGTAGTGGTTTGGGAGCATGGCACGGTTGGGGTTGGTGATAGTTGTGCGCCAAGTAATAATATGATTCACCCACGTTTTAAAATTTTAGCAGACAGTCTACTGGCTGCGGGTTATGTCATTGTTGCCCCCGATTATGAAGGTCTGGGTACACCAGGGATTCATCCATATTTAAACTTATCTAGTGCTGCGAAGTCAGCGCTTTCTGCTGTACAAGCGGCAAAAGATCATTATGGTAAGCAGTTGAATGGTGCGTGGATGTCTGTGGGGCAATCTCAAGGGGGTCATGCCTCGTTAGCGACCGCAGAATATGCAAATACAGATGCAACCTATAAAGGTGCTGTGGCGGGTGCACCAGCTTCGAGTTTGGGTAAAATTATTCTTGAAGTTGCGCCTGCTGCATTGGCTGACATCGAAGCACGTGAAACGGCTGCTAATGTCCCTCTAGCATATCGGACATCGGTGGATACTTATGCAACTTTATTGGCTTATGCAGCGTTAACAGGGGTGGGTATTAAAGCTTATGAGCCACGATTTAATTATCAAGATATTTTCCAATCACGTGCCAAATCTTTGGCTGAGTTTGCAGAAGGTTCAACAGGGGATAATGGCCTGTGTTTAGACAATGATAGTGACCCAAGTTTAAGCTTAATTAATAAATTTAAAGACGATATTATTCAGTTTATGACAGCAAATCTTGATAAAAAAGTCATGGATTATCCTGGTTTAGATACTAGTGTGTTTGCAACCAATGAAACCGTAAAAAACTTCTTAATCAGTAGTCAGCCTGGGACTAAACGAATTGATAAACCAGTCTATGTAATACAAGGCACAGCAGATACAAATGTACCCTATCCAATTACCCAAGCTTTGGTTGCAAACTTGAAAACATTGGGTTCACCAAATGTGACACTTGATCCAGTTATAGGTGCATCTCATACCCAAGCCATAGTTTGTCGGAATGCGGAGGCTGTAGACTTTATTCAGACCCATATGGCTGCGGGTACGGGTATTGTGTTAACTGATGCGCAAAAGGATGCGAGCCAGAACGTCAACTGTACAGGCATAGCACCCTAACTGGCATTAAATTAAATATTTATACTGAAGACAGAGCCTCATGATTGAGGCTCTTTTTTTGTTATAGTATTGGCCCATCAAAATCTAGATATTGGAAATAGGCTGGCTATGACGAAATCAACTAAAAAACTAACGCCGAAAGTGATGTTTTTGGCGAGTCTTGGTATTGTGATTCCATTGCTTATTTTAGGAATTGCTTTTTTAGCGGTAAAAAGCGATGCAAAAAACCAAGCGGAATATCAGCGTATTAAAGAAGAACAACAGCAGCGTATTCAAGAAAAGTTGGCTGCCGAAAAGCAATTCACACAGCAGGAAGCGAGCAGCGCGGTCTCAAAATAATTCAAGCACGCATTGCAGGTGTGATACCAATGTGTTTGTGCAGTTGGCGAATGCTTGGAATTTCAGTAAAACGCAGAACGATGTAACCTGCTTCATTGAGCATGGCATCACGTTCTGCATCTTCTTGTTCCTTGCCGATATGGGAAGGATCATCAAGTTCAATAATCACCACGACTGCTAATTGTTCATCTAATAAAACGAAATCGGTGACTTTACGGTTAAATTTGGCCCGCATTTTATAGTGATCACTGGTAATCAGTGAACTAAATGAAACTTGAGCTAGAACATGATGGCGTGGAAAGGCTTCTTTTAAGCGAATAAACATTTTACGTTCAAACGGCGTAATGACGTGTTTGGCATAAAACTTTTGTTTACGGCGAAACAGGTCAGGGTAGACCATCATCACTAACGTAATAGTGGCGAAGCAGCCGATGATAAAAAAGATGATTTGACTCAGATCGAACACAATATTTTCTAGCGCAAAGAAAAAACCCACTCGCATGGAGTGGGTTTTTAGAATTTTGGCTCTCCAACCTGGGCTCGAACCAGGGACCTGCGGATTAACAGTCCGTCGC
>OERM01000238.1_pt1 | contig 19151 bp, 17 predicted proteins | sample 1540021 | NCBI WGS metagenome assembly OERM01 (sample SAMEA3891245, study PRJEB23780) | metagenome | biome: terrestrial biome; feature: animal house; material: water of meat washing | place: Italy | collected 2015-05-12 | reverse complement strand
TCGGCAACTTCGCCATCACCTTGCCCTAAATGCACACCAACGCCGTATTTAACGGCCATTTCTAAGTCATCATTGATCACAAAAGGAACACGATACTCAGCGCACATCGCTTTCATATACTCAACTTCGTAAGCCTGTTCTTCTTTGGGTACTTTTTTACGGCGATACTGCAAAATGGCAACTTCACGTGTTGCCATTGCACCTTCTAATTTAGCCAAAAGTAGCTCTAAAGGATCATCATTTGTAATTAAATATAAACCGCGCATTTAACTCTACCTTTGGGTTATGTCATTCTATTATAAAGCTAATGGTGACTAATTCTTTAATGAATTGGGACCGAAAATACTTTGCTTTGCACAAAAATCCCGCGGCCAAGTTCAGGCTATATAAAAATACCTATTTTCAGTGATAGTCGCCCCACCGCTTTCGCAGTTTAATGGATACAGAAAGCAACAAGAATAAAATAAAAATAACAACTTTATAACAAGAATAAGAGACACGCAGCGATCTGATACGGCTTTTTAGCTTTTTAAACCAGTGGTGTTTGAACAACATCATAAAAGCTAAAAAGCCGCATATTTTATTTAAAATCCACATAAAAAAAGCCTAGAGAAGGTCGCTCTAGGCTTGGAAAACTAAAAGCACTTTAAAGTTCAAAGCACTTATATATTATTTGATGAAAATATAATCAACGACCTCATTATTAGAACATTAATTCATACTTTGCAACTGTTAATTTCAAGCTTTTCATAAAACTTTCATGATGAAGTCACAAAGTGCTTCACTAACTTGGAATTTTATCCAAAGCACGATCTTGTAAGCTTAAATTTCCACGTAAAACATCGGAAAACATGCGCCAGTCAGAAATAAAACTATACAAAGGCTGTTTAAAACTGGCTGGCTTATTTTTTTCAAAAACAAAATGACCTACCCACGCACAGGCATAGCCAGAGACTAAGCCGTATATAAAATAACGCGGCTTGCGTTTAAGTATGGCTTTAGAGAAAAAGTACAGTCCAATTGAACTGCCCGCGACGTGTAGCCGACGACTCATGATGTTGCGGTGCTCTGTTAGATAAAAACGATAAAACTGGTGATAGTCCTTAATCGGCAATTGAAAATTAGGTTCAGCGTCGTGTTCCTGTTTCGGTTCAACCTGAGCATTCATCTGTCATCATCCTGATGTTTTTCTATCAACATAACTGAAAATATGCAATCTGCAAAGTGCAATCGCCTCTGGGAGCGCGTCCACTAAAAACAGAATTGTTTTTTGATCAATCTCGCACTGCAACTTTGTTTTATTGTGTCGTCAAGTCTTACATACTGTCTCTTTTTCGCTACAATCCAGTGGTCCATTGGTGTGCCTTTAGCGCACATAAAAACAAACTACAGATCATGCATCTAAATACATAAAGGCTTGGCACTGACCTAGCCCCTCAAATTAGGAATTTTTCATGGTTGAAATTGAATTAAAATTTCAGATTAGCGAAGCACGACGTACCGCCCTTCTTAAAGCTTTAGATCCTAAAAAATCTGAAACGATTCAACTTCAAGCCAAGTATTTTGACACGCCTGATCGCCTCTTGGCCCAACACGGCGCTGCTTTGCGTCAGCGTCTTGAAGGTACTTGCTGGATTCAAACACTCAAAGCCGCAGGTAAAAGTCATTTACACCGTTTTGAACATAATCATAATTTGGGTGAGTTAGAGTCATCTCCTGAACTGGACTTAAGCATTTATGAAGCTATTCCAGAGGCTCAGCAAATTTTAAACCAAGCTTTAGGAGTGGACGCAGCTGCGTTAAAGCTAACCTTTGAAACGGACATCCAACGTACCTATCGCGTCATTGAGTTTGAAGATGCTGAAATTGAAGTCTGTTTGGATGTTGGTGTGGTTCGTGCATCTGGTCGAGAACAGACCATCCATGAGGTAGAGTTTGAACTCAAATCAGGCTCTGTTCAGTCGCTTTTGGCTTTTAGTTTTGAATGGGTGAAGAAGTATCAACTGTGGTTAGATGTCCGCAGCAAAGCCGAAATGGGTAATCTACTGGCACTTGAGCAAACCGTAAGTCCAGCACGTTTTGAAAAAGAGTTTGTCTTATCGAAAAAAGAAAGTGCAGCACATAACCTGAGTTTGTTGATTGGTCAGCAAATGCAGCATTTACTGCCGAATATTGCTGCAATTTCAGCAGGTGTTGCTGAGCAAAGCCATATTGATCAGGCACAAACCGCTTTAGAGCACTTACAACTGACCTTAGCTTTGTTTAAGGACTGGAATAGCAATATTTCTGATAAATGGGCGATGCAACTTGCTGCATTTAAGCATCAGTTTGATCATTTACAACATTTGCAGCATATGCAAAGTACCCTAGGCGCTTTTCTTCAAAACCCAACCACTACTGAAAATCTTGCCAAAGACATTTTATATGCTCAAGAAAAGCTTGGAAATTTAGTTAAATCGACGCAGAACGTGCATCATTATCTTGAATTATTGACCTTTAGTTTAAGTTCACATGATTTGGTACAAAAGCAGGATTTAAAAACCTATGCACATAACACCCTGCAAAACCAATATCGACAGCTACAAGAAAGCTTAAATGCTGCGGATATTAGCCACTTTGAAAGCTTAGATGTATTGGCACAGAAAATTAAGGAATTGAAGTTTAGCTTTCCTATTTTAACATCCATTTATGATGTGAAAAATTTGCAGAAATACAGTAAAGCGTTAAATGATGCCCAACAAGCCGCACATGAATATCAAATCTTGGCGACTTCAGCTGCATACATTCAACAGACCGAACTTGAAGCCAGTGATTGGTTTGTTTTGGGTTGGCTCACGGCAAAGCTTGAAGTTTATGCCGATAAACTTTTAGAAGCGACAGAACAGTTCTTAGTTAGCCGTAAATTCTTAAAATAACGCTCTGTATCCCATAGCAGTCATGTTAAATACATGACTGCTATCGACTCTCCATGAGGCTTGATAAGCCCCAAAACCACGATAGACAATCGTGGTTGGTGGCATGGATGTCACCAATTTATCTGTGATAAAAAAACATTATCAGAACAATACAGGCTTTCTATCACTTTTCATCTTTAAGAAGATATAGCTATGCACCCCTACTTAACGTCGAGTTATAGTCACTTCACGGCGACAATCCATACTTATTAACCCTGCATGTTTCTCAACCACGATCTTATTTTAAAAGTGACATCTAGCCCACTATTTCTGCTCTTTTAGCTTATACCTATTCAAAACTGGTCTTTTTTTGCTCAATTTAGCATATAGTAAAACGTAGATTGTCATGAGTCAGGGCTATGCAAGAGATTGAATTTAAGTTTCAAGTTCCAGTTAAGAAGCGTAAGGCCTTGCAAAAAGCCTTTACACTGCTCAAGGCTGAGCCGATTCATTTGGCAGCCCAATACTTTGATACAGTCGATCAAACGCTTGCTAAGCATTGCATCGAGATTCGACGGCGTCTGGAAAATGATGCATGGAAACAAACCTTCAAAGCAGTGAACAGCGCAAAAGCATTGAGTCGCTTTGAACTTGAATTTGATATAGCGCCACCTGAGACGACTACACTCGACTTAGAGAACTATAAAGATTATTCCGCTATCTACAAAAAATTAAAACGCGCTTTGGGGCTTCCACTTCCAACCCTTGAATTGCTCTTTGAAACCAATATCCAACGTTTACGCGTTTTGCAAAATATTGAAAGCAGTACAGTTGAAATTGCTCTCGATATTGGCAAAATTTTTAAAGAACAAAACAGTGTTGATATTTTCGAGATCGAATTTGAATTAAAACAAGGATCAACAGAGGATTTGATCGCATTTATACGACCTTGGGTTCAAAAATACCAACTGAGTCTCGACACACATAGCAAGTCAGACTATGGCCTTCTAGCTGTTCGTCAGCAAAGTTGCTTTCCTGCACAGTATCAAACACTTCTTCTACTGAACAGAAGCTCAAGAGAAACTGAAGCGCTACAAAGCATAGTGGCCAATTGCTTACAGCACTTACTTCCGAATGCCAGTTCAATTGCTCGACAGCAGTACTCCACTGAGCATGTGCATCAGGCCCGCGTGGCAATCCGCCGCTTGCGTACCGCACTGAAAAGTTTTGCTGCATGGTCGGAGGACATTCAACCACACTGGAAAAAGGAACTCACCACTATTTTTCAAGCCTTAGGTGGAACACGTGACATCGATGCGCTAAACGAAGACTTACTCCCTCAACTGATTGAGGCAGGTTATCCTTTAGACCATCTTGCTCCAAATACAGAAGCCATCACTGATGTCTGCGCCCTATTCCAACGAGCAGAAACGACGCAACTTTGGCTTGAATTAATTTTATTTACAGAGCAAGAACTAGATTCGCCTTCAAAAGCCAAACTGAAAAAGCATGCACTCAAAGTTATACATGCTTTACACGATAAAATATGTGCACATGCCGAGCACTTTAGCCAGCTTGAAGATGAGGAAAAACACCGTATTCGTAAACAAGTCAAACAACTGCGTTATAGCATTGAGTTTGTGGCGTCTTTACTCGATGCAAAAGCATTAAAAACCTATTTAAAAAAACTCAAAGCAGTTCAGGAAAGCCTAGGGCACTATAATGATTTGGTGGTTGCAGATGCCTTATTTCAACAAGCCCCTGAACCAGAAGCCGCTTATAGTTTTGCCACAGGATGGATCGCCGCGGAAAAAAATAGAATGCTGAAATTGGTTGAACAACAGCTGATGCTGTTCAGTCAAACCAAAAAGCTGAAATAGTCTTTTAAATTAAAATATAGATCAGCAGCGAAAAGTTCTTCTATAGGTGAATTCCCTGTCTACACCTAAGTTAACGATACTTTCCGTACACCTTCCACGTATTGTTATCTGCTAAGGGGGCGTTATAGCTATCACTGCGCTGCTTACGTGGTTTGTCTCGTGCATCGACCAATTCAAAGTGTGCTTCGGTACTTAACACGATACCATTTACATAAAATCGGGTACGGGTATATTCACTCTGCCCATGCTGAAACACATAGGTTCTGAGGTCAATAAATTCCCTATGCGCAACCAAGGCGGCGTTATCATCGCTGTCCAACCAAGCGCGCATGGCTTGGACTTGCTCTGGCTCAAACTGCCCACATTTTTCGATTAGACTTGCAATACCACGAAAACTTTTAGACTCTTTGGCGCGGGTTTTATTAATCCGAATACGATCGACATGAAAATAAAACAGCGGTAAGTTCAAATGACTAGGTAAATGAATTGCATCCAACACTTCATCTTCCATAAAAGGTTGGAACAAGTCTTGTGCCCGCTCAATCAAACCCATCCACTGACGGTAGTAGTCCTCAACTTCCGCTTTCGTGCCATAGTAGATCGGTAAGCCTTCGACATTGGCTAAATTTTGTGGTGGCCAAATGTTTTGACGCAATAAAGCAATATCACTTTTTAAACTTTGTACCGCAATCGCGTCTTGCATGGATATTCTCTATTTTATTGCTTAGGCTATTTTTAGATTAAGGCAAAGGTTTAGTTTCTGCAAGGCTTTGCCTATAATGCAGTCTGAGTTATTTATGTATTTTAGGACAAGTTCATGGTTCAGAAGATTGAAGCAACAGATGTAACCGAAGAAGAAGCGTTGAATGCTGCTTTTTTTGAACGTGCAGATGAATTTATTAAGCAAGCCAACGATTTTTGTCGCACTGAAAAAGGTTCACAAGTGAAACCTGCTGAAATACGTGGCCAAGTGAGTGCTGCGATGTTGTTTGGTACAGCCCGTTTTAACACGTGGGTGGCAGCCAACAACTTTAAAGATGGCGATGAAATGCGTGATGCCAAAGAGCAAGTGATGTCTTATATTTTGCAACAGTTCCAAATGATGCTTGAAGACAACTATGACGAATATTGTGAACAGTTTGAAAACTACCTTCGTTTCCGTCATAACGAAGAATTTCATGCCAACAAGCATGACCACAAACACGATCACTGATCAATCCAAGCCTGCCTTGCGCAGGCTTTTTTTATTTCGTCGTATTTGAAACGAAATACAATGTTGCAACACCTCAATTTACAGTAAGGTAATCGCTAAGGAATATGACTTAGGGAAGAACATGCAGCATTTGGACTTTGCACTCATCGATCCACACATCCATCAGTGGGACCCCTATAACACGCCACATGCAGCGGCTTTGGCAGTCAAATTATTGGGTAAGCATCCTAAGCTTTTGGACAAAATGGTTCGTTTGGTGAAACCTAAAGATCTGATTGAAACCCTAGGCCTAACCCGTCATATCACACGTCCTTATTTGCCCCAAGACTATAAACTCGATACTGGCCCATACACAGTAGAGCAAGTGGTACATGTTGAAGCCAGTTGGCATCACAGCAAAGGTAAAGGTGTGGTTGAGGAAACTCAGTTTATCGAGTCTTTAGCTTTTGGGGCAGATACGGTCAAATTGGGTGGCATTGTCGCAACAGCTGACCCACGTGATCGTAACTTTAAAAAAATCCTAAAATTACACCATAAAGCTTCACCACACTTTCGTGGTATTCGTAAAATGGCGTCTTTTCATGAAGACAAAGCAATCCATGCGTGGACAGATGAGCCACACTTATATCGCAATAAAAAATTTCTCAAAGGCTTCGAAGTGCTGTCCCAATACAACTTGAGTTTTGATGCTTGGGTTTATTCCACACAGCTTGAAGATGTGATTTATCTGGCCAAGCAGTTCCCTGAAACTTCCATTGTGCTAGACCATCTAGGTACACCCGCAGGTTTATTTGGTCCAATTGGTGCAAATACAGGGATGACACAAACAGCGCGGGAAAATATTTTCTTTCGTTGGAAAGACGACTTAGCTGAACTTGCAAGCTATCCAAATGTCTATACCAAAATGTCGGGGCTTTTCATGCCTGTATTAGGACATCGTTTTCATAAAGAAGGCCGACTGGCTTCCAAACAAGAAGTCTTTGACCTTGCACATCCCATGATTACACATGCCCTCGCCTGTTTTGGCACCTATCGGGTGATGTTTGCCTCTAACTTTCCGATGGATTCGGTCAGTACATCGTTGGTGAATATTATCGATGCCTTTAGCGATGTCGTCGCTGCCTATGAGCCTGATGCTTTAGAGCGCGTATTCCATCACAATGCCAAACAGTTTTATCGGCTTTAATTGAAAATTAATTCACAAAACCTATGACAAAAAGAACCCCTCAATTTTGAGGGGTTCTTTTTAGCTGAGAACTGAAATCTTTACTTTTTCAACGCTGGCTGCGCTTTGCCATATTGGTCAGCCATCACTTCAACCAACTGATCCAGCTTAATATACTTCTGAATCACTGCATCAACATCAGCTCTACTGATTTTGGCCAATGCTAAATCACGCTGCTCACGATCCAGTAAAGTACGATTACGTTTCATTTGAGGAATCAGCATGCGATGGATATTGCGACTATCTTCAAGTGCAGTCACACGCTTTTTCAAAATATCAGCCTTGGCAGCTTCCACTTCCTGTTCAGTAACGCCTTTTGCCAGTAACTCATTCAACACTTTATAGACCGCCTGAGACACTTGAGCCGATTTGCCTGCGCTATAGTTTGCATCAATCGTCAGCGCTCCTGACTCCGTCCAGTCATCCAACGAAATGCTGCTGCCGAAACCATAGACCAAGGCATTCTTTTCACGTAGCTCTTGCGCCAAACGAGATGATAACTGCGACTCACCTAAAATGTGCTCGAGTACCTGTAAAGCAGGTGCATCTGGGTGGTATGTACCCACAGGGAACGTCATAATGCTCTGATAGCTACCAAACTCACGCTGCTCTGACAGTGCATGTACACGCTGCGCTTTATATGCAGTAAAGTCAGAAGTAATTCGCTGATAAGGCGCTGCCGAATTCCAGTTTGCAAAAGCCTGATTTAAAGTCTTTTTCATCTTTTTCGTATCAATCACGCCCGTTACCGAAATTTGTGCATGATTCATCGCAAAAAACTGCTGATACAGCTGTTTAACCTGAGCTTGTGTTGCGGCCTGATACTGCTTCTTGACATATTCAGGCTCGAAGTGATGTCGAATATCCCCAATTGGATAAGTTTCAAGTAAACGAGCAATGGTTAAAGCCGCTACAGTTTCAGGTTCAGTATACGGTCGATCTAGACTTGCTAAGCTTTGTGACTTAATCAAATCAAACTGGCTTTGTTCAAAGGTTGGATTTTTAAGGACATCAATCACGAAGTTAAAAAATTCATCAAACTTTTCTTTCTTCGCCACGATTGAAATATTAATCCCATTGCCATTACTTGCTGCACTTGCACCACCACCCGCATCGATCGAGTGGTCAGCAATATCTTGCAAACTATATTGAGTTGACGCTCTGAGCAGTAAATAAGAAGTCAGGTCTAATAACTCTGCTTTATTAAACAAACTTTCTGCTGTACCAAAGTCAATCGAAATGGTGGCATAGGTCTTATCGTCACGCGTAGTACTTGGGTACAGCGCATATTGCATGCCATTTTTTAACTTGCCACGCTGAATTTGTTTTTCAGCACTTTCTAAATATTGCTTTGAACTTTTTACATATCCAGCCACTTCTGCTTTATACGCACTGACATCTTTCAATGGTTCTTCAGCCACTGCTTGTTGGTCTAAAGTTTTTGCTGGGGTCGCTGCTGCCGCTTGTTCAAGTGCTTTTTTCTGATCTTCTGGGGTCGGTAAAATAGTGCCTGAAATACGATGCTCGGGTACTAAAAAGTCATCTAAACGTTGGTTCACATCAGTAACGCTGAGCTGTTGTAACTGTTGCTGATCTTTAAAGTATTGTGTCCAATCACCATTGGCAGAGACCACATAGTCACTGAGCATGCCACCGACTGCTGTTGCACTGCTGAACATGCTTTCTTGTGCATTTTTAATCATACTCTTCACACGGTTGAGCTCAACCTCGTTGAAGCTTGGTGTTTTTTCTACCCCAGTAACCAAAGCTGACTCAACTTTTTTCACATCATGGTTAGGTGCATAAACTGCGCCCATAAACACCATATTAAAATCTTGGTCTAACCATGTGGTCGACTGAACTGCTGTCGCCGTTCCCGTTTCTACAATGCTTTGGTACAAATGCCCACTGGGTTGCATGGTATATAAATACGGTGACACCGCCAACGCGGTCTTAATGTTCTCGTTTTTACCATTCAGGTAGATATTATATTTGGCGAAGTTACTGCCTTTTTTCACCACAAACTGGCGATCTTTAATCTTACTGGCATCTAAGACAGGCACTTTGACTTTCGCAGGCACAGCGCGCGCTTTAATCGCACTAAACTTTTCATCAATCTGCTTCAGTACAGCTGCTTGGTCAAACTTACCTGAAATGACAAACACCGCATTATTCGGTGCATACCAGTCACGATAAAACTTATTCAGTTCAGCCATTTTGATTGACTGTAACTCGTTTAAATCACCAATCGGTAAACGCCCTAAATATTGATTGCCATAAGCGGACTTCCACATCTGATCCATGAGCACTGAAAAAGGCTGATCCATACGGACTTCACGCTCGCGTTTTACAATCGCGATTTCAGACGGTACATATTTTTCTTGGAGCACCAAGCCGTCCATACGCTCAGCTTCAAGATGAATCAGCTCATTAATCGCATTTTGTTCAGGACGAACTACATTAATATATTTGGTTGAATAATAGTCCGTGCTGGCATTATTCATTAAACCGTATTGATCTAAACGGCGCTGAAACTCGTCCCCTGGAACATTTTTAGTTCCCTTGAACGCTAAATGTTCCAGTAGGTGCGCCAAACCGCCCTTACCTTTGGGATCGTTCAATGAACCAGTCAAATAGACCATGTTCATATACACTTTATTTTCTTTATCGTTTGGCGCAAGAATAATACGTAAACCGTTATCTAATTTATATTCTTCAATTTTCTGTTCCGATTTTACCAATACGGGTTGTGCCCATACTGTGCCCCCAAAGCCAAGTAGCAATACCGACAAACTCAATGTTTTAAAACGCATTAACATTATTTTTCCAAATAATTCGACAAAATATGAATGATTCTCAACATCATAGAGGAAAGTGAAATTATTTTTATAGTAATTTGGTGAAAAATAGCATTTTAATCAATGCTTATTTTTCACCAGTAGTTTTAATTTAAGAGAATTACAACTTAATCTAAGTAAAGTTCAGCCGTCATATATAACTTGGCATAGCCAGAAATTTGGATTCGTGTTTCAGACTGAATATCACAGTAAAGCAATCCTCCACGGCTCGATGCCTGATAGGCAATCAATGAGGTTTTACCCAACTTCTCCGCCCATAGAGGTGCAAGACCTGTATGCATGGAGCCTGTCACAGGGTCTTCATTGATGCCTTTATGCGGTGCGAAATAACGCGCGATATAGTCATAGTCTTGAGACGTTGAAGTCAGGGTAACATCCAAGTTTTCAGCGGTAATCGCAGTACTGACTTTATGCTTTTCTGCCAGTTGACGAATTTTATCTAAGTTCGGTTTGGCATCCTTAACGGCCTGCTCAGACTCACACACTAAAATATAAGCCTGTGGGTTTAAATAGACTTCTTTAATTTCACAATCGACCAATTCATGAATTTCCGCAGGATAGTCTTCTAACTTTTGCGGTGCACGAATTGGAAAATTCATATGAATCTTGCCATCAGCATCTTGATCAATGATAAAAACACCCAAGTCTTTTACATGAAACTGGATACGTTTAGCATCGGTATAATCCCGAAACAGGACGAAACTACTAGCTAAAGTCGCGTGCCCGCAAAAATCCACTTCAACCTGAGGGGTAAACCAACGAATTTCATAGTTTTCATCATCAACGACTTTCACAAAAGCCGTTTCTGCCAAATTATTTTCCAAGGCAATATTCTGCATCAAATCTACTGCTAACCATTCATCACGCACAATCACAGCGGCAGGATTACCTTTGAATAATTCAGTTGTAAAGGCATCGACTTGATACATTTTCATCGTTTTTCTCCTAAATTGAAGCTTTATTTTGCAAAAAACTGAGTAAAAAAGTAGATACAGTTTTTAGTCATTTATGGATACACGCCCAATAAAAAGAAGCCTAATCATGAAGATAGGCTTCTTTTCAGTTCATAAGCTATATATTTCTCAGCTTAGACTTCTTTTAAGTCCACATTGTCTTGCTCAAAAATGCGCTTATCTGTTTGACCTAAGACTTGACTGGTCACGACACCTGCGGTCATCGAACCATTCACATTCAAAGCTGTGCGACCCATATCAATTAAAGGCTCAATTGAAATGAGCAGTGCAACCAAAGTCACAGGCAAGCCCAACATTGGCAGGACAATCAGCGCTGCAAATGTTGCACCACCACCTACACCTGCCACCCCAATCGAGCTCAAGGTCACGACACAAACCAAAGTCAAAATCCAAAGTGGATCGAGTGGATTAATGCCAACTGTCGGTGCAACCATAACAGCCAACATCGCAGGATACAGCCCCGCACAGCCATTTTGCCCAATGGTCGTACCAAATGATGCTGAAAAGCTGGCAATCGACTCTGGTACACCCAGACGTCGTGTTTGCGCTTCAATATTTAAAGGAATACTGGCAGCACTTGAACGGCTGGTAAATGCAAAGGTCAGCACAGGCCAAACCTTTTTAAAGAACTGAATTGGGTTCACGCCTGTGAGCGCCAAAATCACGGCGTGCACGATAAACATAATCGCCAAACCGATATAAGACGCAACCAAGAAGCCACCTAAGTTTAAGATGTCCGCCATTTTAGAATTGGCCACAATATTGGTCATGAGTGCGAACACACCATAAGGCGTGAGCATCATAATTAGACGCACCAACTTCATGACCCACGCTTGCAAGATATCAATTGCAGACAACAGCTTTTGCCCTTTCTCAGCATCCGCTTTCATGAGGTTCAAGCCTGCAATGCCTAAAAACACTGCAAAAATGACTACACTGATAATGGAGGTTGGATGTGCCCCTGTCAGCTCGGCAAAAGGATTGCTCGGAATAAATGACAGAAATAAATCAGGTACTTGCAAGTCAGCCACTTGCCCGACATAGTCAGTTTGAATCGTATTTAAACGTTCAGTTTCTTGTGTGCCTTGTACCAAACCTGCCGCGGTTAAGCCGAACAGATTGGTCACCACCACACCGACAAATGCAGCAATCGCTGTGGTAAATAACAAAGTCCCAATACTGATAAAACTAATTTTACCCAATGAACCCGCATCGTGCAGCTTAATCACAGCGCCTAAAATGGAAACAAATACCAAAGGCATCACCACCATTTGTAGTAGTTTGACATAGCCTTTACCGACCAAATTAAACCACTGTACCGACTCTTGCAGTACAGGCGAATGCGTACCATAAAACCCATGTAAAGCGAGACCAAAAACAATACCGAGACAGAGACCTGCCAGTACTTTCTTCGCTAAACTCCAATCGGTTTTACGGGTTCGGCCCAGTAAAAAAAGCAATGCAATAAAAATGATGACATTGACGATTAAGGGGATATTCATATTGTTTCCCTAAATGATGCTGTCATAATTATAAATCAAAATTTAAACGGGCTTACTGTTTTGCGCCATATTCCACGCTGAATGTACAAATTTAGACTGAATTGGCAGTTTTAGAATGTGGTATAAAGCATTTAAACGGCTGTTAAAGTGTTCTTTTACATGAATCAATCTTTGCTTAATCCTCACATTCTGCCCGTCCCTTTAGAAAAAGCATATCGGCTACTCAACCACGGCCCAACCGTGCTGGTTTCCAGTCAAGATGATGAAAGCACCGATGTCATGGCCGCGGCTTGGGCATGCGCCCTAGAGTTTAGCCCAGCCAAAGTGACGGTGGTACTCGATAAATCGACAAAAACCCGCAGTATTATTGAAAAATCGGGTTTGTTTGCGCTGCAAGTCCCTACACTTAAACAGCTGAAAATGGTCTACGCACTGGGCATGATCAGTCAATATGATGCTCCTGAAAAGTTACGTCAGTGTGGGGTCGAACTTTTTCAGTTTGGTCACAGCCCAATTCCAGTGGTTGAAGGCTGTAGTGCTTGGATTCTGTGTGAACTCATTCCTGAACCACATAATCAACAGCAACATGACTTGTTTATTGGCAAAGTCATTGCCGCTTATGCAGATGATCGTGTTTTTAGAGATGGGCATTGGTACTACCATGAAGCCGCAGATGAATGGAAAAGCATCCATCATGTTGCAGGCGGACACTTTTATACCATTGGTGATGCAGTGGATATCAATCAACTTAAAGACACTGATTAAATTGACTACGCCGTTTACTCCGCTCGACTAAAGGTGGACATCACCCGATTGTTTTATTGTAAATTTCATCTTATAGTTTAAGTGTATTTTTTAAACAAATAGTCAAATTATGATGAACAGGACGTTCTCAAGCACCGTACAACTGAGTCTCTTTCTCTGCCTGAGTATGTGCTTGGGAATTGGCATCTTACGTTTTTCTTATACCGCGCTACTGCCGTCCACTCGCGAAGCCTATGAATGGTCACACAATTTCGCCAGTCTACTCGGTAGTGCCAATCTGCTGGGTTATCTGATCGGCGCGTTCTGGGCGATGAAGTTGCCACAAAATGCAAAAATGCCGATCTATATCATTTTTGCTGCGCTCTTTGGTTCAATCAGCCTGTTTGCCTGTGCATTTGCGCATTTTAATGAAGTCTGGTATTTGGTGTGGCGCATCATTTCAGGTATCGGCGGTGGTTTGCTGATGATTCTATCGCCCAGTATTGTGGCACAGTGCAGTGAGTTACAGCACCGTTTTAAAATTAATCTCATTGGATTTAGCGGAATAGGAATTGGTGTATTGGCAGCCACGCTGTTTATGCCGTATTTAGACCGTATTGCAATCAGTAGCGCATGGTTCATTCTCTGTGGCTTTGCATTTGTCATTACATGGTTATTATGGAGACTGGTTCGTCCTTTCCAAAAGCAACTACACAGCATCCCTACAAGCCAGCCCCAAACTCATACAGTGAATAAAATTTACTATAGCTTACTCATTGTTTATGCCTGCAGCGCCTTTGCGTATATTCCCCATTCTTTGTTTTGGATTGATTACTTAAGCCATGTTTTAACGCTAAATTTATATTGGATCAATTTTAACTGGATTTTATATGGCTTAGGCAGCGCTTTGGGTGCAGCGACAGCTTATGCTTTAGCACGTAAATTTGGCAACTTTCACGCTTTAAAGATTTTATACAGTGTCTATATTGCGGCAGTTTTTATTGCGGTTCTGAGTTTCTCGCCTGTATTTACGCTCCTGTCTTCATTTCTCACAGGCCTACTGAACCCTGCGGTGGTCTTTCTCACCTCCTACACCATCTTACAACTCTACGGCTTGGCCTATAAAAAGTTGTGGAGTATGGCAACACTCAGCTTTGCAACGGTCCAACTGGTCGGTGGTCTAAGTTTTAGTACCTTGCAGCATTTGGGTTGGTCATATCACTTTCAGTTTATGCTTGCTGCGGGAGTTCTCGGTTTAGGAACATTGCAACTATTTTACTTTACCCGTAGGACATCCACCTCCAATCCAACAACTAAAAAAGAAGCCTTTTAATCCTTCACATAGAAGGAAATCGAAAAAGAGTTGTAGGTTCCGTTATAAAGGGCCGTCCATGTTAAATACCTGTGATATTTTTAACTTACCTCTAAATAATACAAATGTACTGTGTAAGTATAAGAAAAGAACCCAATTGATGTGCCTTCTATAACCAATACAATTCACGCATTCAAACTTTTACAGCTGTAAATCAAAGCTCGGTTATTTCAATGCATTTAAAGTTAAATACGGATAAGGATTCACAGCTCCTTTCCCAGTCCTATAAATTCCATAGTGCAAATGTGGTGGCGTATTCTTGGCATTGCCCGTGTTCCCGACATAGCCCAATACTTCTCCCACTTCAACCCAATCACCCGTTTGAATATTAGGCGCATAAGCATCTAAATGTGCATAGTAGTGACGGCTTAAGTTTGGTCCCATTACCCATACTACTTGTCCACCTAGACTATTGAGGCCGACATCCAAGACAATGCCTGATGTAGCACTTAAGACAGGTGTACCACGTTTAGCGAAGATATCAATACCTTGATGTTTTCGGCCCTGACCACGTGCAGCCCCCCAAGTGTCCTGTATCTGCTTATGGCTTACACCTTGTACAGGCACATTTAAGTTTTTCTCTAAAGGTGTCTTATATAACTGCCAATATAAATATGGATAACTCAAACCTGCTGCTTCACCCGAAGCGGGTGGCTGACATCCACTCATCAGCAGACTTGTACTTAAAATAGCTCCACTCAGAACTAAACGAGACATGATTCAACTACTCAGCTAATTTTTAGATATTAAAATAAGATAAAGTTACCTTTTCATACTAAATGCCTCATATATTGAAAGATATCTTATATATGTAACGGCAAAGCCCTCATATAAAATGAGGGCTTTGCTTCAAATAAACCACGTAAAACTACTTACGCTTCTTCAGTTTTTTCTCTAAGGCTTTCAGCTTAGACTGATGCTTAGAGATCTTTTTTAAACGTGCTTTGATCTTCTGTTTTAATGTTTTCACAACATTATTCGACATAGGGTCCTCCTTTGGTTCAACTCCCTTTGATCGATTCTTCCTTGAAATGCCTTTAACATTCGTTCATGAAATAGCAATACGCCTAGCGTTGTTGCTGATCTGGGTTCGGTTGGTTTTGATTCGGCTGTTTTTGCTGACCTTGATTTGGTTTGGGTTGTTGTTGCTGTTGTTGCTGGTCTGGTTGTTCTTGTGGTTGATTTGGTTGTTGTTGACGTTGCTGCTGATTGTTCTGCTGTTGATTTTGTTGATTAGCCACGAGACTACTCCTTTATCATCTGCCGTAACATTCGACAAAGACCACCATACATCACTCAGCTAAAAACCCAAGCTATAAGCTGTATCAAAGTACTTCATTGTAATTACATATATAAATTGTGGTTAAGAATCAACTCTCCTTTTTATTTAACCTTACCTATACTCACTGAAAGCACAAATCCTTTAACCTAGTTTTACATTGCAAACCTATTTCCAGAGCTATTTTCAACACAACAAAAGAAAACCCGCAGTATGTGCGGGCTTCTACCAATTCAGCTTAAAACTTATTCCATATTTGCAATGATAGCCTCACCAAACTCTGAACAACGCAATAAGGTTGCATTTGGCATTAATCGCTCAAAATCATAAGTGACTGTTTTCGCCTCAATTGCCCCTGAAATGCCTTTAATAATCAAATCTGCCGCCTCTACCCAGCCCATATCCCGTAGCATCATTTCAGCAGAAAGAATAATGGAGCCTGGATTGACTTTATCTTGACCGGCATATTTTGGCGCTGTTCCGTGCGTGGCTTCATAAACAGAAATCGCCCCACCAATATTCGCACCCGGCGCAATACCAATCCCTCCAACTTCTGCAGCCAGTGCATCAGAAATATAGTCACCATTCAGGTTTAAAGTCGCAATCACTGAATAGTCCGCAGGACGCATTAAAATCTGTTGCAAGAATGCATCGGCAATCACATCTTTAATGATGATGTCTTTACCATTTTTTGGGTTTTTAATTTTTACCCATGGCCCGCCATCAATGAGCTCACCACCGAAACGGTCCATCGCAAGTTCATAACCCCACTCTTTAAACGCTCCTTCGGTATATTTCATGATGTTGCCTTTGTGAACCAAGGTCACACTCGGCTTATCATTATCAATCGCAAATTGAATCGCTTTACGCACAAGACGCTGCGTTCCCTCTTTCGATACAGGCTTAATCCCGATACCACAGTTATCTTCAAAGCGGATTTTAGTCACGCCCATTTCTTCTTTGAGAAACTTAATCACTTTCTTCGCTTCAGGAGAGTCGGCTTTCCACTCGATTCCTGCATAAATATCTTCTGAGTTTTCACGGAAAATAACCATATCGGTCAGTTCAGGATGCTGAACAGGTGATGGTACCCCTTCAAACCAACGTACAGGGCGTACACAGACGTACAAATCTAATTCTTGGCGTAGCGCCACGTTCAAAGAACGAATGCCCCCGCCGACGGGTGTGGTTAAGGGGCCTTTAATTGAAACCACAAACTCGCGTAGCGCATCAAAAGTTTCTTCTGGCATATAAGAGCCATAAATTTTATTGGCTTTTTCACCGCAGTAGACTTCCATCCACTCAATCGAGCGTTTACCACCATATGCTTTTTGTACTGCAGCATCTACTACAGTTTTCATGGCTGGTGTAATGTCGACACCAATACCATCGCCTTCAATAAAAGGAATAATCGGTTGATTTGGAACATTTAATGATAAATCTGCGTTTACGGTAATTTTACTACCATCCGCAGGAACGATGATCTTCTGATAACCCATTTTGCAGGCGCTCCCTTTTATTATAATTGGCAAATTTAAAAAATAATTGCCGATAGACAATACTTTCCACTCTTCTTATCGCATAATAGCTTAATCGAATTCCGCTGTTTTTGAGATTTATACGAGAAATAACTACATTTCTCTATTAAATAAATCTTGATATTTCTTATTTTATGTAATTACAGAAGTTATTGACTATGAAAATCGTCATCCTGAATAAGCCCTATGACGTCCTCTCCCAGTTCCGTAAAGATGAAGCACATATGACGATGTCTGACTTTGTCAGCGACTCTACTTTGCGCTTGGCTGGTCGTTTGGATATGGACTCTGAAGGCTTGGTATTTTTAACCGACCATGGTGGTTTAAACCAATACATCACTAACCCTGCCAATAAAAAATTTAAAACATACTTGGTTCAAGTTGAAGGTGATGTCACTGAAGAAGCCCTTGAGCAGTTGCGTAAAGGTGTGGAACTGAAAGATGGTATGACTTTACCTGCTGAAGCATCTAAAGTTGAACAACCTGAGTGGTTATGGGAGCGTGATCCTCCTGTACGTTTCCGTGCGTCTGTGCCGACTTCTTGGGTCGAAATTTCAATTTGTGAAGGCCGTAACCGTCAAGTACGTCGCATGACTGCTGCTGTAGGTTTTCCAACCTTACGTTTAATCCGTACTAAAATTGGTGCAATTGATTTGGTTCAAATGGGTTTACAACCAGGTGAATCCAAAGAAATCGAACCACTTTTATACCCTGACTTTCAAAACATTCCTGCGGAAGAACCTTACCGTTCACGCTCTTATGTGAAAAAACCGGGTGGTACAGGTGGTAAGCCTATGGTTCGTAAGAACAAAGATGGTTCTGTGAAAAAGTCAGGTACAAAGCGTATTTGGCAAATGGATGATAGTGAGAAACCAAAGCGTAAAACCAATGGTACTACTCGTCCAAATACAAAAGCGCCACGCGGTCGCGGACGTAATGGTCGTTAAAAATTAAGTATTTTAAAGCCCACGTCAGTGGGCTTTTACTTCAGAGGAACTTCTCTTTGTAAAATAAATTTATCACTTACAGATTTATTTTTTTCTTCATAATGCACAACCAACGATAAATACATTAAAGAGTTTCTAACAAGTCTCGCTATGTGCATTACACACTCTTCAAATTCCGAAAAAGGCATTTCGAAAATATACTTAGATTTTATCTCTTTTTCTTTTATGTAATTTATAACTTCTATATATTCATCAGAACTCTGAAGGTTTTTCTTCTCCAACTCCTCTTTTTTCTCTAATAACTCTTGATACCAAAACACTTCACTAGAATTATACTTTGTATTTAATTCATAGCCAAAATCATCAATCACTCGAAAAGACCTATGCTCCAAATGGTTCCTAATTTTTGCTAATCGATGTTTTTCTAAATTTGCAAGATTTTCCATCTTATTCATATTTTCAATGGAATCTCTGTTTTTCCCTTTCGGTTCAGTCTCAATCTCTTTTAATATATAAAATAAAGCATGCAAGAAATAGTTTTTAGATTCAAAAAATCTACCACGAATCTTATCTAATTTTCCTTCATAAAATATTCCTTTAATGCTAATCTCATGATCTTTAATAGATAAATCAAAATACTTTGCAATAAAATATGAAATCTTATCAAAAATTGCTCTGTACACGACAAATTTCACAGAACCCTTATCCTATCAGGGTTCTGCCTT
>OERM01000208.1_pt1 | contig 20602 bp, 22 predicted proteins | sample 1540021 | NCBI WGS metagenome assembly OERM01 (sample SAMEA3891245, study PRJEB23780) | metagenome | biome: terrestrial biome; feature: animal house; material: water of meat washing | place: Italy | collected 2015-05-12 | reverse complement strand
GATTTATATTTGTTTTCCGTGATGCTTTTTTGTAAGGTCGAAAGTCGGGATTTATATACTCCCAGTTCATTCTGTGTTGCTTTCAGCTCTTGTTTATTTTGCGACAATTCATTTTCAAGCAATTCAAGGCGCTGCTCTATGGTTAATTTTGTTGCCATCGCGTTCAATGGAAACAATGCTGTAATAATAGAAAAAGACAAAAGGCTGATGTTAAGCGTCTTTATATTCATGACTTATCCTTAAGAGTATAATAATTTCCTCCAGCTATCGCACTGGAGGAAAAAATCAGGCATGGAGTTCTTTTCTTAATGAAATAATTTCCCTGGCTAAATCCTGGCATAATATTGCATTCATCAAATGATCCTGTGCATGAACCAGAATTAAATTAACTTTTATTTTGCCACAGCCTTCATCCTGACTAATTAATGCGGTCTGAATCTTATGTGCCTGAAGACAGGCAGATTCAGAACTGGCCATTAGCTGAGTTGCGCCCTGCCAGTCTTTTTGCCCGGCACAACGTATGGCTTCCATCGCGTCAGAACGTGCCTGCCCCGCGTTGACCAGTAACTCCATAACAAGTTCTTCATCTGCAAACATCACAATCTCCTTCCTGGGTAAATGGAATTATCCGTTAGTTGTCATGTTATTGACTTTGTTGGCGGCAATAACAAAAGGTAAATAGATCATTGTCGCCACACCTAAACATAAAAAACCAACCAGTAAAGCCAGCCAGTTCCCCCCGGTTCCGAGGAAAGCAATTAAAGGTCCGGGCGTAGTCCAGGGCACGGCATAAGCAACCGGTGGAATAATTTCCATCGAAACAAAGAAGTAACCAATGGCACAGTTAACAATGGGAACCATAATAAACGGCACCATCATGATGGGGTTAAGTACAATAGGAAGGCCAAACATTATCGGTTCATTGATATTGAAAATACCGGGGATAAATGACATTTTTGCCAGATCACGGTATTCCGCACGCTTAGAAGCGATAAAAATAGCCAACAATAACCCCAACGTCATACCTGAACCGCCGCAGTTGGCGAATGCATCATTAATAGAAGTCCAGGTAATCGGATATGGCGCGCCCCAGGTAGTGCCATGTTGAGCGGCCCAGGAGAGATTCTCCAGATTAGCCTCAGAAAAAACGGTTTCTCGAATTGCCGATGTGGTATTAGGTCCGTGGATCCCCAGCACCCACAGGAAATTACCCACAGCCCCCAGGATAATTACCGCAAAGATATTCGTTCCCATATGTTTGAGCGGCGTCTGGATTAATGTGTAAATAAGATCGTTTAGTCCTGCCGGGGATATCAGTGTCAGGCAATAATTAAGTGCGGAAAAGAACACCATGACAAAAAATATTGGCAATAAAACTTTAAATGAACGCGCTACCGCAGGCGGTACAGCTGCCGGCATCGTTATGGTGATTTTTGGGTTTCGAGCTAAGCGACAAAATATTTCACTGGTGATCAATGCAACGATAACAGCAACAAACAACCCCTGCGCGCCGAGATATTTGGTCGTCAGGAATGCTTGCCCATCTATCATCTGATATGGCGTATAAACAATAAAAAATGCTCCTATTGCCGTTAATCCGCATAAAAGATCATCTTGCTCATAGCTAATCGCCATATTCCTGGCGACCAGGAAAGCAATCATAATTGACATGATATTTACAGAACCATTCATTACCGGAGTAAAAATAGCTTGTGCTTTTTCAAGGTTGGGGAAAATGCTATTCAGATGCAGTAATCCGGCAATAAAACCGTCTGGCGATAATATGGCAAAGTTAATTAATATAATTAATGAACTTGCCATGATAATTGGAAACGTAAAAACGAATCCATCTCTCACCGCTGCAACAAGTTTTTGTGAGTTTAACTTGATAGCAACTGGAACAAGAAAACGTTCCATTCCACGTTCGAATGAGGCCATTAATCCCATTTTTTTATACCTGTTGTTTTGGATATTTATACATCCCAATAAAGCATGTATGCCATATCCATTTTATGATGTGTGAAAAATTAGTTCAGGTAATAGTTTAATAATATTAGATTCTTACTGTTGCAGTAGTTTCATCGCAAATTCAAGAACTGCCTGTCCGTTCATGGTGCCGTAGTCTTTCATCTCGATAACGGCTACAGGCATTTTCCCCTGTGCAACGGCTTCAATCTCCGGTTTCTGAAAGCGAACTTGCGGGCCAAGTAAAACAACGTCAACTTCGTTATTTTTAATTTTCCCTTTAGCCTCTGCAATCGCCAATGCGGAAATATTAACTTCAAGTGAAATAGCGTTAGCATGATCAATCATACGTTTAACCAGCATACTGGTTGACATGCCCGCAGCGCAAACTAACAATATCTTTTTCATATTTTCCCTTACTGGTATATAACAGACTACATTGTGTAAATATCATATCCCGCAGTAGCTATACGTCCTGGTACATTGATCACAGTAATACAGTGATAAAGTTGTTCAACATCAGGGTGATTATTAAACGACTCGGCCATACGATAAACCAATCAGGACTCAACTCCTTGTTTTCAATGGCTCTTAAAAGGTGCAAAAGTGATTTTTCAAAAGATTGCCCGCTTACTTAAATCTGAGATCAATGGCTATTCATGGCACGTTGGTGATTTGTTGCCGTCAGAAGCTGAACTCGCAGTTCGTTATAATGTTTCGCGTAATACCCTGCGTAAGGCATTATCCTTGCTGGAAGGCGAAGGAATTATTCACAGAAAGCATGGTTCAGGAACATACATTCAAAAAAAGAATTTTGTTGCACACATTGATCACATGAACAGTTTCAGTGAAATTGCGCATAAAAGCGGCAAAGAGGCAGGGAGTCAGATTATGAAATTTGAAGTGCAGGATGCTTCACCCACTATTGCAACTGAGCTGAATTTAGTGCCCGGTGAGCAGGTTTATTACATAAAGAGACTGCGATTCATTGAGGATAATGCGGCACAATTAGAAGAAACGTGGATGTCAGTAGCACGTTTTCCTGATTTAACCGTGTCACATATGCAAAAATCCAAATTTTCATATATTGAGAATGAATGCGGGATCAAAATCATTGGCACCTATGAAACTTTCTCCCCTACTTTTCCTACCCCAGAAATCGCCAGTATTTTACGGATCAGCCCACGGGATCCCATACTTAAAATTCAGACCCAGGCTGTGGACAGTAACTCTATTCCGCTGGATTATTCGTTACTTTACAGCAATATTTTCGAGTTCCAGGTAAAGTACTTTTTCCCGCGATAAAAGCAGACGCACAGAGTGCTGACATCACATTCTGTGCGTATGGTTTAGCCTCTAACCTTTACCGCTTTACGCCACCGCAAGCCAAATACATTGATATACAGCCCGGTCATAATGAGCACCGCACCGAAAAATTGTAGACCCGTTAAGCGTTCATCCAATAATAGTGCCGCACTTGCCAGTCCTACTACGGGCACCAGTAACGAAAACGGTGCAACCCGCCAGGTTTCATAGCGTCCCAGTAACGTCCCCCAGATCCCATAACCAACAATTGTCGCCACAAACGCCAGATACATCAGAGACAAGATGGTGGTCATATCGATAGTAACCAGACTGTGAATCTTGACATCCTCCCCCACCTTCGCACTTCGTGACTCAGGAGGGGGATTCCCATTAGTGGGTGACGACTGATTGCTCAGCGTCTGGTTCCTGCTTCATCGAGCGGTCTTACTGCACCGACCTCTCCACAGGCGTAGGGCCTCTGTCTCAGGAACAGACGCCCGGTTTCCGCGTGTCCCGCGGTACTTGTAGCCATTTGAGCGTGCCACGCCGCTAAAATGTTTCGTGCTGCGTTTACGTCCGCATTTTCAGCATACCCACATGCTTTGCACTCAAACTTACTTTGTGTGCGACGATTTGCTTTTCCCGTATGACCGCAACACGAACAACGCTGGCTTGTGTATGCCGGATTAACCGCCTCTACATGACCACCACGCCAGAGCTGCTTGTACTCAAGCTGGCGGCGCATTTCATACCAGCCCTGATCCAGTATTGAACGGTTTAAACCTGATTTTGCCCGGACATTGCGCCCCGGCTGGCTGAATGTACCCGCTGCAGACTTTGACATGTTTTTAACCTTCAAATCTTCAATGACTATCATTGCGTGGTTTTTGCTGATTGTCGTTGTGACTTTATGAAGGTAGTCCCTGCGGATATTTGCGATACAGGAATGCAGTCGCTGTATTTTGCGTTTCTGCTTCTGCCAGTTGTTACTGAATTTAACCTTACGGCTTAACTGACGCTGGAGTCTCGACAGTTTCTTCTGGTTTTTCGGAAAACTGTTTACAGGCTCAAAGACTGTGCCATCTGACAGCGTGGCAAGTTTAGCCACGCCAGCATCCAGTCCGACTATCGTTGTGCTTGTGTGATTGGCTTCTGCCGTTTCAATTTCAACCTGAAACGAGATGTACCACTGTCCCGCTAACTGACTGATTGTCGCATTTTTGATTTTACCGTTCACACGTTGAGATTGCCGGAATTTTACCCACCCAAGACCTGACGGTAGCTTCACTCTGCGATTTTCAAGGCAGCAATATTTCTCAAAGTTCACAAAACGGATTGAGTCTCTCCCGTCATTTTTTCGTTTCCATACCGGTGCCTTAGCTGCGAGCTTTTTATCAAAACAACGTTTCCATGCGGTATGCAGGTCTTTCAGCTTTTGTTGCAGATTGTCGGTATAAGCATCCTGTAAGAAGATGTATTCCGGCATTTTTTTCCACACTGTAATCATCCGGTTCAACTCGAAAGCCGAAGGTAACTTTTCGCCTGAGTCAAGTATGCGTTTTATCTCCGCAAGACCTAAATTCCAGACAAAACGGGCGCAACCGCATAATTGCCGCAAACGCTGCGACTGCTCAGGCGTTGGTTCCAGTCTGAATTTGTAGGCTTTCAGAATTAGCATCATTGTTCAGTGTGTAGTAGATTTGCTTGCAATATTACTGCTTTTACGGCCAACTTCAATGCAAAAATATAAAATCAATCGTTCAAGACATGCTGCCTTCCTTTTGCATGTTCATCTTGTCTTTGTAACAAAATACCGTCGAAAGATACTGGGAGAGTTACACTGCGCAGCGTTCCATCAGTATGCAGCAGAAGTCTGCCGTGATTTTGGGGCAGAACTTAAAGAAAGTAACGGAGATGTCGATCATGTCCACATGCTGATCGAATACCCACCAACAGTGCAGCTTTCGGTACTGGTTAACTCACTGAAAGCAGTGACATCCCGCCGTCTGCGAAACGAATTTCTTGATTTGCGAGGGGCATACGGAAAAGCTGTGCTCTGGTCGAGGTCATACTTTGCTGGCTCCTGTGGAGGTGCGCCGCTGGAAGTTGTGAAGCAATACATTCAACATCAGCGTGGCTGATCACTCTTCGGGCTTTTCAAGCCCGTCCAAATTCCCCTCCCGCCTTATGTCGGCGGGAGTACCCTTTGGGGGGTAAGATGGTTGCGGAACCATCGAGAATCAGCGAGGCAACAAAGAAGGGAATGATTGGGATTAATGCGCTCCAGATTACCAGCGACATCACCGCCGGGCGCGTTGAGTGCGACATGATCTTTTTATTGAAGATGTTGCCACACGCCCAACTAAATGCTGCCGCCAGGGTCAACATAAAGCCGAGCATCGCCACATGCTGACCGTTCAGACTATCTTCGATTAACACCAGTACGCCAAAAATCGCTAAGGCGATCCCCGCCAATTGTTTGCCATGCAGTCGCTCCCCGAAAGTAAACGCGCCAAGCACGATAGTAAAAAACGCCTGTGCCTGTAACACCAGCGAAGCCAGTCCAGCAGGCATACCAAAGTTAATGGCGCAAAACAGAAAGGCAAACTGCGCAAAACTGATGGTTAATCCATACCCCAGCAGCAAATTCAGTGGTACTTTCGGTCGAGCGACAAAAAAGATGGCCGGAAAAGCGACCAGCATAAAGCGCAAACCGGCCAGCATCAGCGGTGGCATGTTATGAAGCCCCACTTTGATGACCACAAAATTCAGCCCCCATACGACCACTACCAGTAGCGCCAACACCCCATCTTTTCGCGACATTCTACCGCCTCTGAATTTCATCTTTTGTAAGCAATCAACTTAGCTGAATTTACTTTTCTTTAACAGTTGATTCGTTAGTCGCCGGTTACGACGGCATTAATGCGCAAATAAGTCGCTATACTTCGGATTTTTGCCATGCTATTTCTTTACATCTCTAAAACAAAACATAACGAAACGCACTGCCGGACAGACAAATGAACTTATCCCTACGACGCTCTACCAGCGCCCTTCTTGCCTCGTCGTTGTTATTAACCATTGGACGCGGCGCTACGCTGCCGTTTATGACCATTTACTTGAGTCGCCAGTACAACCTGAGTGTCGATCTAATCGGTTATGCGATGACAATTGCGCTCACTATTGGCGTCGTTTTTAGCCTCGGTTTTGGTATCCTGGCGGATAAGTTCGACAAGAAACGCTATATGTTACTGGCAATTACCGCCTTCGCCAGCGGTTTTATTGCCATTCCTTTAGTGAATAACGTGACGCTGGTGGTGCTCTTTTTTGCCCTCATTAACTGCGCCTATTCCGTTTTTGCTACCGTGTTGAAAGCCTGGTTTGCCGACAATCTTTCCTCCACCAGCAAAACGAAAATCTTCTCAATCAACTACACCATGCTCAACATTGGCTGGACCATCGGTCCGCCGCTCGGCACGCTGTTGGTGATGCAGAGCATCAATCTGCCCTTTTGGCTGGCAGCTATCTGTTCCGCGTTTCCCATGCTTTTCATTCAAATTTGGGTAAAGCGCAACGAGAAAATCATCGCCACGGAAACAGGCAGTGTCTGGTCGCCGAAAGTTTTATTACAAGATAAAGCACTGTTGTGGTTTACCTGCTCTGGTTTTCTGGCTTCCTTTGTTAGCGGCGCATTTGCCTCGTGCATTTCACAATATGTGATGGTGATTGCTGATGGTGATTTTGCCGAAAAGGTGGTTGCGGTTGTTCTTCCGGTTAATGCTGCCATGGTAGTTACGTTGCAATATTCCGTGGGCCGCCGACTTAACCCGGCTAACATCCGCGCGCTGATGACAGCAGGCACCCTCTGTTTCGTCATTGGGCTGGTCGGTTTTATTTTTTCCGGCAACAGCCTGCTATTGTGGGGTATGTCAGCTGCGGTATTTACTGTCGGTGAAATCATTTATGCGCCGGGCGAGTATATGTTGATTGACCATATTGCGCCGCCAGGAATGAAAGCCAGCTATTTTTCCGCTCAGTCTTTAGGCTGGCTTGGTGCGGCGATTAACCCATTAGTGAGTGGCATAGTGCTTACCAGTCTGCCGCCTTTCTCGCTGTTTATCATCTTAGCGTTGGTGATCATTGCTGCGTGGGTGCTGATGTTAAAAGGAATTCGTGCAAGACCGTGGGGGCAGCCCGCGCTTTGTTGATTTAAGTCGAACACAATAAAAATTTAATTCAGCCTTCGTTTAGGTTACCTCTGCTAATATCTTTCTCATTGAGATGAAAATTAAGGTAAGCGAGGAAACACACCACACCATAAACGGAGGCAAATAATGCTGGGTAATATGAATGTTTTTATGGCCGTACTGGGAATAATTTTATTTTCTGGTTTTCTGGCCGCGTATTTCAGCCACAAATGGGATGACTAATGAACGGAGATAATCCCTCACCTAACCGGCCCCTTGTTACAACTGTGTACAAGGGGCCTGATTTTTATGACGGCGAAAAAAAACCGCCAGTAAACCGGCGGTGAATGCTTGCATGGATAGATTTGTGTTTTGCTTTTACGCTAACAGGCATTTTCCTGCACTGATAACGGATCGTTGACACAGTAGCATCAGTTTTCTCAATGAATGTTAAACGGAGCTTAAACTCGGTTAATCACGTTTTGTTCGTCAATAAACATACAGCGATTTCTTCCGGTTTGCTTACCCTCATACATTGCCCGGTCCGCTCTTCCAATGACCACATCCAGAGGCTCTTCAGGAAATGCGCGACTCACACCTGCTGTCACGGTAATGTTGATATGCCCTTCAGAATGTGTGATGGCATGGTTATCGACTAACTGGCAAATTCTGACACCTGCACGACATGCTTCTTCATCATTAGCCGCTTTGACAATAATGATAAATTCTTCGCCACCGTAGCGATAAACCGTTTCGTAATCGCGCGTCCAACTGGCTAAGTAAGTTGCCAGGGTGCGTAATACTACATCGCCGATTAAATGCCCGTAGGTATCATTAACCAATTTAAATCGGTCAATATCCAACAACATTAAATAAAGATTCAGAGGCTCAGCGTTGCGTAACTGATGATCAAAGGATTCATCAAGAACCCGACGACCCGGCAATCCCGTCAAAACATCCATATTGCTACGGATCGTCAGCAAATAAATTTTGTAATCGGTTAATGCCGCAGTAAAAGAAAGCAACCCTTCCTGAAAGGCGTCGAAATGCGCGTCCTGCCAGTGATTTTCAACAATAGCCAGCATTAATTCCCGACCACAGTTATGCATATGTTGATGGGCAGAATCCATTAGCCGAACGTAAGGTAATTCATCGTTATCGAGTGGTCCCAGATGATCAATCCACCGACCAAACTGGCACAGTTCATAAGAATGGTTATCCGTTATTTCTGGCTTACTGGCATCTCTCGCGACCACGCTGTGAAACATACTTACCAGCCACTGGTAGTGGGCATCGATAGCCTTATTGAGATTTAACAAGATGGCATCAATTTCCGTTGTCTTCTTGATCATTGCCACTCCTTTTTCACAGTTCCTTGTGCGCGCTATTCTAACGAGAGAAAAGCAAAATTACGTCAATATTTTCATAGAAATCCGAAGTTATGAGTCATCTCTGAGATAACATTGTGATTTAAAACAAAATCAGCGGATAAAAAAGTGTTTAATTCTGTAAATTACCTCTGCATTATCGTAAATAAAAGGATGACAAATAGCATAACCCAATACCCTAATGGCCCAGTAGTTTAGGCCATCAGGCTAATTTATTTTTATTTCTGCAAATGAGTGACCCGAACGACGGCCGGCGCGCTTTTCTTATCCAGACTGCCGCTAATGTTGATCATCTGGTCCGGCTGAACTTCTCGTCCATCAAAGACTGCCGCAGGAATAACAACATTAATTTCACCACTCTTATCGCGAAAAACGTAACGGTCCTCTCCTTTGTGAGAAATCAAATTACCGCGTAGTGAAACCGAAGCGCCATCATGCATGGTTTTTGCGAAATCAACGGTCATTTTTTTTGCATCATCGGTTCCGCGATAGCCATCTTCTATTGCATGAGGCGGCGGTGGCGCTGCATCCTGTTTTAATCCGCCCTGGTCATCTGCCAACGCATAAGGCATGACAAGAAAACTTGCTAATACAATGGCCTGAAATTTCATACTGACTCCTTAATTGCGTGGTTTGACTTATTAAGTCTGGTTGCTATTTTTATAATTGCCAAATAAGAATACTGCCAATTGTTATAAGGCATTTAAAATCAGCCAACTAGCTGTCAAATATACAGAGAATTTAACTCACTAAAGTTAAGAAGATTGAAAAGTCTTAAACATATTTTCAGAATAATCGGATTTATATGTTTGAAAATTATTATATTGGACGAGCATACAGAAAAAGCAAATCACCTTTACATATAAAAGCGTGGACAAAAAACAGTGAACATTAATAAAGATAAAATTGTACAACTCGCAGATACCGACACTATTGAAAACCTGACATCCGCGTTGAGTCAAAGACTTATCGCGGATCAATTACGCTTAACTACCGCCGAATCATGCACCGGCGGTAAGTTGGCTAGCGCCCTGTGTGCAGCTGAAGATACACCCAAATTTTACGGTGCAGGCTTTGTTACTTTCACCGATCAGGCAAAGATGAAAATCCTCAGCGTAAGCCAGCAATCTCTTGAACGATATTCTGCGGTGAGTGAGAAAGTGGCAGCAGAAATGGCAACCGGTGCCATAGAGCGTGCGGATGCTGATGTCAGTATTGCCATTACCGGCTACGGCGGACCGGAGGGCGGTGAAGATGGTACGCCAGCGGGTACCGTCTGGTTCGCGTGGCATATTAAAGGCCAGAACTACACTGCGGTTATGCATTTTGCTGGCGACTGCGAAACGGTATTAGCTTTAGCGGTGAGGTTTGCCCTCGCCCAGCTGCTGCAATTACTGCTATAACCAGGCTGGCCTGGCGATATCTCAGGCCAGCCATTGGTGGTGTTTATATGTTCAAGCCACGATGTTGCAGCATCGGCATAATCTGAGGAGCCTTACCGCGCCATTGTCGATACAGGCGTTCCAGATCTTCGCTGTTACCTCTGGAAAGGATCGCCTCGCGAAAACGCAGCCCATTTTCACGCGTTAATCCGCCCTGCTCAACAAACCACTGATAACCATCATCGGCCAACATTTGCGTCCACAGATAAGCGTAATAACCTGCGGCATATCCGCCACCAAAAATATGGGCGAAATAACTGCTGCGATAGCGTGGCGGTATAGCGGGAAGATCCATATTTTCCGCCACCAGCGCCCGCAATTCGAAATCATCGACATCCTGCATTGCTTTGTTTTCTTCCAGGCAATGCCAGCGCATATCGAGAAGTGCGGCGCTAAGCAGTTCGCTCATCTCATACCCTTTATTGAACAGGCTGGCATTACGCATTTTCTGTTGCAGTTCGTCAGGCATTGCTGCCCCGCTCTGATAATGCCGGGCGTAGCGAGCGAATACCTGCGGATGCGTTGCCCAGTGTTCGTTGATTTGCGACGGAAATTCGACAAAATCACGCGGCGTGTTGGTGCCGGAAAGCGTGGCATAACGCTGGCGGGCAAAGAGGCCGTGCAGCGTATGACCAAATTCATGGAATAAGGTTATTACATCATCCCAGAGTAACAACGCAGGCTCACCGGCAGCGGGTTTCTGATAATTGCAAACGTTATAAATTACCGGGTGCGTTTCATTAAGCGTTGATTGCTCAACAAAATTGCCCATCCATGCACCGCCGCTTTTTGAATCACGGACGAAGAAATCACCGTAAAATAACGCCAGCCCCACGCCATTATGATCAAAAATTTCCCACACACGAACGTCAGGATGGTAGACAGGAATATCAAAACGTTCGACAAACTTAATACCGAAGAGCTGATTCGCGGTCCAGAATACACCTTCATTCAACACCGTGTTTAATTCAAAATATGGCTTGAGCTGCGATTCATCGAGATCGAATTTCTCACGTCTTACCTGCTCGGCATAAAATGCCCAGTCCCACGGCTGCGCGCTAAACCCGCCCTGCTGCTTATCAATAACCGCCTGTATGGAGGCTAATTCATCGCTCGCACGTTGACGCGCCGCTGGAACAATTTCCCGCATAAAGTTGAGTGCTGCTTCTGGCGTTTTTGCCATCTGATCGGCGATTTTCCATGCGGCATAATGAGGGAAACCAAGCAGTTTCGCCTGCTGCGCGCGGATCTCCACCAGACGTTGAATGATAGCGCGGGTATCATTGGCATCATTTTTTTCCGCTCGCGTCCAGCCCGCAGTGAACAGTTTTTCACGCGTCGCGCGATCGCGCAGTTCAGCAAGCGCTGGTTGCTGGGTGGTATTCAGCAACGGAATCAGCCATTTGTTATCCAGACCTTTCTCGCGAGCCGCCTCTGCCGCCAGCGCAATCTCTTGCTCACTCATTCCTGCCAGCTGCGCGAAATCGTTCACAACCAGACCGCCGGATTTATTTGCTGCCAGTAACCGCTGGTTAAACTGGCTGGTCAGGGTCGCAGCTTCTGTATTCAGTACTTTTAATTTTGCTTTATCAGCTTGTGCAAGTTTGGCTCCGGCAAGGACAAAACGTTGATGAATGACCTCCACCAGGCGGATGGATTCACTATCAAGTCCCAGGGATTCACGGCGTTGCCAGACAGCATCTACCCGCGCGAATAATTCACCGTTCAGATAGATATCATTAGCCAGTTCCGCCAGTTCAGCGGAAAACTGTTCATCAAGACGCTGTAATTCATCATTGGTATGCGCCGCAGTCATCGCAAAAAAGACGCTGGTAACGCGGGTAAGTAATTCTCCGCTTTGTTCCAGTGCCAGAATAGTATTGTTGAAATCAGGCGCTTGCGGGTTAAGCGCGATGGCAGCAATTTCTGCCCGCTTTTGCTGCATTCCCTCATCGAATGCCGGGCGATAGTGATGATTGGCAATTTGATCAAAATGGGGAGCCAGATACGGCAGTGTGCTTTGCACAAGGAAAGGATTCATTGTTGTCATTTTCTTCTCCTGAACGCGAGGTGTTCCATAGCGTAGGCTTACTGATAACGGAGTGCAATCTTGCAAACCAGTATTACCCGCTCTTAAGCATCACGTGCTATGTTATTGACACACAAAAGCGTTGAGGAACAGTGAGATGATCGTTTTAGTAACTGGAGCAACGGCAGGTTTTGGTGAATGCATTACTCGTCGTTTTATTCAACAAGGGCATAAAGTTATCGCCACTGGCCGTCGCCAGGAGCGGTTGCAGGAGTTAAAAGACGAACTGGGAGATAATCTGTATATCGCCCAACTGGACGTTCGCAACCGCGCCGCTATTGAAGAGATGCTGGCATCGCTTCCTGCCGAGTGGTGCAATATTGATATCCTGGTAAATAATGCCGGCCTGGCGTTGGGCATGGAGCCTGCGCATAAAGCCAGCGTTGAAGACTGGGAAACGATGATTGATACCAACAACAAAGGCCTGGTATATATGACGCGCGCCGTCTTACCGGGTATGGTTGAACGTAATCATGGTCATATTATTAACATTGGCTCAACGGCAGGCAGCTGGCCGTATGCCGGTGGTAACGTTTACGGTGCGACGAAAGCGTTTGTTCGTCAGTTTAGCCTGAATCTGCGTACGGACCTGCATGGTACGGCGGTGCGCGTCACCGACATCGAACCGGGTCTGGTGGGTGGCACCGAGTTTTCCAATGTCCGCTTTAAAGGCGATGACGGTAAAGCGGAAAAAACCTATCAAAATACCGTTGCATTGACGCCAGAAGATGTCAGCGAAGCCGTCTGGTGGGTGTCAACGCTGCCTGCTCACGTCAATATCAATACCCTGGAAATGATGCCGGTTACCCAAAGCTATGCCGGACTGAATGTCCACCGTCAGTAATTTTTATACCCGGCGTAACTGCCGGGTTATTGCTTGTCACAAAAAAGTGGTAGACTCATGCAGTTAACTCACTCACAAGCAAGAACGAATGACCGTCGAAACGCAACTTAATCCCACACAGCCTGTCAATCAGCAGATTTATCGTATTCTTCGCCGCGACATTGTCCATTGCCTGATTGCACCAGGCACACCGTTGTCGGAAAAAGAAGTTTCTGTTCGTTTCAATGTGTCACGCCAGCCGGTTCGTGAAGCCTTTATTAAACTGGCGGAAAACGGTCTGATTCAAATTCGTCCGCAGCGTGGCAGCTACGTCAACAAAATTTCCATGGCCCAGGTGCGCAACGGCAGTTTTATCCGTCAGGCCATTGAGTGCGCGGTGGCGCGTCGGGCGGCGAGCATGATTACCGAAAGCCAGTGCTACCAACTGGAACAAAATCTTCACCAGCAACGCATTGCCATAGAGCGCAAGCAACTGGATGATTTTTTTGAACTTGATGACAACTTCCATCAACTCCTGACGCAGATTGCCGACTGTCAACTGGCGTGGGATACCATTGAGAACCTGAAAGCGACCGTTGATCGCGTGCGCTATATGAGTTTCGACCACGTTTCTCCACCAGAAATGCTGTTACGCCAGCATCTTGATATTTTCTCTGCCCTGCAAAAACGTGATGGCGATGCGGTAGAACGTGCAATGACGCAACATTTGCAGGAAATCAGCGAATCCGTGCGCCAGATCCGCCAGGAAAACAGCGACTGGTTTAGCGAAGAGTAATTCATTTCCTCTCATCCCATCCGGGGTGAGAGTCTTTTCCCCCCGACTTATGGCTCATGCATGCATCAAAAAAGATGTGAGCTTGATCAAAAACAAAAAATATTTCACTCGACAGGAGTATTTATATTGCGCCCGTTACGTGGGCTTCGACTGTAAATCAGAAAGGAGAAAACACCTATGACGACCTACGATCGTAACCGTAACGCAATCACCACTGGCAGCCGTGTTATGGTTAGCGGCACCGGTCACACTGGCAAGATCCTGTCGATTGATACTGAAGGTCTGACCGCTGAGCAAATCCGCCGCGGAAAAACCGTAGTTGTTGAAGGTTGTGAAGAGAAACTGGCACCTCTGGACCTGATTCGTCTCGGCATGAACTAAGCGTGTGAATGCCGCCGATGGCGGCATTGCTTTTTTTACTTCACGGAATATTTCGCCACGGTCGCTTTCGCACCATGCGCTAATAAAGACAAGTACGCTTCCGTCACTTTTGCAGTAAACAAGCTATTGTCTGGCAAATCATCACCAAAGATCGCCTTAATCGCCAGCAATGACTGGACGCGCGCTTTCCCTTCGGCACTACTTTGTACAGCCTTCTGAATAACAGGTAACAGTGGGTCACTGATTTCTATCGGATTTCCCTGTTCATCAACACCACCGACATAACGCATCCAACCTGCGACGCCCAGCGCCAGCAGATCGAACTTGCTGTCATGCGCCAGATGCCAGCGAACAGAATCCAACATCCGCTGTGGCAATTTCTGGCTACCATCCATCGCAATCTGCCAGGTTCGATGACGTAGCGCCGGGTTGCTATAGCGTTCAATTAATCGGTTAGCGTAATCTTGCAAATCAACGCCCTGCACTTTCAACGTCGGCGCTTGTTCCTGCAACATCAAGGCATACGCTGCATGACGATAATGTTCATCTTCCATGCAGTCATTAATGTGCTGATATCCGGCAAGATACCCCAGATACGCCAGGAATGAATGACTGCCGTTGAGCATGCGCAACTTCATCTCTTCATAAGGCAGCACATCACTAACCAGTTCGGCTCCCGCTTTTTCCCATTCCGGACGTCCGGCAACAAAGTTATCTTCTATTACCCACTGGCGGAAAGGTTCACAGGCAACGCCCGCAGGATCGCGCACACCGGTAAGTTGTTCGATTTTCGCCAGCGTATCCTCCGTCACTGCGGGCACAATACGGTCCACCATTGTTGATGGGAAAGTCACGTTTTCTTCGATCCATTGTGCCAGTTTTACATCAACAGCTTGCGCGTAGGAAGTGACAACGTCACGCATAACATGACCGTTTTCTGGCATGTTGTCACATGACATGACGGTAAATGCGGGAAGTCCTGCCGCTTTACGGCGAGCCAGCGCCTCGACAATCACCCCTGTTGCAGTTTTCGGCTGGTGGGGATTTTGTACGTCGGCAACGACCATCGGGTGATCGAGCATTAACTGTCCGGTCGCCGGAGAGTGGAAATACCCTTTTTCGGTGATTGTCAGAGAGACAATCGCGATTTGCGGTTCACACATCACAGCCAACACGGTTTCTAAGCCATCAATCTGTACGTGCAAGGCTTTTTTAACGACGCCAACGACGCGAGCCGTCCACGCATCGGCCGACATTTCCGCAACGGTATAAAGATTATCTTGCTGTTGTAAATCGGCAATTTGCTGTTCGCCGCCGATTAAATTGACCTCATAATATCCCCAGTCACTGAAATGTTCCGTAGCAAGAATATCGGCATACACACCCTGATGCGCACGGTGAAATGCACCAAAGCCTAAATGAACAATTCTTGGGGCCAGGTTATTACGATCATAAACAGGGAGTGTCGCTTTTGCTGATAACAAATTATTTCCCATAACAATTCCTTAAATATAAATATGGCAAGCTACATGTTTTGTTATATGAATAAAAATCCCCTCTCCGGTAAGAGAAGGGATTGAGGATTTAAAGACTTCTGGAAGGTTGCGCAGCTCTTACAACACGCGGTTGATCTTCCGCAGCGTCTTCCAGCGCACTTAAATCACGGTCTTTCACTTCTGGCATTTTCAGCGCAGAGATTAAACCAATCACTGAATATGCCATGATCATAATGGCGATCGGATACCAGGATTCCGTCATGGTGCAGAAAATACCCGCCAGGATAGGACCAAAACCGGAAGCGATAAGACCACCAATTTCTTTTGAAATAGCCATCCGGGTAAAGCGGTTTTTACAGCCGAACATTTCTGCCATGGTAATGTTTTCCAGAGCAAATAATCCCAGCACCGCACAGTTATGAATCACAATCAGTGCAACCATAATGGTGCTCGGGGCATAGCTTTTATCTACGATGATAGAAAGCATTGGCCACGCCAGCACAATCGCAGAGGTATTCATAATAATATACGGGATCCGGCGACCAATTTTATCGGATAACCAACCAAGGAACGGAATGGTCATAAAGCCGAGAATCGAACTGATCATCAATGCATCTGTTGGAATTGCTTTGTTAAACAATAACGTCTGTACTAAATAGCCTGCAAGGAAAGTCTGAATTAACCCGGAGTTACCTGCCTGACCAAAACGCAGTCCTGTTGCCAGCCAGAAGGATTTGCTCTGGAACATGCTACCAGCAGGTGCAGGTTTTGCTGTCGGTTGGTTGCTGTCGTTAACCTTCTCAAAGACCGGGCTTTCTTTCAGATTCATACGCAACCAGATAGCAAAGACCATCACGACAACGCTCGCCAGGAACGGTATACGCCATCCCCACGCCAGCAGTTCCTCTTTACTGAGAATGAAGAACATAAAGGCCCAGATTGCCGTTGCGCTTAAGGTTCCGCAGTTAGTTCCCATAGCCACAAATGAGGAGATAATTCCGCGCTTACCTTTTGGCGCATATTCCGCCAGCATCGTACCGGCACCGGAAATTTCCGCACCTGCACCCAATCCCTGAATAATACGCAGCGTCACCAGCAAGATGGGTGCAAAAACACCAATCTGTGCATAGGTCGGTAACACACCAATTAAGGTGGTACAGATCCCCATCATGGTGATGGTAATAAAGAGCACTTTTTTACGCCCTATTCTGTCGCCCATTTTGCCGAAAATAAATGCTCCGACAATACGCGCCACATAACCTGCACCGTAGGTTCCCATTGCCAGAATTAACGCCATTGCCGTTGATGATTCAGGAAAAAATATTTCATGAAACACTAACGCTGCACCGAGCGAATATAACTGGAAATCCATAATTCACAGATGTTTTTTCTCATTCTGTGGTTTCCTTGGCGCTTTCTAGGTTTTTTCAGATAGTTACATTTTTTCAAAAGCATCCTGAGTTCGATCTTACTATCTATCTGTGGCCTATTTCTGTCCCATATATGCCCCAAAAAACACCCCAACAGATAAGCAGTCTTTTCATGGTGTTACGCGTAAAAACAATAACGGCTTGAAATTATTCAATACACTCTCGAAAGTGCATCAGCCAACCGCAGAACGTTATTGCATACAACGTTTCTGCGGCATATCACGAAACGATTACTTAATGACTGGGACTTCAGACCACTCAATATCCGGTACAATTATGTATCAACGCAGTTTAACAACACCCTATATTTAATCCAGAGTGCGAGCAACGTTGTCCCTTTCTCTTTTGCACTCTTAAAATATACGATTACTTAAGTGAAGATGCTTGACGAATCGCCAAATAAAACATCTTCATCAGCATAAAAATCCATATATGATTGAAAATTTAGTCATTAATACCATTCATATCTGAATACTGACCTAATATGCTTACTAACCGTGAGAAATCTTTTTTTTCGACTTAATCACTCGAAATAAACTTTCACTCAATTGAAAACAATTAGCTACAATTATCATTGCAATATCAAATCAAACATAACAACTTGCATAAATTCTCATGGGATACAGCATCAGTTGTGCCAAACACATAAGGAATTGAAATGGACGGAGAAAGCTTTAACTTTGATGACAATGATATTGAATTTATTGCTTCAATGTATGCATCATGTAAATTATCAGGAAGTATCGCCCCCATAATGCATATAATGGTTAGCATTCCAAGAAATAAGAAAAAACAATTCTACGAACGAGTTGAGCATTATTGTAGTTTATATTCCAATAAAAACCCACCTTCTTAAATTCGCTGCATTCTAGTGGATTCCATTAAGAAAACAATGACATACACTCAAACACATCTTTTTTATCAACAGTGAATTTCAGTTCGGCCAGTTTTTACCAGCTATTATAAAAATAGCATCCATATAAAGTTTTTACCCCACAGGTACAGCTGGCCATTCGATAACCGCACTAAGGAAGTGCCAACACGATATCAGCAAGACCCGATATTTCTTCCATGCCGCCAGCAACGATGTTAAGGTTAAATTAATTATAAAAAAATATATTATAATTCCATCCTCGCATTAAATTTTAACCTTTAATCTCCACACGGAACAAGTTGCATAGGTGACTATATTAGGAAAACTTATAACCACCAAAACATTTGCTTTGCAAACAAAAACAGTGACCATTGACTCTAAGAAAATTCCGATCTATTGTTAGGGTCATCAAAGTTACTTAACAGTATTCCGAAATGAAAATACAAAGCAAGCTAATTGTCTTATTAAACATTATCATTGCATTTATATTATTTGAGCTTTTAGCTCAAAAATTTGGTTTGAGTACATTATTTTAAAGCAAGATAAACAATATCGGGCACTCTAGTTTTTATAATTAACAATTAAACGTCCATAAAATGTTATTTACTTTTGTTCGCTATTGTCATATCTTAATATAGTGGCTTACGCCACTCTACTTTCATCACATTTTGTACGTTTATGTACTCGCCATGAAGCTCTTTCATGGCGATTTTTTATTCTTAATCCAAGAACATACTCCCTACCTATAGCAAAATCACTTTTTGAACAAAAGAATAACGTATTTAGGTAATCATTACGAATTTACCCTATAGGTGCTACTGGCCATTCAATATCCGGTGCAGTTGTTGTATTAACACGGTTCAGCAACACCCGATACTTTTTCCAGGCTTCCAGCAACGAGTTTTCTTCCTCCGTTGCGATTTCCAGATCTACAGCATCCTGAAGTGGCGCAATATGCTCATTCGCTGCCTGCATCAGGCTGTTTTTTGTTTCTTCCGCCTCCCGGATCCGGAATAGTTTTTCTGCTTCTGCATCTTTCACCCAGGCTGTGCCGTTCCACTTCTGAAACTCCCCTTCCGGCGATAACCAGGTAACATTTTTCGGTAACGGACCGAGTTCAGAAATAAATAACGCGTCGCCGGAAGCCACGTCATAAACCGTTTTACCCCGATGGTCTTCAACGAGATGCCACGATGCCTCATCACTGTTGAAAACAACCACGAAGCCAGCCGGAATATCTGGGCAATATCAGTACTGTTTGCAGGCAAACCTGTATGAGGTGGAATGGCACAAGAGACTTACAAAAGAATCAGGTAAAACGCCTGATTGATGAGAGCCCCGAACTACTGAAATCTGTCGTCAAATTTGCGCTGGTAACTGTTCTGAGAAAGTCGAACATCATAAATCTGGAGTGGCAACAGATTGACATGCAGCGACAAGTTGCCAGGGTGAATCCAGAAGATAGCAAATCAAACCGCGCCATTGGTGTGGCGCTGAACGATACCGCCTCTAAAGTGTTGCGTGATCAAACAGGCAAGCATCACAAATGTGGGTGTACATACCAGGGCGGCTAAGCGAGCAGATGGAACATCAATGCCTGCGCTCAGGAAGATGCGCATTGACAGCAAGACAGCATGGCTATCAGCTTGTCGTCGTGCAGGAGTTGAAAATTTCCGTTTCCATGACCTCTGGCATACCCGGGCAAGCAGGTTGATTCCGTCAGGCGTCCCATTATCAGTGCTTCAGGAAATGGGCGGATGGGAGTCCAGAGAAATGGTTCGTAGATATGCTCACCTTGCGCCTAATCATTTGACTGAGCACGCGAGGAAAATAGACGACATTTTTGGTGATAATGTCCCACTCTGGAATTATAGAAGAAATAAAGAAGGCGTAACTGATTGAATTTTAATGGCGCGCCCTGCAGGATTCGAACCTGCGGCCCACGACTTAGAAGTTCCTAGAACGACATTTTAAGTCAACAACTTACCGCGCCATCTCTGCGCTCACACGTCCCACTACCTCAAAACATGTAAAGCCTTGCAAGCCATTGCGAGGCCTTATGTGTCTCAGTTTTGTCCCTCTTTTTTGTACTAAAAAACATAGTAATTGAGGATAAACCTCATGCTATTTTCGCTTATATGCCTCTAAAGGCATGGCACTTAAATAGATAAAAGCACCACAAAAGCATAAAAAAACCACACAGTAAAACCGCAATATGAAACAATAACAGATAATTAAACCAAAAACAGATAGCGCATTGTGATAATCATTCAATACTAAACAAAATATAAACAGTGGAGCAATATGTAATTGACTCATTAAGTTAGATATAAAAAATACATATTCAATCATTAAAACGATTGAATGGAGAACTTTTATGCGGGCGAAACTTCTGGGAATAGTCCTGACAACCCCTATTGCGATCAGCT
>OERM01000204.1_pt1 | contig 20728 bp, 16 predicted proteins | sample 1540021 | NCBI WGS metagenome assembly OERM01 (sample SAMEA3891245, study PRJEB23780) | metagenome | biome: terrestrial biome; feature: animal house; material: water of meat washing | place: Italy | collected 2015-05-12 | reverse complement strand
CACCCTAGCCCTCTCCCAGAGGGAGAGGGAACCGATTCGCAGTTGCTGGATTTGACGTGTTCAACGGCAACAGCACTCATCACCACCGCACTGTTATTCAGGAAAATACAGGGCAAGATTTCTGCGCGCAGGCCAAGAGGCCGCGCGAGTACGGCAGGCGTAAACGCCTACCGACAACGCATTCAAGGAGAGCAGTATGGCACTTTGGGGTGGACGCTTCAGTCAGGGAGCCGATAGCCGGTTCAAGCAGTTCAACGATTCGCTGCGGTTCGATTACCGCTTGGCGGAGCAGGATATTCAGGGCTCCATGGCCTGGGCCAAAGCGCTGGTGAAAGTGGGCGTATTGACCGCCGATGAGCAGGGCAAACTGCAACAGGCGATGGAGGTGCTGCTCGCCTCGGTGCAGCAGGATCCCCAGCAGATCCTGAGTTCGGACGCCGAAGATATCCACTCCTGGGTCGAGAGCCAGCTGATTGCCGCCGTCGGCGATCTTGGCAAGAAGCTGCACACCGGCCGCTCGCGCAACGATCAGGTCGCCACCGACCTGAAACTCTGGTGCAAGGCGCAGGGCGAGCTGCTGCTCGGCTCCATCACCGCCCTGCAGCAGGGACTGGTCGCCTCCGCCCGTGCCAATCAGGCCGCCGTGCTGCCCGGTTACACCCACCTGCAGCGGGCCCAACCGGTCACCTTCGCTCACTGGGCGCTGGCCTATGTGGAGATGCTGGAGCGGGACTACTCCCGGCTGCAGGATGCCCTCAAGCGCCTCGACACCAGCCCGCTCGGCTGCGGCGCGCTGGCGGGCACTGCCTACGCCATCGACCGCGAAGCGCTGGCGCTCGACATGGGCTTTAGCGGCGCCACCCGCAACAGTCTGGATTCGGTCTCCGATCGGGATCACGTGGTGGAGCTGATGCACGTGGCGTCCCTCTCCATGACCCACCTGTCGCGCTTTGCCGAAGACCTTATCTTCTACAACACCGGCGAGGCGGGCTTTGTCGAGCTCTCCGATGCAGTGACCTCCGGCTCGTCGCTGATGCCGCAGAAGAAAAACCCGGATGCGCTGGAGCTGATCCGCGGCAAGACCGGCCGGGTGGTCGGCGCCCAGATGGGCATGCTGATGAGCCTCAAGGCGCTGCCGCTGGCCTACAACAAGGACATGCAGGAAGACAAAGAGGGGCTGTTCGATGCCCTCGACACCTGGCACGACTGCCTCGACATGGCGGCGCTGGTGCTGATCGATCTGAAAGTGAATGGCGAGCGCACCATGGCGGCGGCGCAAGGCGGCTATGCCAACGCTACCGAGCTGGCGGACTATCTGGTGGCCAAGGGGATTCCGTTCCGTGAAGCGCACCATATCGTCGGCGAAACCGTGGTCTTTGCCATCAGCGTGGGCCGCCCGCTGGAGGAGCTCTCCATCGGCGAGTTCCAGCGCTTCAGCCCGGTGATCGAGTTCGACGTCTACCCCAATCTGGAACTGGAAGCGACCCTCGCCAAGCGGGTCGCCAAAGGCGGCGTCGCCCGCGAGCAGGTGGAAGCAGCCCTTACCGCCGCCGAACAGTGGCTGGCCAAACGGGTGGGTTAATCCACGGTAATAGTCATCCGAAATAGAAAGAAAAACGGCAACCTCGGTTGCCGTTTTTTATTGCTCACCGCCGTTCAGGCGCTGGCATTGAGCAGTTTGCCAACCCCCTCCCCCTTGCCATTGGGCAGGGTCTGTTTAAAGGCACCGAGCAGCTGATCGAGATTGAGATCGCTGGCACCAAGGGTGCCCTTGAGGGTATCGAGCTCGCTTTGCAGCGCATCGAGGCGGGTGCTCTGGGTACCGCTCGCCAGCTGGTTGCGGGCGCTGTCGATGGCAGCCGGGAGGGATTGGCCGCCATTCTCCTGCCCCAGAGTCTGCATCAGCTCCCCCATAAAGTGGTTGATGGCAGCGCGGTTCTGCTCGCTATTGGCATCCTTGACTCCCAGCCGCTGGAACAGGCTCTGGACGGTCGGCGGCAGGCGCTCCTCCTGCACGGTTTGTTGCACAGGCTCAGGTTTGCTACTGCTGCCGAGCAGCTGACTGCCCAGCTTGAGGGCGATAGAGGCAAGGGGAAGCAGGGTACTGATCATGATATCTCTCCGCGACAACGACCCTTGATGGTGTTGCCAAGAGATGTGCATAAGCGGGGCCAGCACGGCGATAAAACGCACTGCACCGGCTAATCCCTTGAATGGCTGATCTATTTATTCAACCAGCACGCAGGAGATGGCCGAGCGCAAAGGGGTGTCAGGCGGCCAGTAGCTGCCGCCACGGGCGGTAGTGGCAATATGGTGGCAAAGCGTTTTGCCGCCCACCCGAGCCGCGACCCCTTCCTTTCACACCCTGATCGCCAACTCTTTTAGCCACTTGCGCAGCCGCCCGTTGGCGTTGAGATAGGGGGAGGCGCTATTGAACTGGATCATCCGCCCGAGCGTCCACTTCTCATACCAGAGGCAGCCATACAGCTGCTGGTCGCTGCGCGCCTCCACCAGTTCGATAATGTGCCCTCTGGCGGCAGCCAACCGCTGTAACAACGCCGGATAGCTGAGCCCCTCGTAATCCCGATAGAACTTTTGGGCCAGCCCGCCCAACTCGTTCCACTTAAAGCCGGTCTCGGGGAAATCAACCGGCAGACCCGCCTCATCCCGCTCGATCCACTTGATCAGCAGTTCGTTCCAGCCGATAAGGTAGGCCAGCAGATTGGCGACGCTCATGGTGGTTCCCTTGCTGTGCCCTGCCAGGGTCGGCTCCCGCACCCGGCTCTCGGGGACGGCCTGCAACGCCTTGAACAGCTTGCCGAAATTGGTATCGATCGCGAGTAGCAGCTCGGCCTTGTTTTGCGGGATCCCCATTGCTCTCCCCTTTTCAGGTTTACTTGCGGTGCAGCCGAGGCGATTGCCGCAACCAAGGCAGCACGTTACGCTAACCCTCTTCATCCTGTACAGCTCATCCAGTGCAGGCCAACCATCACGGCAAGATCGGCAATGAATCAACTAATCAGCTATATCAGGGCCATTCATCGACAGGCGAGCCCCGTCACCCTCACCCGCCAAGAGAGTGAACACTATAGCGAGCATGATGAGAGCGGCACTGTGATCCAGCACCAGATAACCACCAGCTGGTTTGCCAATGGGGTCGTCATCCGCCAGCAAACCGAACAGGACGAAGCGCCATCGCAGCAGCTTTGTGCCGAGTGCTGGATCAGCTATCGGGTCATCGCCAGTCCCATCCCCATCACTCCAGCCAGCAAGCTGTTTCACAACCACTGTCAGGAGCGATTCTGGTTGAAGGTGCAGGGCATCACGCCGCAAGGGTGATTGGTGCGCCCGTGAGCAGGGCGCGGCAGGGGGAAACGCAAAGAGGCTCCGAAGAGCCTCTTTTTGTTTCCGTGTCTGAACCCGACTCAGCCCAGTAGCAGATAGAGCTGGTGCGCCGCCACACCGGCGCACAGGCCGCCGATGGTGTGGGCGACGATGGCGCGGGAGGTGAGGTGGCGATAGCCGAGGGCATCGAGCATGGCGGTGTGGGTGCTCAGGAAGCCACTCCAGCACATCCCCATGGCGGTAAACACCGCGACCTCGTTACCGGTGATCCACCCCTTGGCGATAAAGGGGGGCACCAGCGACATGGCGGCACCGACCGCACCGAGCGAGGTGGCCGGGAAAGCGGCCAGCACCGGCAGCAGGGCTACCCCCTGAAACGCTTCGCCGGTATACCCCTTGTCGCCCGGGCCGAAGGTGAGCAGCATCACGAAGGTACTGATGATCAGCACCCCGGGGATCACCGCCATCCCCAGCTCCACGCCAGATTTGCCGCCATCGAGCAGAGAGTTGAGGATCCGCAGCCAGCCGGGAGCCGCCTCTTTGGTCACCCCTACCTTGCGGCCGTCGGACGATACAGCGTCATCGTTCAGCACTTCCCCCACCAAGGGGCGGATCATCCGCTGCATCAGTCGGGTAGAGACCACCGAGCCCACCAGAGCACCCAGCAACCCGATCAGCGCCGCGCTGGCGGTGGATTCACCGCTCGGCAGTTGCAGGGTGGCCATAAAGGTGACCACGATCAGCCCCATGCCAAAGGCGGTGCCGAAGTTGGTCAGCGACACCAGCTGCCAGGGGGTGAAGCCTTTGCGAAAGCGGCTGTCCTTGGCGAGGCTGATCACCGCCGGGTTGTCGGAGAAGAAGGTCATCAGCGCCGCCAGCGCGGTGCGACCGGGCAGACGAAACACCGGCTTCATCAGCGGGGCCAGCAGCACCTCCAGCAGGCGGATCACCCCGAACTCGCTCAACAGCTGGCTCAGGGCACCGGAGAGCACCGTGATCCCCATGATAAAGAGCACGGTATTGAGCAGCAGCTGGTGGGCGGTATTGAACAGGGTGTTGACCATGGCAGAGAGGCCCATCTGGCTGCCGAGGTAACCGAACAGGCTGCCGAGAATAAGCAGCACCAGCACGGGTTCCATCCAGTTCCGAATGGCGGCAAGTCGCCCCTTTGACTCTATAACTACATGATTTTCCATATCTATCCTGCGGTTCATCTGTGCGTGTGTGGTTGTTTTTATGGTTAAAAAATGGCTGCGCCAAATAGAAAAAAGCCCTTGTCTTGCGACAAGGGCTTTTTGAATTGGCTCCTCCTACTGGACTTGAACCAGTGACATACGGATTAACAGTCCGCCGTTCTACCGACTGAACTAAGGAGGAATTGTAATTGGTGCCCAGAGACGGAATCGAACCGCCGACACGGGGATTTTCAATCCCCTGCTCTACCGACTGAGCTATCTGGGCGTGGGCGCTATTAAACGGATTTTAAGGCGGATGGTCAACGGGAAATTTCACTTTTTGTCTCGTTCGTCTCTTTTTTGCGCAACATCGTCCATTTCTGCCACTTCTTCGGCACAGGCCGCGCCTTTTCGCCCCCAGACTCTGGGTTCCTCCCCCTTGAGCAGGCGGGAGATGTTCTCGTGATGGCGGATCAGAATGAGGCAGGAGAGCAGGGAGACTGGCAGGGTATATTCGGGTTTGAGCAGGTAGGTAAAGAGCGGCGTCAGCAGCACGGTAATGATGGAGGCCAGCGAGGAGTAGCCGCTCACCAGCAGCACCAGCAGCCAGGTGCCAATCACGGCGCCCCCCATGGTAAAGCCGATGGGCATCATGGTGCCAAGAGCGGTGGCGACTCCTTTGCCACCACGAAAATGAAAGAAGATGGGGTACATATGGCCGAGGCAGGCGGCGACCCCGATAAAGCCGAGGTAGACGGGTTTGATCTGCAGATACCAGGCGAGATAGACGGGCACAGTGCCCTTGAGCACATCGAGCAGCAGCACCACCAGCGCCGCCATCCGGCCACCGAGGCGCAGCACATTGGTTGCCCCCGGATTGTGGGAGCCATGATCCCGCGGGTCGGGCAGACCGGTGCAGCGGGAGACCAGCACAGCACTGGATAGTGAACCACCCAGGTAGGCCAGAATAATCATCAAAATCGTCAGGGCCGTCATCTTGGTCGTTTTTACCACGATATGAATGGGGTATGATGCGGGCCACATACGCTGGCATGGGCCCATGCCCACCCAGAGCGCCTCGGCAAGCCTGTTGCCCGGCCAGCATCCCTGCGCTGTCATCACAGCCCATCAAGAGTAAAGAAGAAGTACAGTCATGGACAAGGTGTTTATTCGCGGACTCGAAGTTTTGACCACCATCGGTGTATATGAGTGGGAGAAGGGCATTCGCCAAAAGCTCCGTTTTGACCTCGAGATGGGGTTCGACAACCGCCCCGCGGCAGCAACCGACGACATCAATCTGGCACTGGATTATGCCGACCTCTCCAACAAGATTTGCGAGCATGTCACCGGCAAGGTGGTCGAGCTGGTCGAGACCATGGCCGAGCAGGTTGCCATGCTGGTGCTCGCCGACGAGCGGGTACAGTGGGTCAAGGTGACCCTCACCAAGCCGGGCGCCGTGCCCAATGCCGCCGGGGTCGGCGTCGAGATCCTGCGCCATCGCACGCCGGCCGCGAGCAGCAACTGATGACCACCATCTATATCAGCCTGGGCTCCAACATCGAGCGGGATCGCCATATTCGCGCCGGACTCGATGCCCTGCACGCCGAGTTTGGCGAGCTGCGGGTCTCCCGGGTATTCGAGAGCGAAGCGGTCGGCTTCAACGGCCGCCCCTTCTACAACCTGGTGGCGGCTGCCGAGACCGATCTGCCGCTGACCACCGTCTGCCAGCGACTGCGGGCCATGGAGTTCGCCCACGGCCGCGAGCCGGATGCCAAGAAGTTCGCCCCGCGCACCCTGGATCTCGATCTGCTGCTCTATGGCGATCTGGTCTGCGACACCCCGCTGGTGCTGCCGCGCGGTGAAGTGCTCACCAACGCCTTCGTGCTCTGGCCGCTGGCCGAGCTGGCCCCCAAACTGCGCCACCCCGTCGATGGCCGCACCATGGGCGAGCTGTGGCAAGCCTATGACAAGGCCTCCCAGCAGCTGTGCCCCATTCCCTTTCACTGGGAAGCGTGCGAATTGCAGCATCACTGATCCGCAAGGGCGCCTCACGGCGCCCTTGTTGTTTTCACGGACAGGGTTGCTTATCACGGATAAGAAAGTGTCATTGGGCCTGACCCTGCGAGGCTGGCAGGATAGCGCCCACTACAGGAGAACCCCATGCCACTCGATACCATTCACCACTTCAACTGCCAGCTGCTGGCCGAACTGCCCCACCAGCGCTATGAGCATGAACCCATCCTCGACTACGCCACCGATGAAAAGGTCAAGGCCCGCCTCGGCTGGCAGGCGGAGTTCAGCAAGACCCTGTTTCTCAAGTTCAAGGATGGCCGCTTCGCTCTGCTGCTGACCCACAGGGACGGGCGGCTCGACAACAAGGCGGTCAAGGCCGCGCTCGGTGCCAAGCCCTCCATCTGCACCGCCGAAGAGATGCAGGCGGAGATCGGCTGCCTGCCGGGGGCGGTCTGCCCCTTCCTGCCCCGCGCCGATATTCCGCTACTGGTGGATCCGCAACTGCTCAACCACACCGCCTTCACCTGGACTCCGGGCCACCCGGAGCAGACCTTTCTGCTGGCGACCGAGCATCTGGCCGAGGTACTGGCGCAGCTCCCCTGCGAGGTCAGCTATCTGCCCGCCCCGACGGCGTAGCCCCATCGCGCGCCAGCTGGGCGAAGATCAGCGCCGCCAGCATGGAGAGCAACCCGACACAGAGGTAGGTAAGGTGGAACCCGGCCAGCCACTGACCCTCGGCCACTAAGGTGCCCGCTGAGGTGCCCGCCGAGAAGAGCCCGAGCAGGCTGGCGGCAATCGCCACCCCCAAACTCATGGAGAGCTGCATCACCACCGAGAGCAGACCGTTGCCACTGCTGGCCAGGGTCGGGCTGAGATCTTGCAGCGTGAGAGTGTTCATGGCGGAGAACTGCAGCGAGTTGATGGCGCCGAAGATCGCCAGCCAGCCCAGCAAGACCCCGTAGGGGAGCTGGTTGTCGATAAAGTAGAAGCTGGCGATCATCGCCCCCAGCAACAGGGTGTTGCCGATCAGAATGCGGCGATAGCCCACCTTCGGAATAAGCTTGTTCACCAGCGTCTTGGTCAGCATGGCGCCAATCACGGTGGGGATCATGGTCATCCCCGCCTTGCTCGGGGAGAAGCCGAGCCCCAGTTGCAGAAACAGCGGGGTGAGGAAGGGCATGGCGCCGCTGCCGAGGCGGGCAAACAGGTTGCCCCAGATGCCGATGGCAAAGGTGGCGGTCTTGAACAGGTTCAGGCTAAAGAGCGGCTGCTGTGCATTGGCGGCATAGAGCCAGTAGCTCGCCATCGCCGCCAAGCCGAAGATCAGTGCAAACAGCGCCCAACCGGTGGAGATGCTGTGCTCCCCCAGCCCCTGCAAGCCGACCGACACCAGCACCATGCCGACGCTGAACATCACAAATCCCTGCCAGTCGAACCGGGCGGTCTGCTGCCGCAGCTCCGGCATAAAGTGCCAGCTGGCGATAAAGCCGAGCATTCCCACCGGCAGGTTGATGAGAAACACCCAGTGCCAACTCGCCACTTCCACCAGCCAACCACCGAGCGCCGGCCCCATCAGCGGGCCGAGCAGCCCCGGGATGGTGACAAACGACATCACCCGCAGCAGCTCGTGCTTGTCATAGACCCGCAGCACCGCCAACCGTCCCACCGGCATCAGCAGCGCACCGCCAATCCCCTGAAGCACCCGGGCGGCCACCAGCATGGAGAGCGAATTGGAGGCGGCACAGGCGAGCGAGCCGAGGGTAAAGAGCGAGATGGCGGCCAGATAGATGCGGCGGGTGCCGAACCTGTCTGCCAGCCAGCCGGAGGCCGGGATCAGCAACGCCACCGTCAACATGTAGGCGATGATCACCGACTGCATCTGCAGCGGGCTCTCCCCCAAGGTCTCGGCCATGCTGGGCAGGGCGGTGTTGAGAATGGTGCCATCCAGCGCCTGCATAAAGAAACCGACCGCCGCCAGCAGGGGCAGCCACTTGCGCTGGGCGGGAGTCACCATGTTTGTGCTATCGGGCATGAGCCACTACCTCCTCTTCAGATAAAAAATGACCCGCACGAAAGCGGGTCATATCAGCATGTCAGGCGTCCGGTTGGCCGAGCATGGCTTTGAGCCGCTCTTCCAGAGTGGGCTCGGGGGCCTTGAGGGTCGCCATAAAGAGCTGCTCGATACCGGCCTTGTCCTGACTTTTCACGATAAACACCAGTCGGGACTGGGCCTTGCCCTCCGGCCAGTCGCCCAGCGCCTGCAGCGGATAGAGCTGGCCGTGGACGCCGTGGATCACCACCGGCTGGCTCTCCCCTTCCAGCTGCAAGATCCCCTTGAGGCGCAGCAGGGCATCGCCATACTGCGCCTGCACCGCATCGATGGCGGCCAGCAGGCGAGAGGGCTTGAGCGGCTCACCGATACGCAGGGAGAAACTCTCGATGTTGCCGTGCTCGAAGTGGGTGGGCGCAGCTGTGCCCACCTTGGCGGCGAACGGTTGCATCTTCGGCTGCATCGGTGACGCCAGCCCCTGCTTGGGGGATTCGGTGCGCAGCCAGGCCAGCAGCTGGCGCACATCGCGCCCCGCCGCTTCGTTGTAGGCGCCGAGCTTCTCCAGCACCGCTGGCGACAGTTCGCCATTGGTCACCTGCTGGATCGGGGCCGCCGGATTGAGGGCCGCCAGCTGGGCTTCGACCCGCGCCAGCTGTTCGCCGTCCACCAGATCCCCCTTGCTCACCACCAGCAGATCCGCCAGCGCCACCTGTTTCACCGCTTCATATTGAGCCGCCAGCTGCTGCTCGATATGACCGGCATCCACCACGGTGACGGTGCCATCGAAGCGGTAGCGCTGGGCGATAAAGCCCTCTTCGCGCAGGGTAAATAGCACGGGGGCCGGATCTGCCAGACCAGTGGTCTCGATAATCAGCCGCTTGAACGGTTTGATCTTGCGCTGGATGGCCTTCATAAAGAGCCCCTGCAGCGCCTCCACCAGAGAGCCCTGCACCGAGCAGCAGATGCAGCCGGAGTCGAGCAGCATCACCTGCTCATCCACCTGTTGCACCAGATGGTGATCCAGCCCCACCGAGCCGAACTCGTTGATCAGCACGGCGCACTCACCAAGCTCCGGCTGCTTGACCCAGTGGTTGAGCAAGGTGGTCTTGCCGCTGCCGAGAAAGCCGGTCAGCAGGGTCACTGGGATACGGGTATCTTGCATATCGGTCATGTCAGATCCTTACCGGTTGGCAAACAGGTCGCTGAGCCAGCGGTTTTCAAAGCGGCCGTGGGGGTCGAGCTCGGCTTTCAACGCCACGAAGTCGTTCCAGCGCGGCAGCAGGGCCGGGAAGTCGTAGAGATCCATCGCCAGATGCTTGCCGAAGTGGGGAATGCCGCCGAGCGGCACCAGCAGTTGCTGCAGCTCGCGCATCTGCTCCATGGAGCCGTTGACGAAGGTGCCGTCCGCCGCCAGATAGACCAGAAAACCGATCCAGCAGACCGACTGGCCATAAGCGGCGCTAAGCCAGGCCTCGGAGGGGCCGGTGCAGCGCAGGATAAAGGGGTAGTGCAACACGCCCGGATTGGCCTGCTGCCACGCTTGCAGGGTCTCCAGCGCCTCGTTCATGCGATGCAGCGGCACCGCCACCTCGCAGTTGATCTGGGGCGCCGGGATCCCCTTGCAGAGGATCTGGTAGACGTTGCCCACCAGATCGGAGGCATCCTTGAAGCGGCGCACCGTCTCGAAGTGCTCACCGGCCAGCGCCTCATCCTTGGTATCTTTCGCCATCTTCTGCAAAGTGGCATCTATGGTGGCGTTCATGCGGGCGTCGATATCGCCCTCCAGCAGCAGCGGCTCGCTGCCGCCAGCACGGTAGCGGGCCACCTCCTCATCGGAGGCGGGATCCACCAGCCAGATGTGGCTCTCGCCGGTCCAGGCAAACCACCAGCTCTTCACAAAGCCGTGCTCGCGGTTGAGCCGCTCGTTGTGCTCCAAGAGGAAGGGGTAGTCGGTGGTGAACTTGGTGCAGCGCATGATGCGGTTGGGCACGGTGCGCAGGGTGACGTCGAGCAGGATGCCGAGCATCCCCATCCCCATCACGAAGGCGCCGAAGCGCGGGTCGGTGCGATCCACCCGGATGATGTCGCCATTGGCCAGCATCACCGTCATCGCCTCCACCGCATCGCACAGGGCAGACTGGTGCAGCCCCTGACCGTGGGTGCCGGTGCTGAGGGCGCCGCCCAGGGTCTGGATGCCGATAACACCGGGGGATGCGGGCAGCATCCGCTCCATGGCGATCAGCTCGGCATAGACGGTATCGAGCGGCGTCCCCGCCTGATAGGTCACGGTATCGGCAGTTTTCGCCAGCTGGCCGCGCAGGTGGTGCAAGTCCACCAGCAGCGCCTGACTGCCCTCGGCATAGACGCTGTGGATGGGTTCGAAGGAGAGGCCGGAGCCGATAAGGCGCAGCTTGCGCTCGGGGTGTTCCCGCAGCAGCGCTTGCAACTCGTCGCGGCTTTTCGGGCGCCACACCTGATCCAGCGCCCCGAGGGGATTGGTTCTCGACCAGTTGAACAGCACCTCCCGATTACCGATCGCCTTGATGCTGTGAAATGCCTGGAACTGAACCGTCATACCGCGCCTCATCTTTTACTGACGTCAAAATGAGCGCTGATTCTACCGAAAAGCGAGCCACAAGGCATGGAAAACAAGCCCCTGCACTCGAGGGGGGATAGGGAGAGAGCACTCCCCTACCCTGCCAGACGGGAGCGTGGCCGCCCGTCTGTCACCGATAGATCAGGTGGCGTTCGGGATGCCTCGTACCCCATCTGGCTGCCGGGTCTGTGCCTCTTCCGGCAGCAGCTCCTCGCAGAACTGGCGCAGCGGCATGGGGCGGGCAAACAGGTATCCCTGCAGATAATCGACCCCTTTGGCCCTGAGGTAGTCAGCCTGACGCTCGCTCTCCACCCCTTCCGCCACCAGCGCCAGACCGAGCCGGGTCGCCAGATCGATCACGTTGTCCACGATATGTTCCGAGAGCGACTCGGTACCGATGCGGGCGATAAAGGATTTGTCGATCTTGAGGTAATCCACATGAAACTGCTGCAGGTAAGCCAGGCTGGAGTGGCCGGTGCCAAAGTCGTCGATGGCGAGTTTGACCCCCATCTCGTCCAGCTGGCGGAACAGGGAGAGGGTCTGGGGATCTGACATCAACAGCTCCCGCTCGGTCAGCTCCAGCACCAGTACCACCTTGCCGGGGAGGAAGTGGCCGAGGAAGGCGCGGCACTCGGCCAGCAGGGCAAAATCGTGGCAATGGGCGGCGCTGATGTTGAAGCTGATATGAAACCCATCGGGCAACTGCTCCTGAGAGCGGTTCAACCGTGTCGCCACCTGCTTCATGATATGGGTGGTCATGGGGACGATCAGTCCCGACTCCTCCGCTTGCGGGATAAAGAGATCGGGCCGGATCACCCCTTCATTGACATGCTCCCAGCGCATCAGCACCTCGGCGCCCATCATCTTGCCGTCGTGGCTGGCAATCAGCGGCTGCAGATAGGGAACAAACTCCCTGGCCCGCAGGGCACGTCGCAACTCATCTGTTGGCGAGCCGGGACGCCCCAGCACCCACCACACCAGCCAGGCCAGCAAAAGCGAGGAAACCGCCAGCCACGACAGCGCCACATGCCGCGCGGCCCACAGCGACTTCCAGTAGACCGGCATGGCATAACCGGCATGGATGGTGAAAGGATAATGGGATGAGGTGAGGGCCTGGCTGATCCCGCGATGGAGGGTGGGCGCCTCGCTCAGATAGCGGCCAGACTCATTGAGCCAGGCCGACCCCACCTGCAGATAGAGCGCACTGGATTTTCCGCTCATGGAGAGCATGAAGCTGAGCTGGGTACTGTCGATGGCGCTCAAGGCGGCATCCTTGCCCTGCTCGGTGCGCACCACCAGCAGCGGGTGATTTTGCCGCACCCGGTTGCCACTCATCAGCAGCAGCTTGCGGCCGGTGTAGATGGAGCCGTCATCGGCATCATTGGCCTCACCAAACAGCGAGGTGCAATTGATGATGCCGTTTCGCACCAGATTGACCGAACGCAGGAAGGGCTCGATGGCGACCTTCTTGCGCAGCACCAGCAGGTTGTCGCGACAGGGAGCATTCACCAGAGGCAGCACGGAGCGATTGGCCTGCTCCGCATGATCCAGCATCGACTCCATCAGGGTTCTGGCCTTGTGGGCCGAGGCGCTGGATTCCGCTTTCAGCTCCTGCACATAATTGCTGTGGATGAGCCAAGCTCCCACCAGCAGCGGCAGGGTAAAGACCAGCAAGGCACCGCCGAAGCGTAACCCGGTTCGGGAGAGATCGATCCTGAACAGAAACATAAAGAACCACGCCGCAATTCGTCAGGCCTGCCAACGCAAGCACCCAGTGAACAGATATCCACTTTCCCTCGATAACGATGCCTCATCATTACCGCACATAACCGAACAACATAACCCAAAGCGTTTATAAAACGAACCACCAAACAGGTGGTTGGATCTCTCTAGCAAGGATCGTGCAAACAATCTTCAAAAAAGACGGTGAATAACACACAAATAAATAATGCCGCGTAAATACGCGGCATTATTGGCTTCTTATCGCGCAAATCGCGCAAGAACTCCGTTAAACGGCTTGCTGCAGGATCACCGCATCGGCCTTCTTGGTGTAGGAGGCGATCTCGTTGAAGTTGAGGTAGCGGTAAGTATCTGCCGCTGTGGCATCGAGCGCCTTGGCGTATTGCAGGTACTCTGCCACGGTCGGGATCTTGCCGAGGATGGCGGCAACGGCTGCCAGCTCCGCAGAGGCCAGATAGACGTTGGCACCTTTACCCAGACGGTTCGGGAAGTTACGGGTGGAGGTGGAGACCACGGAGGCCCCTTCCGCTACCCGCGCCTGGTTGCCCATGCAGAGGGAACAGCCCGGGATCTCGATGCGGGCACCGACGCGACCAAAGATGCCGTAGTAGCCCTCTTCGGTCAGCTGATCCTTGTCCATCTTGGTGGGCGGCGCGATCCACATGCGGGTCGGCAGCTCGCCCTGATACTTCTCGAGCAGTTTGCCGGCGGCACGGAAGTGACCGATGTTGGTCATGCAGGAACCGATGAACACTTCGTCGATCTTGTCGCCAGCCACGTCGCTCAGCAGACGGGCATCGTCCGGATCGTTCGGCGCACACAGGATCGGCTCCTTGATGGTGGCCAGATCGATCTCGATGATTTCGGCGTACTCGGCATCCTTGTCCGCTTCCATCAGCACCGGGTTGGCCAGCCACTCTTCCATCCCCTTGATGCGACGGGTGATGGTGCGCACGTCGCCGTAGCCTTCGGAGAGCATCCATTTCAGCATCACGATGTTGGACTTCAGATACTCGATGATCGGCTCTTTATCCAGCTTGATGGTGCAACCGGCAGCGGAACGCTCGGCGCTGGCATCAGCCAGTTCGAACGCCTGCTCCACCTTCAGGGTCGGCAGACCTTCGATCTCGAGGATGCGGCCGGAGAAGATGTTCTTCTTGCCCGCTTTCTCGACGGTCAGCAGCCCTTTCTGGATGGCGGCGTAGGGGATGGCATGAACCAGATCACGCAGGGTGATGCCCGGTTGCAGCTCGCCCTTGAAGCGCACCAGCACGGATTCCGGCATGTCCAGCGGCATCACGCCGGTGGCGGCGGCGAAGGCCACCAGACCGGAGCCCGCCGGGAAGGAGATGCCGATGGGGAAACGGGTGTGGGAGTCACCACCGGTACCGACGGTATCCGGCAGCAGCATGCGGTTCAGCCAGGAGTGGATGACGCCGTCACCCGGACGCAAGCTCACACCGCCGCGGTTCATGATGAAGTCCGGCAGGGTGTGGTGAGTCTGCACGTCGATGGGCTTGGGATAGGCCGCGGTGTGGCAGAAGGACTGCATGGTCAGATCGGCGGAGAAGCCGAGACAGGCCAGATCTTTGAGCTCGTCGCGGGTCATCGGGCCCGTGGTGTCCTGAGAGCCGACCGTGGTCATCTTGGGCTCGCAGTAAGTGCCCGGGCGAATGCCCTTCACGCCGCACGCCTTGCCCACCATCTTCTGGGCCAGGGTGAAGCCTTTACCGGTATCGGCCACCGGCTGCGGGCGACGGAATACGGTGGAGAACGGCAGACCCAGCGCTTCGCGGGCCTTGTCGGTCAGGCCGCGACCGATGATCAGCGGAATACGGCCACCGGCGCGCACTTCGTCGATCAGCACGTCGGTTTTCAGTTCAAACTGCGCCAGCACCTGTTCGGTGCCGTGTTTGCAGATCTTGCCGGCATAGGGGTAGATGTCGATCACATCGCCCATTTCCAGCTTGGAGACGTCCACTTCGATGGGCAGAGCGCCGGCATCTTCCATGGTGTTGAAGAAGATCGGGGCAATCTTGCCACCCAGACAGACACCGCCAGCGCGCTTGTTCGGCACGAACGGAATGTCGTCGCCCATAAACCAGAGCACCGAGTTGGTGGCGGATTTACGGGAAGAGCCGGTACCGACCACGTCACCCACATAGGCCAGCGGGAAGCCTTTCTCTTTCAGGGCATCGATGGTCTTGATGGGGCCGACGGCGCCATCCTTGTCCGGGGTAATGCCGGGACGGGCGTTTTTCAGCATCGCCAGCGCGTGCAGCGGAATGTCCGGGCGGGACCAGGCGTCCGGTGCCGGAGAGAGGTCGTCGGTGTTGGTTTCGCCGGTCACCTTGAACACGGTGACGGTGATCTTCTCGGCCAGCTCCGGGCGGGAGAGGAACCACTCGGCATCAGCCCAGGATTGCATCACCTGTTTGGCGTGGACATTGCCCGCCTTGGCCTTCTCTTCCACGTCGTGGAAGGAGTCAAACATCAGCAGGGTGTGGGAGAGCCCCTTGGCGGCAAGCGGCGCCAGAGTGGCGTGATCCAGCAGGTCGATCAGCGGTTGAATGTTGTAACCACCCTGCATGGTGCCCAGCAGTTCAACGGCTTCGGCGGCAGTCAGGATGGGAGAGTGGGCTTCGCCCTTGGCGACGGCGGTGAGGAAACCGGCTTTGACATAGGCCGCTTCATCAACACCGGGGGGAATACGGGAGGACAACAGCTCTTTCAGAAAGTCTTCTTCGCCAGCGGGCGGGTTCTTGAGCAGCTCAACCAGGGCGGCGACCTGCTCTGCATCCAGAGGTTTGGCAACCACGCCCTCGGCGGCACGTTCTGCGACGTGTTTACGGTATGTTTCAAGCACGACTAATTCCTCTTTGGTCTTTTTTTGGGGTTCGCCCACGCTCGCGGCGATCGTCCTTGCGGGACACCCCGTAGGGTGCTCCCCACTATATAAGTTTTAACGACTAATTAAAATCCAAACCCTGTTTACTTATTCACCACAAAATCGTAACCAATTAAACAGACTGGTATTTTTTGAAAATTAATTGAACGCCCTCAACCAGAGTTAACAAATTGGCATCATTTCGGCATTATTCGAACGTACTGCCCAATTGCAGATAGAAGACGTCATTGCCCCCCTCCGCCATGCCGTAGCCGAGGAACACAGGGCCGAGGAAGCTCTCCACCCCGACATAAAGCGAACCGGCGGTAAACGAGCTCTCCAGACTGATATCCTCACCCTTGTTCCAGACCCCGCCCTGCTCCAGAGATCCACCCAGATAGAGCGGCATCTTGAGGGCACCGAAGTCGTTGTCTGCCACCCGATAGATGTAGCGCAGGCCACCAAACAGGCTGTAGCGACCGCTCAGCTGGTAGCGCTGGAAACCGGAGAGGCGGAACAGCCCGCCCAGATCCTGAATATGCAGCGGCACCACCTCTTCACTGCCCGAGCCACCCCCTTCGAGGATCAGGTTGAGGCTGTGCCTGTCCCATGACCAGGGCTTGATCATCGAGAGCTGATAATTCCAGCCTTCACTGCGGCCATCTGCTGACTCGAGTCCATCCACACTGACGTGGGAGTGGCCCAGTTTCATGTCCCATTTCACCCCCTGATAGGGGAAATAGCGGCTATCCAGATTGTCGTGTTCAAAGCGGACATAGGGGCCCCACGCCGTGGCATCCATCTCCAGCCCCTTGAAGTTCTTCACATCAATCGTGCCCAGTTGTCCCTCCAGCCCCATCGACAACCGGCTCCAGGGCTGGCGGTTCCAGCCCACCGCCAGATCACCGCTGAAGAAGGAGTATTCGGAGTCGAGATAGCTTATCGAAACCGCCTCGGGATCCGGATTGGGGAAAAACAGGCGGCGCAGGGTCTGGTCATAGGCCAGACTCGCCTCACCATAGAAGGTCTGGGAGGGTTCGAGCGGGGTATAGAAGTCGGTCTTGATATGTTTGGCCGTGCCCAGCGACGCCTCGGTCAGCCACTCGGCCCCCCACTCGTTGACGTTGGTGAGGGTATAGGACATGCCGACGTTGTAGTTGGAGGTGTTCTCGAAGTCATCGGTGAAACCGAACTGGAAGTTGAGGTAGCCCGGCCCCCAGTTCTTCTCGCTGGCATCCACCAGCAGTACATTCTCCCCGTCACGCTCCTCCACCTCGTAGGTGATGCGATCGAACGACTCAAGGGCATAGAGGCGGCGAATGCCCGCTTCCAGACTCTCATTGGTCTGTACCTTGTCCGGCCGCACTTTCAGCATGGCGCGCACCGTCTCGTCGGAGAGGCGCGACTTGTTGATGATCTCCACCTTGTCGATGAAGTAGGCGGGCTGACCGCTACGCTCGGCACGGCGGCTCAGCTTCTGGTTGCGATAGGCGTTGTACTGCGCCTTGGTGAGCGACAGTTTATCGAGTTGCAGCGACACCTTGTCAGCCGCCGCCTCACCGATCTTGATCCCCTCCGGCATCCGGGCAAAGTCGGCGATCCCCATATCGCCAAACTCGGGGGCGATCAGAATATCCTTCGGTCCCATCAGCGCCTTCTGCTTGTCGGTGCCCACCTGGGTCATGTAGGTGGTGAGCTGGTCGATCATCGCCAACCCTGACTTGAGGGACTCCCGGGTACGCAGCTTGGCACCGATATCCACCGCGATCACCACGTCGGCCCCCATCGCCTTGGCGACATCCACCGGCATGTTGTTGACGCTGCCGCCGTCCGCCAGGATGTGCCCCTCCCACTCCACCGGCTTGAGGGCGCCGGGAATGGACATGGAGGCCTGCATCGCCTTGGCCAGGCTGCCGTGATCCAGCACAAAGGGGGTGACCGTCTCCATGTCGGTCGCCATGGCGCGGTAGGGAATGGGGAGATCATCGAAGCTCTCCTGCACCGGCAGGTTGGAGGTGGCCCCCCGCAGCAGGCTGGCCATGGATTGGCCCTGGAAGAAACCGTCCGGCAGCTGGGTGGTGTCGCCATTCACCCCTATGTCGGTGCGCAGCTGATACTGCTCGTTCTGCTGCTTCTTGCGCAGCGACAGCTCGTCGCGGCCAACCTTGTCCTGATACCCCTTGTTCCAGTCGATGGCCAAGGTGGTGCGCTCCACCTCCTCGGCACTGAGCCCCATGGCATACATCCCCGCCACATAAGAGCCCATGCTGGTGCCGACTATGATGTCGACCGGAATCCGTTTCTGCTCCAGCACCTTGAGGATGCCGATATGGGCCGATCCCTTGGCGCCGCCGCCGCTGAGCACCACCGCAATTTTCGGGCGATCCCCCTGTGCCGCCACAGCCAGCAGCGGCATCGCCGCCAGCATCACCAAAAGCAGACGGGTCCATCCCGCACCTAAGCTGCGCATCATATTTTCCATATTATTCAGAGGGTCAGTCACCAAGGATGGCCTCTACTATAAGGGGCCCGGCAGTTAGCGCAACCGTCAATCCGCATCCCGCCTGTGCTGCATGGCGAAGGGGCACGCCGCCGCCCCTGTGAGCGCAAACGTAATCCGCAAATAAAGGGCTGCAAGCCTCATGGGTAGCGCCGCGCTGCCGCTAATATGAGCGTCGTCAATCTCAACCTTTTGAGCACCTTTATGCTGGCAACCCTCACTCTTAAACAGAAAATACTGGCCACGGTCACCCTGGCCGTGGTCGTCTCCTGCCTGCTGGTAGGCTACTTCAGCCAACGCTCGGCCCAGCAACTGATCGAAAACCGGATGTTCGAGCAGGAGCTCCCCAACCTGACCCAGCGGATCAGCAAGGAGATTGAACAGGATCTCCACGGCATCGCCCAGGCCGCCCGCCAACTGGCCACCGACCGCTTCATCCTCGACTGGGTGGATCGGGGCATGCCCAAAGAGCAGGAGCCGATCCTCATCAACCAGCTCAAGGATGTGGCCAACCAGTATGGTCTGGTGACCGCCTCCTTCGCCGATCGCCAGAGTGCCGCCTACTACAACCAGGATGGCTTTCTGCGCAACCTGACCCCAGCGCAGGACGCCTGGTTCTATGACTACACCAAGAGCCAGAAGGAGATGACCCTCAGCATCTTCCGCGAGAGCAACGGCGAGGTGAAGCTGTTCGTCAACTTCCAGCAGCTCAACGGGCGCGGGCTGGCCGGCTTTGCCAAATCCCTCGACACCATGGTGACCATGGTCTCCAACTTCCGGCTGGAAGAGAGCGGCATCGTCTTTATGGTCGATGGCAGCGGCAAGGTGAAGCTGCACCCCGAGGCCAACCGCATCGAGCGTGACACGCTTGGCAACATTGCCAGCGGTGATACCGGCAGCCTGCTGGCCAAACGCCCCTTTGCCGTTATCAACGCCGAAGTCAATGGCGAGCCCATGGTACTGGCCAGCAGCTATATCCCGCTGCTCGACTGGTATCTGGTGGCCCAGGTGCCAGAAGCCGAGATCTATGCCGAGCTGGATCAGACCCGCAACGAGATCCTGATGATCTCGCTGGTGATTGCGCTGGCCATGGGGCTGATGGGGATGCTGCTGGCAGGCTCGGTCAGCCGCCCGCTCAACGAGCTGGCCCGCCTGTTCAAGGAGTTGGGCAGCGGCGATGGGGATCTTACCCAGCGCCTGAAAGTGGAAGGACGTGACGAACTGAGTCAGGTCGCCACCGGCTTCAACAACTTCGTCGCCAAGATCCACGGCTCCATCGAGCAGGTGGCAGAGAACTCCCGCCAGCTCGCGGCCACCGCCAACGAGGTGGCCAACAAGGCGCAGCTGACCCAGCACAACTGTACTGCCCAGCGTGACCGCACCGTGCAGGTGGCCACCGCCATCCACGAAATGGGGGCCACGGTGAGCGAGATCGCCGGTAACGCTTCGCTGGCAGCCGAAGTAGCCAGACAGGCCAACGATCAGGCCGATGCAGGGGCAGTAGTGGTAGCGCAGGCGCGCCACGGCATCGTCGACCTCTCCGGCGAGATTGAGCAGGTGGCAGGGGTTATCGAGTCGCTGGCGAGCCAGACCGACTCCATCGGCAGCATCCTCGAAACCATCCGCAGCATCTCGGAGCAGACCAACCTGCTGGCACTGAACGCCGCCATCGAGGCCGCTCGCGCCGGTGAACAGGGTCGCGGTTTCGCCGTGGTGGCAGATGAAGTGCGCAATCTGGCCAACCGCTCCGCCGCCTCGACCGCCGAGATCCAGGGGATGATCAACCGCTTGCAGGAGCAGAGTGCCCGCGCCGTCAGCGCCATGGCGCAGGGGCGTAACCAGAGTCTGGAGGTGGTGAGCCAGGCCGATGAGGCCAACGCCGCCCTCGGCCAGATCACCGCCCACATCACCCAGATCAACGACATGAACATCCAGGTCGCCACCGCCACCGAGGAGCAGTCGAGCGTGGTCGGCGAGATCAACCGCAACGTGGAAGATATCAACCAGCTCACCATGGAGACCGCCGATATCGCCCACCAGCTGACCGAATCGAGCCGCAGCCTGCAGCAGCTCTCCGGTCAGCTGGACAAGCTGGTCGGCAACTTCCGTCTGTAGTCTGTCATCCCACTCCTGAAGACTCACCAGAGGGCGCTGCGGCGCCCTCTGCCATAGCCACGGCAAACGGTGACGCACGGCCATTGAAACGCCGTTATACGCCCCTCGAAATGCCTCATAATCAGGGAAATATGAGGAGGAGTTATGGGCAAGCTGATCGTAATGATATTGCTGGGGGGCGTGCTCAGCGCCTGCAGCAGCGGGCCGGTACGGGTACACGGGGCGGATGTCAGCGTGGACGATACCCGGATCCGGGTCAGTGACGGCAGTGGTGGCTATGGCACCTTCTGCACGCCGGGGCAGGCCA
>OERM01000179.1_pt1 | contig 22894 bp, 19 predicted proteins | sample 1540021 | NCBI WGS metagenome assembly OERM01 (sample SAMEA3891245, study PRJEB23780) | metagenome | biome: terrestrial biome; feature: animal house; material: water of meat washing | place: Italy | collected 2015-05-12 | reverse complement strand
GTCAATCTGGCTCGTCATTTAGGGACAAAAGCGGAAATCGCATTGCAAAAAGCGAACGAAAAATTCGAGCGTCGTTTTCGCGAAGTGGAGCGTATTGTTGCCGCGCGTGGACTGGAAATGACAGGTGTTGACCTCGAAACAATGGAAGAAGTCTGGCAACAGGTAAAACGGCAGGAAATTGATCTCTAAGGGAATTACGTGGTCAAGCGCGATTTGTGTCATTTTTTAAATGACAAGCGCTTGATTTGCGTCAAAAACATTTACCCCAAAGGGGCTATTTTCTCACTCCTGATTTCAATAGTGCGCTGGCGAAGAGGAGGGATAATGAAAGTTTGTGGCACAGGTCATGTTCGGGTATACTGCTTTCCCGTCCTGGTTATTCCATCGTCTTTTCAACCTAACTTCTCAGGTTCAGCATGACAACGAACTATATTTTTGTGACCGGCGGGGTCGTATCCTCTCTGGGTAAAGGCATTGCCGCAGCCTCCCTCGCAGCCATTCTTGAAGCCCGTGGCCTCAATGTGACCATCATGAAACTGGATCCGTACATCAACGTCGATCCAGGTACTATGAGCCCAATCCAACACGGGGAAGTGTTCGTTACTGAAGACGGCGCTGAAACCGACCTGGACCTGGGGCACTACGAGCGTTTCATTCGTACCAAAATGAGCCGCCGCAACAACTTCACCACGGGTCGTATCTACTCTGACGTTCTGCGTAAAGAACGCCGCGGTGACTACCTCGGCGCAACCGTGCAGGTTATTCCGCACATCACTAACGCAATCAAAGAGCGCGTGCTGGAAGGCGGCGAAGGTCATGACGTAGTACTGGTCGAAATCGGCGGTACTGTAGGTGATATCGAATCCCTGCCGTTCCTCGAAGCGATTCGCCAGATGGCTGTTGAAATTGGCCGTGAGCACACTCTGTTTATGCACCTGACGCTGGTGCCGTACATGGCAGCGTCTGGTGAAGTCAAAACCAAACCGACTCAGCACTCTGTAAAAGAGCTGCTCTCCATCGGTATCCAGCCTGACATCCTGATTTGTCGTTCAGATCGCGCCGTTCCGGCGAACGAACGTGCGAAGATTGCATTGTTCTGTAATGTTCCGGAAAAAGCGGTTATTTCTCTGAAAGACGTCGATTCCATCTATAAAATTCCGGGCCTGTTGAAATCTCAGGGGCTGGACGATTATATTTGTAAACGATTCAGCTTAAACTGCCCGGAAGCAAATCTGTCCGAATGGGAACAGGTTATCTTCGAAGAAGCGAATCCGGTAAGTGAAGTCACCATCGGTATGGTCGGCAAGTACATTGAACTGCCGGATGCTTATAAATCAGTGATCGAAGCACTGAAACACGGTGGGCTGAAGAATCGTGTCAGCGTCAACATCAAACTGATCGATTCACAAGATGTTGAAACGCGCGGCGTTGAAATCCTTAAAGGTCTGGACGCAATCCTCGTACCTGGCGGTTTCGGCTATCGTGGCGTAGAAGGCATGATTACGACCGCGCGTTTTGCGCGTGAGAACAATATTCCTTATCTGGGTATTTGCCTGGGTATGCAGGTGGCGTTAATTGATTACGCTCGCCATGTTGCCAACATGGAGAACGCCAACTCTACGGAATTTGTGCCAGACTGTAAGTACCCGGTTGTGGCGCTGATTACCGAGTGGCGCGATGAAAACGGCAACGTTGAAGTTCGTAGCGAGAAGAGCGATCTCGGCGGTACCATGCGTCTCGGCGCACAGCAGTGCCAGTTGGTTGACGATAGCCTGGTTCGCCAGCTGTACAATGCGCCGACAATTGTTGAGCGTCATCGTCACCGTTACGAAGTCAACAACATGCTGTTGAAACAGATTGAAGATGCAGGTCTGCGCGTTGCGGGCCGTTCCGGGGATGATCAGTTGGTCGAGATCATCGAAGTTCCGAATCACCCGTGGTTCGTGGCTTGCCAGTTCCATCCGGAGTTTACTTCTACTCCACGTGATGGTCACCCGCTGTTTGCAGGCTTTGTGAAAGCCGCCAGCGAGTTCCAGAAACGTCAGGCGAAGTAAGTAAAAAAGTTAGAACGGCAACGCGTACCCTGGGTACGCGTTGTTTGTCTGGAGTTTCAGTTTAACTAGTGACTTGAGGAAAACCTAATGTCCAAAATCGTAAAAATCATCGGTCGTGAAATCATCGACTCCCGTGGTAACCCGACTGTTGAAGCCGAAGTACATCTGGAGGGTGGTTTCGTCGGTATGGCAGCTGCTCCGTCAGGTGCTTCTACTGGTTCCCGTGAAGCTCTGGAACTGCGCGATGGCGACAAATCCCGTTTCCTGGGTAAAGGCGTAACCAAAGCTGTTGCTGCGGTAAACGGCCCGATCGCTCAGGCGCTGATTGGCAAAGATGCTAAAGATCAGGCTGGCATTGACAAGATCATGATCGACCTGGACGGCACCGAAAACAAATCCAAATTCGGCGCGAACGCAATCCTGGCTGTATCTCTGGCTAACGCCAAAGCTGCTGCAGCTGCTAAAGGTATGCCGCTGTACGAGCACATCGCTGAACTGAACGGCACTCCGGGCAAATACTCCATGCCGGTTCCGATGATGAACATCATCAACGGTGGTGAGCACGCTGACAACAACGTTGATATCCAGGAATTCATGATTCAGCCGGTTGGCGCGAAAACTGTGAAAGAAGCCATCCGCATGGGTTCTGAAGTTTTCCATCACCTGGCAAAAGTTCTGAAAGCGAAAGGCATGAACACTGCTGTTGGTGACGAAGGTGGCTATGCGCCGAACCTGGGTTCCAACGCTGAAGCTCTGGCTGTTATCGCTGAAGCTGTTAAAGCTGCTGGTTATGAACTGGGCAAAGACATCACTCTGGCGATGGACTGCGCAGCTTCTGAATTCTACAAAGACGGTAAATACGTTCTGGCTGGCGAAGGCAACAAAGCGTTCACCTCTGAAGAATTCACTCACTTCCTGGAAGAACTGACCAAACAGTATCCGATCGTTTCCATCGAAGACGGTCTGGACGAATCTGACTGGGACGGTTTCGCATACCAGACCAAAGTTCTGGGCGACAAAATCCAGCTGGTTGGTGACGACCTGTTCGTAACCAACACCAAGATCCTGAAAGAAGGTATCGAAAAAGGTATCGCTAACTCCATCCTGATAAAATTCAACCAGATCGGTTCTCTGACCGAAACTCTGGCTGCAATCAAGATGGCGAAAGACGCTGGCTACACTGCAGTTATCTCTCACCGTTCAGGCGAAACTGAAGACGCTACCATCGCTGACCTGGCTGTTGGTACTGCTGCAGGCCAGATCAAAACTGGTTCTATGAGCCGTTCTGACCGTGTTGCTAAATACAACCAGCTGATTCGTATCGAAGAAGCTCTGGGCGAAAAAGCACCGTACAACGGTCGTAAAGAGATCAAAGGCCAGGCATAAGACTGACTTTATCTGATTTAAAAATGCCAGCCTCCGGGCTGGCATTTTTTATGGTTGAGTTACCAGCGGCCGGATGCGCCGCCACCTCCAGAAGAACCGCCCCCGCCGCTAAATCCGCCGCCACTTGAGCCGCCACCGGAACCGCTGTTGTCTGAATGATAACTTCTACCAGATGCTTTTTTTCTGAAGTACACATAAACAGGTAAAGACCATAATGGTGGTGAAAGTAAAAAAGAAGAAAAATACAGCAATGGAAAAAGTTTTATCGGAGAACAGGAATAAATCTAAAAGATAGATTGCTGAAATACAGACACTGCTTTTACATGCGCGACAAAAATTACTGCCTTGATGAAAAAACCAGAAAGGGAAGAACATCACTGCAAATACCCAAAAAATAGCAAAGTAGTAATGATCGCTGGAAGACGCTGATTCACTTTCTGAAGGATTAGCCGAATATTGGTGTTGTGAAGTGAGTTGGTTATTCAAAGCGATTATAGCTAACTCTAATCCCTTAGCTAATTTTTGTTGTTTAAATGCGGGTATCATGTTGCTACGGATGATATCTCCAGCCAGAGCATCGGTTACCTTTTCTTCCAGCCCATAACCTACCTGGATGCGGACAGTGCGATCCGGCCAGGCAACAATGATCAGTATCCCATCATTGCGTTTGGCATCTCCTAAACGCCAATTGTTAAAAACCCTTGTAGCATATTGTTCAATTGTCTCGTCTTTGGTTGTGGGAATAATTAATACAGCAATTTGTACTTGGGTATTATTGAAAATAGATTCTAACTTCCGCGTCAGTTCTTTCTTTTCTTGTGAGTTTAAGCTACTCGTAAGATCCGTAACTTGTTGCTGTAATTGTGGGACAATAGTTGGTTGGGCTGCAACAAAGGAACACACGAATGTGAATATTAGTATGAAATAGCGCATTATAAATGTCCCATTAAAGCTGGATAAATAAATTGACGGCGGCATCGGTAATTTGAGATTCGTTATAATTAAAAACGAACACAGAAAAAAATAAGTATAATTTTGGTGAATGTTTTTGACATGATTAAATTCCTTTACTTTATTTATTTCTGACATAATACGTTACTCCCTTTTATTATTAACGATCTGTTTCTCATTTTTCTTTAAACCTGCCTGTAACAGAATGTTAATAAGACATGATTGTTGTGGCAGGATCTGCAATAATTAACAATTATCCACTTCACAGAGAATGCTATGCAGTACCCGATTAACGAGATGTTCCAGACCCTGCAAGGTGAGGGTTACTTTACCGGCGTCCCCGCCATTTTTATTCGTTTACAGGGATGCCCGGTTGGCTGTGCCTGGTGCGACACCAAACACACCTGGGAAAAGCTTGAGGATCGGGAAGTCTCCCTTTTCAGCATTCTGGCGAAGACCAAAGAGAGTGATAAGTGGGGGGCTGCGAGCAGTGAAGATTTGCTGGCTGTCATTGGTCGCCAGGGATACACCGCACGGCATGTGGTGATTACGGGTGGTGAGCCTTGCATTCATGATTTGCTGCCACTGACTGATCTGCTCGAAAAGAACGGTTTTAGCTGCCAGATCGAAACCAGTGGTACTCATGAGGTACGCTGCACACCGAATACCTGGGTTACCGTATCACCAAAGTTGAACATGCGCGGCGGCTATGAAGTGTTGTCACAGGCACTGGAGCGAGCCAACGAAATCAAGCATCCAGTGGGGCGCGTACGTGATATTGAAGCACTGGATGAACTACTGGCAACGCTGACCGATGATAAACCGCGAGTCATTGCACTGCAGCCGATTAGCCAAAAGGATGATGCCACACGTTTGTGCATTGAAACCTGCATTGCGCGTAATTGGCGTTTGTCGATGCAAACACATAAATATCTAAATATTGCCTGATTAAACATTTATAAGCGTTATAAATGGGTGGAACCTGTAAAGACTTCTACTCATTTATATTGTTTGTCGCCTCTGAAAACTCATCCATCTTGCCCATCCTGAACTAATCATTATCATTCTCTACAAATTCTGTGGCGTTAATTTTTCGCTGGAGTGAAAATTATTGCGGTAAAGTTTGGTAGATTTTAGTTTGTATAGAGTTATTTTAAATATTTACCTTTTTAATCAATGGATTAAGTGCTCTTTAACATAATGGATGTGTTGTTTGTGTGATACTGTAAAGTTGGTAGATTGTGACTGGCTTAAAAAATCATTAATTAATAATAGGTTATGTTTAGAGAGTTCCCCACGTCAGCGGGGATAAACCGACGTAACAAAACAACAGCAAAATATTATCGACGAGTTCCCCACGTCAGCGGGGATAAACCGGCTCCGCCGGTTTGATCTCCGGTTTGCGCTGTGAGTTCCCCACGTCAGCGGGGATAAACCGTTGATTTTGGTCCGAAATCTCCGGCACAAACAGAGTTCCCCACGTCAGCGGGGATAAACCGGCAATTAATTTAGTTCCAGATGCTGCGAAAGAGAGTTCCCCACGTCAGCGGGGATAAACCGTTGGTCACTCGTCAAAAGTCGAGACGGTCGAAGAGTTCCCCACGTCAGCGGGGATAAACCGAATGATTGATATAAATCTGTGTACGGTGTCCGGAGTTCCCCGCGCCAGCGGGGATAAACCGCTAGGATAAATTAAAAGACAAAATTGCAGCAAGAGTTCCCCGCGGCAGCGGGGATAAACCGGAGCGACCAGTATCAAGATCGACAGGTTTTGCGAGTTCCCCGCGCCAGCGGGGATAAACCGATCGATATGTACGTTAGCGAGGGGATCACGCAGAGTTCCCCGCACCAGCGGGGATAAACCACCATATAACCCGTTATCTCTTTCTCAAGTTTTTATATTAGCTGTACTTGTAATAAGCAACATATCCACATAACACCTCATGTTCAAAATAGTTCTCCATGCCAGATAAGTTCACAATTATCGATACAAAAAATCAAATTTAATCAAAGTGTTATTTGTATAACCCTTAAACCGTTAAGAAATTTTAATCTATTATTTTTTTAATATTAATTAATGCCTGTTAATTTTTTCTTTAGAATAACAGTGTATTTTTTAAGCTTGTTATTCATTGATTAAGTAATAAATCTGGAAATTTGTCTTTGTTTTGAGGCTAATGAGTGGTTTTACATAACCGCCTCTATAGGCTGTTGATGAATAGTTCTTATGAATAAAGATATCCAGTTCATACTTTAAGTGAAAATTGATAAAGTGCGATTCGTATTGTCTTTTATTCTAAAGACATCGAGTGTAGTTAATATTCCTTGTAAAAACAGGGATAAACCGAACTAGTTAAAGTTTTTATTATGTTCCCTGCATCAGCGGGGATAAACCGGACTTGTTATCATTTTTTAAGTTGTCGAACTTATGTTCCCCGCGTCAGCGGGGATAACCATTCAGGTATGTTCAGGCCGGGCATTTTCCCGCCCGGCCTTCCTCACTTACGCATTCGACCAGCTCTGGATCGAATCCGCATTCCCCAATTCCCCATGCATCACTTCATACGATTTTTTCAGGATCACATCAGTGTGCTTGGTTAGGTCTTTGAAAATGCCTTTATTCATCGCGTCGTAGCGTTTGGCGTTGCTCTCAACAGGCATAAAGATATCTTTCACGCGAACCATTTTGTCGACAGCCGTTGCGTAATCCGGGTATAGCCCCAGACCTACCGCCGTATTGATCGCTGCCCCCAGACTTGCACAACCATTAATGGCGTTACGGCGTGCCGGAAGGTTGAACACGTCGGCAAAAATCTGCATAAACAGATCGCTGTTCGAACCGCCGCCAGTAATGATCACATGCTTTGCAAAGTGATTCATTTCATTACACATATTGTCGTAATTGTTCTTCAGCGTCAGCGCCACGCTTTCCAGTATCGAACGATATATCCATGCGTAATCCATACTGGAATCAAAGCCGATCATAATCCCGCGTTTGTACGGTTCCCACGGATTGGTCAGCCAGTCCAGCACCGTCATCAGCCCATTACAGCCAGGTGGCACACTAGAGGCTTTCTTGTTGAGTAAATCTTCCGGTGAAAGATCCTGCGCCCTAGCATCCTGAATTAACGACTCGCCTAACATGTCGCGCAGCCAGCTCACCGTCCACATGCCTTTGCGAATACCGTAACCTTCATACAGCAATGTTTGCGGAATAGAAGACATAATCGGCCAGTACGCCACCGGATCTTTCGGCAAGGCTTTGCCGTTCATCATCAATGCGATGTAAGTGCCAAGAGAAATTACCGCAGTTTCATCATCCAGTAACCCGGCTCCCAGAGCTTCTACCGGTTTATCACTGGTGGTACAAACAACCGGCAGCCCAGCTGGGAAATGTGTCGCCAGCGCAGCTTGAGGTGTGATATGCCCAAGAACAGTGCCAGGCATTTGCACATCAAACAGCATATGACGGGGGATATTAAACTTCTCCATGACTGCGGCATCTTCACTCCATGCCCAGGTCTTATAATCCACCGGCCACTGACCAAAATAGTTGGCGATATTGTCTTTAAACTCGCCGGTTAAGCGATGTGTCAGATAACCCGAAAAAGAGGTGACATATGCCACATCTGGATTGGTATGATCGTAGGGACGTGTTACACGTGCATCCTGCCAGCTAATCAATGGCGCAGCGGGCGTGCCATCGGCTTTCAATAACGCACGACAGCAACGGATGGAGCCCAGACCAATACCGACAATATCTTCTTTATTTCCGGCAAACTGGCTCATCAAATCGTGACCGGCAAAGCATAACGATGTCCATAAATCGTCGTCAGGATGTTCGGCAGTATCGGCATCTGGCGTATGCATCGGCTGCAATAAGCCTTTACCTTCGCAAACCACATTACCTTCCAGATCGTACATCACCACTTTTGTGCTCTGACTTCCGCCATCAATCCCTATGATGTATTTTTTCGACATGATTTTTCTCCTGTAATTTTCCTGGCTTACTTGCTGCTAGCCATTGCGGGGGCGCTATCAGCAGTACGAATTTTTTGGAACAGCAAAAAGGTAAAGATGATCACCATGGCAAGCGCCGCCATGCCCATTAGCCACATGTTGCGGTAGGCTTCTGCAGCGGGCAGGGTGTCTTGCCAGTGGCCGATAATCGGGTAAACGAAGACATCCGGCAGGAATCCAATCACCGAACAAATACCTACCGTGGTGCCCATAATGTAAGACGGTGTTCTCGCTTCGCCGGGGCAGGCCCAGTACAGTCCACGTGAGGCGTAGCAGGTGAATCCCAGTAGTAAAATCAGGCCAATCCCCATCGCGACCGATTGCGGGTTAGAGTTGGTAACAAGCAGGGCAGTCAGTGCCAGCAGGCCGATGATGGAAAGGATTTGAATTACGCGGGTAGGGGATTTCACTTTACTGTAGGTGGTGATAATGCCGCCAAGTGGACCACACAGCGCGCGGAATATTTTGTTGATCACAATCCCCATGTAGCTCGCCGCCACCAGCGACATGCCGTACATTTCGGTGAGATAGTTGGTGGAGTAACTCAGAATGGCGTAGATGGTGAAGACGCCAAAAATCACCATGCTGCAATACCAGGTGGTGCTGATGCGCAAAACAGCCAGGATGTCGCTAAGCTGGAATGATTGTTTTTCTTCGTTATTGGCACTGCGCAGGTTGTTGTTATCGCTAACAAAAAACCAGCACAGAATCCCCAACAAGATGTAAACCACACTATAGATAATAATGACCGTTTTCAGGCTGGCGCTGTCATCCGGTGCAAAGCGAGAAAAGATCCACATGGTAAACACCGCCAGCGACATTACACCGACGCCGCGCAGCCCTTCCATCCAGCCCATAATTTTCCCTTGCTCGCTATGATCGCCCAGCAACGATGCGGCTTTAATCGACACCGACCACAGCATTAAAATCGTCGTTATCGCAAAGGCGACCTGAATACAGAGCATTACCCACAGCGGTGGATATGTTGCCATTAACAGACCCAGTAATCCGGTAATGATCATCGCGGAAGTAATCATTTTGCGGTGTGAAAATTTATCGGCAATAACGCCGCTGGGGGCATAAAGAATAATAGCCGCAATACCAAAGGTACTCATTATTAAACCTATCTCGGTATTGCTGAATCCCATAAATTTCGCCATGGGAATTTGATAAATATAACGTAAATAAGCCAGGTCGAAACTAACGCCGCCGCTAAAACTAATTATCGCGAGGGTTATCCAACGGCGATATGAGTTGTGTTGCATATCGTATTCCCATTTGTAATAGACAAAAAAAAGAGAAAAGTAAGCCGCCCTTTCAGGTGGATTACTTTTCTCAGGTCTCTAGTAATTGCAATAAGAAATAACATGGAAAGCAGAGGTGTTGTGTGAGAGTAATCACGCTTCTGCTTTTTAAAATTATTTGACAATTCGAATATCACACTGTGATTACGATCACATTAGCGATTATGCCCTTATGCTAAAAATTATCTCCAGTTACCAGAGATAATGAGAAAGGTAACTTCCCTCTCGCGGGGGAAGTTACCTTTCTTTTTTTTTGCCTTACGGAAATTGGAGCTAACTATGTCAATCGAATCTCTCAATGCGTTCTCAATGGATTTTTTCTCCCTGAAAGGTAAAACCGCAATTGTTACCGGCGGGAATAGCGGTTTAGGCCAGGCATTTGCCATGGCGCTGGCCAAAGCAGGCGCAAATATCTTTATTCCAAGCTTCGTTAAAGATAACGGCGAAACAAAGGAAATGATTGAAAAACAGGGTGTTGAAGTGGACTTCATGCAGGTGGATATCACCGCAGAAGGCGCACCGCAGAAGATTATCGCTGCCTGCTGTGAGCGCTTCGGTACCGTCGATATTCTGGTTAACAATGCCGGTATTTGTAAACTGAATAAGGTGCTGGACTTCGGTCGTGCCGACTGGGACCCGATGATTGACGTGAACCTGACCGCCGCATTCGAGTTAAGCTACGAAGCAGCAAAAATTATGATCCCGCAGAAAAGCGGTAAAATCATTAATATCTGTTCATTGTTCTCTTACTTAGGTGGACAATGGTCACCTGCATATTCTGCCACTAAACATGCTCTTGCCGGGTTCACCAAAGCTTATTGTGATGAACTAGGTCAATATAATATTCAGGTAAATGGTATTGCCCCTGGCTATTATGCAACAGATATTACGCTGGCGACACGCAGTAATCCAGAAACCAATCAGCGCGTTCTTGATCATATTCCGGCAAACCGTTGGGGCGATACTCAGGATTTAATGGGCGCAGCCGTGTTTCTCGCAAGTCAGGCATCGAATTATGTCAACGGGCATTTATTAGTGGTCGATGGCGGTTATTTAGTGCGCTAATCCATAACGGTGGTTTCTGTTTTCTCTTATTAATGATTATTCCATTTTTATTATCAGGAAGGAATTACTATGTCTTTATCTCGCGCAGCGATTGTCGACCAGCTAAAGGAAATTGTTGGTGCAGATCGCGTAATTACCGATGAAACGGTATTAAAGAAAAACAGTATTGACCGTTTTCGTAAATTTCCGGATATTCATGGAATTTATACTTTGCCGATTCCGGCAGCGGTCGTAAAACTCGGTTCTACAGAACAAGTATCCCGTGTGCTGAATTTTATGAATGCGCACAAAATTAACGGTGTGCCGCGTACCGGTGCTTCCGCCACCGAAGGTGGGCTGGAAACCGTTGTGGAAAACTCGGTGGTGCTCGACGGCTCCGCCATGAATCAAATCATTAATATTGATATTGAGAATATGCAGGCCACGGCGCAATGTGGCGTTCCGCTGGAGGTGCTGGAAAACGCGTTGCGTGAAAAAGGTTACACCACGGGGCATTCTCCGCAGTCAAAGCCGCTGGCGCAGATGGGCGGCCTGGTGGCGACCCGCAGTATCGGGCAGTTTTCCACACTCTACGGCGCAATCGAGGATATGGTCGTTGGTCTGGAAGCGGTGCTGGCAGATGGCACCGTCACACGCATTAAAAACGTGCCACGTCGCGCGGCTGGCCCGGACATTCGTCATATCATCATTGGCAACGAAGGTGCACTGTGCTATATCACTGAAGTCACAGTGAAAATCTTCAAATTTACGCCGGAAAACAATCTCTTCTATGGCTATGTGCTGGAAGACATGAAAACCGGCTTCAACATCCTGCGTGAAATCATGGTGGAAGGGTATCGTCCGTCGATCGCTCGTTTGTATGACGCTGAAGATGGCACCCAACACTTCACCCATTTTGCCGATGGTAAATGTGTGCTGATCTTTATGGCTGAAGGTAACCCTCGCATTGCGAAGGCGACAGGCGAAGGGATTGCTGAAATCGTGGCACGTTACCCGCAATGCCAGCGAGTGGACAGCAAGCTGATCGAAACCTGGTTTAATCACCTGAACTGGGGGCCGGATAAAGTGGCCGCTGAACGTGTGCAGATCCTCAAAACCGGCAACATGGGCTTTACCACCGAAGTGTCCGGCTGCTGGAGCTGCATCCACGAAATCTACGAAAGCGTTATTAACCGTATTCGTACCGAGTTCCCGCATGCCGACGACATCACCATGCTGGGCGGTCACTCCTCTCATAGCTATCAGAACGGCACCAACATGTACTTCGTCTACGACTACAACGTCGTTGACTGTAAGCCGGAAGAGGAAATCGACAAGTACCACAATCCGCTCAACAAGATCATCTGTGAAGAAACCATTCGCCTCGGCGGTTCGATGGTGCACCACCACGGTATCGGTAAACATCGCGTTCACTGGAGCAAACTGGAACACGGCAGCGCGTGGGCGTTGCTGGAAGGGCTGAAAAAGCAGTTCGATCCTAATGGCATTATGAATACGGGTACTATCTATCCGATTGAAAAATAATGTGTCAGGCAGCGTTCCGCGATGACGGGGCGTTGCCTTTTCGGCTTCTCAGGCGAGAAGCCGTTCTTATTACCGGACAATGAAGGGGTAAAGATGAACACTTCACCGGTGCGAATGGATGATTTACCGCTTAACCGTTTTCACTGTCGAATTGCTGCGCTCACTTTCGGCGCACACCTGACCGACGGTTATGTCCTCGGCGTTATTGGTTACGCCATTATTCAGCTTACGCCCGCCATGCAACTGACGCCGTTTATGGCGGGGATGATCGGCGGCTCGGCGTTACTTGGTTTGTTTCTTGGCAGCCTGGTTTTGGGGTGGATCTCCGACCATATCGGACGGCAAAAAATCTTCACCTTCAGCTTTTTGCTGATTACGCTTGCTTCGTTTTTACAATTTTTTGCCACCACGCCAGAGCATCTTATTGGATTGCGCATTTTGATCGGCATTGGTCTGGGAGGCGATTACTCAGTAGGTCACACTTTGCTGGCTGAATTTTCTCCGCGCCGCCATCGCGGTGTTTTGCTGGGCGCGTTCAGCGTGGTGTGGACCGTAGGCTATGTGTTGGCAAGTATTGCCGGACATCACTTTATTAGCGAAAGCCCGGAGGCCTGGCGCTGGCTGCTGGCATCGGCAGCTCTGCCCGCGTTGTTGATTACGTTATTACGCTGGGGAACGCCAGAATCGCCACGCTGGCTACTGCGCCAGGGGCGTTTTGCAGAAGCTCACGCTATCGTGCATCGCTATTTTGGTCCCCATGTTTTACTGGGCGATGAAGTGGCAACGGCGACCCATAAACACATCAAAACCTTGTTCTCTTCGCGCTACTGGCGGCGCACAGCGTTTAACAGCGTCTTCTTTGTCTGCCTCGTAATCCCATGGTTTGTGATTTATACCTGGCTGCCAACTATCGCCCAGACTATTGGACTGGAAGATGCGCTGACTGCCAGCCTGATGCTTAATGCGTTGTTAATTGTTGGCGCGCTGCTGGGATTAGTTCTGACGCACCTGCTGGCACATCGCAAATTTTTGCTGGGAAGTTTTTTGCTGCTGGCGGCAACGCTGGTAGTAATGGCCTGTTTGCCTTCCGGCAGTTCATTAACGCTGCTGCTTTTTGTTCTCTTCAGCACCACCATTTCGGCAGTCAGTAATCTGGTGGGCATTTTGCCTGCGGAAAGTTTTCCTACTGACATTCGCTCGCTGGGCGTCGGTTTTGCCACCGCCATGAGTCGACTTGGCGCGGCGGTAAGTACTGGCCTGCTGCCGTGGGTGCTGGCGCAGTGGGGAATGCAAGCCACCTTATTGCTCCTGGCGGCAGTGTTGTTGGTTGGTTTTGTTGTGACCTGGCTATGGGCACCAGAAACCAAAGCACTCCCGCTGGTGGCGGCGGGAAATGTAGGAGGTGCGAATGAACATTCTGTTAGCGTTTAAAGCCGAACCGGATGCCGGGATGCTGGCGGAAAAAGAGTGGCTGGCGGCGGCTCAGGGTAATAGCGGACCGGATGTTTCGCTACTGCGAAGTTTACTCGGTGCTGATGAACAGGCCGCTGCCGCGCTGCTGTTGGCGCAGAGAAAAAACGGTACGCCGATGTCTTTAACCGCGTTGAGCATGGGGGATGAACGGGCGTTGCACTGGCTGCGCTATCTCATGGCTCTTGGGTTTGAGGACGCTGTATTGCTGGAGACGGCGGCAGATCTGCGCTTTGCGCCGGAATTTGTCGCTCGCCATATTGCCGAATGGCAGTACCAGAATCCGCTGGATCTGATAATTACTGGCTGCCAAAGCAGCGAAGGGCAGAATGGACAAACGCCATTTTTGCTGGCGGAAATGCTGGGCTGGCCCTGTTTCACCCAGGTGGAGCGTTTTACTCTCGACGCGCCGTTTATCACCCTCGAACAGCGTACTGAACATGGGTTGCGCTGTTGCCGGGTTCGCTTGCCTGCGGTGATTGCCGTGCGTCAGTGTGGTGAAGTGGCCTTGCCAGTACCGGGAATGCGCCAGCGAATGGCTGCGGGGAAAGCAGAAATTATCCGTAAAACTGTTGCTGCCGAATTGCCAGCGATGCAGTGTCTGCAACTGGCAAGAGCAGAGCAACGACGCGGAGCGACGCTGATTGATGGGCAAACGGTAGCAGAAAAAGCGCAAAAGCTATGGCAGAACTATTTACGCCAAAGGATGCAGCCATGAATATCGCAATTGTGACAATAAATCAGGAGAATGCCGCAATAGCAAGCTGGCTGGCGGCACAGGATTTCAGCGGTTGTACCCTGGCGCACTGGCAGATTGAACCTCAGCCCGTAGTGGCGGAACAGGTGCTGGATGCGCTGGTGGAACAGTGGCAGCGAACGCCTGCGGACGTTGTTCTCTTTCCGCCGGGAACGTTTGGCGATGAACTGTCGACCCGGCTGGCCTGGCGTTTACATGGTGCAAGCATCTGCCAGGTGACTTCGTTAGATATTCCAACCGTAAGCGTGCGCAAATTCCACTGGGGAAATGCGCTAACGGCGACGCTGCAAACAGAAAAACGCCCACTATGTCTTTCTCTGACGCGCCAAGTCGGCACGGAAAAAAACGCCGCGTTGCCCTCTGATATGCAGCAACTGAACATTGTCCCCGGTGCGCTTCCCGACTGGCTTATCAGCATAGAAAACCTGAAAAATGTTACCCGTGACCCATTAGCTGAGGCCAGACGGGTGCTGGTGGTGGGGCAGGGCGGAGAGGCAGATAACCAGGAAATCGCTATGCTGGTAGAAAAGCTGGGAGCCGAAGTGGGCTACAGTCGGGCGCGAGTGATGAACGGTGGCGTTGATGCTGAAAAAGTGATTGGTATTTCCGGACATCTGCTGGCGCCTGAGGTGTGCATTGTTGTTGGCGCTTCCGGCGCAGCAGCGTTAATGGCGGGCGTACGCAATAGCAAGTTTGTGGTGGCGATTAATCATGACGCCAGCGCGGCGGTATTTTCACAGGCAGATGTTGGCGTGGTTGATGACTGGAAAGCGGTGCTGGAGGCACTGGTGACAACCATTCACGCAGATTGCCAATAACGTGCTGCCGGATGATCCTGCCTACGGTTCTGGGCTGGGGACTTGTAAGCCTGATAAGACGCGTCAAGCGTCGTATCAGGCGCTGAATGTCGGATGTGGCGTGCAGCCTACAAATCACACAAATTCAACTCGTTACGAGTATCCCGTCAAAGCAATTTTTTCGCTAACGTCCAGACCCCGGTATTCGTGGTGGAAAGCGCCACAACACCCGCGTTAATCGCATTACGCGCATCTTCTTCATCGCACACCAGCCCGCCGGCAATCAGCGGTTGGCGGATTTTCTCCGTCACCCAGCCCAGCACTTTAGGCATACAGCCTGGCAGGATCTCAATACAATCCGGATTCGATTGCGCAACTTGCTTATCAATGTTGTGAAACGAAATCGAATCAACAATAAACAGGCGATGAATACAGAAAAAACCTTCCGCTCTTGCCGCTTTCAACATTGAGGCTTTGGTACTGATAATGCCGTCCGCCTCAGTCACCAGTTTCAAAAACTGAATCACCACTTCTTTATTTGACGCGCCTTCCAGCAAATCAACATGAATAAAAGCATATTTTCCGGCATTTTTAATCTTTTTAACGATTTGACTAATGGTGCAGATATTGCCGTACAACACGGAAATAAACTGGCATTCAGAGTCGATTGCCAGTTGCAGGCTGGCATTATCTTTTACGGCAGCAATCACCGGATTCTGGCGGAGCAGGTGTAAGAGGGGCATAAATTATCCTTATTATTTATCCAAAGCGGTAGGTGATGCCGAATCCGGAAGGCGGATAGCGCCACTGTTGTAGTGTTGATTCGTCGCACAGCAAACGGCAGGTGCCACACTCCAGGCAGCCGCGATAATCAACGCGTAAGTCACCTTCCGGTGTGAGCGAAAAAAGACCAGCCGGACAAGCGTTAATCAACCGTTGTACCGTCTGGCGCTCAACGGAGTCAGCCGGAACAATGTGCGGCGCATCGGCAACGCGCCAGAGATTACGGGCTACAGACATCGCAGACTCCTGATAACATCGCCCGCCAGATGCCACAGGCCGTGACGACGTAAATGACGCCAGAATAACTGGCGCAGCGGTGGAACAGGTTTATCACCCTGATCCCATAAATCGCGGGAAATATCCTGCATTAACGCAGGCCACGCCCGATACCAGCCAGGGCGTTGCAAAAGCGCCGGAACATGCTGATAACGTTGTAGAACATCCCATAGCAGGCTGCGCTCTACGTTGTGATGATAAAGCGCAAACAGATTTTGCGGCTCGCGGTGCTGGCAGGCGCTTATCAGCGTTTGTGCCGCCGCCTGCGCGCCAGTCAGCGCCATATCCATGCCGCGCACGGAAATTCCGGTATTGACGCAACTGCGCAACGCATCGCCCAGCAGCAGCCAGCCGTTACCGGCGTATTGCACCGGCATACTGTGCAAGCCACCTTCTGGCACCAGATGCGCACCATACTCCAGTGATTCCGTGTTTTTGATAAGCGGGCGCACTGCCGGATGCGCTTTAAAGCGAGTCAGCAGCTCGCTTGCCGGAACACGACTTTGCGTAAGGGAAGAGAGCGGGCAAACAATCCCTAACGAGAGCGTTTGTTGATTAGTATAAAGAAATGCGCCGCCGGGTAAGTCATCACAGATCCCGCCGCTGAACAGCAACGCTGCGCCTTCGTTATTCTCCAGATGAAAACGTTCTTCAATAGCGGATGTTTCCAGCGACAGCACTTCTTTGATCCCCAACGCCATCGCTTCGCCAGCAGGACGAGTCACTAACCCGTGACGTTCAGCCAGGACGCTGTTGGCACCTTCTGCCAGCACCACATAACGGGCGCGGAGAATATCGTCACCACAAATGACACCACACACCCTGCCGTTTTCTTCATACAGCGCATCTACCGTCGCACCAGGGATGCATTCGACACCTTCTTTTTCGGCTTCGGCAACCAGCCACGGATCGAACCGTGCACGTAATACACTCCAGGATTCACCGCCGGGCTGTAAGCTGGAAAACGTCGTTGCGCCATCCGGCGTTAGCAGAGAAAGACTTTCGTGAGTGATGCGTCGTTCAAGAGGCGCGGTCAGGTGAAACTGAGGGAGGAGTTCCGCGAGCGCCTGGGTATATAAACGCCCGCCGGAAAGGTTTTTACTGCCGGGAATTTCAGCGCGTTCCAGTAACAGAACGGATAAACCTGCCCGCGCGCAGCGTAAAGCACAAGCGGTGCCTGCTATACCGGCACCAATAATAATAATGTCGCAGTCGTCTTCCATGTCATGCCCCAGATATCCAGAACACAACACCCTAACATAGCGTTACTTAAGGGAAATTGACCGCCGACACACTCTTATCATTCGCCGCGATAGATACAACCTGCGGTGCAGGTTTCTTTTACCATCACCGCACTTAACAGCGGCACAACGGGTTTAACCTGATCCCAAATCCATTTTGCTAAAACTTCGCTGGTTGGGTTTTCCAGACCTGGAATATCATTGAGATAATGGTGATCGAGGCGCTCGTAGGTTGGCTTAAACGCCGCTTTCAGTTCAGCGAAATCGATAATCCAGCCCGTATGCGGATCGACTTCCCCGGTAATTTCCAGTCGCACCATAAAGGAATGCCCGTGCAGGCGACCACATTTATGTCCTTCCGGGACGTGTGGTAAGCGGTGAGCGGCTTCGAAGGTGAAATCTTTAAATAACGTGGTGGACATCATAATTTCTCTACAGGACGATAAAACCGCCGTAGAGTACCGGAAAGGCTGTTTTTTCGCATTATCTAAAACGACTTTGTTGCGCAAAATCGCTGATTTATCTTAATGATTGGCTAAATTCATTTGTTTTTCATTGGGTTGGTTAATCTGTTTTGTTGTTAAAGACTATTGCTAAAACAGGTTAGTCGATTTGGTTATTAGTTATCGCTATCCCGTCTTTAATCCACACCGTTCACCCCGTTAACCTTACCTTCTCTTCTGTTTTATGGGCGCTGACAGGGCGCAGAAACAGCTTTGCTTACTGGAACATAACGACGCATGACGACACAGGTCCCACCTTCCGCGTTGCTTCCGTTGAACCCGGAGCAACTGGCACGCCTTCAGGCGGCCACGACCGATTTAACTCCCACCCAGCTTGCCTGGGTTTCTGGCTATTTCTGGGGCGTGCTCAACCAGCAGCCTGCTGCGCTTGCAGCGACGCCAGCGCCCGCCGCAGAAATGCCGGGTATAACTATTATCTCCGCCTCGCAAACCGGCAATGCGCGCCGGGTTGCTGAAGCATTACGCGATGATTTATTGGCAGCAAAACTGAACGTTAAGCTGGTGAACGCGGGCGACTATAAATTCAAACAAATCGCCAGCGAAAAACTGCTTATCGTGGTGACGTCAACGCAAGGAGAAGGGGAACCGCCGGAAGAAGCCGTCGCGCTGCATAAGTTCCTGTTCTCCAAAAAAGCGCCAAAGCTGGAAAACACCGCGTTTGCCGTGTTTAGCCTCGGCGATAGCTCTTATGAATTTTTCTGCCAGTCCGGGAAAGATTTTGACAGTAAGCTGGCGGAACTGGGCGGTGAACGCCTGCTCGACCGTGTCGATGCCGATGTTGAATACCAGGCTGCTGCCAGCGAGTGGCGCGCCCGCGTGGTTGATGCGCTTAAATCGCGTGCGCCTGTCGCGGCACCTTCGCAATCCGTCGCTACTGGCGCGGTAAATGAAATCCACACCAGCCCGTACAGCAAAGACGCGCCACTGGTGGCTAGCCTTTCGGTTAACCAGAAAATTACTGGACGTAACTCTGAAAAAGACGTTCGCCATATCGAAATTGATTTAGCTGACTCGGGCCTGCGTTACCAGCCGGGCGATGCGCTGGGCGTCTGGTATCAGAACGATCCGGCACTGGTGAAAGAACTTGTCGAACTGTTGTGGCTGAAAGGCGATGAACCTGTCACCGTTGAGGGCAAAACCCTGCCGCTGAATGAGGCGCTACAGTGGCACTTCGAACTGACCGTCAACACCGCCAACATTGTTGAGAACTATGCCACGCTTACCCGCAGCGAAACGCTGCTGCCGCTGGTGGGCGATAAAGCGAAGTTACAGCATTACGCCGCGACCACGCCGATTGTCGACATGGTGCGTTTCTCTCCGGCGCAACTGGATGCCGAAGCGCTGATTAATCTGCTGCGCCCGCTGACCCCGCGCCTGTATTCCATCGCCTCCTCGCAGGCGGAAGTCGAGAACGAAGTACACGTTACCGTTGGCGTGGTGCGTTACGACGTGGAAGGCCGCGCCCGTGCCGGTGGTGCCTCCAGCTTCCTCGCGGACCGCGTAGAAGAAGAGGGCGAAGTCCGCGTATTTATCGAACATAACGACAACTTCCGCCTGCCAGCCAACCCAGAAACCCCGGTGATTATGATTGGCCCAGGCACCGGCATCGCGCCGTTCCGCGCCTTTATGCAGCAGCGCGCCGCTGACGAAGCGCCGGGTAAAAACTGGTTGTTCTTTGGCAACCCGCACTTTACGGAAGATTTCCTCTACCAGGTGGAATGGCAGCGCTACGTCAAAGAGGGCGTGCTGACGCGTATCGATCTTGCCTGGTCGCGCGATCAAAAAGAAAAAATTTACGTACAAGACAAACTGCGCGAACAGGGCGCAGAGCTGTGGCGCTGGATCAATGACGGTGCCCACATTTATGTCTGCGGCGACGCTAATCGCATGGCGAAAGACGTTGAGCAGGCACTTCTGGAAGTGATTGCCGAATTTGGTGGCATGGACACCGAAGCGGCGGATGAATTTTTAAGTGAGCTGCGCGTAGAGCGCCGTTATCAGCGAGATGTCTACTAATGAGCGAAAAACATCCAGGGCCTTTAGTGGTCGAAGGAAAACTGACAGACGCCGAGCGCATGAAGCTTGAAAGCAACTACCTGCGCGGCACCATTGCGGAAGATTTAAACGACGGCCTGACCGGCGGCTTTAAGGGCGACAACTTCCTGCTGATCCGCTTCCACGGCATGTATCAGCAGGATGACCGCGACATCCGCGCCGAACGTGCTGAACAGAAGCTGGAGCCGCGCCACGCGATGCTGTTGCGCTGTCGTCTGCCGGGTGGGGTGATTACCACCAAACAGTGGCAGGCGATCGATAAATTTGCCGGTGAAAACACCATCTATGGCAGCATTCGCCTGACCAACCGCCAGACGTTTCAGTTCCACGGCATTCTGAAAAAGAACGTCAAACCGGTGCACCAGATGCTGCACTCGGTCGGTCTTGATGCGCTGGCGACTGCTAACGACATGAACCGTAACGTACTCTGCACCTCGAACCCTTACGAGTCGCAGCTGCACGCGGAAGCCTATGAATGGGCTAAGAAAATATCTGAACATCTGCTGCCGCGTACCCGCGCGTATGCGGAGATCTGGCTCGATCAGGAAAAAGTCGCCACCACCGATGAAGAACCGATCCTTGGTCAGACCTACCTGCCGCGTAAGTTCAAAACCACGGTAGTGATCCCGCCGCAGAACGATATCGATCTGCACGCCAACGACATGAACTTCGTGGCGATCGCCGAAAACGGCAAGCTGGTGGGCTTTAACCTGCTGGTGGGCGGTGGGCTTTCCATCGAACATGGCAACAAGAAAACCTACGCCCGCACGGCGAGTGAGTTTGGCTATCTGCCGCTGGAGCATACGCTGGCGGTGGCGGAAGCCGTCGTGACAACTCAGCGTGACTGGGGTAACCGAACCGATCGTAAAAATGCCAAAACCAAATACACGCTGGAGCGCGTAGGGGTTGAGACGTTTAAAGCGGAAGTTGAGCGTCGCGCGGGGATCAAATTCGAGCCGATTCGCCCGTATGAGTTTACCGGACGTGGCGATCGTATTGGCTGGGTTAAGGGCATTGATGATAACTGGCACCTGACGCTGTTTATCGAAAATGGTCGCATCCTTGATTATCCGGGGCGTCCGCTGAAAACCGGCCTGCTGGAGATCGCGAAGATCCACAAAGGCGATTTCCGCATTACGGCGAACCAGAATCTGATCATCGCCGGTGTACCGGAAAGCGAGAAAGCGAAGATCGAGAAGATCGCCAAAGAGAGCGGGTTGATGAATGCCGTCACGCCGCAGCGTGAAAACTCAATGGCCTGCGTGTCATTCCCGACTTGCCCGCTGGCGATGGCGGAAGCGGAGCGTTTCCTACCGTCTTTTATCGACAACATCGATAATTTAATGGCGAAACATGGTGTCAGCGATGAGCATATCGTGATGCGTGTAACAGGCTGCCCGAACGGTTGTGGTCGCGCGATGCTGGCGGAAGTGGGTCTGGTGGGGAAAGCGCCGGGTCGCTACAACCTGCATCTTGGCGGCAACCGCATTGGGACACGTATCCCACGGATGTATAAAGAAAACATCACCGAGCCGGAAATCCTGGCGTCGCTTGATGAACTGATAGGGCGCTGGGCGAAAGAGCGCGAAGCGGGTGAAGGCTTCGGCGACTTTACGGTGCGTGCGGGCATCATTCGCCCGGTGCTCGATCCGGCGCGCGATTTGTGGGATTAACCATTAGCCCGGTCTTGTAGGCCTGATAAGACGCGTGAGCGTCGCATCAGGCAAGGCAAACAGTGAGGAATCTATGTCCAAACTCGATCTAAACGCCCTGAACGAACTGCCGAAGGTAGATCGCATTCTGGCGCTGGCGGAAACTAACGCCGAACTGGAAAAACTGGACGCTGAAGGCCGCGTTGCCTGGGCGCTGGATAATCTGCCCGGTGAATATGTACTTTCTTCCAGCTTTGGCATTCAGGCGGCGGTGAGCCTGCATCTGGTGAATCAGATTCGCCCGGATATTCCGGTGATCCTCACCGATACGGGTTACTTGTTCCCGGAAACCTACCGCTTTATTGACGAGTTAACGGACAAACTCAAGCTCAACCTGAAAGTGTACCGCGCTACCGAAAGCGCCGCCTGGCAGGAAGCGCGCTACGGTAAACTGTGGGAGCAGGGTGTTGAGGGGATTGAGAAGTACAACGAGATCAACAAAGTCGAACCGATGAACCGGGCGCTGAAAGAACTGAATGCGCAAACCTGGTTTGCTGGCCTGCGCCGTGAACAATCCGGCAGCCGCGCCAATTTACCGGTGCTGGCAATTCAGCGTGGCGTATTTAAAGTGCTGCCGATTATCGACTGGGATAACCGAACTATTTATCAGTACCTGCAAAAACATGGCCTGAAATATCACCCATTATGGGACGAAGGATATTTATCGGTCGGTGATACCCATACAACCCGTAAATGGGAACCCGGCATGGCGGAAGAAGAAACGCGTTTCTTTGGCTTAAAAAGAGAATGTGGGTTACACGAAGGGTAAATATTGCCGGATAAATTAAACGCCCCTGTCAGAAATGATGGGGCGTTTTTATTTTGCGAGCAGCATTCCGGCATTTAAAGGTGAACATCGCAGGGAGAATTAACAGGTATAGAATGGAGTTGGGTGCTTGAGGCTGTCTGGCGTTAAGCATTCGCGAGGTTCCAGATGGACAAAAGCCCCAGGCGATATTTCTATCAACCTGAGGC
>OERM01000173.1_pt1 | contig 23598 bp, 17 predicted proteins | sample 1540021 | NCBI WGS metagenome assembly OERM01 (sample SAMEA3891245, study PRJEB23780) | metagenome | biome: terrestrial biome; feature: animal house; material: water of meat washing | place: Italy | collected 2015-05-12 | reverse complement strand
CCACAAAATATTATTAAAGCCCCTTTATAAAAGGCATATGTTTTTATTGATTATAACAAGATAAATAGACAATCATATTAAAATGACTGCCTATTTATCCGTAATAAAAATTTATATATCTTTTGATTAGTTTGGATACTTAAATTTTATCTGATTTAGACCTATTAAGAATCTTTAACCAGATAAATTATATTAAAATTCAGATAGGATTAATACCTATCTGAATTAATTATTTATATTATTCCCACTCGATAGTTGCTGGTGGTTTTGAAGTTACATCGTAAACAATTCTGTTAACTCCCTTAACTTCATTTACAATTCTTCTTGAAACCTTATCTATAACTTCATATGGTATATGAGCCCAGTTTGAAGTCATTCCGTCTGATGATGTAACTGCTCTTAATCCTACAGTGTGGCAGTAAGTTCTTTCGTCTCCCATAACACCAACTGATTGAATGTTAGGTAATACTGCGAAGTATTGCCATATTTCACTTTCAAGACCTGCTAAAGCTATTTCTTCTCTAAATATAGCATCAGCTTCTCTAACAACTTCTAATTTATCTTCAGTTACTTCTCCTAGAACTCTTATAGCTAATCCTGGTCCTGGGAATGGCTGTCTCCATACTAAGTGGTGAGGAATTCCTAATTCTTCTCCTACAGCTCTTACTTCATCTTTGAATAATTCTCTTAATGGCTCTATTAATGAGAATTCCATATCTTCTGGAAGTCCTCCAACGTTGTGGTGACTCTTAATTACTGCTGAAGTATCTGTTCCACTTTCAACAACGTCTGGATAAATTGTTCCTTGAACTAAGAATTTAATGTCTCCTAATTTTCCAGCTTCTTCTTCAAATACTCTTATGAATTCTTCTCCGATTATCTTTCTCTTAGTTTCTGGATCTGAAACGCCTTTTAATTTACCTAAGAATCTATCTTGAGCGTTAACTCTGATAAGGTTCATATCAAAACCTTCTTTGAAGATTTTTTCTACTTGATCTCCCTCATCTTTTCTTAATAGACCGTGGTCAACAAAGATACAAGTTAATTGCTTACCTACAGCCTTGTGAACCATAACAGCTGCAACTGATGAATCAACTCCACCTGATAATGCACATATTAATTTTTTATCTCCAACTATTTTCTTGATTTCAGCTATTTTTTCTTCTGCGAAAGAAGCCATTGACCAAGAATTTTCTAATCCACATATATTGTAAAGGAAATTTCTCATCATGTTTTGACCAAATGGAGTGTGCTCAACTTCTGGATGGAATTGAACTCCGTAAAGTCTTCTTTCTTCGTTTTCCATAGCCGCTACTGGACAAACATCTGTATGAGCTATGATTTTGAATCCTTCTGGTGCTTCTGCTATGTAATCAGTATGACTCATCCAACAAGTTTCATCTGCTTCTATTCCAGCAAATAATTTTGATGAATTATCTAAAGTTACATTAGTTTTTCCATATTCTCTTACAGGAGCAGTATCAACTTTTCCCCCTAAAAGGTGTGCCATTAATTGATCTCCATAGCATATTCCTAATACAGGAACATTTAAGTTGAATATTTCTTTGTCTAATGTAGGAGTGTTTTCTCCATAAACTGAGTTTGGTCCACCAGTGAATATTATACCTTTTGGATTCTTTTCTTTTATTTTTTCTATGCTGTATGTGTAAGGTATTATTTCACAATAAACTCCACATTCTCTAACTCTTCTAGCTATTAATTGATTATATTGCCCACCAAAGTCGACAACTAAAACTAAATCTCTCATTTGCTTTCCTCCACAATTTCATTTTCCGTTTATGTATAAAATATATTCAACAAAATGTTAAAACTTAATATATATTTTAACATTTTGCTGAAGCTTTTAATCTAATTATTGGTTAACACTGTAGTTTGGTGCTTCCTTAGTTATGTTTATATCATGAGGATGACTTTCTCTAAATCCTGCTGAAGTTTGAACAACAAAATTAGCATTTTCATATAAATTTTCTAAAGTTGGTGCTCCTAAGTAACCCATTCCTGATTTTATTCCACCTATTAGTTGGTAGATAGTATCTGCTAAATGTCCTTTGTAAGCAATTCTTCCTTCTACACCTTCTGGAACGAATTTCTTAGTACCATTTTGGAAATATCTATCACTTGATCCTTTAGCCATAGCTCCAAGTGAACCCATTCCTCTGTAAACTTTGTAGCTTCTACCTTGATATATTTCTATAGCTCCTGGTGCTTCTTCACATCCTGCAAAGATTGATCCCATCATGGCTGCACAAGCTCCTGCTGCTAAAGCCTTAACTATATCTCCTGAATATTTTAATCCACCGTCAGCTATTACTGGTATTCCTAATTTTTTACCTTCTTCAGCACAATCCATAACTGCTGTTAATTGAGGAACCCCAACACCTGCAACTATTCTTGTAGTACATATTGATCCAGGGCCTATACCTACCTTAACACAATCTGCACCTGCTTCTGCTAAATCTCTTACAGCCTCTGGTGTAGCTATGTTACCAGCTATTACTTGAAGTTCAGGATATTTAGCTTTTATTCTCTTAACTCCTTCAATAACTCCTTTTGAATGACCATGAGCTGTATCTAAAACAATAACGTCAACCTTTGCTTTAACTACTGCATCTACTCTTTCCATCATATCATTAGTTACACCGATTGAAGCTCCACATAAAAGTCTTCCTTTTTCATCTTTAGCTGCATTTGGGAAAGCTTTAGCTTTTTCTATATCTTTTATAGTTATAAGTCCCTTTAGATTATTTTCATCATCAACTAAAGGAAGCTTTTCTATTTTATGTTGCTTTAATATTTCTAATGCTTCTGTTAATGTAGTTCCTTCTTTCGCAGTAACTAATGGACTTTTTGTCATAACCTCTGAAACTTTTTTATCGTAATTTGTTTCAAATACTATGTCTCTGTTTGTTATGATTCCAACTAGTTTTCCTTCTCTTGTTACAGGAACTCCTGAAATTCTGTATTGAGCCATTAAATCTAAAGCTTCTCTTACTGTGTGATCTTCTGATAAGAATATTGGATCTGTTATTACTCCATTTTCTTGTCTTTTTACTCTATCAACTTCTCTTGCTTGATCTTCTATTGTCATGTTTTTATGGATTATTCCTATTCCACCTTCTCTAGCCATAGCTATTGCCATTTTAGATTCAGTAACTGTATCCATACTTGCACTCATTAATGGAATATTTAATTGAATTTTTTTAGTTAATTGAGTTTTTAAAGAAACCTCATTAGGTAGGACCTCTGATTTGTTTGGTACTAGTAATACATCATCAAATGTATATGCTGTTTTTAATATTCTTGCCATACTATCGCCTCCACACACTATCTTTAAGTTATTTACGTACAATTAAATGTTTTTCCGTATTTCTACCTTTTAAACTTCTACTTATTTTTTGAAAGCAAACTTGCAATATATACAAAAGATGAAATTTTATTTTCAAAAAAAGCATAATAACTCCTAAGTGAAGTTAATATGCTTATAGTACACCTATAGTATATCAAATTCACTCATAGACGGAAATTTAAGGTTTCCGGTAGAAACGCCTTGCCTTATTCAAAGCTTATACGAGTTTGTTTATATTCCGTTTTGTTTAATTTTTATTTATTATAATCTATGAAAGAAAGCTTGTCAACAAAATGCATAAAATAAATCTCAAAAGTTCACAACTGATTTTTAAGCGTCATATTTTATATAATTTGCAAGAAATAATTCACTTATTTTTATATAATATAGTATATACTTATTAGTAGTACTTTTCATATTAATACATACATTTTTTATTTTATTATATATATCTTACATATTATTTGTAATAATAAAGCTTTTCAATGAAATATTTCCTTTATCTTCCTAATTATAAATAAATATTCACTTTTTATTAAATAATACTAAAGTATTTCTATATTAATCTTATTTTTAAGTCTTAATTAAATATATTATGCTCTAAAATTTATTAATAAATACAAAAATAAGACCACAAATTAATTTATGATCTTATTTTTCTTTTAGATTAAAATACATCTGGCATTTCTGCATAATCAAGCTTAGCTAAATGTTCTTTATCATTACTATTTTCAACTTTTGTTTTTAATAAGGCACTATTATTAATTTCTATTTTATTAGGAATTAATTCTATAACTATTACTTTTTCTCCAATATCTAAACCTGAAATTTTAATTCCACTATTTAATCCTTCAATTAAGCTTCCTTCTAATTTATCAATAGTAAATTCTTTTTCGCTATTAATTAAATTTCCTTTATTATAAATTTTAATCTTAAATTGTGGCTCTGTATCTTTAGATAATTTTATATTTTGAGAATTAAACCCTAAGTCAATAATAGAATTAGGTGATTTAACATCTGCTAATATAGCGATTTTAAGAGGTATTCCATTAACAACTTGTACCCCTTCCCTAGAATCCTTTATATTATCAGATGATGATGAATCTAAAATACCAAACTTCTCTATTTTAGTTGGTTCACTAGCACTTACTGAAGTTCCTTTAAACTCTTCAAACATAGGGTTAGTTATTTTATATTCATAATTAAGCTTAAACCCAACCTGATTTTCACTTGATTTAAATTCAAATGGTCCATTTGATTCTATATTTACATTTACATCTTTACTCAATTCTGTTCCTTTATAAACCCCATTTTCTAAAGTATAAGTTATATCGTCAAGTTTATCAGTAGAGAATCTTCTTTCTCCATTAATTTCAGTTCCTAGATTTATTGAAGGATTATTATTCTCATTAAACTTCATTCCACTTGGAAGCATACCATTAATTTTTATTCCTGTTAATTTTATTTCTTTAGGAAGCGTTCTTCCATCTCTTATAATATCTTCAGCTTTTATCTCATTTGGAATGATTTTGTAAACAGCCTTAGCTTCTTCATTTAAATAAATTTCTTTTTGATTATTAGAACCAACTACACTTATACTAGTGTCTAATAAATCCTTAACTTCAAAATTTCCATATTCACCCAACTGAAGAATAGTACCATTTGTACCCTCTCTAGGTTTTTCATCACCTTTTTTTCTAGTTATAATTTTATAATGTATTGTGTATACTCCATTTTCCTTTGGAAACTTAACTCCTGACTTACCTTCAAAAACTTGATCTGCAATATCAGCAGGCTCATTACTCTTTGATGGGTACAAAGTAAAACCACCCTTTTTTGATTCTCCCATCCAATTGAATTTAATATTATTTAAATAATCATTAAATATTTCCTTTAAATAATAGTTATAGTTAGGCCAATAACCTTCCCTATAAAAAATATTATAAAAATTAGAATCCCTTTTATAATCATTATTAGCTACTATATTACTTAAATATTCTAAAATATTTTTTTCATTTTGATTCTTTTCATAATTATCTATCTTATAATAACCCAACTTAAAGGAACCACCTCCGCCCCAGTTAAAATATTCTAACTGGATAGGGTAATATTTATCTTCTTCTAAATAAATTGGAGTAAATGAACTATAAAAGGAAGAGGCATGAACTTTAAAATTGCTATTCTCTTGTCCTATATACCAATATCCCCTATCATTATTCAATCCAAAATTACTTTTAGATAATTCATAAGTTTTCCCATCTTTAGTTATACTAAATCTTGACCCATCATCTGAATATGTACCAAATAGATACCACCCTGATTCTTTTGGTTTTAGTTTTATATACCCCCAATATTTATCTGCTTCCTTATACTGAAATCCTGGATATCTTAAAGCACATTCTTTTCCTATATTCATTTCATCATAAAAAATTGTATTATGTTTAAATGTATATTTTCTAGTATTCGTAACATCTACTTTCCATGCGAATCTCGATGTTGAATCATACCATTTATCATTTTTATAATAATAATATAACTTTTTTATACCTCTATCTTGATAATTCCATATAGAATATGTATCATCTGAATTCTCATAAGTTAAATTCTTTCCTTCATAAGTTAACTTAGCATCATTATTTATATCCAAATATGCTTTATTTTTATTGTCTTTAGTAAATCCTACATAAGGCTCAGTTGCTATTGTATTTGCTGGCAAAATACCTTTGTTTTGCTTTTTAGCAAAAACTATCTCTCTATTATTCCAAAGATCCTTATTACCCGTTGCTTGTAAATCATCTACGTTATATGATTGATAAGTTAAATTATTAGCTTTATCTAAATCTATATCAGAATTTATATTATTTAATTTAAACTCGTTTGGCTCTATTTCTTCTGTGCTCTCTCCTTTAGTAAACCAAGTTTTAATCCAATACTCTTCATCTTTATTTTCTGGCATACCCTTAACGGAAATATCTGCATTTCCATCTCCAATTAATCTTTTTGTATCTTGAATAAATTTAAAGGAATTATTTTCAAGTTTTATATTATTACTATCATATTTTTCCCCAACATCTCCTATAAAATCCTTAACTGTAATTTCAACCTGAAATCCACTTTTAACATTTATGTTTAGATTAGGTAATTCAGTTTTCTCACCATCTTCTATTGATTTAGAATAAATATCTCCAGTTATAGTACAGTTTTGATCATGACCACTTGTATTTACTCCTTTTACAGCAACTCTAATTTTCAAGGGATTACCATTATAATTATAAGTAGTTTTTCCTTCATTAAGTTTATAACTTAAATTATCTAGTGGTAATTCATATTTTCCGCCCTTTAAATCTTCCTTATTTATTTTTATTGTTTTTCCTGAATAATTTATAGATTCTATTTCTAAACCTTCAGGTATATTTATAGTTAATTTTGCATCATTAACTGAATAAGAGTCCTTTATATTCTCATCTAAATCATCAAAAACTTTTTCTAATGATTTTTGCACATTGCTTGAATGAACTGTATTTACACTAGTAACATCATCATCTTCATGGTTACCTGCAAATTTTGATATTAATTTCATAGTATTTTCTCTCTGTTTACTATCTTTTGATTTAGTATCAAAATATATAGGATAAGTTGATATCCCTAAATCTTTCATTTCTTTTGCCATTTTCAATGAATATGCATATCCAATTTCTGACCCCATATAATAACATATTGCATTTTTTCCACCCTGGTTATTAGGAGGACATACATTTATACAATATGGGGTACCATAAATTTTATTTATATAACTATCAGCATTGGTAATTTTATACTCATTAAGAATCAAATTATTAAATTTATTTTTATCATTATCAGTACTTGTTCTTAATCCCCTCTTTTGAAAATCTTGCTTTCTATATTCATCTAAACTCTCTGGATTATAAAAATACTCTTTATAATTATCTATTTTATTTATCATTTTAATTTCTTCATTATCTAAAGAGGAATTTCCTAATTCATTTTCATTTCCATTTAAGCTTGTTATATCATATAACCTTTTGCAAGCTATATCTTTTAATGAATTAATCTTATTTTCGGTCAATGTACTTTCATGCCCCTTATAAAACTTTCCTGTATAAGCATTAGGTTTACCATTAGACATAAATATAACAATTTTTTCTTTATTAGGATTACTGTCCTTACCTAACATAGATATAGCTAATCTAAATGCATCTCCAACGTTAGTTCCAAGATGATTGCCACTATTAATCCAATAATATATATTACTATAACTATAAATATTATCTATTGTAGTTTTAAGATTCTCCTTATCTTGTGTTAATCCTTGAATCACCTCTGCTTTTTCATTGTAGGAAACAATTCCTAATTTAAAATTTTTATAATTATTATCAGCTAAAAATTTCTCTACAAATTGATTTGCTGAATCTTTTATTACTTCTTGTTTTCCGCCAACAGTCTGAGATGTGTCTAACACTAAAACAACATCTTTCTCTACATTATCTTTAAACTTAATTGGATTTGGGTTTATTTCATATTTAATTTCCTTTTGTTCTCCATATTTTAATTCACTAAAACTATTCTCTATAGTAACTTTAAATTGCTCTTTATTTAACTCTCCATAAACCAGCATGCTTACCATACTAATTATTAAAATTGTAACTATAACAAAAAAGCTATATTTTTTTGTACTTTTAAATTTTTTCATCTAATTCACCTCCATCCAAAATTAATTTTTATTTCTAAAGGTTAATATATTACTTACTTTATATGGTGTATTATTTTTAGTATCAAATGTAATTTCAATTTTGATTGCATTAGCATTTTTGAAATTATTGATTAATTCTCCTTCTGTTAAAGAAGTTAATTCAATGCTACTAACTAAATCTCCTATTTTAAATTCTTCTGAATCATTCTTCTTCATATATAATGATCTATCTTTTAATATAAATGTTGTATGTTCATTCTTGTTTTCACTGTTATTAAAAGTTAGTTTAAGATAGCCCTCATTTGATTTTAAAGAGTTCTTTTTTAGACTCTCAGTATAATTATTATTTGAAAGAACCTCATTTCTAACATTAGTTAAGCTTTCTATATTAGATGCTTCCATAGCTGAATCAGTAAAATAATTCATTATAGCCTTTGCTTCCCTTTGAAAATCTATTTGATTGCTTGTCTTATCTAAAGTTACATAATTTGAAATAAAAAATGGACCAACTATCATTAATATTATTGCTATTAAGGATAGTGCCACAACTAATTCTATAAGAGAAAGCCCTCTTCTTTTTAATTTTAAACTTTTCATTTAACCACCAACCTTCTCTTAATAGCTTAGTTTACTTTCCAGTTGCTTGTTTTAACTAAATTTAAAGTATTATCACTCATGTTAGTTTGTGATTTTATTGTAATGAAATTATTGCAAACCTGTCCTCTAAATAAATTTTTAAAAGAATCGTAATTTTGAGATATTATTTTTTTTATAATATTGTCATCATATACTAAGTCAATTTTCTTACTTTCTTTAACATCTAGATTACCTGCTGTTATAATAGTTCCATTAAACTTTAAATTTTTAGAATCTAATATTACATTTTTCTTTGTAACTATTATTCCTGCACCAATTCCATTTCCTAGATTTATTTCATTATCCCTTACCTCTGTTGATTTTCCATCTTTAATTGTAAGAGTTCCACCCTTATCATTTTTAGAATCTATATAGATTATTGCCTTAGTTAACTTTCCATCACTCTCTTTAATATCCACAATTTTTCTTACTTCCTTATCAGGAAATTCAATTTCTGAATTATCATTATTTTTTGTATTAATTAAGCTTCCTATATAATTAATTGCTTTTTCATACTTCTCAACTTGATTTATGCTAATATCAGTTATATTGTCTAGGGTAGCATTTTTATTGTTTAGCTTTACTTCATTATTGCTTATGGTAGCTCCAATACTAGTTGTATTATCAGGTAAACTTATTCCATCTAAATGTATAGTTCCCTTTGCATTTTTAATATTATCCTTAAAATATTTTGCTTTTTCATCAACAGAATCTAACTTTGCAAGTTGTAGTGGATTATAATATTTAAATTCCACATTTCCATTATCAACTGTATAGGCAATATAATTTCCCTTAACAGAAACAGACTCCCCAGTTTGATATGCTTCAGGAGTTGTATTTATGTAAGCTGTTCCCATTATAATGGCCTCTTGTCCTATATTTATACTTGATCCACTTCCTATATCATCTGTATTTACTATAATTGCACTAGAATTATTTATTTTACCTGTTAATTCATCTTGAGACCTATTACTATTTATCCCATAAAAACCACCATTTAAATTTATTGATGATTTCTCCCCATTTAATATTAAATCGTTCATTGCATAAACAGGATAATTAGAAATAATATTTCCATTGCTAACCTCTTTATCAAAACCAATCTTATTTCCATTTATCCCCAGATTACCTGTGTATACACCTAAATTGTTATTTAAATTGCTATGAGAATTTTTTGATTCATCATTTAAATTTAAATTGCTCTTATTATCTTTATTCTCTTCTGTTTCACACCCAACTTTTAAATTGCTTCCTTCTCCACCAAGTCTTATATCATTCTTACTTACCAAAGAGCCATTATTAACACTAAGTGTTCCTCCATTAATAACAACCCCATCTCCCTCTTTTTTATTAACCATACTTCCTATTGTAAATTTTTTCTCTTTGATAACATTTGCTGATACAAAAATCCCCCCATCAACATTTAATGTAGATCCTGTACCAACATTTAAGTTTTCTCCAACAACTAAACCATTTGAACATACATTATATAAAGGAAACTCTTCAATTTTATAAGCTCCATTATAATCTGGAACTTCAATATTAAAAGTTAAAGATACATCCTTATAGTTCTTATCTCCATCTGATTCTTTAACATTAAACTTAGACTCTAACCTTAAGCTTATTTCTTCCTTTTTATCATTATCAGATATAGTTTTAAAATTTAAACTTCCACTTAAACTACTCCCATTAGATACTTTTTTATTATTTATATCAATAAGTGTAATATCATAATTACCCTCTTCATTTTTTTCTTTATTTTTATCTTCTTCAGCCATTTTAATTAAATTGTTATTAAACTTAACTTTATTATGTTGTAATAAAAATACTTTTTTATTTTTACTAACTTCACTATTAGGATTTAATTGCTTTATAATATATTCCTTATAAGCCTTCTTGAATATTTTATTCTGACTTTCTTCCTTTTCGGATGATATTTTTTTATAACCATCCTCTGTTTTATTACCACCTGATTTTAAATCTTCCTCTGCTGATAATGATGCATCTTCTTTAGCAACAGCATCATTTCCATAAGTTATAGCCTTAGCAGTAAGAATATCTAAGGCTTTTTGAACTTTATCAAGTCCTGATTCTGACATATATAAATTTTGAGTTTTCTTACCATGGACAATCATTGCCTTATAGTTTGTTAAAGAAAGTGAAACTATAGCAGTACCTATTACAGCAATTATTGCTAATACTACTATTACATAAGCAAGAGTTGCCCCTTTTCTTTTTTTACTATAAAACATGCTATCATCCTCCTATAAACTCAGTTGTATTAATGTTATAAAGAACCTCATCTTTTTCCTTAACCTTTAAATTAATATTAAATAATTGCCCTCTTAAATCTTCACTATTTCCCTCTATATAATTTTTAAATACACTTATATCACCATGAGGATTTTCAGTTGAAGTATAAATGTTATACCTTATTCCACTTCCTTCATTCTTACATGTATAAATGTTCAATTGACTTCCTAAACACTTATTTGACACTTTTAAATCTATTTTTTTATTTGCATAACTCCTATAAAAATATACCATTATATCAGTTTTTTTCTCTCCATCCTCTAATTCAAAATCATCAGTATATTCATTTAATATTTTAACAAGCTTTTTTCTTTCTTCACTTGGACTATCAGGGGTTGATAGCTCTTCACCCTTATCTTCATTTTCTGCTTTTATATTTATCTCACCATTACTATTCTCATCTATAAAAAGAGTTGTAATTTCATTACCATTATTTTTTAGTTCTCTATGCTTTATAAGCAACCATTGTCTAAGCTTTATACTACTTCCTTTAAAATTTCCATTTACTATTTTAGCTTCTTCCAAGTCATTATCTTTATCATCAATTATTTTAATTGTATTGTTATCTATGTATTTTTTTAAAATATTTTCTTTTGAAACAATTTTATAAACTGTTATAAGACTTTCTCCTATATATACCACATAATTTTTTTCCGGCTCTTTTTTATCCAAAGTATGTTCCTTATCACTTTCTCCATTATCCTCAAGCTTCCCCTGTGTTATGTCTCCATCTATCTTAAACTTCTTCTTATTATTAGGATCTACATATTCACCTTCAACTTTATAAATTGGATCATCCTTTGTCTTTATAACATTTAAATTTCCAAGCTTTAATGTAGCTTTATGACTTTCACTATAATTAGCATCTGAGTCTATTTTCTTAAGCTGACTTAACTTAATTGTTTTTAATTGTTCTAAGGCACCTTGTCCAGCATTTATAGCCTGCTCTTTTGTGGCACTTTTTACTGATGTTTTAACAGCTGTTAAAGTAAAGCTACCTAGGGGTATCATTATTAAAGTAAACAAAACCAAACTAATTATAGCTTCTATTACTGTAAACCCTTTTTTACTTTTTCTTTTTTTGATCCCCATAGCTTCACACACCTTTTCTATTAGTTTTTAATGATTTTAACCTTACCATCTGTAGTTACATTAATTCTTGGACTTTTTTCGTCATCCTTATTTATTATCAAAGTAACTTCTTTATCTGAACTATTTACAATTTTTATGTTAGCTCCAGATTTATCATCTTTGTTTACTCTTTTCTCTGAGAATATTTCAAAGTTTATATCATTTCCATTTGGTTTAAATTCTTCTCCATTACCCTCAAATTTTGTTGGGTAACTTTTTCCTTCAACCTTGTATTTGTAATAGTACTTTCCATTGTCACCTGAAATGTACATCTCAATATTACTTACTGAGTTTTCATCATTATTTAAATATGTTTTTTTATCCTTATCATCTGATTTACCTAAAACTATTGTTGGTAAATCTGAATTTATAGGTCTAACAGTCATTAAGAAATCATTCTTAACCTTTGAATTTTCTAATTCATTTTCTATTGTTCCTGTTCCAACTGCACTTGCTCCTGAAAATGGATTTTCCTTACCATACTTCTCATCAGCTGTTATAAACTCTTCTTTTGAAGCATCTATCTTTGGAATTGCAACAAGTTGTATATTCATATTTGCTGATACATTTCCATCAGTTTGTGCACTTAAATTAAAATTAAGTATATTTATGTGCTTTGGATTCTCTTCAATAGACTTCATAAATTTCATAACATTATCATAAGTACCATTTACACTTAATGAAACTGTCATTTGGCTTAAGTTATATATTTCTTCTGACTTTTTATCCTTGCCACCTTCATTTTTCTTCTTATCAGTTATATTATTATAATCATTAACTATTCCCTGTATTTGATTTGGATTTTCATCATCCTCACTTTTACTAGAGGAATCTCCATCTTGCTTGTCCATAACTGGCATAGTTTTTATTTCAGAAAAACTCATAGTTCCTTTAACATTTGCATCATTCATAAGATTATTTAATTCTAATATTATATTGGGCTGTGATATGTTTGAATAAAATCCTGATGTTAAGTTTTGAACTTCTGAGTTAAAAATATTTATTTCTTCTTTATTAGGTTCTGTAGAATTAACCATTTTCACATCATGGTTATATTCTTCCTTTACTTTTAGTTCCTTTGATTTTAAATCTTTTAATTTGTTATATTGATAATCCCAAACCACTTTATAATATCCAAAACCAACAACCCCTAGAGCTAGGACAAATAATAAAGTTTTTTCTCTTTTATTAATTTTCATTATTTCCTACCTCCTTTAAAGTGCAACTTATTGAGAATGAATAGTCTCCCTGTGCATTTCTTTCTCCAATTCCACTTATATACGTATTTTCTATAAAACCTAAATTATTTAAGTTATATTGAAGATCACTTATAGCACTTCTTGTTTTTGATAATGCTTGTATTATTAAAGTTTTATTATCTATACTTATTTGAGTAAATACTAAATCCTTAGGAACAGTACTATTTATTATCTTAATTCTTTGAGTAGTTACATAATTATTATCATAAACTTGTTCTGTAGCCACCTTCACATCATTGTAATACTTTTCTAAAGCATCATGCTCCTTTTCAACCTTCGTTGCTATACCTAACTTTTCTTTCATATCTGGATTATCTATTTCCCCTTCATAATAACTTATGTTTTTATCTAAAACATGCCCGTGTATAATGTTTATAGAAAAATTAACTGCAAATATAAAGACTAAAGCTCCAATTAATCCAAATCCTATGTATTTTCTTTTTGAATCACTTTTTCTTTCCTCAGTTATATGGGAGAAAAAGTTAAAATCTCTCATTATTTATCACCAACCTAAAGTCTTATTAAGGCTCCAATAGCGTTTATGTATTCTGAAATATTCACTTCTTCAACGCCTTTTTTAAATTCTATATTACTATTTCCCTGAACTATCTTTACTTTCATGTTTAGTTTAGTAGATACATATCTTTCTAGTCCCTTTATGTTTGAACTTCCTCCACAAATATATATCTTGTCTATATTATTTTGAGTATTTTTACTTTTATAATATTTAATTATTCTACTTGCTTCATCAAACCAAGAATCTACAACCTCTCTAACAACATGCTCTAAAGGCCCTTCTTCTCTATTCATCAAATTACAATTTTCTCTCTTTTGCATCTCTGCATTTTCTAATGAAATTTCTAAGACCTTTGATATTTTGCTATTTAAATAATTCCCACCAGATTTTGTAGTTTTTATAAGTATTAACTCATTGTCTTTCATTATTGTTAAACCTATATTCTCAGCTCCCATATCAATACTTAAAATAGACTCCTTTATTTCAGGATTCATTACGTAATAAGCTTTTCTTTTAGAATTATAATTTAAATCTAAAGCATATGGTTTTCCACCAATTTTATTAACAAGCTCTGCATAGGAATAAACCATCTTATTTGGATAAACTACAATTAAAACCTCTAGCTTTTCATTCCCCTCAATAACCTTTTCCCCTAAAACATTATATTGGATCATATGATCCTCTAAGTTTATAGGAAGATATTGCTGAACTTCGTACTTAATAACTGATTCTATTTCATCCTCATTAACCTTTGGAATAATAATTGTTCTATTTATAATAGAAGTGCTGTTTGTAGTGAAAATTACATTATCATTCTTAACATTATTAGAATCCAAAGCGTCATTAATAGCCATAGCTAAATTATCTATATCCTTAATATGACCATCATCTATACTACCTTTCGGAGTCTTAAAAGAAAAAGCCTTGTCTATACTAACCTTATTTTTATGATATCTTCCAACAACAACCTTGGTATTCTCACTTCCAACATCAATAGAAATAGCTTTTTTACATATAACAGCCTTAGCTTTTTTCTTACTACCTTTTTTATCATTCTTTTTCTCAGAATTTTTCTTCTTAAGAGCCTTAAGTATATCAGAAACATCCATATGCAATATACTTTTCTTCTCTTTATTTTCTATTGCCAAAACTTTCCCTCCTTTACCTTTATAGTTGAAAAGTGCAAGGAAAAGTTCCTTACACTTTTTAATTTTCAGGTTACTATTTAATTATTAATCTTTTAGTTACTTGAAGTATTATTTATTGCATATTCTCCAGTAGTTGTCGGATAAACAAGTGTTGAATCATCTTTTATAGTTGAATCCTTTGCTACTAAGTAAACTTCTATCCTAGCTGGTTTAGCATCATTTTTCCCCTTTGAAGTTTCTGGTGTTCCATCTATATCTATTTTAACAGCAAATACATCTCCACTTACTGATTGAGATACAGGAATAGTTTGTAAATATTTAGATATTTCATCAGTTGAACCAGGATTTAAAACAACACTCTCATCTGTAGTTATTTTCCCCTCTGCAATTAATGCTGATGTTGCATCATATATTGTTTTTGCACTCGCTATATCAGCCTTAACTCTTGCTTTTCTTTGTATTGATAAGAAGTTTGGTATTGCTATTGCTGCTAATATTGCTATTATTGCTATTACTATAATAAGCTCTATTAGCGTAAAACCTTTTTTCTTTTTAGTTTGTTTTTTTGTATTCATTGGTTTTCCTCCTTAAAATAATATGTAATCTATATTAAAAGCCTAGTAACTTTTAATTTAAAAGTTTATTATCAGGATACACTTCACCTCTAGAATTATTATCTGCACCTATAATATCTACTCTAACTATTGGTTTATTTAAATCATATCCATTTTCTGAATTATCACTTGAATAATTAAATGTTACACTTACATAAAAATGACAATCTTTAAATGCCTTAGGTTTTAAATTAGTGCTATTTAATATATACTTTCTTAATTCTTTTGCTTTTTTATCACTAGAACTAGATAAGTTAATACCATATCCATAATAAGTAATCAACTTTCCATGCTCATCTTTTATAGTTGTTTTCTCAGGCATATTAAACCCTTCTTTTCCTTCAGCAATCAACGCTATAGTAGCATCATATATTGTTTTTCCTGTTGCAATATCAGCTTGAATTCTAGCTTTTCTTTGAATAGCTAAAAAGTTTGGTATAGCTATGGCTGCTAATATTCCTATAATTGCTACAACTATAATAAGTTCTATTAAAGTAAAGCCTTTTTTCCTTCTCTCACTTCTAATACTCACTTTTTTCATCTCCTAAAATTTAAACTAACTTATACTGTTATACATTTTAAACATAGGTGTTAATATTGAAATTAGTAGGAATCCTATAATTATTCCCATAAGAACTATCATTGATGGCTCTATTAAGGCTGTTGCTGTTTTTATTTCTCTTTCTAGTTCATCATCATAAAAGTCTGCTGTTTTATCTAATATGCTATCTAGTGAACCAGCTTCCTCTCCAATCTTAACCATGGAAGCAAGCATTGGTGGGAAGATTTTTATATTCATTATTGAATCTCCTAACTCTTCCCCTTTTAAGACCTTTTCTTTTACTTTTAATAATTCCTTTTCTGCAATTTTATTTCCAACTACAGAGGCAACTATTTCTATAGAGGTTACTAAAGACATTCCACTTGATGATACTATTCCCATAGTTCTTGTAAATCTAGAAACTATTATTTTTTGAGTTAATTTCTTTATTACTGGAATTTTTAAGTTTATTGAACTTAATTTATATTGACCCTCTTCACTCTTTAAATATTTGCCAAGTAATATAATTGCTGTTACTAAAATTAAAAAAATTATAATTCCATACTTACCTAACACTTTGCTTGTCTCAAGAACCATCTTGGTTGACATTGGAAGGTCTACATTATTTTCTTCAAACATCTGCACAAAGGTTGGCATTACAAAGGTAAGAATAAAAGTAATAGAAATAATAGCTACCACTCCAAGAACTATAGGATAAATCATAGCACTTTTAATCTTTCCTCTAATCTTTGTCTCTTTTTCGTAGTACTCAGCCATTCTTTTTAAGATTATATCTAAGTTACCACTTCTCTCACCAGCATCAATCATACTAGTAAGTAAGTTTGGAAAAACATCTTTTCTTTTTCTCATGGAACTTGCTAGGGTTTCTCCTCTTTTCAACTCTCCATTTACTCCAATTAAGGCTTCCCTAAGCTTTGGTTTCTCACATTGTTCTATTAATATATTTAAAGCCTTACCAATAGACAATCCAGAATCTAACATAACATAAAACTGTCTACAAAATACTGCTATATCCTTAAGCTTCACTTTACTATTAAAAGAAAAACTCTTTTTACTTTTACTATTTTCCTTTTCTATACTTAGAGGATAATATTGATTTGATAAAAGCATTTCCCTAATTTGACTTTCAGAATCAGCACTTTGAGAACCTTCTATTCTTTGTCCTTCTGAATTAATAGCTTTATATTTAAAAATTGCCATAATTCATCTCCTTTTCTTTTAGCAAATTACATATCATAAGTTATATTTAACATTTCTTCAACTGTGGTATTTCCCTCTAAGACTAAACTTCTACATGCTTGTCCAAGAGTTCTCATGCCATTTTTAATTGAAATCTCCTTAAGAATATCCGCACTTTTATTTTCTAAAATAGCCTCTCTATGTTCTTTAGTCACTTCCATAATTTCATAAATACCCATTCTACCTACATAACCAGTATTATTACAATAAGCACAACCTTTACCTTTATGAAGTATAAGTTCTTCATTTTTATCTATATTTAATATTTCTTTTTCATATGGTGTAGCATCATATTGTAATTTACACTTTGGACAAATTTTTCTAACAAGTCTTTGAGCTATAACTCCTTTAATAGCATTGGCAATTAAATATCTTTGAACCCCCATATCCTCAAGTCTTAAAATACTAGATGGAGCATTATTAGTATGTAAAGTTGATAAAACTAAATGACCTGTAATAGCTGATCTTATTGCTATTTGAGCCGTTTCAGAATCTCTTATTTCTCCAATCATTATTATATCTGGATCCTGTCTTAATATAGATCTTAATCCCGTTGCAAAAGTTAACCCCACTTTATTATTAACATTAACTTGGTTAATTCCTTCAATTGATACTTCAACAGGATCTTCTATAGTAATAATATTTTTACTATCTGTATTTAGCTCATTTAAAATAGTATAGAGCGTTGTTGTTTTACCACTTCCTGTAGGACCTGTAACAAGAATTATTCCATTAGAATGCTTTGTTATTTTTTCTAATAAATTAAGTTCATAGTCCTTTATTCCCAGCCCTTCCTTAGAAATTATGAAATTTTCCTTGTTTATTATTCTTATAACTATCTTTTCTCCTGTTATCATTGGAAGAATAGATACCCTTAAATCAATTTGTTTATCTCCAAATCTAGTAAGAATTCTTCCATCTTGAGGAAGTCTTTTCTCTGATATGTCTAAGTTTGCTAAAATTTTAATACGAGTAACTAAGGGAGCTAGGGTATCTACTGGCAAAGTAGATATTGTATGTAATTTACCATCTATTCTATATCTAATTCTTAATATATTTTCATAGCTTTCAATATGTATATCACTAGCTCTTTCCTCTACTGCATTTTTCATTACATATTCAATCATTTTTATAATTGGAGCATTATCTAAGTTATCAACTTCTTCAATATTATCTAAAATAAGATTATTTCCTTCATCAACTTCCTTAGTTAATTCTTCCGCTGCTGATAAAACCTTTTGGTTTGAATAATATATATCTATAGCTCTTTGAATAGATTGTTTTACTGCTATATAAGGACGCACATTTAAACCTGTAGAAATCTCAACATCATCTATTGCAACTATATCTAAGGGATCTGCCATTGCAACCTTTATAGTATTATCATTATCATCTATTTCATATGGAACTATTAAATGCTTTCTACAAACATTTTCTGAAATCATCTTTATAGCTCTTCTATCTATTCTTATAATTTCAAGATTTACTCTTTCAATATTTAATTGTTTTTCTAAAACTTCTATTATATCCTCTTCAGTAACAAAGTTTTGTTCAACTAAAATTTCTCCAAGCCTCTTTCCAACCTGCTTCTGAATAATCAATGCTTCTTTAAGCTTATCCTCTGTAAGCTTTCCTGATTCAATTAGTATATCTCCTAAACGCTTCTTCTGATAACTAATCAAAGAAAATGCCTCCTTTTCAAGCAAAAAATTTAACTATAAAACTTAATCTAAACTAGTATATTAAATTTTTTACACCCCAAAATATATTGGTATTATTATGTTTCCAAAAAATATTAAAATAATAGTAGATATTCCTATAGCTGGTCCAAAGGCTATATAATCACCTTTTTTCTTTTGTTTAAACAAAATAGCTAATACTGCTATTATTCCCCCAATAATAAATGATAAAAATATATTTATTATTGCTAATTTCCACCCTAAAAAAATTCCTGCTATGGCATGTATCTCTATATCTCCACTCCCCATAGCTCCAGTTAATTTACTAATTAAAAATATTACTAAAGCTGATATTACTAATCCCATAAAATAATTTAATAAGTTTTCTCCAAAATAAAACTTTTCTATTAGGGCAAAAATAATCCCAAGTATTACAGCTGGGTAAGTAGTAACCGCATAAACATCTTGGGTATCGTAATCTATAAATGAAATTACTATGAGAAATGTAATTAAGACTATGTACTTAACTGTCAAAAAAGATATACCATAATATTTATATACACAAAAATATAAAAAACCTGTAAGCAATTCTATTAGTGGATATCTTATAGATATTTTACTCTTACAATATCTACACTTTCCACCTAAAAACAAATAACTAAAAACAGGTACTAAATCTATAGGCTTTAATTGTTTTTTGCATGTACCACAATGTGAAGGCGGAAATGCTATAGATTCCCCTGCAGGAATTCTAAAAATACACACATTTAAAAAACTTCCAATTATTAATCCAAATAAAAAAAATATTATAGACACATTTCCTCCAAAATCATTCAAAAATGAATTATTTATTAATATTTCATAATTATTATAAACATCTTGAAATTTTTTGTAAACATTTTTGATTAAGCTTTTTTTACTCATTATACGAATAATTTAATTTTTTCATTTATTTAATGTTTTGTTAAATATTATTTAATAAATAATTAAATATCATCTTTTTAAATCCTAAAAAATAAGGGCATGTAGTAAAATAAGTTTTATTATTATATTTTATACAGCCCCTATGAAATTACTTTAATTAAAATATATTTATACTATAGACACCGTAACCTTTCTTCCATTTTCTATATCTACATTATAAGATTCTCCACTTTGAGGCTTATCTAAATCTTCAAGTAAATCTTGTAACTTACTTTTACCCGTATCATCACTTATTCCTGAAATTTGTACATTTCCATTACTTGAAGTTATTTTTATATTTGTAATACTACTTGAAATAGCATCTTCTGCCAATAACATTTCCACAGATCTTTCAATAGCAGCACAATTTTGCTTATCTACTTTTGCCTTAGCGCTATCCTTAACAGATGAAAAATTTGGAGCTATAACCATTAAAATTATAGCCATAATAGCTAAAACAACAGTTAATTCTATTAATGTGAATCCCCCTTTCTTATTTCTTTTCCCTTCATTTCCTTTTCCACATATTGCACTTGCTTTCAGTAATAACATTTATGGTCCTCCTTTTATATTTTTTAAAGTTAAATATTTTTTAACTTTAGATTTATATTAGGATTATGGACATTTTTACCATTTATATGCATAAAAAAAGAGATTCTTTTAAAGAATCTCTTTTAATATATCATTTGTATATTTAATCTCTTATGTTATTTCAAGTCTTAAGTTATCTTAAATCTTTAGTTTTTTTAAATCTTTTGTTTATTCTAACTTATTTAAGTACTCTATAAATTCTTTCGTATCTCTCTAATGTCTTTTGTTTTAATAGCAAAAACTATTTTTAAACTTAACTCATATGTAACTTTAATATCTTTCGTTCTATGAATTCATTTGTTAGTCATTATTTTATCTTTAGTATTTATAATTCTTTTGTTTTTCAAAAATCATTTGTAACTTATGTATTTATAATAACACATTTTTTCCCAGTTGTCTACAAAATAATACAATATTTCTTATTTTTTTTAATATATATTTTTTATACCAATTAAAAACTTAAAATTAATACTTTTAATTACAATTAATTTCTAAATAACCTGTTTTCATAAATTTTTCAATCACTTTTTCGACATTTAAACCATTTTAATCATATTATGTAATTATTTTCAATAAGAATTAAATAAAAAAAGGATGACAGTTAAGTCATCCTTTTTATTCTTTTATTAATACATTCCGTCCATTCCCATACCTGCACCTTGAGGCATTTCTTTTTCTGGAATATCTGCTACAGCAGCCTCTGTTGTTAAGAATGTTGATGCTACTGATGCTGCATTTTGAAGAGCTGATCTTGTAACCTTAGTTGGATCAACTATTCCTGCTTTAATCATATCTTTATATTCTCCTCTTAAAGCATCAAATCCTACACCTGCATCACTATTTTTAACTTTTTCTATTATAACTGAACCTTCTAATCCTGCGTTATGAGCTATTTGTCTCATAGGTTCTTCTAAAGATCTTACAATTATATTTATACCAACTTGTTCATCTTGAATATCAGAAGTTAATTTTGCCACTTCATTTATTACATTTACGTAAGCTGTTCCACCACCTGGAACTATTCCTTCTTCAACAGCTGCCTTTGTAGCTGCTAAAGCATCCTCTATTCTTAACTTACTTTCCTTAAGCTCTGTTTCAGTGGCAGCTCCAACCTTAACCACTGCAACCCCACCTGCTAATTTAGCTAATCTTTCTTGTAATTTTTCTTTGTCAAATTCAGAAGTAGTAGCTTCTAATTGTAATTTTATTTGGTTAATTCTATTTTTAATCTCTTCTGAGTTTCCTCTTCCATTAACTATTGTAGTACTTTCTTTAGTTACCTTAACACTTTCAGCTTCTCCAAGCATATCTAATGTAGCTTCTTTTAAGTCTCCGCCTACTTCATCAGATATAACAACGCCTCCTGTTAAAGTAGCTATATCTTGTAACATTTCTTTTCTTCTATCACCAAATCCAGGTGCTTTAACTCCAACACAAGTAAATGTTCCTCTTAATTTATTAACAACTAATGTTGTCATAGCTTCGCCTTCTATATCATCAGCTATTATTAAAAGTTTTTTACCTGCTTGAACTATTTGCTCAAGTAATGGTAATAAATCTTGTATATTGCTTATTTTCTTATCTGTTATTAATACTAATGGATTATCTAAAACAGCTTCCATTTTTTCAGTATCAGTAACCATATAAGCTGATACATATCCCCTATCAAATTGCATACCTTCAACAACATCTAACTCAGTTCCCATTGATTTAGATTCTTCTACAGTTATAACGCCTTCATTTCCTACCTTTTCCATAGCATCTGCAATTAACTTACCAATTTTTTCATCAGCTGCTGAAATTGCAGCAACTCTAGCTATGTCTTCTTTTCCATTTACAGGCTTAGAAATTTTTTGTATTTCCTCTACAGCTTTTTCAACTGCAGTTTTAATTCCATTTCTTATTAATATAGGATTTGCCCCTGCTGTTACATTTTTTAATCCTTCTCTTATAATTGCTTGAGCTAATAAGGTAGCTGTAGTAGTTCCATCTCCTGCCACATCATTAGTCTTTGTAGCTACTTCTTTTACAAGTTGAGCTCCCATATTTTCATAAGCATCTTCAAGTTCAATTTCTCTTGCTATTGTAACCCCATCATTTGTTATTAATGGTGATCCAAATTTTTTATCTAAAATAACATTTCTTCCTTTTGGTCCTAATGTAACCTTAACAGTGTTAGCTAATTTATCTACACCCGCTTGCATAGATCTTCTTGCTTCTTCACCGAATAATAATGTTTTAGCCATATTAATTTACCTCCCAAATATATTATGAATATCTAAATCACTTATATTTTAAAACTATTCAACTATTGCTAGTATATCGTCTTGTCTTAAAATAGTATATTCTTCCCCCTCGAACTTAACTTCTGTTCCTGCATATTTAGAATATAATACTTTATCTCCTATTTTAACTTCCATCTCTGTTCTTTTTCCATCAACTATCGCTCCTGGTCCAACTGCAACAACCTCTGCTTCTTGTGGTCTTTCCTTAGCAGTTCCAGTAACTATTATACCGCTTTTAGTAGTTTCTTCTGCTTCTAATCTTTTAATAACAACCCTGTCTCCAAGTGGTTTAATACTCATTAAAAAACCCTCCTTAAAAATGCTAATTAATTTTTGTTTAGCACTCATTAATATAGAGTGCTAATTCTTACTATTATCATATAATTTACCAGTTGTAAATTCAATAACTAAATTTATTTATTTAGAATATATTATTATTATTTTCCATGTTTAAGGTAATTTATCTTAAGTTTTCTGCTATTCTTTTGAAATTTCTTCAATTTACTTTTTTCATATATATACATCTATTTATTACTTATTTCCATATTATTATCTCTTAATACACTACATACTATAAATTAAT
>OERM01000172.1_pt1 | contig 23648 bp, 32 predicted proteins | sample 1540021 | NCBI WGS metagenome assembly OERM01 (sample SAMEA3891245, study PRJEB23780) | metagenome | biome: terrestrial biome; feature: animal house; material: water of meat washing | place: Italy | collected 2015-05-12 | reverse complement strand
GATTGATTATAGAAACAAATAATAAAGTTAAATTTTATTTTGAAAGAAGTGAAGAATAATGAGATTGCGAAAAGATGATCCTGTTTATTATGCAGAAAAAATAAATAAGTTGATTAGATAAAACTAGGGATTTTTTTAGAATAATACGTTTAGAAAATGAATAATATGGAAATAATCAAAAAGTATTTATGACAATAAGTAGTATAACTATGGTAGAAAAATAAGGGGTAAAATTTATGTGGAGAATAAAAATGTTTTTAGACGATATTTTTAGAAAGAAAAAGTTAATTATTAAAGGCAGAAAAGATAGAGTTAAATATATAACTTCTCATATATATCATAATTGTATAAGTGATATATATTTAACAGAGAACAATATATGGATTGAAATTAAAAATAATAATTATGATAAACCTCTAATAATTGCAAAAGAAGATATAAAGAGAATACTAATAAGCATGAATGATATAAAAGTATATGAAAAATATTTTGGTTAATTTGGTGGAAAATAGAATGTTGAGAAAAAAGAGAATGTAAAAAATATATGACTAAGGAGGAAATATGAAACAACATATTGAAGATAGAGTTTTAAATGTTGCTGATTATATTATAAATAATAAGTCTACTATAAGAGAAACAGCTAGGTTGTTTGGTGTTTGCAAGTCAACCATTCATAAAGATATTACAATTAGAGTATTAAAATTAAACCCTCAAAAGGCTATTGAGGTTGAAAAAGTTATGTTATTTAATAAAAGTCAAAGACATTTAAGAGGAGGAGAAGCTACTAGGAAAAGATATGAAAATGCTAGAAAATTAAATAGACAAGCTATTTAAGGTGTTATAATACAAGGTATGGAATTCATATCTTGTATTATTTTTTTTGAGGTGATTTTATTATGGATAAGGCATTATTTAAAAAGACAGAATGGCAACTATATAATTATTTTGAGAAGGATTCTAAAATAAAAGCAGCAGAGAGCAAGAGAGATTTATTAAAGAAAAATATAGAAGCTTTGGAATGTAAAATTAAAAATACAGATATAAGATTAGTCCCAGATGTCAAAAGTGTATGTTTTAGTGAGAGAGTTCAGACATCAAATGATGGTGTTAGTATTGCTGAAAGAAATATGATTAATTTAATAGATAAATTTGAAAGAGAGATTGAGAAAAAGGAAGCTCAAATAGTTGATTTAGAGTTATCTATAATGAAAAATAAAGAAGATAATGAAACTTTAGATAAGTTTTTTGATGAAAAATTAAATGATTATTATAGAAAGCTTTTAGAGTATAAATATAGAGATGGTGATTCTAATATAGAAATTTGTAATAAATTAAGTGTAAGTGAAACTAAGCTTGTAAAGGATAAGAAAAAGATTATTGAGAGAGTATCAAGATGGGAGGAAAGCTTTCTATCTTGATAGGTGGGAAATTTTTCGAAAGTTTTTTGTAAGTTTTTAAAAGGTTTTTAAATAGTTTCTTTGATAAAATATATGAGATAATAAGTATGGTGATAAAAGTTAAACGCTGTTGAGAGTTCTCCTTTTTTGTAGATTAAAGCAAGGTGTAAAAGCCTTGCATCATGGAAGGTCTCCAGTTGGGTGTGCAAAAGGTGGTTCGAATCCACTGCCTTCCTAAATTGTACTTCTCATAAATTTTGATACCCTTTAAAATTCTAAATACTCTTTTTACTTTAAAGAAGGAGTAATCCTTCTTGTGGGAATATAGTTCAATGGTAGAACGGTTGGCTGTTAACCAACGAATGAGAGTTCAATTCTCTCTGTTCCCTCCAATAAATTTTAATAACCCTCTAGGAAGGGATTACATAATAAAGAATCTAGCTTAGACTAGGTTCTTTTTAGTTTTAGAGAAAGAAGGTGAAGTAATGAAGTGGCAAGAGCACCCAATGAAAATGTAGATAAAGCTTATGATTTATTCAAAAAAGGATATAAGCTTATAGATATATCAAAAGAATTAGATATACCATCTAGTACTGTACGAAGATGGAAGAAAACTTATAATTGGGATAATGAACGTTCGGATAAAAATAGTGAACGTTCACTTAAAAAAAATAATAAAAAAATAAAGAAAAAAGAGCCTATTGTAGAAGAAGTAAATGAGGTGTTGCAAAACGCTGAACTTACCGATAAGCAAAGGCTTTTTTGCATTTACTATATAAATTGTTTTAATGCTACTAAGGCATATCAGAAAGCTTATGAGTGTAGTTATATAGTTGCTAATGTAGAAGGGTATAGAACCCTAGTAAAACCTAGTATCAAATCTGAAATAGAAAAGCTTAAGCAACATAAACTTAATAGAGCTATGATAAGCGAGGAAGATATATTTCAAAGATACTTAGATATTGCTTATGCTAATATTGGAGATTATTTAAAGTTTGGTAAGAGAAGAAAAAATAAATGGACAAAAAACAAAGATGGAGAGTTCATACCAGTAATTGATCCTGACACAGGACAACAAGAATTCTTTGAATATAACTTTATTGAACTTAATGAGAGTAGTGATGTAGATACCTCTTTATTAAGTGAAGTTAAAGAAGGAAAAGATGGAATAAGTGTTAAGTTAAAAGATGGTATGAAAGCATTAGATTGGTTAACAAAACACATGAATATAGCTACTGATAAGCAGAAAGTAGAACTTGAAGTATTAAAATCTAAGATAGTTAAGGATGAAAAGAGCAAAGAGGATAAGATTGACGAATACTTTGCTAAGTTAGAGGAAGGTATAAGAAATGCTTAAGGACTTATATCATTCTAAACAGTTAGAAGTTTTAAAATTTGCTATGACTAATGATTATTTTATGCTTATTAATCATGGAGCAAAAAGAACAGGGAAAACTATTTTAGATAATGATTTGTTCCTTTATGAGCTTAGAAGAGTTAGGAAGATAGCTAATGAATTAAATATACCTCTTCCCCAGTATATCCTTGCAGGGGCAGATTTAGGGGCAATACAAAGAAACGTATTGAATGAGCTTACAAATAAATATGATATTGAATTTAAATTTGATAAGCATAATAGATTTATATTGTTTGGTGTTCAAGTATGTTGCTTTGGTCATAGTAAGATAAATGATTTAGGAAGAATAAGAGGTATGACAGCCTTTGGAGCCTATATCAATGAGGGAACTATGGCAAATGAGGAAGTATTCAATGAAATAAAAGCTAGATGTTCTGGTGAAGGTGCAAGAATATTAATAGATACGAATCCAGATCATCCAGAGCATTGGTTAAAAGTTAATTTCATAGATAAAGCAGATGGAAAAGTAATTCAAGAATATCATTATGAACTTGATGATAATACTTTCTTAAGTGAGAGATATAGAAATAACATAAAAGCTTCAACGCCTTCAGGTATGTTTTATGATAGGGATATTAAAGGTATATGGGTAACTGGTGATGGTGTTATCTATAAAGATTTTAATAGAGATATTCACTATATATCTTCAAAGCAGCTAGAAAAAGTAAACATAATAAGATATTTTGCTGGTGTTGACTGGGGATACGACCATTATGGAGCTATTGTTGTATTAGGAGAAGATGTTAAAGGAAATTTATACTTAGTAAAAGAGATTGCAGCTAGACACAAAGAAATTGATTGGTGGGTAGAAAGGGCAAAAGAAGTTAAGGCACAGTATGGTAACATAATATTTTATTGTGATACTGCAAGAACAGAACATATTGATAGATTTGTTAATGAAGGTATATTGGCTAGATATGCTAATAAATCAGTAATAAGTGGAATTGAACAGGTAGCTAAAAAGTTTAAAGAAAATAAACTATTTATTGTCATTGATAATGTTGAATTATTAAAAAAAGAAATATGTATGTATGTTTGGAATCCTAAAACAGGTGAGCCTATAAAGTTGTGGGATGATGTTTTAGATGCTTTAAGATATGCAATTTATAGTGACATAAATCAAGGTGGAATAAGTTTCTTTGAATAATCGTTATGACTATTAATTTTGACTATAGAATAAATGTGATGAAATGGTGATTTTAAAATTATGGTCAAATATCTTATATTATGACTAAGTGAAAAATATCTATTAATGTTCGTGTTAGGAAGTGAGGTGAGTTTATGGAATTAAGTAAAATACAGAAAATTATTAGTGATGATTCAGATAGAAGAGAAAATATATTGAAAGCTAAAAAGTATTATGATAATGAATCAGATATTAAAGAAGCTGGAATACTTCCAGTAGAGAAAGATCCTTTAAGAAATGCGGATAATAGGATAAGTCATAATTTTCATCAAATAATGGTCGATGAGAAAGCTTCATATATGTTCACATATCCAGTGTTATTTAATGTTGACAACAATAAAGAGATAAATATTAAAGTTGGAGAAGTTTTAGGAGATGACTTTGAAAGTGTTTCACAAAGTTTATGTATAGAAGCTTCTAATGCTGGAGTTGGATGGATGTATTATTGGATTAATGATAGAGATAAAACATTTAATTATGCTTTAGTTCCGACAGAACAGATAATACCAGTATTTAAAAAGAACTTTAAAAGAGAATTAAAAGAACTATATAGATATTACAATGATATTGATGAGAGCAATAAAAATATTGTAATATTTGAGCACTGGACAGATACAGAAGTTACTATTTATGTATTAGAAGGTAGTATAACATCAGTTGGTAAAATTATAGAATCTAAGAATATAAAGCATAAATTAAAGACCATTCCATTTATACCTTTTTTTAATAATAAGAATGGTACATCAGATTTAATTAAATATAAAGATTTAATAGATTTGTATGATAGAGTTATGAGTGGTTTTGCTAATGACTTAGAAGATATACAACAAATAATTTATATATTAGAGAATTATGGTGGTGCTGATTTAAGTGAGTTTACTAGCAACTTAAGAAAATTTAAAGCTATTAAGGTTAATCAAAGTGGTTCGCCAGCTAAAGGTGATGTAAGAACATTACAGATAGAAATACCAGTCGAAGCTAGAAAAGTAATATTAGATATATTAAAAAAGCAAATATATGAAAGTGGTCAAGGGTTACAACAGGATACCGAAAACTTTGGTAATGCATCTGGTGTAGCTCTTAAATTTTTCTATAGAAAGCTAGAACTTAAAGCTGGATTTACTGAAACAGAGTTTAAAAAAGGTTTTGGCGTTTTAGTAAGAGCAATTTTAAGATATCTTAAAAAAGATGATAAAGTAAAAATTACTCAAACATATACAAGAAATATGATTAGTAATGATTTAGAAAACTCTCAAATAGCTAAAAATTCAGTAGGTATTATTCCAGAAGAAATAATTATTAGAAATCATCCGTGGGTAGAAGATCCTGACGAAGCTTTAGAACTTTTGAGAAAAGAAGAAAAAGAAAATGAAGTAGATCCATATGATGAAAATAATAAGGCTAAAGGAAATGAAGTAGATGAATAATAGTGATTATTGGCAAGAGAGAGAAAAAGAAAGGCTTGATTTAATAGATAAAGCTATGGATGAAAGAATAGAAGAAATTAAAAATATTATGGAGGATACTGTTAAGAAGATAGAACATGATATTTTTAAGTTGTATCAAAAGTATGCTAATGATAATGAACTAACATATCAAGATACATTATTCTATTTAAATAAAAATGAACTTAAGGAGTTTCAAAAGGATTTAAAATATTATATTGAAACTTTCAGAGATTCAAGTAAGGCTAAAGAATTTAAAAGTGAATTACAAGCTTTATCAGTTAGAGCAAGAGTAAAAAGACTAGAGGTTCTTAAAGCTAATGTTAGAATTCAAGCTACTGAATTAGAAAGATTGTTAAGGGATAAAATGCCTAGTACATTTAATGCAGTTTACCAGGATAGCTATTTTTATAACTTATATAGTCAATGCTTATACACTGATAATCTAGGCCTAAGATTTGATATTCCTTCACCTAATATAATTAAAGAACTCTTAGAAAGGCCTTGGAGTGGTAAAAATTACAGTGATAAAGTTTGGAATATAACAACTAATTTTAATTCTAAGTTGGATAGTGTTATTACAACAGGATTAATAAGAGGAGAACATCCAAACATTATAGCGAAAAATTTAAAGGATGCTGCTTTAGGTAAAAAAGACAAAAATGGGAATTTAAAAGGTGGCCAGTTATATGAATGTAAAAGGTTAGTAAGAACAGAAGCAGCATTTATAGCAGAACAGGCCACTATGAAAAGTTATCTAAAAAATAAAGTAGAAGAATATGAATATTTAGCTACTTTAGACTTTAAAACCTCAGAAGTTTGCAGAGATTTAGATGGAAAGATATTTAAAGTTAAAGATGCTATAACAGGAGTAAATTATCCACCTATGCATTGTTTTTGTAGAAGTACAACAGTTCCAGTAATAAAATGGGATGGTGAAGATGAAGAAGTGGGTGAAAGAATATCAAGAGATTCCTTAACAAGTAGAAATAAGTTTATAAAAAATATGACTTATAAAGAATGGAGAAGTAGACAATTTGATTAAGTGTCCATAAAAGTGTACCTTTAAGGAATTACTAAAATTGATTTAAAAAGTGTTTGAAAAACATAATAAAAATAAAAGGAAATGTCCTTAAATATGAATAGAGATTTAAGGAGGTATTTTTATATAAGGAGATGAATATATAATGAAAAGTTATATTAGTACAAAATTAGTTAAAGCAAAGCCAATGACTAGAGGAGAATATAATAAGTTTAGAGGGTGGGAGGCACCACAAGGTGAAGATCAAACAATAGACGGATATATGATTCAATACGAAGATGGATATATTTCATGGTGTCCAGGATGTCAATTTAAAAATCAATATTTAAAAGTGGATGATAATAAAAATTTACCTTCAGGAGTTTCAATAGGTCCTAAGATGGTAGATGACTTTATAAAAGAAGTTCATGTATCTACTATTGGAGATAAAACAACTTTAGTAAGAGCTATCTTAGTTAATGGATTTGAGATAGTTGAATCTACTGGTTGTGTAGATAAAGCTAATTATAGCGAGGAAATAGGAACAGAGATTTGTTTAAAGAAGATTAAGGATAAAATATGGTATCTATTAGGTTTCTTATTACAAACAGCGTATAAAGGTATTAAGTAATGTTTAAGCTTAAAAATTTATTTAAAACACCTAAATATAAATACGAAATATATTGGGGATGTTGTGATGGTAGACATGGTCATTATATATCAAATAGTTTATCTGATATAAGAGCAAAGATAAATAAAGATAATTCTTTAAATGAAGAAGAAAAAAACATATTAAAGTATGGATATTTTAATGAATTTAAAAAAGATATAAAAACAGATAATTTTTGTATTGATAATGGTTTTGATATCCATTGGTTTAAATATAAATTAGTTTATTAAAGTCTTAGAAATAAGGCTTTTTATTTTGCTCTTTTTAAAGTTTTGCAGAGCATAAAGAACAAAGGTATTTCTACATTACCTGGAGAGCAGGCATAAAAATCTATTAGAAAAAATAATTATTCGGAGGTAAAGAAATGGAATGGTTAAAAAAGTTATTAGAGGAAGCTAAGGTTAATGATGGGAAATTAGATGTTGAAGGGTTACTTAAGAGCATTAATACAGAAATGCCTAAGCATATGACACCTAAAGAAACATTTAATGAGATTAATGATAAGCTTAAAACAGCTAATGCAACAATAGAGGAATTAAAAAAGGATAATAAAGACAATGAAGAGTTACAAAAGACAGTACAAAAATATAAGGATGATTTAGACGCTAAAGACAAAGAGGTAGCTGCTATAAAAAAAGAAAACTTTTTAAAAGATAGTTATAGAAAAGCAGGAGCTAAAGAGGAGTATTTAGAGTTACTTATGAAAACTTCAAAGTTAGATGATATAGCTGAGGTTAATGGTGAGTATCTAGGAGTTGAAAAAATAGTAAATGCATCTAAGGAAACATATAAGGATTTATTTAAAGATGACACTACTAATAACAATGATGATGATCCAACATATATATATGAACCTAATAGTGGATCAGATGGTGAAAAAGGTAGTGCCAACTTTTTAGATATAATAACACAAAATCAAGTTAAGAGAGATTAGGAGGATTAATAATGGCAGTATTAAAAGACCAATTAAAAGGATTTGTACCAGTAGAACAAGCAAAAGATATTATGAAAGCAGTAACAAGAGGATCAAGTGTATTAAGATTATCTACAGTTAAACCAATGACAAGTGATGAAAAGAAATTTTCAGTATTAACAGAAGGTCCAGGAGCTTATTGGGTAGGTGAAGGTGAAAGAATTCAAACTTCAAAAGCAGAATGGATACACCCTAAAATGGTAGCTAAAAAAATAGCTGTTATTATTCCAGTTACAGAAGAAAAGCTAAAGGACACTACTATAAATGTTTTTGAAGAGTTAAAACCAGAGATAGCAGAGGCTTTTTATAAGGCTATAGATGCTGCTTGCTTATTTGGAACTAACTCACCGTTTGAGAAAAATATATTTAAATCAGCAGTAACAGCAGAGAACTTTATAATAGATGGAACTTCTACTTTAGATTTAGATGTCTCAGATACTATGGCTTTAATAGAAGATGCTGGATTCGATGTAAATGGATTTGCTGCTAACAATGGAATTAAAAACAGATTAAGAAAACTTAGAGATGGCAATGGTAATCAATTACTTGTTAATGGAGTAGATCAAAAAGAGTTTTACAATGAACCAATAGAGTTTTCAAGAAATGGTTCTTGGGATAAAACTAAAGCTGAAATTATAGCTGCTGATTGGTCAAAATCATTAGTAGGTATTAGAGATGGTATTGAATATAAAGTATTAACAGAGGCTACATTGCAAGGTACAGTTGATACTGACGGTAAGCCAATATCATTAGCAGAACAAGATATGGTTGCTATTAAGGCTACAATGAGAATAGGATTTTTACCAATAAAAGACGAAGCTTTTGCTATATTAGCAACAAAAGGAACTTCACCAAGTGTTTAATACTTGGTAATATTATTACAGAGAGGAGAATAACGAATGAAATGCTGTAAAGGATCAAAAATTATAGAGGCTTCTGAGAAAGCTTATAGATTAATTTATAAAGATCAAGGATTTGAACCTTATGTTGAAGGTGTAACTAATGAAGTAGATGTAAATAAATTAACAGAAGCTATGGAAGAAATGGTTGAAGAAGCATTAAAAAAAGAAGAAGTTCAAGCTGAAAGTGATAAAAAGGAAGAAGAACTAAAAAAGAGTAATAAATCTAATAAGAAGGATGAAAAGAATGGAACAGATAAATCAAAATAAAATTAAAGAAATAGTTTTATTAGATCTTAAGTGTTCACAACTAGAAGTAGATGAGGCAATAGTTGATTTAGAAATTGAAAAAGCAAAGATAGATATTTGTACTTACTGTAATATAGAAGTTATTCCACCAGGGTTAATTAATGTAGTTGCTAATTTAGCATTTGATTATATTAAATCAAGAGTTCAATTTACCAATAGTGCTGATGATAAAGAGATAAAGAGCATACAAGAAGGAGATACAACAATAAACTTTAATACAAGTTCTACAAATGTTAAATCTAAGGAAAGGATATTCAATAGTTATTTATCAACATTGAATGACTTTAGGGATATTAAGTTCTAATGAATTTATCTAAATACAAAAAGTATAGTGAATTATTATATAGTGATAAATTTACTATACAAAGATATATTGATATAGAAAATGAAGATGGAAGTACAGGGGAGGGATTAGATCCTAATTCTGTATTAATAGATATACCTTGTAGAATTTCAAAAGTTAAACTTGATGAACATAACATTAATATTCAAGATTCAAATAATAAAAATATCAAGTTGAAAATATTTTGTTCTCCTGATGTTGATGTTAAGAAAGGTGATTCTATAATTGCTAAAAGAATTATAAATGGAAATGAAGTAGAAACAATAAAAGCTATTGCTAGTGAACCATTTAGATATAATATAAATCAAGAATTTATACTTATAGAAAGCGGTGAAGCATAGTGGGATTTGATTATAGTGAATTTGAAAAATTTTGTACCAACATGAATAGAGCAGCTAATCAATTTAAAGATTTCTTAGAGGATTTTTTGTTAAAGAATGCATTAGAAGCATTAAATAAGACTAAAAAGAGAACTCCAGTTGATACCAGTGCACTTAGAGATAAATGGGAGATTTCAAATGTTGTTCGTAAAGGTGCGGATTTAGTAGTATATTTGTATAATCCACAAGAATATGCTTCTTATGTAGAATATGGACATGCAACAAGGAATAGAGAAGGTTGGGTTGAAGGATATTTTATGTCTACTATATCAATAGAAGAAATTGAAAGAAAAATGCCTCAAAGATTTAATAGAGAATTTCTTAAGTTTATGGATAGTTTAGAGGTTGGGTAATATGATTGAAATAACATCAAGTACAATAGTAAGTACTATAACACGAGCTTTAAAAGATAATTTTCCAGAGTATTTAATATATAAAGATAAAAAGTTACAAGGTTTGAAGAAACCTTGTTTTTTTGTCTTTATTTTAAATGGAGAACAGGAAAAAGCTAATAGTAAGATATTTAATAGAGATTATCTTATAAACATTAGATTTCATAGTGATTGTACTAGGTCAGAAATTGATGAGGTTGCTTTTGAGTTATTAGATATTTTAAGTAATATACAAAATGGAGAACTCATATTAAGGCCTATAAGACCAATAAATTATGAGGTTATAGATGGAGTTTTACAGATGTTTATTCCTTATAAGTTAAGAGTATTTAAGCAAGAAGAATCTAAAGTTACTATGAATAATTTAGATAGTAAAGGAGTGATTAAATAATGGCAGGTGGTACTTTTACAAGTCAAAATAAGATAAGACCAGGTGCATATATTAACTTTAAAAGTGTGGCTAAGCCAACTGGAAAAGTAGGGCAAAGAGGAATAACTACTATTCCTTTAGTGTTAGGTTGGGGAGCAACTGATGCATTAATAGATATAAATAGTTCTGATATATCAGATGGAAAGCTTTTAGAAAAGTTAGGCTATTATGGTGATGAGGCTGAAATTTCAATGTTAAAAGAAGCATTGAAGAATAGTTATAAGTGTTTAGTATTTAGAATAGATAGTAATGGGCAAAAAGCTACAGCAACAATATCGCCTTTAAATATAGTTGCTAAATATCCAGGGAAAGTAGGAAATAGAATTTCTATTGTTATAAAAGAATTAAGTAATAGAAAAATGGAAGTAAAGACATTGTTAGATACAAAGGTTTTAGATACTCAAATTGCTACTAATGCAGAAGATTTAGTAAGTAATTCATGGGTTGACTTTTCAGGTACTGGAAAACTTGTTGCTAATGCTGGAATAAATTTAACAGAAGGTTCTAATGGTACTGAAAATATAGATAATTATTCTAAGTATTTAGAACTTATAGGAAACAAGATATTTAATACAATGGGTATCTATACAAGTAATAGCACTATAAAAGAAAAGGTAACATCTTTTATTAAACAATTAAGAGAAGATAAAGGTAAAAAGGTTCAAGCTGTAATAAATGATTATTCAGAGGCCAATTATGAAGGGATTATATCAGTAGATCAAGGATATAAAACACAAAATGAAACTGTAGGTGTAAATGGATTTGTTGGATATGTAGCAGGATTAACAGCAGGTGCACCGGTTAATAAATCAAATACTTATAATGTTATTCCAGGAGCTATAGGAATTATTAATCCTAAAACTGATGAAGAAATAAAAGATGGAATAACTCAAGGTAAATTTATTATTAGTTTTAGACAAGATGAAAGTGTTGTTGTTGAAACTGATATAAATACATTTACTAATTTTGATATGGAGAAATCAAGAGATTTTTCTAAAAATAGAGTTATAAGAACATTAGATGATATAAATAATAGTATAAAAGATACATTTGAAAGAACATATTTAGGTAAGGTTGATAATAATGAGAATGGTAGAATATCTTTTAAATCAGATATACTTTCATATCTTAAAGAGTTAAATAAATTAGGGGCAATTGATGAAGTTAAAACTGAGGATATTAATATAGAAAAAGGTCAAGAAATTGATTCAGTTATTGTTAATGTAGGAGTAAAACCTATAGATGCTATGGAAAAACTTTATATGACTGTCTCTGTAGGATAGGAGGGATAATATGGCTTTTTTAAAAGCACAAGATACCGTTTGTGGTAAAGAAGGAATAGCACAAATAAATATAGATGGTGAAATTCATAAACTATTTAATATAAAATCATTTGAAGCTAAGATGGAAAAAAATAAATCAGAGATTAAAACGGTTGGAGCAAGAGCTACTCAACATAAAACTACTGGTTGGAGTGGTACAGGATCTATGACCATACATTATATAAGTTCATTATTTAGAAAGTTAGCTGTTGATTATATAAAAACAGGAAAAGATATTTACTTTGATATGATTGTAACTAATGATGATCCAACAAGTGCAGTTGGGAAACAGGTAGTAGCACTTTACAATTGCAATGTTGATTCTACTATATTAGCTAAATTAGATATAGATGATGATGCTTTAGAAGAAGATATGGACTTTACTTTTGATGATGCAGAAATTCTTGAAGAATTTAAACCATTATCATATTTAAATTAAATAGACTATGCAATAATTAGAAGCTTTTTAAAGTCTTTTTTTATTGCATATAAAAATATTAAATTATAAAAAGAAAAAAAGAAAGAAGGAATTTTTTATGTCAAAATTAATGGATTTTTTAATAAACAATACAATTGAAAATTTAACTGAGGAAGTAGTTATATCAGATAGATTTAAAGTTGATGGTGAGATATTAAAGTTTAAAATAAAGGCTGTAACTCCAGATGAGTTTTCAGATTTGCAAAAACAATGTACTAAAATAGGCAAAAAAGGAAAGATGAATTTTGATAGTAAGATGTTCAATGAACAACTTATAGTAAATTATACAGTTGAGCCTAATTTTAAAGATGCAGAGGCTATTAAAAAAGCAGGATGCATTACTCCAGAACAATTATTAAATAAAACTTTATTAGCTGGAGAAGTAGCAACACTTGTAGAACAAATATCAACTTTAAGTGGATTTGATAAAGATTTAGAGGAGCTTAGAGAAGAAGCAAAAAACTAATTAAAGAGGGGGATGGTGAAACTATGTATGCATATTATTGCTTACATAAGTTTCATTGGCCACCGAGCCAATTTGCAGAGCTCTCTTTAAATGAAAAAGCTATGGTTATGGCAATGATAGATGAGAGATTAAAAGAAGAAAAGAAAGAACAGGCAAAAATTAAAAAAAGGAGATAATTTGGTATGGCAACTATAAATAATGCAATTACAATGCAAGATAAAATGTCTCCTGTATTTAATAAAATGGCTAAAGCTATGACAGCTAATTTAACTCTTATGGAAAAGATGAATGCTAGTGCTAACAAAGGAATTCCAGCAAAAGAATTTAAAAATGCTAAAAGAGCAATAGATAAAGCTAATAATGCTGTTATTAAGTTCAATAACAATTTATCACAAGCAGAAAGAGAAGCTTTAGGAGTAGCATCAGCTACTAGGAGAATTAATTCTGGTGGCGGTGGTATGGGACTGATGAATGCTTATGCTCTTGTAGGTTTAGTACAACAAGGAGCACGATTACTTAATTCAGCTACTGAGTATTTAGACGAAATGGCTCTTATGCAATCAAGAGTAAGTATGATAAATGATGGTATGCAAACTACTAATCAGCTTCAAGATAATATATTAGCTAGTGCTAATAGGGCGAGAGCATCTTATAAAGATACAGTTGCAGCTGTAACAAAGTTAAATATGCTTGCTAGTGATAGTTTTAAGAATAACCAAGAAGCTATAGATTTTGTTGAAACATTAAATAAAATGTTTACTATATCAGGAACAAGTGGACAAGAAGCCACGGCAGCAATGTACCAATTAACACAAGCAATGGGAGCAGGAAAATTACAAGGTGATGAGTTTAGATCTATTATGGAAAATGCCCCAATGCTAGCAGATGCAATAGCTAAATCTATGGGGAAATCCAAAGGTGAATTGAAAGAGCTAGCTAAAGATGGTGAGATAACAGCAGAGATAATAAAGAAAGCGATGACAGAAGCTGCCGATGATGTAGAAACTAAGTTTGCTGCTATGCCTATGACGTTTGGGCAAAAGATGACCATATTAAAAAATAACTTTATGAATGAAATGGAACCAGTAGCTGCTCGGTTTAGTATGTGGTTAAATAGTTCGTCAGGAGAAGCTTTCTTTAATAGTCTTTCCAAAGGGTTAATTACTTTTGCTAGTATAGGAGTAGGAGTGCTTGAAACGATTGGGAATGGGATTATGTGGTTAAGGGAAAATTTTGTTTATCTAGAACCCATCTTAATAACTATAATAACATTGTTTGTAGCTTTGAAGATACAAGCGTTAATAGCGGCAACTCAAGCGGCATATGCATGGGCTATGGCTAATCTTCCTTTATTAGCTATTGTTGGAATTGTAGTACTTTTAATTTATATTTTTAATTGCTTTGGTATAAGTATAGTAGATATATTTAATTCAATAATAGATATTATAAGCTTTTTAATGCCTGTAATATTAGCAGTCGGAGCTGCTATAATAACATTTTGGCTTATTCCATATTTAATTACAGCATTTCAAATGTTGATGACTTTGCCACAGATTATAGCAAAACTTTGGTTAATGATTCCACCATTAATAGAAGCTGCGATTGCGTGGTTAGCTTTAAATTGGCCAATACTTCTTGTTGCTGTAGCAGTTGGAATAGTTATATTCATTATGATGCAGTTTGGTGTAACGGTAGCTGATGTTGTAGGCTTTATTGTAGGGTGTTTTTATGCTTTAGTAGCTATTATACAGAATGTTGTTATAATCCCTCTATATAATCAATTTGCTATGTTTGCTAATTTCCTACACAATCTTTTCATAGATCCTATAGGAGCAATTCAGATGCTATTTTTAGACATGGCTACTTATATAGTTGATAAAGTTAGGTGGGTAGCTCAAGCATTACAAGATTTGGTTAATATGATTCCTGGTGTTGAAATTAATATTGTTGGTAATTTGGATAATATTAAAGCTGCAATAGATGCAGCTAAAGCGGATGTTTCAGCTAAAAGAGGAGTTAAACAAACTGAATTTAAAGAGTATAAGAATGTTGGTAAAGCATTTAACAGTGGATTTTCAAAAGGACATAATTTTGTATCATCTTTAGGTAGTAAGGGAAGTGTCTTAGGTAATGCTTTAAATTCTTTAAAAGGAAAATTTTCTATGCCATCTATGCCAGAAGGATATGGTATGGATAAAGGTATGGGAATGTTTAATCCTTCTAATGCACCAGGTATTAGTGATGGTGGAAAGGATAAAGACAAAAAACTTAAAGGTGGTAAACTTGACAAGGTTGGAAAGATAGAAGATAAAGTTGAAATAACAGATGAAGATATTAAGATGTTAAAAGATGTAGCTAAGGCAGAATTTATAAATAAATACACTACCTTAAGACCTGAAATGAAAGTTGAATTTTCAGGTCCAATTAGAGAAACAGCAGATATAAATAAATTAATGGAAGCTATGGAAGACATGGTTGAAGAAGCTCTATCTAATACAATTGTAGAGGGGGTATAAAACTTATATGTCTATAGGTATATTCATGGAGTATAGAGGATTGTTAATTCAATTCCCTGTTAATCCAGAAGAATTAAAAGTTAAAACAGAGGGTAACAATGAAACTACAGAAGTTATAAAACTAGGAGAGGTTAATATAGCTAGAGATAAAAAATTATCTACTTTAGAGTTTGAAAGTTTTTTACCTGAAAAAAATATATATCCTTTTATAAGAACTAAAAACCAATTTGAAGGACCTAAATATTATATTGATTTTATAGAAAAGGTCAGAAATGAAAAAAAGCCAATAAGATTTTTAGTAAGTGATACAAATATAAACTTTATGGCTCTTATTGAAGAGTTTGAATATGGATATAAGCATGGTTCTAATGACGTTGAATTTAAAGTGAGTATAAAAGAATTTAGAGAAGTTAGAGTTAAAGAAGTTAAAATTAGTAACTATGCAAGTAATAGACCTAATAGAGAAACAAGCACAAACAGAGGAAATTCCTCAGGGAATGTTACTCCAGGATGTACTGTTATTGTTAATGGCAGATTACATAGAGATAGTTGGGGGAAAGGTCCAGGAATGACTTTGAAAAATTACAAAGGAAAGATAAATTTTGTAAAAACTGATGGTAGACAATATCCATATCATGTTACTGATATGAGTGGTGGTTGGATGGGTTGGGTTACTAAAGATTCTGTAAGGGTGATATAGAAAATGAATATAGAAATGATAGTACAAAATACTAACGATGGTAAAGCTTATGATGTATCAGAGTTAATCTCAGAGGTTGAATTTAGTCAGGAGATGACAGATAATCCGGGAAAGTTAACATTTACTTTAAAAGATATTTTCGGTGGAAATTACATTAGTGAGGGAAGTCCAGTTTCTTTTAAAGTTGATAATAATAAGATATTCTTTGGTTATGTATTTAAAATAGGTAAAACTGAAAAAGCTGAAATAAAGATAACTGCATATGATCAATTAAGGTATTTGAAGTGCAAGGATACATATGTATTAAAAAGTCTTACTTGTAATCAAATTTTTAGTAAGATATGCAATGACTATAATATAAAATCCAGTATAAAGTTTTCAAGCAATCATGTTTTACCATCTAGAATTGAAGATAATAAAACTTTAGCAGAAATCATACAGAGAGCATTCGACCAGACATTAATTGATACTGGAGATTGGTTTTTCATGCGTGATAATTTTGGAACTTTAGAACATTTAAATGTATGGGAAGATAGAACAAATTTAGCTATTGGGGATGAAAGTTTATTAACAGGTTTTAGTTATGAATCTAGTATAGATGATGATACTTATAATCAGGTGAAACTTGTTAAAGAGAATAAAGAAACTAAAAAAAGAGAAGTTTATATTGTTAAGGATAGTAACAATATAAACAAATGGGGAATATTACAATACTTTGATAAAGTAAATGAAAAAATGAATGAGGCTCAAATTAAAGAAAGAGCAGAAATGCTTTTAAAACACTACAATAAGCCTAAGAAATCTTTGAAACTTGAATGTATAGGAGATTTTAGAGTAAAGGCTGGTTGTGGTGTTGTTTTAGTTATAGAGGACTTAAAAAATGATGTTCCATTTAATAAGTACGCCATTGTTTTAAGTGTTTCTCATAAGATAGAAAACAGTAAACATATGATGAGTTTAGAAGTTGAGGTGGTGTAAATATGGCAGGAGAAAAATTAGTTAGGTTAATTAAACAAGGTGCTAGAAACGCAATTCCTGAAAATACTCTTACAGATCTTGTGCCAGGAGAAGTAGTGAAAGAGAACCCATTAACTATTTTAGTAGAGAATAGGTTTCAAGTTGATGAGGATTTTTTAATATTATCACCTTTTTGTAGAGAGTTTAAAGATAAAAATGGAACTATTATCTTTGATAAGTTGAAAGAAGGGGATAAAGTTCTTCTTTTAAGAGTTTCTAATGGACAACAATTTTATGTGTTGGATAGAGGAGAGATGAAGAAATGATACCTAAGTTTAACTTTATTGTTAGTGAAGTAGAAGATACTGTTCAAAGCAGTAAAACTTATAAAATAGATACTTTTAATGGGAGAATAACAACTAAAGTTGATGATTTAGAAGCTATTAAACAAGCTGTATTTAAAATATTACAAACAGAAAGATTTGAAAATGTAATATACAATGCTAACTATGGCGTTGAGCTTAGAGGGCTTATAGGTAAGCCAAAAGAGTATGTTAAATCTGACATAGAAAGAATATTGAAAGAAGCGTTATTGGTAGATGATAGAATTTTAGGAATAGAAAATTTAAATGTTATAGATGAAGAAAGTGATGTACTTAAAGTTGAATTTAAAGTTAATTCTATCTATGGAGAAATGAAGCTTGAAAGTGAGGTGAAAGTATGAGTTTAGGAGATTATTTAGATAAATATAGCTTTGAAAATATAATGAGTAATGCATTAGAAAAGGTACCAGATGATATTGATAAAAGACAAGGTTCAGTTATTTATGATGCATTGGCACCAGCTTGTTATCAGTTAGCAGAAATGTATATGGAACTTAAGGAAGTTTTATTAAATACTTTTGTAGAAACTAGCTATGGAGAATATTTAGATAAAAAGGTAATGGAACAAGGGTTAACAAGATATAAAGCTACGTATGCTAGAAAAAAAGGAAAATTCACTTTACTAGATGATACTCCAGCTAATATTCAAATAGGTTCAAGGTTTTCAACTATTAATATGGATACTCAATTAACTTATAAAATAGTTGATGTTTTTAAAAATGAACATAATCAAATAGTTCCAGGAGAATATATTTTACAATGTGAAACTATAGGGACTATTGGAAATGGATATATTGGAGATTTACTTCCTATAACTTATATAAGTAACTTAAAAGAGTGTAAACTTACAACACTAATAACACCAGCTAGAGATGAGGAAAATGATGAAGAACTTAAAAATAGATTTATTTTAGAAGTTAATCAAAGACCTTTTGGCGGTAATGTAGCTCAATATGATGTTGAAGTTCGTAAAATTGATGGTGTTGGAGAAGTGCAAGTTTATCCAACATGGAATGGTGGTGGAACTGTAAAGTGTAGTGTTGTTGATACTGAATTTAATGTTGTTTCGGAAGAACTATTAAAAGAAATAAAAAATTTAATAGATCCAGAAGAAAATGAAGGCAAGGGATTAGGTATAGCACCTATAGGACATGTTGTTACAGTTACAACTCCAGAGGTAGTTAATATAAATATAGAGGCAAAAATATATTTAATGACAGGATATACAATAGAACAAATTTCTGATCAAATAAAGAAATCTATTGATGAGTATTTGGAAGAATTAAAAAAGAATTGGGGTATAGCAGATGACATGAATAGATATGAATTATCTATTTATATAGCAAAATTAACTGTAGCCATTTTAAAAGTACCAGGAGTTGCAAATGCAACTAATATAAGAATAAATGGTCAACAGAATGACTTTCAATTAATTCAAAATGGAACAACACAACAAATACCTAAACTTAATGAGGTGATTTTATCATGATTGATATAAAGCCTTATTTTCCATTGCTATATGAAAATATCCTTGAAATAGATACTTTAGTTGAAGCTGAAAATTATATATTAGATGAATTAAACACTGAAATTAATAGAGTAAAAGATAATGAATATATAGTAACGGCTGACAAAGAAACTATAAAAAGATATGAAATATTATTAAGAATAACAGATGGTGATGATAAAGATTTAGAATTTAGACGTCAAAGGGTATTAAATAGATTATCTATGAATATGCCTTTTACCTTAAGAGCATTGAAACAGAAGTTAAATGAGCTTATTGGAAAAGGAAATTATGTAGTTTCTGTAGATAATGAAAACTATACTTTGGTTGTAGAGTCTAAAATTTTAAATCAAGTTTGGTTTAATGAAACATATATAACAGTAAATAAAATGAAGCCAGCTAATATTGTATTTATTAATAAGCCATTTATTGATGAGAAAATTTTAGTTAATGAAGAAATTAGCTTATCTCAAAGAGAATATAATTATAGGCTTGGAACAACATGGAGGCTAGGAATAAAACCTTTCAAAACACTTAATGAGAAAGGAGTTATAAAATTGAAAGAAAACAAATCTATAACTAATTATTTTGTTGACGAAATGAGAAATTTCATAATTAGTAAGATAAGTTATATAAAGTTAAATGATACTAAAGTAATAAATGAGTTTATTACAAAAGATGTTATAGGTGGAAGACCAACGATAGAATATGCAGTTTCAAAGGAGTGGGGATTAGGAGAAATAACCAAAGTTGATATTTACACATCAGATGATAATTTACTTACTACTGTAAATTTATATGTTCCTATAATTGAAGATCTAGAGCTTAAGCACGTAATAAATGTTGAAGAAGGAGTAAATCAATGAGTAAGTATAAAACTAATTGGCAATTAGATGAAAAAGTTCTTCCAGAGGACATGAATAGAATTGAAGAAAATATAAAGGAAAATAGTAATATATTTGCTGAATTCAAAAAAGAATATGATACTAATTCAACGCAAAAAGATGAAAATATTAAATTAAAAGCTGCCAAAGAAGAGGTTGTTCTTAAGGTAGAACCACCAAAAGAGAGAGATTGTAATTCTTTTAAAAAAGTCAATGCTTTTTGTGTTTTTGATACAGGAGCAGGAGATTTTAAAAATACTCCAGAAGGTACTCTTGCTTATGGAAGTGCAAGAGTATTTTTACTTGTAAATAGAGGTTTAAACAATAATAGAATACAACAGGAGTTTATTAATATATTTCCTGAAAACAATATAACTAGATGGGTAAGAAATTATAATGGTGATGGTGTTGTTAAGTGGGGAAATTGGTATAAAGTTTATGATGGAGCTAATAAACCAACACCGAGTGAATTAAATGCTGCAAGTGCGGATCATAATCATGATAATACTTATTTAGGGAAAAAGGCTAAAGCTGAAAGTGCTAAAATAGCTGATTCAGTAGAATGGAATAATGTAAATAGTAAACCTCAAAATTTCCCACCATCAAAACACAATCATGATGAAAGATATTTTGCTAGGAGAGGCGAGGTTAATTCTAACAGTGATTGGAATTCAGTGATTGAACCTGGTTGTTATAAAGTGCAAATAACGAGTTGGAATGCAGAAAAACATGGACCAGTTGGCAGTTATTCATATGGCTTATTAATGGTATATAGAAGTAATGTTTTATCAGAAGATAGAATTTATCAGGAATATTTACCACATAAAATAGATGAACCTAGATGGTTTAGAATGTGTAATTCTAGTGTATGGCATGAGTGGCAACCTATAGATGTACGAAAAAGTGCAGATTTAAGATATTTAGCTAAAAATGATAAAGCTGTTGATAGTGATAAATTAAGAGGATGGTTACTAGCCGAATCAAACACTGATTATAGAGGAATCCCTTTTGTTGGATACGATGGAGTGATTGAATTAGGTCATATATTAGATCTTCATATACCTAACTCACAAGAGGATTATGACATAAGGATTGAAGCTATTAGAGGGTGTTTAAAATTTTGGCAAGACATATCAGGGTTAAATGTTTGGGCTAGAAAATACCTTAGAATTAATGACTGGTATGGAGGTACTCAAGATGGAAGAATGTATTATAAAGAATCAGATAAAGGTCTTTATACTGAAAATGTAGAGGAGTTATTTGTTCAAGGCGGAGCTGTAGCTAGAGGTAAGAATGAAAGAATTGGGAATGCTGATATATATCATATAGGTGGCGGAATAAGATTGGTTCGTCAAGTTATAACTACAGTTGCATCTAACTCAGGAGGCGGTGTAAGTTATACGATACATTTTCCTAAGGCATGGGGTTGGGTGCAACCACTATCTTTAGTCAGTCATAACATGAATAATGCTTCGGCTAATACTTCTGGTTATTGTACTATAGATACATGGTCAACTACTTATTTAAATGGCGGATGCTATAACATGGTAGCAGGCAAACCAACTCAAATAATATTAACTTACCTAGCAGGTGAATAACTTAAGGAGGTAAAAAATGAATATAATAGGTTTTAAGTATGATAAAGAAACTAAGATTATAAAAGAGTTAGTTTTCTTTAAAGAAAATATAGAGGATGGAACTATAGATTATATTAATGATGAAATAAATGAAACTGAAAGTATATTTAAAACTACTATAGATAAAGTTGATTTAATTAAAGGATTAATCGACTTTTTAAATGAGCCAGAAGAACTTGTATATTTACCTAATAAAAAAATGGTAGCTGGTATAGGAGATATAGTAGCTAAAAAAATATATTATGATGGCGAAGGACATTTAAGTAATTTAAATGGCAGTGAAGTTATAGATTTAGAAGGATTAAAAAGTATAAATGTATATATTGGTTTGTTCAATAAAATAAAAAATAAACCACATAAAATAGATTTAAACAAAGTTAAATCTAAAAGAAGTAATTTCTATGATTTAAAGGATATAGATTCATTTATAGAATATGGCCCAAGAGAGATAGAAAACTTAGATGTGAATAAGGTATTAGATAAGACGAGTAAAGCTTTAGCCGATACTAAAATACAATTAATGCAACAACAAGGATTTAATAATACATTAATTTCTGAAATAGCTAATTTAAAAATAGAGTTAATGCAAGTAAAGGGAGGTATTTAAAATGAATTTTTGGGAAATGGCTTATAAAAGAAAGGCAATAGATAAAGAAACTTTAAGACAAGCTGTTAAGTGTGAAGCTAATCCTTTTGGTGAGATAACACCAAAAGAATTTGAAGAGATTTGTGGAGAAAAGTTTTAATAAATATGAGGTGATAATATGAAAAAAGAAGAATTACCTATACCACAAAGTAGAAGTGAGGAGTATTTAAATGCTATAGCAACAGGGGATTTAAGTAATTTACCGAATGCACCATTAAGTAGAATTGAAAAATATCTTGCTTATATAGCTGAAAATATAAATGTTACTAAAGAAGTTAAGAGAGTTGAGTTAACTTTAAGTGGTGGATTTAAAGTTTCAGTTAAAAGAGTAGGAGACCAAGTTTATATAAATGCATTTAATGCTGCTACTAATGGTCAATTAAGTGGAAATGGAAGCTTACCTAAATGGGCTTTACCTAAAGAAAAATTAGGGTGTTCTATAAGTGCAAGTGGAGCAAATTTTAATGGAGTTTTAATTATAACGCCAAATGGTTATATATATTATTATGTTGCAATTGCTACAAATGAAGTCGGGGTTTATTCGGGAAATTTAGTTTATACAGTAAGTTAAGAAAGGAATAAAAGTATGTTTAATTTTATACCAGAAGCAATAAGTTGGTTATTAGTATTTTATTTAGGAATTAAAACAATAGATATGATTCTAGGGATACTAAAATCATATAAGAATAAAAACTATAGAAGTAGAAAAATGAGGGATGGAATAATAAGGTGGATAGCTGAATTAATGGCTATAGCTTTTGTATTAATGTTAGATATGTTCTTAGGATTGAAATTTACCTTAATAGGGCTTACAGTAGCATTATTTGCATATAAAGAAGCTGGAAGTATAATAGAAAACTTAGGAGAATGTGGAGTAACATTGCCAAGTATAATTTCTGAAAAATTAGAAGTATTAAATACAGAGAAAAAGAATGAAAGTATAGAAATTAAAGATGATATAGAAAAAAATAAGAACGATATATCACATAATGAAGTTAAAAACTAGATAAAACAAGACAATGAATTAGGAACTTTAAAGAGTTCTTTTTTTATTGTCTTTATTTATGTATAAAGAAAGGATTTGATTTAAAATGAGTAAATTAATATTAATTGATTGTGGACATTGCTTATCAGGAGCAGATACAGGAGCAACAGGACTTGGTTACAAAGAACAAGTTTTAACAAGACAAATAGGCGGAAGAGCAAAAAATATATTAGAGAAAGCAGGATATGAAGTTATAATAGTAAGTCCAGATAGTTCTACTAGCGTAAATCAAAGTTTAAGTTATA
>OERM01000162.1_pt1 | contig 25093 bp, 20 predicted proteins | sample 1540021 | NCBI WGS metagenome assembly OERM01 (sample SAMEA3891245, study PRJEB23780) | metagenome | biome: terrestrial biome; feature: animal house; material: water of meat washing | place: Italy | collected 2015-05-12 | reverse complement strand
CCAAAGTGACACTAATACTACACTATAAATATTAGAATCTATAATTCTAGCAAAAAAACTTAGAATAATCATTACTATAGGAATACTAAATTTAATTATTTTATTCTCCTTAAAATTTATCATAATTAACCTTTATATCCTCTTCCTATAATATATTTTTCAATTCTTTTTCAAAGTTGTTTTCTTTAATATATTTATTAATCTTTTTAAAAGAATTAGTTGAGTATTCTTTAATAATATTATGATTTTCTAAAACACTATTTAATACTTTTATTAAATCATTCTTATCATATGGATTAATACTTAAATAATCAGTATTATCATCTAATATTTCATTTATTCCAGAATTTTCTGTCATTATAATCATTTTTCCTCTTCCAGCTGCTTCTAGAACTACTAAAGGTACCCCTTCAGTAAATGATGGTAATACCAACACATCTATTGCATTATAGAAATTCTCCATACAATCTATATTTCCTAAAAATTCAATATTATCATTCAAATTATTTTCTGTGCAATAATTAACCATTTGATCTTTTAAATTTCCATCTCCAGCAACAAGCAATTGGAAATTATTATTCTTTTCTTTTAAATAATTTAAACTTTGTAGTAATAAAATTAGATTTTTATTTTCTACAATACTTCCTGCAAATCCTAAAACCACCTTATTGCCAATAGACTTATTATTAGGCTGTACTTTTATAGTTATAGGATTTCTTAATACTTTACTTCTAACTTTCCCTATATTCTTTTCCCACTCATTCTTTATAGCATTCGATATATAAATATTCTCATTGTTTTCATAATTCATTAACTTTTTATATAATACTTTAAATTTAGAGTTAAATACTCCACCAAATTGTTCATGTACATGCCAAACATGTTTTTTTCTAGTTAATAGTGCTGCTAATATGCCTATTAAATTCACTGATGTATTACTATAAATTACATCTATGTTATATTTTTTTATTATATTTATTAATCTAATTAAGGAAATCATTGTTAGAGGAAATTCTAACAATGATTTCACTATGCTGTTACTTAGTAGTCCAAAAGTAAATCTTTTTACATTATATTCCTTATTAATTTTTTCACTAAATTTACCGTTACCTCTTTTGTTTGTTATAACTATAACATCTTCTGAATTATATAACTTTATAATATTTATAAGAACATTTTCAGCTCCACCAAAACTATCTACATGAGAAATAAACATTTTCTTACTTCTTATGTTATTCATCATTTAAAACCTCATTTAAAGCTTTGATATATCCATGTTCATTTTCTTTATCCGGTTCTAAATAAGTTCCCTCTGCCCATTCATTCCAAGCATTTATAAATATATATTCAGATCCAATCTCTATAGCTTTGTCATATTGTTTTTTAAAATATTTTTTAAACTTACTAGGTGAATCTTCATTTAGTACTAGGCCTTTATTTTTCTTTCTAGCTGTGTTATCCCAAGAAACAAAAGCTCCTAAAAATTTCTTTTTCCCATAATCTTCATTTTTATTTATTACAGCATTCCAAAGATTATCATAATTTAATTTGTCTAGAACTCCTAATTTCTTTTTAAAATATCTCACTCCCTGTATATGTATAGGAAGATGATGTCTTATAGTTAGCATTGGTTCAAATTCTACAACTGCATCTGATTTATTAACACAACTTTTATTTTGAAAAGAATTCATTGTTTCAACTAAATAAATTCCATCAAAACCTAATTTTTTACATTCGTTATTCCAACACTCTATCATTTCATCACACTTAGGAATATTAGATGTTCTATATATTAGCATTAATGGCTTATTATCAATTTTTATATATCTATCATCAACAAAAAATTTTGATAAATAATCAAAATGTTCTTTCCATTCTTTTTCTTCTCCATATACTTGAGACATTAAAACTTCTTTATTTTTTCCATCCCAAGTTCTTGCCCAAGGTTCGTTTGCCCAAGAAATACAAAACGGAAGTTTTATATTCTTATTATTTAACATATTCTCCATTGGTTTTTCCAATAGCATTTTACCATTAAACCAATAATGGTAATAACAAAAACCATATACTCCATATTTTTCAGCAAGTTCTGCTTGCCATTCCTGAGTTTCAGCATCAAGAAGACAATAATAATTATCATTTAATGGAGTTTTAGGTTGTTGATGTCCTTCAAATAAAGGTTTTGCTTTCTTTGTATTTACCCATTCAGTGAATCCTTTACCCCACCATTCATCATTTTCTGGTATGGCATGAAATTGTGGTAAATAAAATGCTATAACTTTTGGTTTTTTCACAATAACTCTCCTTACTTGTACATCTTCTCATAATATTTTTGATAATCTCCTGATGTTACATTTTCCATCCATTCTTTATTATCTAAGTACCATTTTATTGTTTTCTTTATTCCAACTTCAAAAGTTGTTTCTGGATACCATCCTAACTCTTCTTTTATCTTTGTTGGATCTATTCCGTATCTTCTATCATGACCTTTTCTATCTTCAACATACTTTATTAAGTCTTCAGTTATTTCTTCATCTACATTATCATGTAAGTATTCTATAACTGTTTTTACTATTTGAATGTTAGTTCTTTCATTATGACCACCAACATTGTAAACTTCTCCAAGTCTTCCCCCGTTTATTACCATATCGATTGCTTTTGCATGGTCTTCAACGAATAACCAGTCTCTTATATTCATTCCATCTCCGTAAACTGGTAAATCCTTATGATTTAAACAGTTATTTATTAGAAGTGGTATAAGTTTTTCTGGGAATTGGAATGGTCCATAGTTATTTGAACATCTTGTTATGTTTACTGGCATTTTATATGTATCTGCATAAGCCTTAACCATTAAATCTGAACTTGCTTTGCTTGATGAATATGGACTATGTGGATCTAATGGTGTTGTTTCCATGAAATATCCTGTTTCTCCTAATGAACCATAAACTTCATCTGTTGAAACGTGTAAGAATTTAACGCCTTCTTTCCATCCTTCTTCTGTTTCCCATGCATTTTTAGCGCAGTTAAGTAAATTTACTGTTCCTAATACATTAGTTTTAGCAAATACTTCTGGCTCTCTTATACTTCTATCAACATGTGATTCTGCTGCAAAGTGAGCTACATAGTCTATTTCATATTTTTCAAATAAACTTGAAACTAATTCTTTATCACATATATCTCCTTGAACGAATATATGTCTTTCATCATTTTCTATTGATTTTAAGTTTTCTAAGTTTCCTGCATAAGTTAATTTATCTAAGTTTATTATTTTTATATCTTCGTATTTCTTTAACATATATAATACAAAGTTAGATCCTATAAATCCTGCTCCACCTGTAACTAAGTAAGTTTTCATTTAATTCTCTCCTAACTTTAATAACTTCTTTCATCTTTATAAGTATTTTAACATTATACCGATTCTCTACTTATACATTATAAAAATATATTAATTTAAATAATTAAAACTAATAATATTAAAATCAATATATTTTTATATAGCCTTTATTAATTTCTTTGTTGATTTTTAAAAAAGCTTTTTAAAGCTTCCTTCCAATCTCTCATTTCATCACCAATTGTACATCTAAGCATCATATTATCTAATGATGAATATTCTGGTCTTTTAGCTGGTGTTTTATATTCTTCTGAAGTACATGGATTAACAATGCACTTATTGCCAGCTAACTCCATTATTTCTTTAGCAAAATCATACCAAGTACATTCCCCTTTTCCTGTACAATGATATATTCCGTATTCTTCTGTTTCTATAAGCTTTAATATATGATATGCTAAATCATTTGCGTGAGTTGGATTTCCTTTTTGATCATTAACTACATTTAATGATTCTTTTTCTTTTCCAAGTCTCATCATTGTGTAAACAAAGTTATGTCCCACATATCCATATAACCAAGCAGTTCTAACTATATAATATTTTGAACAAAACTCTTTAACATAATTTTCACCTAAAAGTTTTGTTTTTCCATAAACACTATAAGGTGCAGTTAAATCAAACTCAGTTAATGGTTTTTCACCAACACCACTAAATACATAATCTGTTGAAACTTGAACTAATTTAGCTCCAATTTCTTCACAAACCATAGCTAAATTTCTTGCTCCTAAAGAATTAACTTTAAATGCAAAATCTTCATTACTTTCACATCCGTCAACATTTGTTGCCGCTGCACAGTTTATTACTACATCTGGCTTTTCTTCATTAAGTACATTTTTAACATTTTCTAAGCTAGTTATATCTAATTTATCAACATCTAAAGCAATAACTTCTGAGTTTTTTATATTTTCACTAACTGAACCTATTTCTGCTTTTCCACTTTTTATTATTGATTGAAGTTCATTTCCTAATTGTCCATTTGAACCTGTTATTAATATTTTCATAGACTTCCTCCTATTAACCTTCATATATAAAAGGAATATCTAATTCTTTTAAAGTTTTTTGTTTCTTATCTTTTTCTGATAAGATTATTTCTTCTATTCCTTCTAAAGGCCATTCTACATTAACATCTTTGTCATTCCAAAGAAGTCCACTGTCATATTCTGGAGCATAAAAATCTGTACATTTATAGTTAAATACAGCTTCATCAGATAAAACTACAAATCCATGAGCAAATCCTTCTGGAACATAGAATTGTCTTTTATTTTCTGCGCTTAAATGAACACCTTCCCATTGTCCAAATGTAGGTGATCCTTTTCTTAAATCTACAGCTACATCCCAAACCTCTCCTTGAGTTACTCTAACAAGCTTTCCTTGAGTATGTTTAGTTTGGAAATGTAATCCTCTTAAAACACCTTTTTTAGATTTTGATTCATTATCTTGAACAAATTTCATAGTAAGTCCAGCTTCTTCGAAAGCTTTTTGACTATATGTTTCCATGAAATATCCTCTTTCATCTCCAAAAACTTTAGGTTCTATAATATATAAATCTTTTATTTTTGTTTCTATAAATTTAAAGTTACTCACTGTTATCCCTCCTTAGTTTGCTGTAGCGGCAATTTCTTCTAAAATTTTTTTACTTTCAATTTCCTCTACTATATCTACTAAATATTTTCCGTATCCAGTCTTCATTAAAGGCTTCGCTAAGTTCATAACTTTTTCAGCTGTTATCCAACCTTTTCTATAAGCAATCTCTTCTAAACAAGCTATATATGTACCTTGAGTATTTTGAACAGCCTCAACAAAGTTAGATGCTTGTAACATTGAAGCATGAGTTCCTGTATCTAACCAAGCCATTCCTCTACCAAATAAATTAACTTTTAAAGTTCCTTCTTCCATATATAATCTATTTAAATCTGTTATTTCTAGTTCTCCTCTTGCAGATGGCTTTAATCCTTTTGCCTTTTCTATTACTGTATTGTCATAGAAATAAAGTCCTGGAACTGCATACTTTGATTTTGGATGTTCCGGCTTTTCTTCTAAAGAAATTACCTTTCCATTCTCATCAAATTCTACTACTCCAAAGGCCTTAGGATCTTGAACATAATATCCAAATACCATAGCACCCTTTTCTAAAGCAGCGGCTTCCTTTAAATTACTTGAGAAGTTTTGTCCATAGAATATATTGTCTCCTAGAATCATAGCTACATTGTCATCTCCTATGAATTCTTCTCCAATTATGAATGCTTCTGCAAGTCCATTTGGTGCTTCTTGAACTTTGTATTCTATATTTAAACCTAATTCACTTCCATCTTTAAATAACTCTTTAAAATTAGGTAAATCTCTTTCTGTTGATATTATTAATATATCTCTTATTCCAGCTAACATTAATACTGACATTGGGTAATATATCATTGGCTTATCATATATTGGTACCATTTGCTTTGACATTGCCTTTGTTACTGGATAAAGTCTTGTACCACTTCCCCCTGCTAACACTATACCTTTCATACATTAATTCCTCCATGTTAATTGATAAAATTTATTCTCTTGTTAATTATCTAAATATTGTATATCTTTTTACTCATTGAAGAAGCCATAACAAAACTTCTAGGTAAACTTTCATATTTCTTTCCTAAGAAACTTCCAATAAATCTCGCTCCCAAATTAGGTAATATATTTAATGTAACCTTAAAGTTTTTATCTTCTAATGATCTTTTTAATACATGAATAGCTAAATCTTTACCACTCTTATTTCCTTTATAGTTTAAAAATTGTGAGTTTTGTCTAAAGAAAACTCCAGTATCAAAGTATCTTTCGTACAATGATTTAAGAGTAAATACATGAGAATGATAAACTTCAGAATCTGAGCAATATTTTATTCTATATACAGCTTGTATAAGCTTTTCAGCAAAATACATATCTTCATTTATTAAAAGTCTTTTATTGTCATATCCATTTAACTCTTTATATACACTTGTTTTAACAGCTGATGATGCATCTGAATAAAAAAATGTTAATAATCCATATTTATTAATATCCTTTTTAGAAACCACTCTTGATTCTTCAGGATAATTCTTTTCTCTTATATATTTTTCTATAGTATTATTAGTACAAAGTTGTCTACTAAATGAAGCTTCACACTCCCCATCTATAATAGGTTGTACTAAATTTTTAAGCCAAAAGTTATTCTTCATCATTACATCTTGTGATATAAAAACTATAATATCTCCTGTTGACTTAAAAGCCATCATCTCCCTAGTTTTTGAATGTGAAAAATCCTTTGGTTCTATAAGTGTATATTGTAAATTCATATTTTTTAACATTTCTTCTGTTTTATCCTTACATCTAGTTAAAACATATGAAACTTCCACTTCTGTACCCTCTGGTTTTTCTTGTTCTAATATTTTATTGTGTAAACTCATTATATAATTTTCAGCATTATACAATGGACAAATTATAGATATCTTCATCTATACAGCTCCTTCTTTTTTTATAACTGATATAACCGTCTTAAATATTATTTTAATATCAAGCCATAAAGATCTATTATCTATATAGTACATATCCATTTGTACTCTTTCTTCGTATGTTGTGTCACTTCTTCCATTTGCTTGCCAATAACCTGTTAACCCTGGTGTAACACTGAAAAGCTTGTCTGCATATTCACCATACTTTTCAACTTCTTTATCTACTATTGGTCTTGGTCCAACAATGCTCATATCTCCTTTAATAATATTTATTAATTGAGGTAATTCATCTAAGCTTGTCTTTCTTAAAAAAGCTCCACATTTAGTTATTCTTGGATCATCATCTAACTTGAAATTCTTTTCAAATTCAGCTTTTTGCTCTGGTGTAAAATTATCAAACACCTCTTTTGCATTAGAAACCATAGATCTAAATTTATAAACATCTATATATTTTCTGTCTTTACCAATTCTTTTATGCCCAAAAAATGCTGGTCCTTTAGAATCAACCTTCACCCATATATATAAAATTAAAAATATTGGTGAAAATAATATTAACGCAATTAACGAACATATTAAGTCAAAACATCTTTTTGCAACATTATAAAATAGATAGCTTTTTTCCTTACTACACTCTGATTTAATTGGAATATCATTTATGTTTTGCATAAAATCCCCCTTAATTTTTATCATTTTTATTGAAATCTATAAAACAAATTTTTCAAAAACAAAAGCTACTCCATCTTCCTCATTACTTTTTGTAATAAAGTCAGCTTTTTCTTTTACTTCTTCAAAAGCATTTCCCATAGCAACTCCAAGGCCTGCATACTCTATCATATGAAGGTCATTTCCAGCGTCTCCAATTGCTATAACTTCTTCTCTTTTTATACCTAAGCTTTCAGCTAGAGATTTAACCCCTTCTCCTTTATTACAAGTCTTACTTAAAAACTCTAAGAAATAAGGAGCACTTCTTACTACAGTATATTTTTCATATACTTCTTCTGGTAACTTCTTAATTCCTTCTTCTAGAACTTCTGGTTCATCAATCATCATTATCTTTATTATTTCTTCATCTTCTTTGATGTCATTATAATCAGCTTCACAAACTTCTATTCCGTTTATTCTACCTTCTAATTCTGTATATTTATTCATCTTAGGAGTTACACAGCCAAAATTAGAAAAAGCATGTATATTAACTCCAACATTTTTGCTTATTTCGTATAAATATTTTAAATCGCTACCTTTTAAAGTGTCTCTACAAATTACTCTATCAGGTCCAACTTCCTTAACTATAGCTCCATTAAAAGTTAAAACATACTCATCATCATGACATAAATCTAATTCTTCTAAATATCTTTTTACTCCATCTACTGGTCTTCCTGTTGCTAAAACTACTTTTACATTTTTTTCTCTAGCTTTCTTTATTGCTTCCTTAGTTTTTTCAGATACAGTTTTATCTTCTTTCAATAAAGTTCCATCCATATCTATAGCTACTAATTTATACATTAATTCACCTCTTAAACTTTATTTACAAATATATGTTAAATTTTTCTTTATTTTATACTAGGTAATTATATCAAAATTATTATACTATTTCATTATTTTTTGACATATACATTTAAGATTATATCATATCATTGCTTTTTTTCAAATTATTGCAAATAATTTGTAATAATTTGTTTGTATCATTAATATATCATAAAGTTTTTATTAATTATTTTAAGGAATTTAAAATATTGAAATACTTCTATCATGTTGATATAATGAAATTTGTCATTTATTTAGAATTTTTGATTTAATGTATATAATAAATTAATTCTTAAAAATAAATTATTTCTCTATTTTACTTACTGTAAATACATAATTTAATGGGGGGTCAATATGCCAGTTAGAATTGCAATACTTGGTGGTCCAAGATGTGGAAAAACTACTTTAATACAACAACTTTATGTTGAGTTTAAAATCAGAGGCTTAGATGTTGGAGCCGCAACTGAATATAGTACAGAATATCTTAAAGAAAAAGGTATGATAGAAACTATTTCTGAACAATACGGTATTTATTTAGGACAACTTCGTTTAGAAGAATCATTAAATCAATTTGATTATGCTTTAACAGATTATGCAACTTTTGTACCATATATATATGGAAGATTTATGCTAGGTGATAAAAAAAGATCTGAAAAAGAAATTGAAATACTAAAAGATCTTTACCATTTAGCTCTTAAAGATCTTCAAAAGTATGATCATATCTTCTTTGTTCCTAGAGAATTTGGTTATACTCAAGATGGTGTTAGATGGCAAGATGAATCAACTGCCTCTGCCGTTGATAATGCATTAAAGCAATTCTTAGATAGTGAAAATGTTAAATACACAACTATAGAAGGTTCAACTAAAGATAGAGCTAGACAAATACTATCTATTGTTGGATTAGATAATAAAGACGCACTGCCTACTATGAGAGAGCTTAAAAAGAAAAATTCAAAATAAAATATATAAAATAGGTCATATTAAAGGTTAAGAATATGACCTATTTTTTTACTTAAAAGTATTTATTAATTTGATAGTTATTTTATGATATAATAGTCTAGGCTATTTAAGAGATAAAACAATTATTTTCTTAATCTTTCATATTTATATATATTAATGAAGGAAAATAGTTAATATTTTAATATACATAAAAAAATTAAGGAGGAAATTAGATTGAGCGATTTAATTAAGGAAATAGAGAAAAGAAGAACCTTTGCCATCATATCTCACCCTGATGCTGGTAAAACTACTCTTACTGAAAAATTCTTACTTTATGGAGGAGCTATTAGAATGGCTGGTTCTGTAAAGGCTAGAAAAGCTGCTACACACGCAGTTTCTGACTGGATGGAAATAGAAAAGCAAAGAGGTATCTCTGTTACTTCATCTGTTATGCAATTTAACTATGGTGGATATTGTATAAATATACTAGATACTCCTGGTCACCAAGACTTCTCAGAGGATACATATAGAACACTTATGGCTGCCGACTCAGCTGTTATGGTTATAGATGGAGCTAAAGGGGTTGAGGATCAAACAAGAAAATTATTCCAAGTTGCTTCATTAAGAGAAATTCCTATATTTACTTTTGTAAACAAAATGGATAGAGAAACTAGAGATCCATTCCAACTTCTAGAAGATATTGAAAGTGAACTTGGTATAAAATCTTACCCAATGAATTGGCCAATAGGATGTGGAAGTCACTTTAAAGGTGTTTATGATAGAGCTACAAATACAATTCATTTATTTGATGGTGGAAACCATGGACAAAGTGAAGTTTCAACTATAACTGGTGACTTAGAAGATCCTAAATTTAAAGAACTTCTAGGTGAAGATTTACATAATAAGTTAATGGAAGATGTTGAACTATTAGATATAGCTGGTGACGAATTTGATTTAGAGAAAGTTAGAAAAGGAGAATTAACTCCTGTATTCTTTGGATCAGCTCTTACAAACTTTGGAGTTGAGCCATTTTTAAATGACTTCTTAAAACTAACTACTTCTCCACTTCCAAGAAATTCATCAATAGGTGAAATAGATCCTATGACTGAACCATTCTCAGCTTTCGTATTTAAAATACAAGCTAACATGAATAAAGCTCATAGAGATAGACTTGCTTTCATGAGAATATGTTCTGGTAAATTTGAAAAAGGAAAAGATGTTTTCCACGTTCAAGGTGGTAAGAAGGTTAAACTTGCTCAGCCTCAACAATTCTTAGCTCAAGATAGAGAGGTTGTTGAAGAAGCTTACGCTGGAGATATCATAGGGGTATTTGACCCAGGTATATTCTCAATAGGAGATACTTTATGTTTAAATCCTAAGAAATTCAAATTTGAAGGTATTCCTACATTTGCTCCTGAGCACTTTGCTAGAGTTAAACCTGTAGATACTATGAAAAGAAAACAATTCATAAAAGGTGTTACTCAAATAGCTCAAGAAGGTGCTATTCAGGTATTTAAAGAATTACACATCGGTATGGAAGAAATCATAGTTGGTGTTGTTGGTGTTCTTCAATTTGAAGTTTTAGAATATAGATTAAAAAATGAATACAATGTTGATATAAAAATGGAAAGACTTCCATTTAGATATGTTAGATGGATTGAAAATGATAATATAGATGTAGATTCACTAAACTTAACTTCTGATACAAAGAAAGTTAAAGATTTTAAAGATAGAAATCTACTTATATTCCAAAATGACTGGGGTATTTCATGGGCTATAGATCACAACCCTGGAATAATACTTTCAGGTGTTGGTAAATCTAACGACTAATACATTATTTTAAAGAAAACACATGATTTTAAGAAAACTCTTAAAGAATCATGTGTTTTTTTGCATTTAATAAGTTAACATTTAGTTCATATTTAAACTAAATATGTGCTATGATAAATTTATAGCAACATTACTTTAAATTAAATAATATCTTATATCTTAAGTGAAATTTAATTTAAAACAAATCTAAAAAACTTAATGGAATTATTAATTTTTTATTAACTAAGTTAATTCAAGTGGTAAAAGAAAGAAGGGAATATATGAAAGATAATATACTTAAAAAGATTAAACTTAATAAACCACTTAGCTTTTTTATTTTAATAATATGGTGTGCAGTTGTAGCATTTTTATTTTTTACTGCCCCTTCCCTATCAAAGCTAGTTAGTGAAAAAGGAGGAATACAATTACCTGATGATTATTCTTCTAAAATTTCAGACATACTCCAATCAGATAATAAATTTAATAGCAAAGATAGCTATATAGCTGTTTTTCACTCAAGTAATAAATTAACAGATGAAAATCTAAAAAATATAAAGGATACTATTGATAGATTGAAATCAAAAGAAAATAGTGATTATATTCAAAGTATAAATGATAGTTTTGATACTCCTCAGCTAAAAAATCAACTTAACTCTGAAAATGGTAAAACTATTATAGCCTTAATGACAGTAAATCCAAAGGATTCCTCTGTAAGTACAATAGAAAAAACTTTAAATGATGAATTAAAAACTCCAGGGGTTGAAAGCTATGTTACAGGGCAAAGTCTTATAGAGAATGATGTTAATGTGGCTGCACAAAAAGGACTAAACAAAACTCAAACAATAACTGTAATATTTATATTTATAGTACTTATATTATTGTTTAAATCAGTAGTTACTCCATTTATTCCTTTACTTACTGTAGGAATAAGTTATTTAGGAGCTCAATCTGTTGTTGGGATTTTAGCAGATAAATTTAATTTTCCTCTTTCAAACTACACTCAAATATTTATGATTTGTATAATGTTCGGTATTGGAACTGATTACTCTATTTTGCTACTTAATAGATTTAAAGAGGAATTAGCTAATGGAAATAATAGACTTGATTCTGTAAAAACAACCTTTAAAACTGCTGGTAAAACAGTTTTATCTAGTGCTACCCCAGTATTTGTTGTTTTTGCATCCTTAAATTTTATTGGATTTAATTTATATAGAAGTGCCGTAGCTGTAGCAATTGGTATATTATTTTTAATTGCAGCCTTATTTACAATTTTCCCAGCAGTAATGATTATATTAGGAAAGAATATTTTCTGGCCTATTAAAGGAACCTTTAAAGCAGAAGAAAATAGACTTTGGGCTAAGTTAGCTAATAAAGCATTTAGTAAACCAATTCCTATACTTGGAGCTATATTCACCATACTTTTACTTCCTATTTTATTTAATAACTTTCATCAATCATTTAACAATTTAAATGAAATTGGGGATACTTACTCTGCTAAGGAAGGATTTAATATAATAGCAGATGACTTTGGTATAGGACAAGCATCTCCTGTTTCAATATACATAGAAAATGATGATGATATGAGAAAGCCTGAATATGTAGCCTTAATAGAAAAACTTTCTAATAATCTACAAAACTCTAGTAATGATATAAAATCAGTATTAAGTGTTACTAGACCAACAGGAGTTCGTCTTGATGAAATTTATGTAAATGACCAAGCTGGTCAAGTTTCACAAGGTATAGATAAAGCAAATAATGGATTAAACAAAATAAATGATGGATTAAGTGATGCTAGTAAAAAAATAGATTCATCAAAGAGCAAGTTAAAGGGGGCTGAAGAAGGTACAGCTAAGCTTCAAGAAGGTACTAAAAAAACTGAAACTGGAGTTTCTGAACTTCAAAGTGCTCTTAATAAACTTGTGGAAAGTATTCGTGAAGAACATAATGGTGCCACAGAATTAAAAGATTCCATAGACGGTGCCTTAGATAAAGTTAATTCTTTAAAACTAAGTAAATCTCAACTTGAAGGAGATTATAGTGCCATAGTTAATTCTGCTAATGATGTTCTTGATAATTTAAATAAAATTGATTCCTTAACAGGCAATCCAAATTCAGTTAATGTAGATACTAGTAAACTTAAAGAATCTCTTTCATCATTGAATTCTCATTTAAGTGAATATTCAAAGTCACATCCAGAGGTTTTAAATGATGAAAATTTCAAAAAATTCTCTGATGATATTAATAATTTAAATAATAACTCTAATAATTTACAAGGAACTTTTAATAATACTCCAGAAATTAAAGCAATAAATGAAAGCATAGGTGCATTAAAAGTTTTAATAAACACTTTAAATAGTAAAAAGGATACTGTAATAAATGATTTAGATAAATTTAATTCTGGAATTTCTGAAATTGAAAATGGATTAAAGGCTTTAGATAGTGGTCTTGGCAAATCCTTAGCAGGGGGAGAAGAAATTTCATCTAAAGTTCCTGAAATTTCAAATGCCTTAAACCAAATAGCTAATGGTCAATCTAAAATCCAAGATGGTTTCAAAGAATTTTCTGGCCAAATAAATGAATTATCTAATGGACTTGAGGCTGGTTCTAATGGACTAACTGAAATTCAAAATGGGCTTAAGTATGCTAACGGATTTATAAATGATTGGTCAAATCTATCTTATAATCTTTCAGGAATTTGTGTTCCAATTGAGGTATTTAGTAATGATGAATTTAAAAAATCCCTAAATCAATATATGAGCTCAGATGGTAAATTAGCAGTAATAAATGTAATTACTACAAAGAATCCTTATTCTAATGAAGCAGTTAATGAAATTCCTAATCTTAAATCTCTTGTTCAAGATGGAGTTAAGGGAACTAAGTTAGAAAATGCTAATATAGGTATTGGTGGAATGGCTAGTACAACCTATGAAACTAAAAGGATGGCTGACTCTGATTATGATAAAGCTTTAATATTTGTAATTGTTGGAGTATTTATTACCTTAATTATTATATTGAGATCTTTAACAATGCCAATTTACTTAATGATTTCTTTATTACTAACTTATTTTACTTCAATAAGTGTAATACAATTTGTTGTCACTAAAATCATGGGATATCCAGGTATATCATGGATAACATCATTCTTTGGCTTTGTAGTTTTAATGGCTTTAGGTATAGATTACTCAATATTTATAATGACAAGATTTAACCAAGATCTTAATGGTTCCATAAAGGATCGTATAATAAGAACAATGAAAAGCATGGGTGGAGTAATAATATCTGCCGTAATAATCCTTAGTGGTACCTTTGCAGCCTTACTTCCATCTGGAGTATTATCCTTAATTGAAATTTCCATGGTGGTTCTAACAGGCATACTTTTATATGTTGTCTTTGTTCTTCCTCTATTTATTCCAGCAATGGTAAAAATATTTGGAAAGGCAAATTGGTGGCCATTTAAACCAGCTTTATCAAAAGAAGATAAAAATTTAGATGATTCCACTACTATTGTTACAACAGTGGTGACAACCACTACTACAACTACCACTACAACTAAAAATGGTTCTTCTACCATAACAAAAAAAGAATCCAAAACAACCACAACAAAGGAATAAAATAAATAATATAGAGAAATTTATAGAAAGCTTCTACTTTGCAACATAAATTTTTATGAAAATAAAGAGACTAAAATCCTAAATTTTACGATTTTAGTCTCTATTTATTTAAGAAAATATTTTTAAAATACTAAATAAAAAAACTTAACTTTTTATTTAATCTTATATAAAATTAATATCTTCTATATTATAAAAAATATGGTTAAATTAATCTAATACAAACTTTTCTATAGCCTTAGCTACTCCATCATTTTCATTTGTATCTGTTATGTAATCAGCTTTTTCTTTTAAAAATTCTTCTGCATTTCCCATAGCTACTCCAAGTCCAGCAAATTCTATCATACTAAGATCATTTTCACTATCTCCTAAACACATAATCTCTTCCCTGTTTATATTTAATATATCAGCTAAAACTTTTACGGCACGTCCTTTTGAAGTACCTTTATTCATTACTTCAAAGTTACTTGGTGAAGAACTTACAACTTCTAAATCTTCATATTTTTTCAATTCTTCTTTTGCCTTAAATAAATCTTCAAGCTTATTACTATCATTTTCTATACAAATAGCCTTAAGTATATGTTTCCCATAAGTTTTAAAAGCTTCTTTAAAATCTATTCCTTCTGAAAACATTACCTTTTCCTTTGATTCTCCCATCATTTTATTCATAACCTTATAGCCATGCTCTTCTGGAACAATCTTTTCAGAGATTACAGTGTTTGGTGTATTAAAATAGGCCATATTAATATCATATTTTTTTATGACATCATATATTCTATCTAGTTGATCCTCATTTAAAACAGATTCATATATTACTTTATCTTCATCCTTTTCTCTTATAAAAGCACCATTACATGATATTATAGGTGTTTTAACTCCTAAAAGTCCTGCATAATATTTAGCTGAGGCAAATAATCTACCTGTTGTTACAGCTACCTTTACGCCTCTCTCTGTAGCTTTTTTTATAGCCTCTTTATTTCTTTCACTAATTTCATGTTTATTATTTAATAATGTTCCATCCATATCTATACATATTAATTTATATGACATAATTAAATTCTCCCTCCAAACTTCCAACTGTGTATTATCTATTTTTTCTTCTTATTATACCATCCTAAAGTATAGTATTTCTTTTTTCAACTTTATTAATTCCACTTTAAATAAATATAAGCTACTTAAAACTTATTAATAATAGTTTTAACAAAATAACACATAGGTTTCCTAAAACTATACTAATTACCAAGCAAACTCTAATTTTAACTTAATAACTAAATTTATTTTGGGGAAAATAAATTTAAGCTAAAAATTTAGAGATTAAAACTCTAATTTATAGCTATATTAATAATTTGTTTTTATTAATGTAACTTTAATTTATCTAATTTAAATTAAATCATTAATCTAAAACAAAACTCAAAATTTAAATTTGAAAGGGGAAATAAATATGAGTAAAAAATATCCTCCAAGAGATAGAGACTTTTATAGTCCAGAAAAACATGATTTAGTTTCTTATTCTAAAACTGGTAAAACTTATACTAAATTGCCAAACCCATTAGAAGATGACATAGTTTGTAACAATATATCCTATAGTGAATTTGACTATATAGAAGGCGATATGCTAGATGAAATTGCATATCGGTATTATGGCAGTACCAATAACCAGGTTGTAGAAAACATTATTAATGCAAATTTTGGTATATCAAACTATGGACCTATTTAAATTGCTACATCCCACTTTTATTATAATTAATAAAAATTATATTAACTAAATATATTGAAAATTATTAATAGACTAAATTCTAAAGAATTCAGTGAATGACTTTATACAATCAAAATGATCTTTAACAGCACCAAACTCTCTTATTGAATGCATTGCTAATATTGGAGTTCCCATGTCAACTGATCTTATTGGTAAATGAGTTGATGATATTGGTCCTATAGTTGAACCACCTCTCATATCTGATCTATTAACAAACTTTTGAACATTAACCCCTGCATTTCTACATATCATTTCATAAACAGCCGATGAATCACTATCACTTGTATAGCTTTGTGATGCTGCTATTTTTATTACAGGTCCTTTTCCTAAAACAGGTCTAACTACAGGATCGTGTTTTTCTCCTAAATTTGGATGAACAGCATGAGCTAAATCTGCTGAAATCATAAATGATTCTGATAATGATCTTAAGAAATCCTCTCTATCTTTACCTAAAGCTAAGACTATTCTTTCTAATATTGTTTTTAAGAAATCTGAATCTCCACCTTGTTTAGTAGCACTTCCAACCTCTTCATTATCAAAACATACCATTACATTAGTAGCTTGTGATACCTCAGCATCCATTAATGCTTTAATACCTGCATGAACCATTGATAAATCATCTAATCTTCCTGAAGATATAAACTCTTCATTTAATCCCATTAAGCAACCTTTTTCATATTCATATGGATATAATTCAAAATCAAGAATATCCTCTTTTTCACAATATAACTCTTTTGCTAAAAGTTCAACTAAATAATTACCTTTTTCTAAAGTTTCATTAACAAGTGATAATAAAGGTAATGTATCCTTTTGTCTATTTATTTTATATCCCTCATTAACTTCTCTATTCATATGAATAGCTAAGTTTGGAATTATAAGAATAGGTCTATTTATATTAACTATCTTATTTACTGGTTTTAATGGATTTTTACTTACTAATGATACTCTTCCAGCTAAAGCTAGTGGTCTATCAAACCAAGTATTTAGTATTGGTCCTCCGTAAACTTCTGTATTTAATTTTACATAAGTATTTTCAACTGTAATCTCTGGATTTGGTTTTATTCTAAATCCTGGTGAATCAGTATGAGCACCAATTATTTTAAATCCGTTTTCAGCAATATCACCTTTACCAACTCTAAAAGCAATTAAAGCTGAATCATTTTTAGTTACAAAATACTTTCCTTCCACTTCTAAATTCCATCTATCAGCCTCTTTTAATTCTTTAAAGCCTTCAAATTCTAAAGTGTCCTTAACATTCTTTACTGCATGAAAAGCTGTTGGACTTTCATATAAAAAATTAATTAATTCATTTGCAATAACTTTTTCCATATGTATCTCACCTTTCTGTATAAAATAGATACTTTTAATTATACTTTACCACAAAATCCATAATTAACAAAATCTTAAAGTTATCCAAAAAGCACTTCCTTTATTCAAAAATTTACACTATTTAAATATATTCACAACTAATTAAACCTTAATATAATCTTTACTTACATATCCATTTTTAGTACCTGTACTAGCATTAAATTGAACCTTATACCAACCATTTTCCTCTCCTAAAATTTTAACTTTATCTCCTGATAATAAGTATCCAATAACTTGATATCCAGTTCCTGGACCTGTTCTAACATTTAGATTTGTACTTACCCCATATACAGTTCCTTCTTTAATTCCACTCTCATTTCCATTGTTAGACCCTTCATTGACTAAAGTTATATATGACTTTGAAGCATATCCAACTTTACCATTAAATTTTATTTCATACCATCCATCTACTTCTTTAATTATTTCTACCTCATCATTATTACGTAAAGTTCCTATCACTCCGTAATTGCTTCCTGGGCCACTTCTCATATTTAAAGAGCTATTTACTTTTACTACTCCTTTTTTATTTACTGATACAGATGGTTTTTCTGGCTCTACTGGCTTTTCTTCATTTGACTCGTTATCTACTACTTTTATGTATTGGCTTGATACATATCCAATTTTTCCATTAAACTTTATTTCATACCATCCATCAACTTCTTTGATAATTTCTACCTCATCATTATTACGTAAAGTTCCTATTACTCCGTAATTGCTTCCTGGACCACTTCTCATATTTAAGGCACTATTTACCTTTACTACCCCTTGCTTATTCACTGATACAGATGGTTTTTCTATTTCAATATCCTCATTAGTTTCTTCATCCTCAGGATTTTCATTAATTATTGATATATAATCCTTACTTACATATCCATACTTCTTTTTAACTCCATCTATATAGTCAATTTTGTACCATCCATTTAACTCTTCATATATTCCTACCACTTGATTTCTATTTAATTTATGTACTATTCTTCCTGAAGTACTTGGACTCTCTCTTACATTAAGAACAGAAGCATTAGTAACTTTTCCCTGCATTTTAGGCTTTAACCCGTCATCTTCTAAGCTTCCATCTCCACCAGAAATTCTATCTTTAAAATAAGGCCATAAACTTGGTCTATCTTCAATCATCATCCTTTAACATGTTTTTCCACTTGCATCTCTATGCATAACAACGTTTTCTGCTGGTATATTGTATTTATTCATTAGATATTTTGTTAATTCAACTCCATTTTCTAAAGTTTTATCAAAATCATTTCCATTATTAACACATAGTTCTATAGCAATAGTTGTAGAATTATTTATATTTGGATTATTACCATCTCCAACATGCCACCCCTTCCAAGTATCTTCTAAAGCTTGAATAATATTGCCTTCATCAATTATATAATGTGCTGATGCTTTAGCATTTGGATGATTTGCAAAGTAATTTCTATTAGCCATAGCATTAGCACCAACTTGTCTATTATCAGTATCATGTATAACTATATATTTTGGATTTATAGTAACTCCTTGAGAGTAATTTATATCTATCAATTGTTTGTTTACTTTTATTCCATTTATAACAGGTGTGTTCTCTGTATTTTTTGCATTTCCATTATTAACTTCATGGTAATCCCCAGCTATACAATTACTTTCCTTATGATTTTCATTTTGAACTTCTTCTCCCTTATTTTCATCTGCTAGAACAATTTCATTAAAGCTTGAAATATTCATAGCTAAAGTACACGACAGTAATAAAGCACTTATTTTTCTTCTATTCATATGTCTTTTTCTCTCCTATATTTCATAATTTCCCTATATTAAAAATTCCCCAATTTGCTTATTATTTTATATTCTATTTCAATATTTTTCAATATAAAATATTATGATATAATATAATGAGATTTAGTTGAATAAATTTATATAACTTCTAGGTTTTATTTTTTTAAATCAACTATAATAATTATTTTTTAATTTAATATAAACTTAATTTAAAACTTAATAAAAATGGAGAGATGATTAATATGTTTTCAAATCTTATAATAAAAACCTTCATTAAGGATTACAAAAACACAGAAAATGAAAGTGTTAGAAGTTCTTATGGGTACTTAGCTAGTATAGTTGGAATAATTGTTAATATAATTTTATTCTTAATAAAATTTTCTGTAGGATTAATTTCAGCAAGTATAGCTATAACAGCAGACGCCTTTAATAACTTATCTGATGCTGGCTCTTCTGTAATAACAATGATAGGTTTTAAATTAGCTAAAATGCCAGCTGATAAAGAACATCCATTTGGACATGGTAGAATTGAATATATTTCAGCTCTAATCGTAGCATTCATGGTAATGTTAGTAGGTTTTCAATTCACCAAGTCATCAATTGAAAGAATTCTTAATCCAACACCTGTAACCTTTGAAGTAATTCCTTTTATTCTACTTGTAGTATCAATATTCTTTAAATTTTGGTTAAGTAGATTTAATAAATTAACAGGTAACAGAATAAATTCTTCAGCTCTTAAGGCTGCTTCAGTTGATGCTTTAGGGGATGTATTTACTTCAACATGTGTTGTTATATCATTTTTAGCTGCAAAATTTACTACTTTCCCTATTGATGGATATATAGGTGTTATTGTTTCCTTAGCTATTTTATATGCTGGATTTACTTTAGTAAAAGAGACTATAAATCCACTTTTAGGAGAAGCACCTGATCCAGAGCTTGCTAAAAATATTAGAGAAATGGTTTTATCATATGATCATATAATAGGAGTTCACGATCTTATAATTCATAACTATGGTGTAGGTAAATGTATGGCTTCAATTCATGCAGAAATACCTTCTGACATAAATGTTATGAAAATACACGATATCATAGATATGGCTGAAAGAGAAATTTCTAAAAAACTAAAGATTTATCTAGTAATTCATATGGACCCTATTTGTTTAGAAGATGATGAAATAAAACAGGCTAAAGAAAAAATAGACAAAATAATCAAATATAATCCACTAATAGAATCAATGCATGATTTTAGAATTGTTGGTCATGGTAACAAGAAAAATCTTATATTCGATATTGTTGTTAACCCAGAAAAACTAAGAAAAGTTATGTCTGAAAGTGAGCTTAAAGAAGAAATTATAAAAGCTGTTAAAGAAACTCACCCTCAATATAACTGCATAATAACTATTGATAAAGATTTTACTTGTTAAAAGAGAAAGTAGCTATGAATTTTCATAGCTACTTTTTTTATACAAACTTGAGAACTTATATTAAAAATATTTAAAACTTATTTTTTCAAAGTCTCCTTCTTATTAATTATTTTTAAAATAATCTGATCTTATTATCTTAGTTGATATATCATAAGATTTCTTAACATGATTTAACTCATCTTGAGATTTAGCTTCTCCTGCTACTTCACCATCTGGAAGTGCTACTATATTTCTATTTGTATTTAAAAGATTTCTTCCTATTACATTTCTTAAGCTGCCATCATTAACACCTAAAAGATATGAAACTGTTGGCATAACATCTATAAGTCCACCCTTAGTTTCTATTGTTTTTCCTTGTATTGATGGATTATAGATTATAAGTGGTACTTTTTTCTCATTAAGCTTCCAATAGTTACCGTCAAAATTAACATCTTTTAATTGATCTTTATAATATTTATTTGGACCAGCATGATCACCATATATAACAAATACAGTATCATCAAATCTTCCTTCTTCTTTTAGTTTGTCCATAAACATTTTAATAGCTTCATCTGTATATCTTACTGTTTTAAAGTATTGTCCTATAAGAGTTCCTTCTATTTCACTAGGTATTTTTATTGTTGTATGTGCATCATCAATCTCAAAAGGACCATGATTTGTTAAAGTAACAGTAAATAGATAGAATGGTTGTTTTAAATCCCCAGCCTTAGTAGCTAATTGAGTTAAGTAACTCTTATCTGAAATTCCTAATCCAATTATTTCATCTTCATTAAAGTCATATAATGTATATGAATTTTGGAATTTTAGTAAACTGTGGTGTACTTCCCCCCAATTCCAACTTCCAGCTACTTCTGGATGAGCTGAAACTGTAGTATAACCATTCTTTTCTAATATAGATGGCAATGTTGTTAAAGTTCTACTTGGATAAGCAAAAGATGTAGCAGTATTAGTTATTGGTAACATACCTGTATTAACCATTAAATCTGCATCTGAACTAAATCCAGTTAAGTTTTCTTCATAAATATTAGGGAAATAATATGAATTCTTTAGTATTGAATTTAATGTAGGAGTTATCTCCTGTCCATCAATTTTTTTATTTATAACAAAACCTTCTAAAGATTCAATTTGTAAAACAACTAAGTTTTTGCCTTTTAATTCTCCTTTATATTGATTGTCTGGTAAGTTTTCATAATTTGCATCAAGCCAATTTTTAACTTCTTGTTTTTCTTCATTGCTTAATTTTATATCCTTATCAAGAACTAAGGTCTTATAAATATCAAAGAAATGATATCCTAAAGGAGTAGCTCTGAAAATTCCACTAGTTGGTGTCCAAGCAACCCTTAAAAATCCTTTTTCTCCATTAGTTATATCCTTAACATCATATAAATAGTATTTTCCTAAAACACATCCACTTGGTACTAAGAATGTTAATAAAAATGCTATAACTCTATATTTTACCTTTCCAAAATACCAATCCTTATTATACTTTCTAAATAATATGTAAAGTATAGGTAATAATACTAAGTCTATTATAAATAATATCATTCTACTTCTAAAGAAGATAAGATCCTTATTTAAAGGATTAAATAAATCTGGGTAAATTAAAAACTTTATTGATGGAAAAGTTCCATACAATCTGTAATAAAGTAAATCAAAAATTAAAAGTGCTGAAATTCCTAAGTCTACAATATATAGATAAATAAACTTTCCCCATCTTTTAAATAAAAATCCAAAACTTATGAATATTAATGGGAATAAAAGATATATTATCTTATAATCTATTAATCCATATACAAATCCTAAATTCAGCTCCATTCCACTATTGCTTTTTAGCATTGTACAAAAAACAGTTATCTTAAATACAAGTAAAATATAAAATAAAATTTCTAAAGGAAACTTTTTAAAGAATCCACCTATTTTACTTAAAAGTCCATTACTTTTAGCCATAAATCTTCTCCTTTCTAATATAATTAGTAAATAAATATTTAGTTATCACTCTATTATTATTGCATTTTTTGAATCTATTACCAAGTAAACTTTTTACATTTTAATAGAAAGAAGGTATTAAATATTTTAATTAAATCAAAATAATTGTTACCTTTCTAATAACTTATCCTCCTAATATTAAAACTAATAAAACATATGTAAGGCTACTAGCTAAATCCTAATCAAAATATAGCTAATAGCTTTAAATTTAATTAATTATTTTTAAAATAATTTCCTTGTATAATCATATCTGCAATATTAAATGATTTCTCTAGATGAGCTTTTTCTTCAGGTGTTGGATTCCCAACTATTTCTCCATTATTTAATATGCTTGCATTTCTATTAGTATTTACTAATACTCTTCCCATTGCTGTACTATCAAAAGTATCTCTATTAAATCCTAAAAGGTATGCTATAGTTGGTAAGAAATCTATTTGACCACCTTCTTTTGATATAGTCTCTCCATTAATACTTGGATTGTATATTAAGAAAGGTATTTCCTTTTCATCATCTTTCCACCAATCTCCCTCTAAAGGAGCATCTTTTATTTTATCTTCGTAGAATTTATGAACTCCACCATGATCTCCATAAATCATTATTACAGTATTGTCTAAAAGACCTTCTTCTTTTAATTGATTTATAAATTCTCCAATAGCTTCATCTGTATATCTAACACTTTGAAAATATGCACCTAACATATTTTCATTTAAATCTTCTGGTAAATTTAAATATTGTTTATCCTTAGGCATATCAAATGGTCCATGACTTGTTAATGTTACTAAGAATGTATAGAAAGGTTGTTTTTGACTCTTTAATCTTTCTCCAACCTGTCTTAAATAAGATTCATCTGACATTCCAAGTCCTATGATTTCACTTTGATCAAACTGATGAGCATCCCATATTTCATCAGCTTTAAACGCCTTATGAACCTCTGCCCAGTTCCAATTTCCAGGAACCTCTGGATGTGTTGAAACTGTTGAATATCCCTTACTCTTTAATATTTTCTGTAAAGTATTATATTCAGCCCATGGATACCCAAATACTGTAGTTCCTTCTCTAACAGGAAGTATTGATGTATTAACCATTATATCGCAATCTGAACTTGTTCCTGAATTGTTTTGTTCTTTTATATTATCAAAATATAAACTATTCTTTAAAAGTTTATTTATGTTTGGAGTAATCTCTTGACCATAAACTTTTTTACCTATAACAAAGTTTTCAAGAGACTCAACCTGCAAGGCTATAACATTTTTTCCTTGAAGCATACCTTTATACTTGTTATCTGGTAAATCTTCTTTGTTTTCATCAAACCAAGTTTTAATTTCATTTTTTTGAGCATCAGTTAAAGTTTCTTTTCTGTTAGCATAATAATAAATATCATATCCATGATATCCTAATGGACTTGAATCACTAATTGTTTGAAAAGGCGCCCATGATATTCTTAAAAAACTTTTATCTGATTTTCTTTGAATATCTATATAGTAGTGTGATACCCCTATTACTGTTGCACTTATTCCAAAAATGCATATAAATGCAATTAATCTAGTTTTTATATTATTTTTATATTTAACCTTTTTTAAACCTGTAAAGTTATAAACTAAAAATAATATTATAAAATCAACTATGAACACTACATCTACTTTAGCTAAATTAAATAAGCTCTTTCCTACAGGATTAAATATTCCTGGCTCAATTATATGTCTTATTGATAAAAAAGTTCCATTTACTCTGTAATACCAAATATCAGCCACGAATAAAATTGTTACTAGAATATCAATAACTATACCTGCCCACATTCTTCCTTTACCTTTAAATAGATAAACAAAACTCGCTATTAACGTAACTATTGCTATATGAGCCCACCAAGCAGGGGGAGTAAAATACATTAAATCAAAATTAATTCCTCTAGACCCTGGGGTTCTAAGCATTGATAAAAGTAACATTGATTTTATTTGAAGTGTTATCACTAAGAAAATAAAAACCCAGTTACACTTTAAAAAGCTTTTTACTTTTTCCTTCATAAAATTTCCTCACTATCTTTCTATATAATATTTACTTAA
>OERM01000127.1_pt1 | contig 28678 bp, 29 predicted proteins | sample 1540021 | NCBI WGS metagenome assembly OERM01 (sample SAMEA3891245, study PRJEB23780) | metagenome | biome: terrestrial biome; feature: animal house; material: water of meat washing | place: Italy | collected 2015-05-12 | reverse complement strand
TGAAAGCAATAAATTAAAAGAAGAGATTTTAAAAGAAAGTGGTTTTCTTAAAAATTAAGTAAAAATAGAATAAAAAATTATTAGATAAATAATAAGGGGTCTATATCAAAATGTAATAAAAAACTTATAAACATATTTCGAGAATTAATAGATTAAGCTAAATTTAGAGATTCTCTTCATACAATTTGTAAGTTTTATAAAAGTTATTTTGATATGGGCCCCATAATTGATTTAGTATTATTCTTTTTTAGGAGTTAAATCATTTAAGGATTTAAATTCATAACCATTAGATTTTAACTCTTTTAAAATTTCATCTAAAATAGCAGTATTAGTATCTGATACGGCATGAAGCAGAGCTATTTCACCATTATGAACTTTATCTAATATTTTTTTCTTAGCAGCTTCTTTAGAAGGTTGCTCATCAACTAACCAATCTTTATAAGCAAAACTCCAAAAAACAGAGGTATAACCAAGTTCTTCAGTGTAAGCTAAGGATTGTTCACTGTATTTACCCATTGGAGGTCTAAAGAATTTAGGCATTTCTTTTCCAGTAACTTTAGAGTATTCCTCTTCAACTTCAGTAAATTCCTTTGTAAATTTTTCTTTATCAAGTATTTTAGCCATAGATGGATGATGAGAAGTGTGATTACATACAAGATGGCCCTCTTCATCCATTCTTTTTATAAGGTCTGGATAGTCTTTTATATATGGTCTTGTTACAAAGAAGGCAGCAGGAACTTGATTTTCTTTTAATATATCAAGTATTTTTGCTGTATTACCATTTTCATATCCTTCATCAAAAGTAAGAAAAATTTCTTTCTTTGATGTGTCTCCACAATATACAACTTTATGATTGCTTATATAAGGAGTTTCTTTTGGCCCATGAGGAACACCTTCCTCTTTATTAAAAGAATAATACCAGTTAAATTCTTTTGTACAAGGGCTATTAAATTCTTTTGCACTTACTTTTGTGTTTAAAGTAATAGATAGAATCATCATTATTGAAAATAATAATGAAAAAACTTTCTTAATCATAAAATATCACCTCAAATTTAGTATGTGTTATATATTAGGATTAATTTGTATTTTTAAGTGGATAATTAGGAAACATAATACAGTTGTTGAAATATATATTAAGCTAGAGTATAATCATTAAGTATGAAATTAAATATAAGAAAGGGACGTGTACATAGATGAAATTAGGAATGGTTGGATTACCAAATGTTGGTAAAAGTACATTATTCAATGCTATTACAAAAGCAGGAGCTGAATCAGCAAACTATCCTTTCTGTACAATAGAACCAAACGTAGGTGTTGTAAGTGTACCAGATAAGAGATTAGATGTTTTAGAAAAAATATATAATACAAAGAAAAAAGTATATACTGCAATAGAGTTTTATGATATAGCAGGATTAGTTAAAGGTGCTAGTAAAGGTGAAGGATTAGGAAATAAATTCTTATCACACATAAGAGAAGTTGCAGCTATCGTTCATGTTGTAAGATGCTTTGACGATGAGAATGTTGTTCACGTAGAAGGTTCTGTAGATCCAATAAGAGATATAGAAACTATAAACTTAGAACTTATCTTTGCAGACTTAGATGTTCTTGAAAGAAGAATGGAAAAGACTATGAAGTTAGTAAGATCAGGTGATAAAACTGCTAAGTTTGAGTATGATGTAATGGAAAGATTAAAAGCTCACTTAGAAGCAAATAAACCAGCTAGAACTTTAGAAGCTACTGAAGATGAAGAAGCTTTCGTAAAAAGCTTATTCTTAATAACTTCAAAACCAGTTTTATATGCTTGTAACATATCAGAAGATGATATGATGGAAGGAAACTTAGATAATGAATATGTTCAAAAAGTTAGAGCATATGCTGAAACTGAGAATTCAGGAATCATGGTTGTTTGCGCTAAACTTGAAGAGGAATTATCAGGATTAGATGAAGAAGAAAAAGCTGAAATGTTATCTGAGTATGGATTAGAAGAATCAGGTCTTGATAAACTTATACAAGCAAGTTACAAATTATTAGGATTAATGAGTTACTTAACTGCAGGGGTACAAGAAGTTAGAGCTTGGACAATAAAACAAGGAACTAAAGCTCCACAAGCAGCAGGTAAAATTCACTCTGATATAGAAAGAGGATTCATAAGAGCTGAGGTTGTTTCTTATGATGATTTAGTAGAATGTGGTTCAGAAGCAGCTGCTAAAGAAAAAGGTGTTTACAGATTAGAAGGTAAAGAATACGTAATGAAAGATGGAGATATAGTTAACTTCAGATTCAACGTATAATATAAAAGAAAAAAATTATCATCAAATTTAAACAGTATTTTTAGACAAAAAAAGAGCTATTTGAAGTTTTCTTCAGATAGCTCTTTTTCTTTATGGCGGGAATATGTGGGAATCGAACCCACCCATGATGGTATTAGCACCATAACTAGGTTTTGAAGACCTGTAGAGACACCAGCCCCTATCTACTCCCATAATATTTTAAAATTTTACATCAAAATAAGTATAATGTCAAATTTTTTTCTAAGAATATTTTAATTATATAAACTTATAAATCCTGAATATTGAAAGGAATTTTTAATTTTTTATAGAATAATGTATAATAAAATATAATATATAATGGGAAAATGGTTGCAATAGCATTGTATTGTAGTGTAAATTAGTAAGAGGCATAATAATTTACATAATGTTTATAATAAATACGTTTAAAAATGTTTATTAATAAAATTAAGCATGATAAATTAAAGCTATTAAGCTATATTATACAGTATATAATATGATTGAGAAAATCAAATGATGATAAGTAATTAAAAATTTAAGGAGTATTTATATGGAATTTAAACACGTTTCGGTTTTGCTAGATGAGTGCATAAATGCTTTAAATATAAAAGAAGATGGTATATATGTAGACTGTACATTAGGTGGTGCAGGTCATTCAAGTGAAATAGTAAAAAGACTATCAAGTGATGGTAGATTAATAGGATTCGATCAAGACAAAGATGCTTTGAAAGCTGCTGGAGAAAGATTGAAAGACTATAAAAATGTTACATATGTTCATAGTAATTTCTATGCTATATATGATGTATTAACAGATTTAGGCATAGATGGAGTAGATGGTATCCTTATGGACTTAGGAGTTTCTTCTTATCAATTAGATAATGGAGAAAGAGGATTTAGTTATATGCAAGATGCTCCTTTAGATATGAGAATGAATAGAGAAAATGAATTCTCAGCATATGAAATAGTTAATACATATTCAGAAGAGGAATTATATAGAATAATCAAAGAATATGGAGAAGAAAAATTTGCTAAAAGAATAGCGAGTTTCATAGTTAAAAATAGAGAAGAGAAAAATATAGAAACTACTTTGGAATTAGTTGAGATAATTAAAGCCGCAATTCCAGCAAAGGCTAGAAGAGAAGGACCACATCCAGCTAAAAGAACATTCCAAGCTATAAGAATAGAAGTTAACAAGGAACTTGAAATTATAAGTAAGACTATTTTAGATGGAGTTAAGAAACTTAATAAAGGTGGAAGAATGGCAATAATAACATTCCACTCATTAGAAGATAGAATTGTTAAAAATACATTTAAAGAATTAGCTAATCCATGCACATGTCCAAGTGAGTTTCCTGTATGTGTTTGCAATAGAAAGCCAGAAGTTAAGCTTATAAGCAGAAAACCTATTGAGGCTAGCAAGGAAGAGCTAGAATTTAATCCAAGAAGTAGAAGTGCTAAGTTAAGAATAATAGAAAAATTATAAGATGATATATTTAGATAGCTTTATTAGATTTTTAAGTAAGGGGAATAAAAATAATTGGAGAGGGATTGTAGATGATTGTAAAAGAGTTTGATTATAATGGTAGTTCAGCGCTTAAACCACAGAGAAAAGAACAAACTATACCAAGTAAAGAAACCTATGACAAGAAAAAGAAAAAAATCGAACAACAAAGAAGAAAAAAGCAAAAAGATAAAAAAATAAAAAAAAGTGTATATCAAATAGTACTTCTAATATTAGTTGTTGGTGGGATAACAATAAGTAGAGATGTAAAAGTTTATAAAACTCAGCAACAATTGGACTCATTAAATAAAGAAATAAATTCTGTTATAACGGAAAATGAAGCTTTGAAGGTTCAAATATTAAAGGCAAGTTCTTTAGACAAAATAGAGGAAACTGCTAAAAATAAATTAAAAATGATATTACCAACTAAGGAAAATATGATTAAGTTAGGCGAAAGCCAAGCTACTGAAGGTAAGCAATAGGGGAATAAATTAGGATGTACTTTTATTATTATTTTAAGAGTACATCCATAATTTTTTATAAGGGCTACAATTTTATAAATTTAATTTTAATTAGATAATATGATAAATTTAGTAGAACTTTAAAGTTTCATAAAGTGAATTTCAAAGAGGGAACTCAGTTTATTTAACTTACTACGGAGGGCTAAGGGTGAAAAAGAAGAAAAACAAAGGATTTAAAGATTATAAAATAACAAAATCGCTTAGATTTGGAAGAACATATTGGACCATGATAGTAGTATGGGGATTACTAGGAGTATTAACCTTAAGATTATCATACGTAATGATTTTTAAGCATAAAGAATATGGTTCAATGGCAGAAGAACAATGGAAAAATGAAATAAAGATAGGTGCTAAAAGAGGAGAAATACTAGATAGAAATGGAGCTCAATTAGCTGTTAGCGCTAATGTTTATAGAGTGGATTTAGATCTTAAAACTTTAAGAGAAGATACATTTACTAAAGATGATACAGATGATACAAAAAAAGAAAAGCTTAATAAAATTGCAGGGGAGCTAGGTACTGCTTTAGATATGCCTAAAGAAGAGGTATATGATAAGATAAATAGCACTTTACCATCAGGATTGCCAGCTACTTCTGTTACTTTAATTAGAAAGATAGAAAAAGATAAAGCTGATAGTGCTAAGAATTTAAAGATAAGAGGAGTAATAGTTTCACAGGATACAAAGAGATATTACCCAGATAATAATTTCTTAGCTCAAGTATTAGGAAGAGTTGATGCAGATGGTATAGGTCAAGGTGGTATAGAGCGTGAATATAATGTGGAGTTATCAGGTTTACCAGGAATGAGAATATCAGAAGTTGCAAGAAATAGTAGTGGAATACCTTATTCAAATTCTGAATTTGCAAAGCCTGTGGATGGTAAAGATGTCACACTAACCGTTGATGAAACTATACAATATTTTGCAGAAAAAGTTGCAGAAGAAGGAAAAAAAGAATATAAAGCAGATGGGGTTAGTATAATAGTTATGAATCCTAAAAATGGAGAAATATTAGCTATGGCTAATAAACCAGATTATAATCCTAATGAACCTTATAAAGGGTATGAAAATTTCCCTGGTAAAGATAAAACTGAAAAGATGGAAAATATGTGGAAAAATGATGCCGTATCAAATTCATTTGAGCCAGGATCTATATTTAAAATGGTAACATCTTCAGCTGCCGTACAAGAAGGGATAGCAGGTGGAAATGAAACATATTTTTGTCCAGGTGGAAAAAATGTATCTGGAACTTATATAAAATGTTGGAAGCCAGATGGGCATGGAACTGAAACTTTTGATCAAATATTAGAAAACTCTTGTAACGTTGGGTTTATGGACATAGGTCAAAAACTTGGAAAAGAAAAATTAAATGAATATATAGAAAAGTTTGGATTTGGTAAGCAGACAGGAATAGATTTACCTGGAGAAACAACAGGTATAGTATTGCCAAATGATAAAATAGGTCCAGTAGAACTTGCAACCATATCATTTGGTCAAACAGATAGTGCTAGTTCAGTTCAAATGATGGCAGCTATGAACACAATTGCTAATGGAGGAACATGGATACAACCTCATATAATGAAGGAAATAAGCCATGAAGATACAAGTGGAGCAAGAGTAGTGGATAAAACTTTTGTACCTAAAAAGATTGATAATATAATAGATCAAAAAACAGCTATGAGAGTTTCAGAGGCTCTAGAAAAAACTGTTCATTTTGGATCTCCTAAGAGAGCTTATATAGAGGGATATGGAATTGCAGGTAAAACTGGTACAGCTGAAAAGGTTAAGGCTAGTGGAGGATATGGTGCAGGGTATGTAGCGTCCTTTGCTGGATTTGCTCCATATAATGATCCACAAGTTTCAGTTTTAATATCTGTAGATAATCCAAAGGGGGAATACTTTGGAGGATTAGTAGCGGCACCATTAGCTCATGATTTATTTAGTGATATATTTAACTATATGGAATTAGATAGTTCAAAGATAGACAAAAATAAATCAAAAGAAGAGATTCTGCCAGAAGTTAGAGGTATGAGTTTAGATAAGGCTAAAGCTATTTTAGATAAAGATAATATAAAATATTCTGTAGAAGATGGTGGGAATTCTGTAGTTGATATGAATCCTAAGCCGGGATATACAATCAAAGAGGGAGATGAAATTAAACTTTACACTAAAACTACTTCAAATTATAATAAAGATGTTGTAGTACCAGATTTTAATGGACTTTCCATGGAAAAAGCAAAGGAAATTTTAAACAAAATTGGCTTAAAGGGTACTTTTGCAGGAGAGGGAGTTATTAAGGAACAAAGTGTAGCTCAAGGTGATGTAGTTAAAAGTGGTACATCAATAGAATTTAAATTAGATAAGAAATAATGATAGTTAAAAACTAGCATGTGAGTAATTTCACATGCTAGTATTTTGTGAATTTAACGCTTGTTTATTGCATAGTATTTAAGGAGTGAGAAAAATGATTCTTAAAAGTTTATTAAAGGGCTTAGATTATGAAGTTATAAAAGGTAATGAAGAGTCAAAAGTACAAAATATAAGATATGATAACAGAAAAATAGAACAAGGGGATGCCTTTGTTTGTGTAAAAGGCTTTAAAGTAGATGGACATTCCTTTATTGGTGATGCTATTAAAAAAGGAGCTAAGACATTAATAGTTCAAGAAGATGTAAGTGTTCAAGAAGACATAACAATAATAAAGGTTAGAGACACTAGAAAAGCCTTAGCAATAATGTCTTCAAATTATTTTGGAAATCCAAAGGATAAACTTAAAATAATAGGAATAACAGGAACTAATGGTAAAACCACTTCTGCTTTTATTATTAAATCTATCTTAGAAAAGGCAGGATTTATGACAGGTTTAATAGGAACCATAGCAAACTATATAGGAAATAAAAAAGTAGACGCAGTAAGAACTACACCAGAATCTTACGAGCTTCATGAGCTATTTAAAAATATGGTTAATGCTGGAGTAGAATATTGCGTTATGGAAGTTTCATCCCACTCTCTAGAGTTAGATAGAGTATATGGAGTTCAATTTGAAGAAGGAATTTTCACTAATTTAACTAGAGATCATTTAGATTTTCATAAAACCTTTGAAAACTATTATAATGCTAAATTTAAGCTTTTTGAAAGAAGTAATCATAGTATCATAAACTTAGATGATCCATATGGAGCTAATATAGTTAAGGATATAGAAGAAAGAGGAGTAAAGACTAAGGTTTCTACTTTTTCAATTGAAAAAGAGTCAGACTTTAAGGCTTTTGAGATTAAAAGTCACTCAAATGGTTCAGAATTTAAGGTGAATTTAGAAAGTATAGAAGAATTTTCTATAAACATTCCTGGAGAATACAATATATATAACTCATTAGGTTGTATAATATGTGCATATAACTTAAATATTCCAATGGATAAAATTAAAGAAGGAGTAAGTGATGTGGTTATACCAGGAAGATGTGAGTTAGTAGCAAAGGAGAAAAATTTACCTTATAGCATAATAATAGATTATGCACACACACCAGATGGATTAGAAAATATTTTAAGTACAGTAAAGGCCTTTACTAAAAATAGAATGATTTCTGTATTTGGTTGTGGAGGAGATAGAGATAAGGTTAAGCGTCCTCAAATGGGTAAAATAGGATGTGAATTATCAGATATTGCAATAATTACTTCAGATAATCCAAGAAGTGAAGAGCCTATGGATATAATTAATGACATAGTAAAACCACTTAATTATGATAACTTTGTTATTGAAGTTAATAGAAAAGAAGCTATAAGAAAAGCAATGAATATGGCTTTAGAGGGCGATGTTATTGTTATAGCTGGTAAAGGACATGAAACATATCAAATACTAAAGGATGAAACAATACACTTTGATGAAAGAGAAGTTGTATATGATATTTTAGAAGGCAAGTAGAGGTGTTAAAAAATGCTAGAGTTAAATTTACAAGAGATTGTAAAAGCTACTAAGGGAGTTTTATTAAAAGAAGCTGATGTAAAAGAAATAAAGGCTGTATCAACAGATACAAGAAAAATTGAAGAAGGAACTATGTTTATTGCCTTAAAAGGGGAAAATTTTAATGGAAATAACTATGTTTTAGACGCCTTTAATAAAGGGGCTAAAATTGCTATAGTTGATGAAGTTAAATGTGACTTAAATGAGTTAAAAGAGGATGTGGCTTTAATTAAGGTTGAAAATACTGGAAGAGCCTTAATGGATTTAGCTAAGTTTTATAGAGAAAAATTAGGATTAAAGGTTGTTGGTATTACTGGTTCAGCGGGAAAGACTTCTACTAAGGATTTAGTGGCTGCTGTTTTAAGTGATAAATATAAGGTTTTTAAAACAAAGGGAAACTTTAATAACGAAATAGGATTACCTCTAATGATATTAGAATTAGATAGCACATATGATGTGGCTATTTTAGAAATGGGAATGAGAGGTCTTGGACAAATTAAAGAGCTTGCAGAAATAGCATCACCTGATTTAGGGATTATAACTAATATAGGTATTTCTCACATAGAAATATTAAAAACTAGAGAAAACATATTAAAAGCTAAGATGGAAATAGCAACTTTCTTTGATAAAAACAATACCCTTGTTGTTTGTGGAAATGATGACTTTTTAGGAGCCTTACCTGAGGCTGAATATAAAATAGTTAAAACTGGAGTTGGAGAAAATTTTAAGATAGGAGCTAAAAATATAGCTTTAGAAGAACTTTCATCTAAATTTACAGTTTATGATGGAGAAAAAGAAGAAGAGTTTTCTTTAGATATGCCAGGAGAACATAATATAAGCAATCTAATGTTAGGAATTGCTATAGCAAAAGAATTAGGTGTTTCCTTTGAAGAAATGAAAAGGGGATTAAAAAATATTGAAGCTACTTCAATGAGATTAGAGCTTATAAAAAAAGATGGGTTTTCAATTTTAAATGATTGCTATAATTCAAGTCCAGTAGCTGTTAAATCAGCTATAGATGTTATGAAAAACATAGAAGGAAAGAGAAGAATAGCAGTTTTAGGAACAATGAGAGAACTAGGACATAAATCAGAGGAAGCTCATGAGGAAATAGGTAAATATGCAAAGGAAAATGGAATAGAAAAAGTACTTTGTTTTGGTGACTTCTCAGAAAATATTAAAGAAGGATATGGAGAAGGATGCACTGTATATGAAAATAAAGAAGAACTAATAAAGGATTTACTTAACATTATATGTGATGGAGATATTATATTAGTTAAGGCATCTAGAAGTTTAAAATTTGAAGAAATAACTAAAGCATTATTAGAAAAGTAAATGGAACTAAGGAGGTGAAGCTGCTTAATAGTTTAAGTAGCAGAATTTTATGGAAATTTTAAAGTCAATGATAGATCCAAAGATAGTAATGGCAATAGTAATAAGTTTTATAGTAGCATCAATATTAGGACCTATTATAATTCCACTACTACATAAACTTAAATTTGGACAAAATATAAGACAAGAGGGACCAAAGAGTCACTTAAAAAAAGCAGGAACTCCAACTATAGGTGGATTAATATTTATTTTTGCAACTATTATAACAATGTTTATTATGGTTGGAAATCCAACAGATGAGGCTATGATAGCTTTATATTCCTTCGTAGGATTTGGTTTTGTAGGATTTTTAGATGACTTACTAAAGATAATCAAGAAGAAAAATGAAGGATTAACATCAGGACAAAAAATGATTTTATTATTAATCGTATCAGGATTTTTAACTTGGTATGCTTATAAATATATAGGAACTAGCATTAATATACCATTTTTAAATGGGCAAATTAACTTCGGATTATTCTATATACCTTTTGTAATGTTCTACTTTGCAGGGGTAACAAATGCGGTAAACTTAACAGATGGATTAGATGGATTAGCTACATCAGTTACTGTTTTAGTAACTACATTTTTAGGGATAATTAGTTATAATTTAGGACACATAAGTTTAGCAATATTCTGTGTTGCTTTAGCAGGTGCATTACTTGCCTTCTTAAGATTTAATGCATTCCCAGCTAGAGTATTTATGGGAGATACAGGTTCTCTTGCTTTAGGAGGAGCTGTAGCAATGGTGGCATTAATACTAAAAATGCCTTTAATACTAGTGTTAATAGGAATTATCTACGTAATAGAAACACTTTCAGTTATATTACAAGTTGCTTCATTCAAGCTTACAGGTAAGAGAATATTTAAAATGGCTCCTATACATCACCATTTTGAGCAACTAGGTTGGAGTGAGACAAAGATAGTTTCTGTATTTTCTATAATAACAGTAGTATTTTGCTTCATTGCTTTTGCTTCACTTTAGAAAATTCCTAAAATAGGAGGTTTTTAAATGAAGAAAAAAAAGACTACTAAAAAGAGTAATATTAACCCATTGGATTATGGACTTTTATATACAATAGTTATTTTATTAGCTATTGGGGTGGTCATGGTTTATAGTGCCAGTTCATATTTTGCTATGGTTAACTATAATGATAGTACAGCTTTTTTGAAAAAGCAGGCTTTATTTGCAGTAGTTGGTTTCATAGCTATGATATTTATATCAAGATGTGATTATCATAAACTTAAAAAATTAACAGGAATACTACTTATTATAACTCCTATATTATTGGTTGCTGTTTATGCATTCCCAGCAACCAAGGGAGCACAAAGATGGATAAAGTTAGGTCCACTTTCTTTCCAACCATCAGAACTTGCAAAATATGCGGTAGTTATAATCTTAGCTCATATGATTACCAATAAAGGTGAGAAGATTAAGGAGTTTTGGAAGGGAATAGTTCCTTGTTTCGTAATAGGGGGAGGATTTGCAGCTCTTATACTTGCTCAGAAAAACCTTAGTATAGCAGCTGTAACTGGATTTGTTACATTTATAATGGTTTTTGTTGCAGGGGCAAGAAAAAGATTTATGTTTGGAGTAATAACTCCAATAATTTTATTTGCAGGTTCATTCTTTACTTTATTTGAGGATTATAGAAGGAGAAGACTTTTAAACTTTATTAATCCTTGGAAAGATCCAGCTGGTGATGGATATCAGCTTATACAATCCTTTTATGCTTTAGGAGCAGGAGGAGTTACTGGACTTGGAATAGGACAATCAAGACAAAAAACTCTATACATGCCAGAGCCACATAATGACTTTATATTCGCAATAATAGGAGAAGAGTTAGGGTTAATAGGGTGTACAGTAGTAATATTATTATTTGTAATATTTGTTTATAGAGGAATAAAAATAGCAATGAGTGCTAAAGACGAATATGGAACTTTATTAGCAGTAGGAATTACTTCAATTATAGGATTACAAGCCATAATTAATATTGCCGTTGTAACAGGTTCAATGCCAGTTACAGGAGTTCCACTTCCATTTATAAGTTATGGAGGAACTGCACTTGTATTTAACTTAATGGCTATGGGAATTCTTCTTAATATATCAAGACAAAGAAATAAAAAGATTGATTAAAGGCGTTTTATACGCCTTTATTTTTTATTAAATTGTATTCATAATTTTAATAGTAATTTTTTACTATTAGTAATATTTTCTTAAAAACTTAATGAAAAAAATCTAGTAAAATGATATTATTGTTATTGAAATGCAAAATAAAGAAATAAGGAGTAATATGAGTACGAACATAAATGAATATATACAAAAAAAGAAAAGAAAAAAGACAAGAAAAAAAATTATCTTAGTTAGTATAATACTTATTGTTATATTAGGATTAATTTTAATTAAGACACCTTATTTTAATATAAAAAAGGTTACTGTTAATAATAATAATGTTATAACTAAAGAGAGTGTAATAGGAGAAAATGATATTTTAAATCAAAATATATTCTTGCTTAATACTTCTGCTCTTAAGAAAAAAATATTAAGTAATCCATATGTAAAAAGCGTTAAAATATCAAGAAAGCTTCCAGATCAATTAAGTATAAATGTAGTTGAAAGAAATGCTACATTTATTGTTAATGAGGGTACTGATTCTTATGTTTTAAATGAAAATTTAGTCATAATGGAGAAGAAAAATTCAGAAGAAGGGCTACAATTGCCTACAGTAACGGGATTAACTGTAGAAAACAGATTCTTAGGGGAACCTATGAGTACAGATAAGGATAAAGTTGAGGTTTTAAAAGAGATTGGAGAAGCTTTAAATAAAAGTAAAATAAAAGTAAACTCTGTAGATATATCTAACCTTAATAATATTGTTATAAATAAGGGTGAGGTTCAAATACTTTTAGGAAATTCAGATAAATTAAGTGATAAGTTAACTAAGATGGTTAATATATTAAATGATCCAGCAGGAAATTTTGAAAAGGGATATATAAACATAAGCTTTAATGGGAATCCTGTAATATATAAAGAAAAGTAAGGAGGAGTGCTTTTTGAAGAAGTTGTCTTCACAAATTATTATAGGTATAGTTTGTGCTTTGTTAGGGTTTTTATTAACCTACCAATTTAAAATTATAAATAATAAAGAGAAAAATATAATAGAAAATTATAACCAAAATGACATAATGGCAGAGATAGACGGTCTTAAGAAGGAGAAAGAAGAGCTTCAAAAGAATAATGATTCTTTAAATAAGAGGCTTAAAGAAATGGAGGATGCAGCAGCATCTAAAGGGGATGTAAATAATAAAATAAAAGAGCAATTAGATAAAACAAGAATGATTTTAGGAACTGAAGAGGTTAAGGGTCCAGGAATAATTTTATCCATAACACCTAAATCTCCATTGCTTACTTCAAAGGATCCTGAATATATAAGTGAAAAGGAGATAATTCATATATTAAACTTATTAGCTTTCTCAGGTGCAGAAGCTATTGCAGTTAATGATATTAGAATAACTCCTCAGACAGGAATAAAGAATGCTAGCAACTTTATATGGATAGGAAATAATGAAAGAATTTCTCCAAAGGAGAAGCTAACAATAAAGGTTATTGGTAATCAAGATAACTTAATAAAAGGAATTGATTTCCCAGGGGAAATGGACTATGGAGTATTAGGGGGTAATTATGATTATAAATATGAGAAAAAAGATTCAATTGCAATACCTAAGACTACTCAAAACCTATCTTCTGAATATTTAAAAAAGGTTGATTAGGAAGGTGATTGAATGATAGTATTTATTGGGCTTTTAGTAGGTATAATAATAGGAGTTATATTTCCAGGAAGCATACCAGATAAGTTTTCCCCATATTTATCTATAGCCATAGTTGCATGCTTAGATTCTGTTTTTGGAGCTATAAAGGCTAGTTTAAAGAAAGAATTTCAAGCTGATGTTTTTATATCAGGATTCTTTGGAAATGCAGCTTTAGCAGCTTTACTAGCATATCTAGGTGATAAACTTGGAATACCACTATACTTTGCAGCTGTAATAGTATTTGGTAGTAGAATATTTAATAACTTTGCAGCTATAAGAAGGATATTGTTAGATAAAAGCAAAGAACGATAAAGAGGTGATGCTTTGAAAAATAGAGAATTTACTATTTTTATATTTACAGCTTCCGTTATAGTTGGACTTTTAATATCTATGAATATAAGTTTTGATGGAATAGAAACTACAAAGGTGTTAAATGCTAAAGAATATCAAGAGGCATATAATAAACGTAACAATCTTTATAATGAAATATCAAAGTTAAAGGAAAATAATAGGGAATTACAAAAGAAGATAAATAATTATTCAAAGAATGATGAGGATAGCAATAAAATTTCAAAGGATATGATAGAAGAGTTAAATAATAATTTAATGCTTTCTGGATTAGAAGAGGCTAAAGGACCAGGTTTAAAAATAGTTTTAGAGGATGGTGGAGAAGCTTTTAGTGGAGAAGTAGTTGATGATTTCATGAGACTTTTAAGAACTATTCATGATGATGATATGATAAAAGTCATAAATGAACTTAAAGCTGCAGGCGCAGAGGCAATATCTATAAATAACCAAAGAATAATATATAATACAGAGATATATTGTGGGGGTCAGTTTTTACGAATGAATGGAGTTAAAATACCAGCTCCTTTTTATGTTAATGTTATAGGTGATCCTGAAAAAATGGAGAATCAAATTATGAGAGACGGAAGTTATATTAAAACTCTTATGAATAGAGGAATAAAGGTTCAAATAACTAAGAGTGACGACATAACTATGCCAGCATATATAAGTGATATGAATTCTAAGTATATGGAACCTAATACAAAGTAAAAGAACTATGTTTTGTAAAAAATTTGTACAAAAAAGAAGGATTTTCTATTCCTATAAAGAAGAATATAATGTAATATATAATTAAAGGAGACAGTAAAAGTGGATATAAAAGAAAATTTAACAAAATTTACAGAAAAAATTCCAAGTAACGTTCAACTTATTGCTGTATCTAAAACAAGAACTATTGAAGAAATGGAAGAGGCCTATGAATTTGGTATTAGAAAATTTGGTGAAAATAAGGTTCAAGAAATAATAAGAAAATTTGATGAGTTTCACCAAGATGTAGAATGGCATTTAATAGGACATCTTCAAACTAATAAGGTGAAGTATATAATTGATAAAGTTCATCTTATACAATCATTAGATAGTATTAAATTATTAAAAGAAATAGAAAAGGTATATGGTAAACATAATAAAATTGCCAATACTTTAATTCAAGTTAACATAGGAAGAGAAGAACAAAAGTATGGTATCTTGGAAGAAGAGTTAGATGAACTTATAGAAGCTATAGAAGCTTGTAACAATGTTAATGTTTTAGGTATTATGACTATAATTCCAAAGGGAACAGAAGAAGAATGTAGAAAGTACTTTAGCAAAACTCATAAGCTTTTTTGTGAATTAAAAGAGAAAAAGTTTAAGAATATAAAAATGGATATACTTTCAATGGGAATGTCAGGTGACTATGAGATTGCTATTGAAGAAGGCAGCAATATGGTTAGAATTGGCCAAGGAATTTTTGGCAAAAGATTATATAAATAAAATTAGGAGGATATGTGTATGTCAAAAGTAGTTAGTAAAATGAAAAGTTTTTTAGGGTTTGATGAATTCGAAGATGAAGATGAAGTAATGGAAGAAGAAGAGGTAATGGAGGAAGAAGAATCATTTGCTCCAGTATTATCTTCTAAGAAAAATGGTAAGGTTGTAAATATTCATACAGCTAACACAGCTAAATTAATGATAACTAAACCATTAGTTTATGATGATGCAACTGAAATATGTACTGCATTAAAAAACAGAAAAATTGTTGTTATAAACACAACTTCATTAGAGCTTAGAACAGCTCAAAGATTAATAGACTTCGTTGGTGGAGCTTGTTATGCATTATGTGGAGAACTTCAAGAAGTTGAAAAAGGAGTATTTATAGTATCACCTTCAAATGTTGAAGTAAGCAATGAATTAAAGAGTGAATTAAGCAACAAAGGAATGTTCAACTGGGCTTCAAAATAATATGAATAAAAAAGATTTTATAAATTTATTAAATTTAGAAGAGTTTGAAGCATTAAAACTCTTTGAGAGATTTAATTTAGCTAGGACAAAAAATATTTCAGTATTTACTGATGAGTTTTATACTCCAGATGTATGGAGCACTCTTCAAGAAATGAATTTATTTGATGTAAATGTTGAAAGTTTTGGATTTTTTGAGGATGGAGAAAGAAGAGTAATAGCCTTTAATAAGGACGAATATGATTTGTTTCCAATAAGTCTTTTAAGGATTCAATGCAATACTAAATTTTCAAAATTAGAGCACAAGGACTATTTAGGATCTATTATGGCCTTAGGCATAAATAGAAATAAAATAGGTGATTTAATTTTAAGAGATGATGGATGCTATGTTGCTGTTCATCATAGTATAATTGACTTTTTAATTAATAATTTAAATAAAATAAGAAATCTTAATTGTAAATGTGAAATAATTTATGATTTAGATGAAATACCTAAACCTAGCTATGAAGAAAAAAATATAATAGTAACTTCTAAAAGGTTAGATTGTATAGTTGCAGCCTTGGGGAACATATCAAGAAGTAAAGCTTTAGATGCTATAAATTCAGGAAGTGTTCTTCTAGACTATAGAATAACAAAAGATAAAAGCAAAGAAGTTTCAGAAGATTCAAGACTTACCATAAGAGGTATTGGAAAGTTTAAAATAAGTAATATTTTTGGGACAACGAAGAGTGGTAGATTAAAATTGACAGTATTTAAGTATACATAGGAGTGTGATTATATGAAATTAACCCCAATGGATATTAACAACAAGGAGTTCAAAAGGGTTTTAAGAGGTTATTGTCCAGAGGAAGTAGATGAATTCTTAGACCAAATAGTCGAAGAATATGAGATTCTTTTTAAAGAAAACACTGCTTTAAAAGAGAAACTTGAAAATTCTAACGATAAGATAGAGCATTATAGTAAAATTGAGAATACAATTCAAAATACTTTATTATTAGCTCAAAATACAGCTGAGCAAGCAAAAGCTAATGCTCAAAAGGAAGCCGATGTAATAATCAAGAGTGCTAATGACACAGCTCAAAGAATATTAGATAAGGCTCACAATGATGTTATACAAATCAATGATGAGTATGACAGAGTTAAACAAGAGTTTACAAAGTTTAGAGCTAAGTTTAGAAGCTTTATGAACTTCCAAATAGATACTTTTGATGATTTAGAGAAAGATTTTATTAAGAATTTTAACATAACTAAGCCAGAGGATCAAACTGAAACAGAAGAACCACAAGGCATACAGATTGATTTTGAAGAAGAGAAAGAAGAAAAAACTGAGCTTAAAGACATCTATGAAGTGGAAACACATTTTGATGATGTAAATGAAATTAAAAGCTTCTTTGCTGAAGAGTAAAGAGCTATTAAAAAATCTCACTTTGATTAAGGTGAGATTTTTCTTTTTGTTTAATTAATTGTTGAAATTTAATATTTTATTATATAATATTTAAGATATAGCTTTAAATATTTACTTTAGAATGGAGCAAATAAACTATGAGTTTAAGTAAAGAAGTAATAAAAATAACTGAAGAAGAAAAAGGAATAAGAGCAGATAAATTTTTAGCTCTTAAAATAGAGGGAGTTTCAAGAAACTTTATTCAAGGGCTTTTTGATGATGGAAAAATTTTAATTAATGGAAAAGCAGAAAAGGGAAAATATAAGCTTTCAGTTGGAGATTGCGTTGAGGTAGAAATACCAGAACCAGAGGAATTAAAAGTTGAAGCTGAGGATATCCCATTAAATATAGTTTATGAAGATGAAGATGTAATAGTAGTTAATAAACCAAAGGGAATGGTAGTTCACCCTGCACCGGGAAATTATACTGGAACTTTAGTTAATGCATTATTACACCATTGTGATGATTTATCAGGAATAAACGGGGTTATAAGACCTGGAATAGTACACAGAATAGATAAAGATACTTCAGGAATATTAGTTGTTGCAAAAAATGATAATGCTCATCAAAAACTAGCAGAACAATTTAAAGATCATAGTATAAAAAGAGAATACTATGCTATTGTTGAGGGAAGATTTAAAAAAGAATGTGGAACAATTGATGCACCTTTAGGAAGACATCATAGAGATAGATTAAAGTATGCTGTAGTTAAAGACGGAAAGAGAGCAGTTACTCATTATGAAGTTCTTAAAGTATTTAATTCATGTTCCCTTGTTAAATGTACTTTAGAAACAGGAAGAACACATCAGATAAGAGTTCATATGGCCTTTATAGGGCATCCATTACTTGGAGATACTGTTTATGGCTTAAAGAAACAAAAGAAATTAAGTCAAGAGGGGCAAGTTCTTCATGCTAAAACATTAGGATTTATTCATCCTACTACTGGAGAATATGTTGAATTTGACTCAGAATTGCCAGAGTACTTTGAAAAAATTGTAGAGAAATTAGGAGGGTGTTAGAATATGCATCTTAAGGCAAGTTTATTAGATGAAAATGCTATAAGAAGAGCACTTACAAGACTTTCACATGAGATAATAGAAAAGAACAAAGGGGTAGAGGATATAGTTCTTGTTGGAATTAAAAGAAGAGGATATCCTTTAGCAGAGAGACTTTCAGAGTTTATAGAAAAGTTTGAAGGAGTTAAAATTCCTGTTGCTAGTGTTGACATAACATTATACAGAGATGATTTAACTAATGTTAGTGATACACCGAATTTAAATGATCCTAAAATAGATGTGGATATAAGAGGGAAAAAGGTTATTATAGTTGATGATGTTTTATATACTTGTAGAACAGCTAGAGCAGCTATTGATGCAATAATGGATCAAGGAAGACCAGAATTTATACAGTTAGCTGTTTTAGTAGATAGAGGACACAAGGAATTACCAATAAGAGCTGACTATGTTGGAAAGAATATTCCTACATCAAAGGATGAAATAATAAAGGTTCAAATCAAAGAGATTGATGGAACTGATTCAGTTGAAATATATGAAAATTAGAACTAAGGAGTAAATTTTTATGGATTATAATTTAATAGCCACTGCAACTTTTGGCTTAGAGGCTGTTGTTGCAAAGGAATTAAAAGAGTTAGGATATGAAGACCTAAAAACTGAAAATGGAAGAGTTCATTTTGAAGGGGATGAAATGGATATTGCCATAACAAACCTTTGGCTTAGAACTGCAGATAGAGTTTTAATAAAAGTGGCTGAGTTTAAAGCTGAAAGCTTTGAAGAGTTATTTAATAAAACTGTAGAGATTGATTGGAGTAAGTATATACCTGTAGATGGTAAGATGCATGTTGTTGGTAAATCTGTTAAGTCAAAACTTTTCAGTGTTCCAGATTGTCAATCAATAGTTAAAAAAGCCGTAGTTAAGAGTATGAGCAGAAGTTACGGTCAAGATTGGTTCACAGAAGATGGTCCAGTTTATAAAATAGAGGTTGGTCTTTTAAAAGATGTGGTTACCTTAACAATAGATACTTCAGGAGAGGGATTACACAAAAGAGGATATAGAGAACACTCAGGGCAAGCTCCTCTTAAGGAAACACTAGCTGCAGCTATGGTTTTACTTTCAAAGTGGAGAGGAGAGCAAACTCTTATAGACCCATGTTGTGGATCAGGAACAATACTAATAGAAGCTGCTATGATAGCTAAAAACATAGCTCCAGGATTACATAGAAAATTCGTTTCTGAAACTTGGCCTTCAATGGATAAGGAAATTTGGGATCAAGTTAGAGAAGGAGCAGAGAAATCTATAAAGAAAATTCCTTTAGATATAACTGGTTATGATATAGATAGTTGGGTATTAAGTACAGCTAAAAATAACGTAAGAAAAGCAGGATTAACTGACTGCATAACTATAGAAAAAAGAAACTTTTTTGATTTTTCAACTAAGAAAAAGTATGGATATATGATTACAAATCCACCATATGGTGAGAGAATAGGTGAAAAAGAAATAGTTTCAAAATTAAATAAACATTTTGGAGAAGTTAAAGAGAAATTAGATACTTGGGATTTTAACATTCTAACAGCATGTCCAGATTTCCAAAAAGAGTTTGGTAGAAAAGCTACTAAAAACAGAAAGCTTTACAATGGTAGACTTTTATGCTACTACTATCAATATTTAGATAATAATTTAAAGAAGTAATTTAAAAAGAATATAATATATAAAAAGTTACAAATAGAATGAAAAGATAACTGTATAAATTATTAGTTTAGTACAGAAGTTAGTAGAATCTATTTGTAACTTTTATTTTATTACTTAAGTTTTTCTAAATTTATTTCTTTTGGTGAATCCATATAAACTGTCTTGTTAGTTGAGTAGATTACCATTCCAGGTTTAGAACCAGAAGGTTTCTTTACATTTTTAACTAAAGTATAGTCTACAGGAATTTTAGTGCCACCTTTTCCTTTACTATAGAAAACAGCTAAGTTAGCAGCTTCTTCTAAGGTTTTATCAGGAATATTTGAACTTTTAACAATTACGTGAGAACCAGGTATATCCTTAGTGTGAAGCCAAGTATCATTCTTGTCAGCAAACTTTAAAGTTAAATAATCATTTTGGATATTATTTTTACCAACATAAATATCTATTCCATCAGAAGAAACATAGTGATAAGGCTTAGATTGTTTTTCTTTCTTTTTACCATTATTATTTCTTCTAAATCTTATATAGCCTGTTTCTATAAGTTCATTTTTTATAGCATCTATGTCTTCATAGTTATCTGCAACCTGTATGCTTGAAGAAACTGAATTTAAGTATTTAAGTTCATCTTCATTTATAGCTAATTGTTCTAAGGCAGATTCTTCAGCTTTTTTTAATTTGTTATATTTTTTAAAGTAAAATTGAATGTTTTCAGATGGTGTTTTATTTTCATCAAGTGAAATAGTTAGGTATTCTTCATCCTCACTATAATAATTTAAAAGGTCAACAGATTTATCTCCTTTTTTAATACTATAAATATAAGATGTTAAAAGTTCACCTTTAATCTTAAATTCCTCTTTTTTATCACATTCTTCTAAGGTTTTTTCAAGAACCTTAATCTTTTTTAAGCATCTGTCTATATTAGTATTAACTAATCTTTGAATATCTGCACTTTTTGCATGTAATCTATCTTGTTTATCCTTATTAGCAAAAAAGGCATCTAAAAGTTCACTACTATTATCATAAATTTCTTTAGTACAATGGTCTAAAATAGATAGATCTTTAAAATAAAAATCTATAATTTTTTCATTCTTGTAGAATATAATATTTTGTATATCTTTAAATATGTTATTGAAGTAATTACATATAAAATTGAATATATCATCAAAAACATATGAATCTCCAAATTGTGATTTAAATAATGAATACATTTCAAGAGAAAGATTTTTACCAACACCAGTTAGTAGCTTTGAAAAGATCTTTTCATCTAATTCATTATTATTTTTGCTTAATTCTATCTTTAAATCTTCCTTTGAAAAGTCAAAAGGATTTAATTTTTCAGATGCAGGAGGGAATACATAGCTTACACCAGGGTATAGAACTCTAAAACTATTTTTATTTGCTGTTATATGTTTTATTGATTCCATAATTTTATTATCTCTCTTTCTTACAAGAGAAATATTACTGTGTCTAGCCATTATTTCTACTACTAAAGTATATACACTATCAAAACCCATTTCATCTTTATTTGCTATATCAATGGAAACAATTCTATCTGTAGATTGTTGATATATGTCAATTATTCTTCCACCTGTTAAATATTTTCTTAATACCATACAAAAAACAGGAGGTTGTAATGGATTATTCTTACTTATTGTAGTAAAATGTAATCTAGGGTACTTGGAACTAGAGGAAATTAAAAGTTTTTTATTTTCCTTTCCACGTACATTTATTATTATTTCATCCTTTTCAGGTTGATTTATTTTGTCAATTCTAGAATTTATTAATGAATCTTTTAATTCATTTATTAAGTTATATAAATAAATACCGTCTAAAGCCATGATTTTCTTTCCTTTCTAAATTGATTGAACTTACAGTTAGTATACATCTTATAATAAAAAGTATCAATAATAGGTAATTTGAGGTGATAATATGAAGTTTTCAAAAATGCATGGAAATGGAAATGATTTTATAGTTATAGAAGATTTAAACAATGAGTATTTAGGTAAAGAGGGAGAAATTGCTCAAAAAATGTGCCATAGAAGATTTGGAATTGGCGCAGATGGGATTTTAATAGTTAGAAAGAATGAAAATTGTGATATAGAAATGGTAATAATAAATTCAGATGGATCTTATGCTGCTATGTGCGGAAATGGAATAAGATGTTTTGCTAAGTATGTCTACGAGAAGGGAATAGTAAAGAAAGATGTGCTAGATGTTTTAACAGGTGATGGAGTTAAAAGAATCTTTTTAGAAATTGAGAATGATAAGGTAAAAAGTATCAATGTAAATATGGGATTTGGAGACTTTAAACCAAAGAATATTCCAGCATTATGTGATGAAGAAATAATAGAAAAAAAAGTAAGTGTAGGAAATGGAAATTTTGAAATAACATCTTTACTTATGGGTGTTCCTCATACTATTATATTTGAGGAGGAAAAATATCCTATAGAATGTGGTAGGGACATAGAAAAGTATGAATTATTTCCTCAAGGAACAAATGTTAACTTCTGCAAAGTAATTGATAGAAATACAATGGAAGTTAGAACTTGGGAAAGAGGTGCAGGCCCAACCTTAGCATGTGGAACAGGAAATTGTGCTTCAGTTATAGCTGCTAATAAATTAGGGCTTGTAGATAAAGAAGTAAAGGTAATAGTTCCAGGTGGAGAATTAAAAGTTAATATTGAAGATGATGGAGTAAAAATGATAGGTAATGCGTCATTTATTTGTGATGGCACATATTTATTTTAGAGAGGGAAGTAAGTAAATGAGAAAAGCTGCTGCTTTAAGTTTATTAGTATTAGTTATTTTATCAACAACCCTTGCGGGATGTAATTTCGGTAAAGGGTCTAATGAAGAGGACAGTAAGGGAACAAACTTAAAACTTCCTTGTAGTGTTGTGTCTACAATTTCAGGGGAAGATGTTTTGTATTACGAAATAGAAGGGGATTCACTAAAAAAACTTGATTTAGATCTTAAGGGTCATATGGAAGTTTATAGTGAGGAATTAGGTTTAGCTGTTTATAGGGAATTTGCTGATAAGGGAACAAACTTAATAATAACTAATGGAGTTAAGGAACATAAGATATCAGTAGAGGGAAATATAGAAGAATTAATTATTAGTCCAAAGGGAACTAAACTTCTATATAGATATAATTCTGGGGATAAAATAGGATACAAAGTTTTAGACTTACAAAATTTTAAGGAATTTGATTTTAATGAGAATTTAGCTATTTCTGGGGAGAATGTTAAATTTATTAATGAGGATCAATTAATTCTATATGGTGTTGACCTAGAAAAAAGACAAAGTGGGCTATATATTTATAATATTAAAGATGGAAGCTATACTTTAGAAAAGCAAATAGTTAAGGCTTTTATAGATTATATTGATTTAGTTGAAGATCAAGTTGTTTTATATACTCAAAGCAGTATTGATGGCAAGAAAAATTGCTACATATATAATTTGGATAGTAAAAAAGAATCTGTTATTTCAAATGAGGTTGGAGAAATAGAATCTTTATGTAAAATAGGAAATGTAGTGTATTTTATTGGTACAAAGGGCGAAGGATTAAGAAGCTTGTATTCAATTGATATAACAAATAATAAACTTGATAGATTAGTGTATGATTTTCCTAAAAATATATCAGAGAAATCAAAGTTAATTGTTGTTGGAGATAATATATATTTTCTTGGATTTAATGATAGTAAAGAAAAAAATGCACTATATAGATATAATCTAAAGGATAAGAGTATTAAACTTATAGATAGCAATAAAGGGCAGTATATTATTATAAAATAGTTAAAAGTTCTAGATTATTAAAAATTTTTAATAATCTAGAATTTTTTTTGTTTAAAAAAGAAATGCCTTGTCAATTATTACTGATGAGGAGGTTGATATATGAAATATACCATTAAAGATATAGATATGAAGCTAATGGAGAATATATCTAAGAATACAGCTTTAGAGATGAATTTAATTGCCTTAAAAGAAAGTTCAGGTAAGATATTTTTTTATACAAGTAAGGAAGAATCAAAGAAAAGGGAGTATTTATCCTTATTATTTAGAGAAAAAGAAATAAACTTTGTAATTGGAAATAAGGATGAAATAGAAATTTTAATTGAAGATTGTTATGGTGGAAAAAGTTTTTCTAAGGATAAATTTATTGAGGAAGAATTAATAAGTCTTATATCTTTAGGTATAGAAAAAAATACTAGTGATATTCATATTGAACCCTTAGAAGAATATGCTAACATTCGCTTTAGAATAGATGGAACTTTAGTTTTAGTTAAGAGAATAAAGAAAAATCTTTATGAAAATTTAGTCAATAAGATAAAGTTAAAAGCTGATATGGATATAAGTGATAAATTAAGATGCCAAGATGGGAAGGTATCATTTAAAAATTATGGATATGATTGTGACTTAAGAATATCAAGTATTCCAAGTACTTTTGGTGAAAAATTAGTAGTTAGAATTTTATATAAGAAAAATGAGTTTATGAATACTGATAATTTGAGTTTAATGGAAGATCAAAAGAATAAAATAAATAAACTTTTAAAATTAAAACATGGAATGGTAGTTATAAATGGTCCTACAGGAAGCGGAAAATCAACAACTCTATATGCATTATTAAATTCAATAGATAAGGAAGGGATAAATATAAGTACCATAGAAGATCCTGTTGAGTTTACCATAGAAGGAATAACTCAGACAAATGTTAATGAGAAGGTTGGATTAACCTTTGCTAATGGATTAAAACATATATTAAGACAGGACCCTGATGTTATATTAATTGGAGAAATAAGAGATGAGGAAACGGCTAAAATTGCCATAAGAGCTTCCATAACAGGGCATAAAGTATATTCAACAATACACGCTAACAGTGGTAATGAAGTTTTTAACAGATTATTAGATATGGGAGTAGAAGGATATTTAGTAAAGGAAGGAGTAAGTTCAATAATAACTCAAAGATTAGTAAGAAAAATTTGTGAAAAGTGTAAAGTGAAAATAGAGCTTAAAAATGAACTAGTTGAGAATTTAAAAGAGGAAGAGTTAAGTTTAAAAGATTACTATAAAGGAACTGGATGTGAAATGTGTAATTGGACAGGTAATAATGGAAGAAAAGCAATTTGTGAAATTATATTTCCAAGAGAATATAAAAGCACAGAGGATATTACTTGGGGAGAAGAACTATTAAAGGCATGTTTTACCTTAGTTAAAAAGGGAGAAATATCTTTAGAAGAATATTATTTATTAAAAGAATGTGAGGGGTTAGATGTTTGGGTTTAAAGATGAAGCTTCATACATATGCTTAAATTTAAGCACATATGTAAAATCAGGAATGCCTATAGGACGATCATTAGACTTAATAAAGAACACTGTAAAAGATAAGAAATACAAAGAATCCCTAAAGAGAATTGAGAAAAAGGTTTTAAATGGAGAAGCTTTATCAAAGGCTTTTAAGGAGGAAGGTAAATTATATCCAGATTTAATGAAGGATATGATGAGGATTGGAGAAGAAAGTGGAAACTTAGAAGAGGTTTTAGAAAAGTGTGCTAGAAATATATTAGCTGAAAAGGAAATAAAGAATAAAATTATTAAATCTCTTAGATATCCAATTTCACTTCTTATAGGTTTAATTATTATGATTTTTGGTTATGTAACTTATATTTTGCCACAGTTTGTAGATATGTATGAGTTAAGGGGAATTGAAGGTTCTAAAATTATGACTTTATTAAATAATTATATTAACTTTGTAGAAGAAAATCCTAATGTTGAAGTAATAGTTTTTTGCTATTTTTCCTGTGTATTAATTTCGCTTTATCTATTCTTTAAAGTAATACCCTCTGAAAAAATCTTAGAAAAGATAGAAGTATACAGAATGTATTATGAAATTAGAATATTATTTTTAATAAGCATGATATTAAATAGTGGAATATCCCTAAATAATTCTTTAAGTGTATTTGGAGAAAGCTTAAGTGATGTAAAGCTTAGAAAATATATTAAAAGCATAAATGAAGAATTAATAAAAGGGACTACTTTAAGCAGTAGTATAGGGAAAATAAATGTTATTTCTCATGTATCAAAGGGATTTTTAATAACAGGAGAAGAAAGTGGATTGTTTAGTAAAAATATTGAAGAGCTTTTAAAAATAAGAGAAAAAGATTTTGATAGGGCACTAAATAAAACTGTTGGGAAAATAGAGCCAGCAATGTTTATTATATTAGGTTTTGTTATTTCAGCTATGATGCTTTTAGTTTTAGTACCGACCTTTGAGGGCATGAAATATGTATAGGAAAAGAAAAGGATTTATCCTTAGCGAAGTAATAATATACCTGGAAATAACTTCTCTTATTTTAGCAATACCAACATCATTTATGATTATAAAAGATAGGGGGTATGAATTAAAAGTTGAAGGAGAAATAAGTAAGATTCATGATTTTTTAATGGAAGCAAAACAGTTATCTAAGAAAGATAATTTATATGGAGAAATAATTTTTGATATTTTAGACAATAAATTAATTTATGAAAATGCTCTTAGAACTACCTCTTTAAAGTTAAATGAAGTTAAAGTAAGTTTTAATAGAGATAATTTAATTACTATAAATGAGACTGGGATGATCAGTATATCTGGAACTATAACAATAATTGATAAAAATAATAAGCGAAGAGAAATAACCATAGTTCCAGGCATATGGAAAATTAATGTTAAGTGATTTATGAGGAAATATAGCTATGGAAGATAAGATTAATAAAAAGAAAGGATATTTACTAGTAGATATGGTTTTAGCATTAGCATTAATATCAATACTTTTCTTAGGAATAGGAAAAAGTTATAGAACTTATATTAAAAACAACTATTATATTAAAGAAAAAATAAAAGTAGCAGAAATTATTAATTCTTTGGCTATGGAGCTAAAACACAATATATCCTTTGAAGATTTAAGAAGTATTAATAGTGGAACATATAAAATAAGTAGTTTAAAGATAAATGACTTAATAAATAGTGATATTAAAGAATTTCTTAGAAAAAATTTAATATTACATAATAAAAATCATAATGATTTGGGATGGACTATTAATATAAGCCACTTTGATCAATATGAAAGTATTATTAATATAATTTATAAAAATGAAAAACCATATATAAGTGAAAATAAGGAGGTGAAAATATACAAATTTTTAGAAAAATCCTTTCAAAACTTAGAAAATCCACCGCAAAAAGAAGAAGAAAAGCATATTTATTAATTGAACTATGTATTTATTTAGGTGCTTTAGGAATCATAACCTTAAGTTTAACAAAGAATTTGATTTTTTATGTTAAGGAATATAAGAGGTTTATTCCAAAAGAGAAAGAATTAAACTACTTGTTGGATGCAGAGATGTACTTAAATCACAGGTTTTGGGATAATATGGTTGAAAATATAAAGATAAATAAAGATAAAAACTATATTTTAGTGAAATTTTGGAGAGATGGTATAGTAGCAGAAGATAAAATAGAGAAAATAAAAAATAAACTATATGTTTATTATAATTATACAGGATATGGACGAAATTACTCACCTGCACTCATAGAAGATGTTGAAAAATTTGATTTGATGGAAAAAGGAAATTTATTTTATATAAAATTAAAGGTTAAAAATCAAGAGGAGAGGATCTATTGTTATGAAAAGGCGTAAAGGTTTTGTGTCTATAGAAGTTATGTTAGTTTCACTAATTTGTAGCATGATAGTTACTATACTTATGGATAATTCATTTCAAAGGAGAAAGGAACTTGATAGAAGTTTTAAAATAATAAGTTCTAATATAGATAAAAATAATTCAGAGGAACAGTTTTTAAAGTACATGTTAAAAGAAAAAATTTTAAATATAGATAATATTAATAAGTTAGATTTTACTTTAAATAATATGAATGCAACTTATATTGAGGATAAAAAAGCTATACATATTAAAAGTAAAGATAAGATAAGCGGAGTTTTTAAGGATACTTATTATGGTATAGATTTTAGAAATGATGATATTATCTTGTCAAAAAGGGGAAATTATGAGTTTGTTAATAAAGACCTTAGTAATTAATGATACAAATGATATTTCAAAACTTAAGGAGTTGAAGGATAAGAGAGTAAAAATTATTCTTTTAAATGAAAAGATATTTATAGAAACACTTAGAGTTGATAAAAAGTGTAATATTGAAGAAAAAATAGAACAGCTTATAAGAGATAGATTTTTTAATTACACACCCTTAGTTCATTATGAGGTATTAAAATATAAGAAAAGTTTATTTTTAATAGTGTATTTTATTGGATGTGATGAAAGATTTAAAAGTTTATTATATGAAAGAAAGGATTTTGCTTTAACAATATATTATCTTTTAAGAAAGCTACTTTTGAACTTAAAAATTTAAAAATAAGTATTTATATAAAAGGTAAACTAGTTTTATTAAAGAGTGTAAAAGATTCTAATATTATTGAAGTAATAGAGGAAAGTCTTAAAGGTTTAGAAAAGGATTTTGGAGTATCTTTAAAAGACTTTACTTTTAAAATTCAGAAAGAGTATTTAAAGGAAGAAATAAAAGAATGGTTTAAAGGTTTAAAATTAAATGAGATTAGAGGTGAGGAGAATTTATATCAAAAAATATAAAAATTTTTTACCAATTGAATATGTAGAGGAGTATAACAGAAAAATAAAGAAAAAGCTAAATATATACATATTGCTTTTATTATTATTTAATCTATTTTTTTATGGGAAAATTAAGACTGAAAATAATAAAATAAAAAATTATTTAAGTGAAATAAAGGGAGTTAAT
>OERM01000124.1_pt1 | contig 28842 bp, 20 predicted proteins | sample 1540021 | NCBI WGS metagenome assembly OERM01 (sample SAMEA3891245, study PRJEB23780) | metagenome | biome: terrestrial biome; feature: animal house; material: water of meat washing | place: Italy | collected 2015-05-12 | reverse complement strand
CCGGGGCTGATTTCGCGGCCACGATACTGATCCAGCGCCGGTTGATGCATGATCTCCCGGGTGATGCGAATTGCGTCGCGGAACTCCTGCCAGTCCTGCTCGTGCGACATGTAGTTAAACAGAATCGCTGGATGCTGGTGCGGGTCGCGGGATTTAATCCGCACATGCCCACGGCTTGGCGAGCGCATCGATCCGACGTGGCACTGGAAGCCGTGCTCTTTCACTGCGTTCGAGCCGTTATAGTTAATCGCCACTGGCAGGAAATGGTACTGAATATTCGGCCACGCAAATTCCTCACGGCTGCGAATAAATCCGCCTGCTTCAAAGTGGTTGCTGGCACCAACGCCGGTGCCGCCAAACAGCCACTCCGCACCGATTTTCGGCTGATTCCACCACTGCAGGGCAGGGTAGAGGGAAACCGGTTCTTTGCACTCATATTGCAGATACATCTCCAGGTGATCCTGAAGATTTTCGCCGACGCCGGGTAAATCATGCACCAGCGGAATATCAAACTCCGCCAGCAGTTCAGCGTTGCCGACGCCGGAGCGTTGCAGGATCTGCGGTGAAGCAATCGCGCCTGCACATAACAGCACTTCTTTATTCGCCGCCGCGCGGGTCGGAATGGTGCTGTCGCCTTCCAGCCACTCGACGCCCACCGCGCGTTTGCCGTCAAAAATGATGTGATCGGTCATGGCGTGAGTACGAATGGTTAGGTTAGGGCGCGATTTGGCCTGATCGAGATAGCCACGCGCGGTGCTGGCGCGACGGCCATGCGGCGTGACGGTGCGATCCATCGGGCCAAAACCTTCCTGCTGATAGCCGTTGAGATCGTCCGTGCGCGGGTAGCCCGCCTGCACGCCCGCTTCAATCATCGCTTCAAACAGCGGATTGACGCCGGGTTTGGAGGTGGTGACGCTCACCGGGCCATCACCGCCGTGGTAGTCGTTCTCGCCCACATCGCGAGTCTCGGCCTTGCGATAGTAGGGCAGACAGTCGAGGTAGCTCCAGTTCTCCAGACCGGGTTCTTTCGCCCAGTTATCGAGATCCAGCGCGTTACCACGGATGTAACACATGCCGTTGATCAGTGATGACCCGCCAAGCCCCTTACCACGTCCGCACTCCATGCGACGGTTGTTCATAAACGGTTCCGGTTCCGTCTCATAGGCCCAGTTATAGCGTTTGCCCTGTAGCGGGAACGCCAGCGCGGCGGGCATCTGGGTGCGGAAGTCAAAGCGATAGTCCGGGCCGCCTGCTTCAAGCAGCAGCACGGTTGTGTTCGGATCTTCAGTCAGACGGGTAGCGAGAACGTTGCCGGCTGAGCCGGCACCAATAATGATGTAGTCAAATTGCAAATAAACCTCCTGGTTAGAATATGGACTGGAATTTAGCCATCTCAACCTGGATGGACTTCACCTGGGTGTAACTCTGGAGCGTCATCACGCCGTTCTCGCGACCAATGCCGGAGTGTTTGTAGCCGCCAACGGGCATCTCAGCAGGGGATTCGCCCCAGGTGTTGATCCAGCAAATACCCGCTTCCAGCTGATGAATGACGCGATGCGCACGGTTCAGGTCCGCCGTCACGATGCCCGCCGCCAGGCCGTAGTCGGTATCATTGGCGCGGCGAATCACTTCGTCCTCAGATTCATAAGTGAGAAGCGACATCACCGGACCGAAGATCTCTTCGCGCACGATGGTCATTTCGTCGCGGCAATCGGTGAACACGGTCGGTGCAACCCATGCGCCGTTATCGAAGCCATCGCCTTTCAGTACATCGCCGCCGCACAGTACGCGCGCTCCTTCCTCTTTGCCTTTGGCGATGTAACGCAGCACGTTATCGCGATGCGGGAAGCTGACCAGCGGGCCAAAGTTAGTTTGCGGATCGAAAACGTCGCCCGCGCGAATGCGCTCAACGCGCGCCAGAATCTTTTGTTCAAATGCGGCTTTGCATTTCGCCGGAACGAAGACGCGGGTGCCGTTGGTACACACCTGACCGGAGCTGAAGAAGTTCGCCATCATGGCGATATCAGCGGCGAGATCGAGGTCTGCATCGTCGAAAACGATCAGCGGCGATTTACCGCCCAGCTCCATGGTCACTTCTTTCAGGGAGGAAGCCGCCGAGTTAGCCATCACTTTTTTGCCGCTGGCGACACCGCCGGTAAATGACACTTTGGCAATGCCCGGATGCTCGGTCAGATACTGCCCGGTTTCCGCGCCCACGCCCGGCAGCACGTTAAATACGCCGTCCGGCAGGCCCGCTTCGCTGTAAATTTCGGCCAGCTTTAACGCGGTAAGCGGGGTGACTTCGCTCGGTTTGAAAATCATCGCGTTGCCTGCCGCCAGCGCCGGTGCGGATTTCCACAAGGCAATCTGGATCGGGTAGTTCCATGCGCCAATCCCTGCCACTACGCCCAGCGGTTCGCGGCGGGTATAAACAAATGACGTCTCACGCAATGGGATCTGGCTGCCTTCCAGCGACGGGATCAGCCCGGCGTAGTACTCGAGCACGTCCGCACCGGTAACGATATCGACGGTTGATGTTTCCGAATACGCTTTTCCGGTATCGAGGGTTTCCAGTTTTGCGAGTTCGTCATTGCGTTCACGCAGAATATCAACGGCCCGACGCAGAATACGCGAGCGTTCCATAGCGGTCATCGCCGCCCAGATTTTTTGCCCCTGTTGGGCACTCTTCACGGCGCGATCGACATCCTCACGCCCGGCGGCCTGCACGGTCGCCAGCACGTTACCGTTGGCCGGGTTAATGGTCTCGAAGGTGCGACCGCTGGTGGCGGAGGTATAACCACCATGTATATAAAGCTGCTGTTCTGCCATTCGGGACATCACGTCTCCTCGGTTAATCGGTGGGTAAATGCTGAGTAATAAAGTGACGGGTCAGCGAGTGTGCGAGAGGTTTATCCAGCGGTTTGCCGCTCAGTGCCGCGCGCAGCCATAATCCGTCAATCAGCGCGGCAAGGCCGTAGCCCGCTTCCTGTGCCTGTTGGCGCGGTAACTCGCGGTGAAATTCGCTCACCAGATTCGACAATAAGCGGCGGCTACTGACCTGCTGCAAGCGATAGAGCATCGGCTGATGCATACTGCTGGCCCAGAAGGCCAGCCAGGCTTTCATCGCCGCACTGCTCACCTGGGTTTCATCGAAGTTTCCGCCAACAATCGCCTGTAATCGCAGCTCTGCACTGCCCTGCGGAAGTGCATGTAATCGATTCAAAACCGCGTCACGCAGCTGACTGGTGATATCGCGCATGGTTGCTTCCAGCAGACCATTTTTGTCCCTGAAATAGTGGCTGATGATCCCCGTAGAAACGCCTGCACGGCGGGCGATCTGCGCGATCGTTGCATCGTGCATGCCCACTTCATTTATTGCTTCCAGCGTGGCGTCGATCAGTTGTCTGCGCCGGATCGACTGCATCCCCAATTTGGGCATTTTCGCCACTCCATTCATCAGCGTTGTTTATCTATTAAAGCGGTTATTGATTGGACGTTCAATATAAAATGTGTCTTAATTGTTACGAATTTGATTTTAAATGGTAACAATAACAGTGGGGATACTGGATGACAGACCTTTCACACAGCAGGGAAAAGGACAAAATCAATCCGGTGGTGTTTTACACTTCCGCCGGACTGATTTTGTTGTTTTCCCTGACAACGATCCTGTTTCGCGACTTCTCGGCCCTGTGGATTGGCCGCACGCTGGACTGGGTTTCTAAAACCTTCGGTTGGTACTATCTGCTGGCGGCAACGCTCTATATTGTCTTTGTGGTCTGTATTGCTTGTTCGCGTTTTGGTTCGGTGAAGCTCGGGCCAGAACAATCCAAACCGGAATTCAGCCTGCTGAGCTGGGCGGCGATGCTGTTTGCTGCCGGGATCGGTATCGACCTGATGTTCTTCTCCGTAGCCGAACCGGTAACGCAGTATATGCAGCCGCCGGAAGGCGCGGGTCAGACGATTGAGGCCGCGCGTCAGGCGATGGTCTGGACGCTGTTTCACTACGGCTTAACCGGCTGGTCGATGTATGCGCTGATGGGCATGGCGCTCGGATACTTTAGCTATCGTTATAATTTGCCGCTCACCATCCGCTCGGCGCTGTACCCGATCTTCGGTAAACGGATTAACGGGCCGATAGGTCACTCAGTGGATATTGCAGCGGTGATCGGCACCATCTTCGGTATTGCCACTACGCTCGGTATCGGTGTGGTGCAGCTTAACTATGGCTTGAGCGTACTGTTTGATATTCCTGATTCAATGGCGGCGAAAGCGGCACTGATCGCCTTGTCGGTGATCATCGCAACGATCTCTGTCACCTCCGGTGTCGATAAGGGCATTCGTGTGTTATCGGAACTTAACGTTGCGCTGGCGCTGGGGCTGATCCTGTTCGTGCTGTTTATGGGCGACACCTCGTTCCTGCTTAATGCGCTGGTGCTGAACGTTGGCGACTATGTGAATCGCTTTATGGGAATGACGCTCAACAGTTTTGCCTTCGACCGTCCGGTTGAGTGGATGAATAACTGGACGCTCTTCTTCTGGGCATGGTGGGTGGCATGGTCGCCGTTTGTCGGCCTGTTCCTGGCGCGTATCTCGCGTGGGCGTACCATTCGCCAGTTCGTGCTGGGCACGTTGATTATTCCGTTTACCTTCACGCTGTTATGGCTCTCGGTGTTCGGCAATAGCGCGCTGTATGAAATCATCCACGGCGGCGCGGCATTTGCCGAGGAAGCGATGGTCCATCCGGAGCGCGGCTTCTACAGCCTGCTGGCGCAGTATCCGGCGTTTACCTTTAGCGCCTCCGTCGCCACCATTACTGGCCTGCTGTTTTATGTGACCTCGGCTGACTCCGGTGCGTTGGTGCTGGGGAATTTCACCTCGCAGCTTAAAGATATCAACAGCGACGCACCCGGCTGGCTGCGCGTCTTCTGGTCGGTGGCGATTGGCCTGCTGACGCTAGGCATGCTGATGACCAACGGGATATCCGCGCTGCAAAACACCACGGTGATTATGGGCCTGCCGTTCAGCTTTGTGATCTTCTTCGTGATGGCGGGGTTGTATAAATCTCTGAAGGTAGAAGATTACCGCCGTGAAAGTGCCAACCGCGATACCGCGCCGCGACCGCTGGGGCTTCAGGATCGCCTGAGCTGGAAAAAACGTCTCTCGCGCCTGATGAATTATCCGGGCACGCGTTACACTAAACAGATGATGGAGACGGTCTGTTACCCGGCAATGGAAGAAGTGGCGCAGGAGCTGCGGTTACGCGGCGCGTACGTGGAGCTAAAAAGCCTGCCGCCGGAAGAGGGACAACAGTTGGGGCATCTGGATTTGTTGGTGCATATGGGCGAAGAGCAAAACTTTGTCTATCAGATTTGGCCGCAGCAATATTCGGTGCCGGGCTTTACCTACCGCGCACGTAGCGGGAAATCGACCTACTACCGGCTGGAAACCTTCCTGTTAGAAGGCAGCCAGGGCAACGACCTGATGGACTACAGCAAAGAGCAGGTGATCACCGATATTCTCGACCAGTACGAGCGGCACCTTAACTTTATCCATCTCCATCGTGAAGCGCCGGGCCATAGCGTGATGTTCCCGGACGCGTGATTGTTATTGCATAAAACCGCGCCATGTCTGCATATGGCGCGGTTTCTCTTACCTCTTGATACGTTATATCTGTACAGTTAAGCCCTTAGTATAGATTGATGATTGCCAGGCAACAGATAATAAAAAAGAAAAGAACTATTGAAGCCCAAAACCTACGTTTGGACTGTTGTGAATGTTCAATAAGCTTAGTCTTAATTAATGTAAATATTGGTGCTAATTTGAAATGACGCTTTATTCATGGGGAACGCGTAGCGCAAATCAACCAAAATCAATGTAACCATTTGTTGTTTAAGGTTTAATTGTCTGTGTCTGATATTTTATTGATTGTTTTAAATATTGTTTTTATTGTCATTGTTATAATGTTGGTCATCTATTGCTGAATGGATTCAGTCTTAAGAGGCAGGTTGTTAAGGGATAGGCATAGAGTAATGACGTGTATGCATAACCAACATCTTTACTCATTATGTCATTGAATGTTGACGCTATGTGTTTATGAGGTTGAGGTATTTTCAGTTGATCTGGATTGTTAAATTCATATAATGCGCCTTTACTCATGAATGGGCGTCAATACGTAGTGGGAAATTATAAATATCGAAATAGTCCAACTACTTCTTTATTACCAAAAATGAGTATCTGAATTTTAATATTGCATTCTTGCGTGATTATCTCCTGAGTTTTGACTTGTGATTACCTTTTTAAGGTATTTAGCGTAACTGTTTCTGAGCGAGCATCAGAGGTAAAGATAATCTTCTTGATAGTGATGTGGGATGTTATACGTATGGCATCGCTAATGTTTATGGTTACCCCTTATGTGTGCTCAGGAATCCACAGGTAATCACTCATACTGAACAGCGATAAAAGATAAAAGGTGTGTTCATGAATTCATGTGATTTTCGTGTTTTTCTGCAAGAGTTCGGTACAACGGTTCATTTGTCATTGCCTGGTAGCGTATCCGAGAAAGAACGACTGCTACTCAAGCTGCTGATGCAGGGAATGTCTGTAACAGAAATATCACAGTACAGAAATCGCAGTGCAAAGACAATTTCACATCAAAAGAAACAGCTCTTTGAGAAACTGGGGATTCAGAGCGATATTACTTTCTGGCGGGATATTTTCTTTCAGTACAATCCGGAGATCATATCCGCCACGGGTAATAATAGTCACAAATATATTAATGATAATCACTATCACCATATCGTCACGCCTGAAGCCATCAGTCTGGCGTTGGAAAACCATGAATTTAAACCGTGGATCCAACCGGTTTTCTGCGCGCAGACTGGGGTACTGACGGGCTGTGAGGTACTTGTCCGCTGGGAACATCCACAAACGGGAATTATCCCACCGGATCAGTTTATTCCTCTGGCGGAGTCATCCGGTCTTATTGTCATAATGACTCGCCAGTTGATGAAACAGACTGCGGATATTCTGATGCCGGTAAAACATTTGCTGCCGGACAATTTCCATATTGGCATCAACGTCTCGGCGGGTTGTTTTTTGGCTGCGGGATTTGAAAAAGAGTGTCTGAACCTGGTTAAGAAATTAGGTAACGATAAAATCAAACTGGTTCTCGAGCTAACGGAACGTAACCCTATTCCGGTAACGCCAGAAGCCAGAGCGATATTTGACAGCCTTCATCAGCACAACATTACCTTTGCGCTGGATGACTTTGGTACGGGTTATGCGACCTATCGTTACTTGCAGGCGTTCCCGGTCGATTTTATTAAGATCGATAAGTCATTTGTGCAAATGGCGAGTGTCGACGAAATATCCGGTCATATTGTGGACAATATTGTCGAACTGGCGCGTAAGCCTGGTCTGAGTATCGTGGCGGAAGGGGTAGAAACCCAGGAGCAGGCGGATTTAATGATCGGCAAAGGCGTTCACTTTTTGCAGGGCTATTTGTACTCTCCGCCAGTACCGGGTAATAAATTTATCTCTGAATGGGTAATGAAAGCAGGTGGTTGATGTAAACCGCTATTCACAACGCATCGGGAGGTTGGCAGCGATTAATTCTCCCGATGCAGTAAATCCTGATAGATCCCCGTTAATATGCCATTTGGCGAAAATTGTTTTTTAATCCACTGCGTCACCTGACCCGTAGCAGAATGCTGAGTTGCGAGTAACATGCGTGAATCCTGGCGCGGATTATGGATTTGTCGGGTAACCAGCAGGGATTGCGCCATCGCCTCACGGACCATGTAATCCGGCAAAAAACCAATTCCTTCACCTAAAATCTGGCACTGACATTTGGTGTTGAAATCTGGCACCAGAATCGACTCCTGCCCATGCAGCAACCAGCCCACTTTTTTATTAATCGTATGCGCGGTGTCCTCCACCATGATATTAGGATAGAGACGCAGCTGGCTTTCGGCGATGGGTTCCGGCACAAAGGCTAATGGGTGATCCGGGGCGATAGCAAAAGCCCAGCGAATTGCGCCAATCTCTGTGTAATCAATGCCGCCGCCGTCCAGCAGTGTGTCGGGCGCGCCGATAGCAATATTCGCCTGATTATTAATAATCGCATCCCAGACGCCGTTATACACTTCGGTCGTCACGGTAATCTGGCAGGTTGGAAACTGCTTTTTCAGTACCTGTAATAAGCGTGCGGTGTGTTTGGGCGTATAAAGCAGTTGGTTAATACAAATGCGCACCCGTGCTTCTATACCCTGCGAAATAGTATCGATGCTGCGTTTGATGGCGTGAAAATCATTCAGCAGGTCGGTAGCTTTGCGGAAAAAATAACGCCCGGACTCCGTTAACTCAATGCTTCGGGTACTGCGAGTGAACAGCACCACATCCAGCCCTGTTTCCATTCGCTTGATGGTGTAGCTAATGGCGGAAGTGGTTAAACCCAACTCTTCTGCGGCTTTACTAAAACTGCCAAAACGCGCAGCGGTAGTAAATGCCAACAGATTCTCTTCGGTAAAAATTGAGTTCATTAAACCATTCCCGCCATTATCGAATATGAATTTCTCCAGCCATGACTGTAGAGGTATCGGTTAAAGATAGATAATCATTTTTGAATAACTTTTAATACCCGTAGCGTTTAGTCGTCGCTTCGCTTAATTTTTGTCCGCCATATTCTGAAATTATCCCCACGCAGTTACCCGCCAGAAAACCCAGTAATGTCACCGTCCAGTTCATCCCGCTGGCAAAAAATAGCGTCATGCCGAGAAAGCCACCGGGAATAAAAGACAATAAACCGAAACGTCCTTGCCAGACCACCACCGCCGAGAAGGGTACAGTCATAATCACGCTCGCCCAGAACCCGGAAATCCCACTTACAGAGGCCAGCCAGCCGGCAGCCAGCGCGGCGAAAAAGGCCCACACCATCCCGGAATAATTAACCGCCAGACTTCTGATAAACCCCGATTTACCGCCGCCTGCGGCATAAAAACTGCAAAAGGCGACGAAGCCAATGGTTCCTAATAATTCCCATCCCTGAGAGAGCCCGACATGTGAAGACACTAACTGCCAAAGCCCTGCACAAATACCGACGGTGACACCCGTTGCCGTGAGTCCGTTCATCTTGTTCCCCTCTGGTTAGACATGGACGAAAGCTACTCTTACATGTGCAGACTATAGAGAAATAAAACCTGATTGAGTGAAAGGGTATCGGGTCAAAGAAACAAATATTGCACTACCGCACACTGCGAAAAGATTGTTGAACATCATTCAACAAAAAGGCGAAATACGGCGAATTAAATTTAAGCGGGTTCTTTTATCAGATTATCGTTGCTATTCTCAATTCATCGAAAACAGCCACAAAAACCAGGGGAATGTGAATGACTATAAAAAATCTACCTGCCGACTATTTATTGGCTGCGCAACAGGGTGATATCGATAAAGTAAAAACCTGCCTTGCGCTGGGTGTCGATATTAATACCTGCGATCGTCAGGGGAAAACGGCAATTACGCTGGCAAGTTTATATCAGCAATATGCTTGCGTTCAGGCATTAATTGATGCCGGAGCGGATATTAATAAGCAAGATCATACCTGTTTAAATCCTTTTTTAATTAGCTGTCTGAACGATGATTTAACGCTACTACGAATTATTTTACCGGCTAAACCCAATCTTAATTGCGTCACCCGTTTTGGCGGTGTCGGCCTGACGCCTGCCTGTGAAAAAGGCCATTTAAGTATTGTAAAAGAGCTTTTGGCGCATACGGAGATTAACGTTAACCAGACCAACCATGTTGGCTGGACGCCGCTACTGGAAGCAATTGTGCTTAATGATGGCGGGATTAAACAGCAGGCGATTGTCCAGTTATTGCTTGAACACGGTGCCAGCCCGCACATGACGGATAAATATGGCAAAACGCCGCTGGAACTGGCGCGGGAACGAGGCTTTGAAGAGATTGCGCAGTTACTGATTGCCGCAGGTGCATAAACCGGGAGGCTTGCTATCAACACACCAGAAAGACGGTGTGTGTGGGCGCTAACTGCGGATGCTGATTTTCTGGCGCAGCGGGGGCAAGGACAGGTTGAACAGGTCTTTGCCAGAGCGGTAAATATCGCACTTCCGGCCCGCCAGCAGTTGCTGACGCTGCTTTGTGAAGAGTACGACAATGCGCCAAACAGTTGTCGGTTGGCACTCACTCACTTTGATGGTCTGTTCCGGCATGGTGATAAGGTTCAGTTTGACGATCAAGGCATTACGATTGGTCAACATCTTCATATAGAGATGAGTCGTTGTCGGCGTTGGCTGTCCCCAACCTTGCAAATGGCCGCTGTGAATTTTCACCTTATCGCCTGGCAACAGTGGCATGACATTATTCATCAGCACCTGGGGGAAAATGAAACCCTGTTTAATTATTGCGGCGATAATCCGTTTTATCAGGCGTTAAATAAAGAATTACATATTAAACGACGGGCAGTTATTCAGGCCGTAAACGATAAACAAAATATCGCCTCAGCAGTCGCCAGTATGATGGGCTTAGGGATTGGCCTTACGCCATCAGCCGACGATTATTTAACAGGTCTGGCGCTTATTTTATTTATTTCCGGACATCCGGCGGAAAAATACAAAGAGGAATTTTATCTCGGTCTGCAATGCGGCAGAAATAATACCACGTTATTAAGTGCCATAACGCTGGAAGCCGCATTACAACAACGCTGCCGGGAAAATATTCATCGTTTTATTCATAACATTATTTATGACATCCCTGGGAACGCAACTCAGGCAATAGAAAAAATTAAACATATTGGCTCCAGTTCCGGCTGCGACATGCTGTATGGCATGGCCGATGGTTGTGCGCTGAGCCAAACCTACGGAGGGAATTATGTCAGTTAAAATAGTCATTAAACCGAATACCTATTTTGATTCTGTCTCGCTGATGTCTATCTCCACGCGTGCAAATAAACTCGACGGCGTCGAGCAGGCATTTGTGGCGATGGCGACCGAAATGAACAAAGGTGTACTGAAAAATTTAGGACTGCTGACGCCGGAGCTGGAACAGGCGAAAAACGGCGACCTGATGATTGTCATCAACGGCAAAGCGGGCGCGGACAACGAACAGTTGCTGGTGGAGATTGAAGAACTGTTCAACACCAAAGCGCAAAGCGGCTCGCACGAGGCGCGTTACGCCACTATTGCCAGCGCCAAAAAGCATATCCCGGAAAGTAACCTGGCGGTGATTTCGGTCAACGGTCTGTTTGCCGCTCGCGAAGCGCGTCAGGCGCTGCAAAACGATCTCAACGTGATGCTGTTTTCCGATAACGTCTCAGTTGAAGATGAATTGGCGCTCAAGCAACTGGCCCACGAAAAAGGGCTGCTGATGATGGGGCCAGACTGTGGCACGGCGATTATTAACGGCGCGGCGCTCTGTTTTGGTAACGCCGTGCGTCGCGGCAACATCGGTATTGTTGGCGCATCCGGCACCGGCAGCCAGGAGCTGAGCGTCCGCATTCATGAATTTGGCGGCGGCGTTTCGCAACTGATTGGCACCGGCGGGCGCGACCTGAGCGAGAAAATCGGCGGCCTGATGATGCTCGACGCCATCGGCATGCTGGAAAACGATCCGCAAACTGAAATCATTGTGCTTATCTCCAAACCGCCCGCGCCTGCGGTGGCCCGCAAAGTGCTGGAACGCGCGCGCGCCTGCCGCAAGCCGGTGGTGGTCTGTTTCCTCGGTCGTGGCGAAACGCCAGTGGATGAGCAGGGGCTACAGTTTGCCCGCGGCAGCAAAGAGGCGGCATTGAAAGCGGTGATGCTCTCCGGCGTGAAACAGGAACATCTCGACCTGCATACGCTGAACCAGCCGTTGATTGCTGACGTACGTGCTCGCCTGCAACCGCAGCAGAAGTACATTCGTGGCCTGTTCTGTGGCGGCACGCTGTGTGACGAAACCATGTTCGCGGTGATGGAAAAACACGGCGATGTCTACAGCAACATTCAGCCCGATCCGGAATTCCGCCTGCAAGATATCAACCGTAGCATCAAACACACCTTCCTCGACTTTGGCGATGACGACTTCACCAACGGCAAGCCGCATCCAATGATTGACCCCACCAACCGCATCAGTCGCTTGATCGAAGAGGCGCGCGATCCAGAAGTGGCGGTGATCGTGATGGATTTTGTGCTCGGATTTGGATCGCATGAAGATCCGGTCGGCTCCACCATCGAGGCGATCAAAGAAGCGAAAGCGATCGCCGCCGCCGAAGGACGCGAGTTGATCATTCTCGCCTATGTGCTGGGCACCGATCTCGATACGCCATCATTAGAACAACAAAGCCAGATGCTGCTTGATGCCGGAGTGATTCTGGCGAGCAGCAGCACCAATACCGGATTGCTGGCGCGTGAATTTATCTGTAAAGGGGAGGAAGCCTGATGAGCCAGTCACTGTTTAGCCAACCGTTGAACGTTATTAACGTCGGTATCGCCATGTTTAGCGATGACCTGAAAAAGCAGCATGTAGAAGTGACTCAACTCGACTGGACGCCGCCGGGGCAGGGCAATATGCAGGTGGTGCAGGCGCTGGATAACATTGCCGATTCGCCGCTGGCAGACAAAATCGCCGCCGCTAACCAGCAGGCGCTGGAGCGCATTATCCAGTCGCATCCGGTGCTGATTGGTTTTGATCAGGCGATTAACGTGGTGCCGGGCATGACGCCGAAAACCATTCTTCACGCCGGGCCGCCGATCACCTGGGAAAAAATGTGCGGCGCGATGAAAGGCGCGGTCACCGGGGCGTTGGTGTTCGAAGGGCTGGCGAAAGATCTCGATGAGGCGACTGAACTGGCGGCCTCCGGGGAGATCACCTTCTCGCCGTGCCACGAACACGACTGCGTGGGATCGATGGCGGGCGTTACCTCGGCCTCGATGTTTATGCACATCGTGAAAAACAAAACCTACGGCAACATCGCTTATACCAATATGAGCGAGCAGATGGCGAAGATTTTGCGTATGGGTGCCAACGATCAGAGCGTGATCGACCGCCTCAACTGGATGCGCGATGTGCAGGGGCCAATGCTGCGCGACGCGATGAAAATTATCGGTGAGATCGATCTGCGCTTAATGCTGGCGCAGGCGCTGCATATGGGCGATGAGTGCCATAACCGCAATAACGCCGGGACGACGCTGCTGATTCAGGCGCTGACGCCGGGGATTATTCAGGCGGGTTATTCCGTCGAGCAACAGCGCGAAGTGTTTGAGTTTGTCGCCAGCAGCGACTACTTCTCCGGCCCGACGTGGATGGCGATGTGTAAAGCGGCGATGGATGCGGCGCACGGCATTGAATACAGCACTGTGGTCACCACCATGGCGCGTAACGGCGTCGAGTTCGGCCTGCGGGTCAGCGGCCTGCCGGGGCAATGGTTTACCGGCCCGGCGCAGCAGGTGATCGGCCCGATGTTTGCCGGTTATAAGCCGGAAGATTCGGGGCTGGATATCGGCGACAGCGCCATCACCGAAACCTACGGCATTGGTGGATTTGCCATGGCGACCGCGCCCGCGATCGTCGCGCTGGTGGGCGGCACGGTGGAAGAGGCTATCGATTTCTCCCGTCAGATGCGCGAAATCACTCTCGGTGAAAACCCCAACGTCACCATTCCGCTGCTCGGTTTTATGGGCGTGCCGTCGGCAATCGACATCACCCGCGTGGGCAGTAGCGGCATTCTGCCAGTGATCAACACCGCCATCGCCCATAAAGATGCGGGCGTCGGCATGATTGGCGCGGGCATTGTGCATCCACCATTCGCCTGCTTCGAGAAAGCCATTCTCGGCTGGTACGAACGTTACGGCGTCTGACCTGCAAAGTGCGCGTTGTCTCTGCCGGATGCGGCGTGAACGCCTTATCCGGCCTACGAGTGGCGCAAGAATCTGTAGGCCTGATAAGCGTAGCGCATCAGGCATTTGTCACGATTGCCGGATGCGGCGTGAACGCCTTATCCGGTCTACGAATGGCACAAGAATCTGTAGGCCTGATAAGCATAGCGCATCAGGCAATTTGGCGTTGGTCATAACCCCATCACCCTCTGTAGCGGACATAACAACATGAAAGAACTTGTGGTCGTTGCCATTGGTGGCAACAGCATTATCAAAGATAACGCCAGCCAGTCGATTGAGCATCAGGCGGAGGCGGTGAAAGCCGTCGCCGATACGGTGCTGGAAATGCTGGCTTCCGATTACGACATTGTGCTGACCCACGGCAACGGACCGCAGGTCGGGCTGGATTTACGCCGCGCGGAGATTGCTCACGAGCGCGAAGGGCTGCCCTTAACGCCGCTGGCAAACTGTGTGGCGGATACGCAAGGTGGCATTGGCTATCTGATCCAGCAGGCGCTGAACAACCGGCTGGCCCGCCACGGCGAGAAAAAAGCCGTCACCGTGGTGACTCAGGTGGAAGTGGATAAAAACGATCCGGGATTTGCTCATCCCACCAAGCCCATCGGCGCATTCTTTAGTGATAGCCAGCGTGACGAATTACAAAAGGCAAATCCTGACTGGCGTTTTGTTGAAGATGCCGGACGGGGCTATCGCCGCGTGGTCGCCTCGCCGGAACCGAAACGTATTGTCGAAGCACCTGCCATTAAGGCGCTGATCCAACAAGGCTTTGTGGTAATTGGCGCGGGCGGCGGTGGAATTCCGGTGGTGTGCAGTGAAGCGGGGGATTACCAAAGCGTGGACGCGGTTATCGACAAAGATCTCTCTACCGCGCTATTGGCCCGTGAAATTCACGCCGACATTCTGGTGATCACCACTGGCGTGGAAAAAGTGTGTATTCATTTTGGTAAACCGCAGCAGCAGGCGCTCGATCGGGTGGATATTGCCACCATGACCCGCTATATGCAGGAAGGGCATTTCCCACCCGGCAGCATGTTGCCAAAAATCATCGCCAGCCTGACGTTCCTGGAGCAGGGCGGTAAAGAAGTGATTATCACCACGCCGGAATGCCTGCCTGCGGCGCTGCGTGGTGAAACGGGCACCCATATTATTAAAACGTAAGGACGTAAGATGAAAGAAAACAATAGCCGCCGTGAGTTTCTGAGCCAGAGCGGTAAGATGGTCACCGCCGCCGCGCTGTTTGGTACCTCTGTGCCGCTCGCCCATGCGGCAGTCTCTGGCACAATCCATTGCGACGCGAATAACACCATGAAAATCACTGACCCGCACTACTATCTCGACAACGTGCTGCTGGAAACCGGTTTTGACTACGAAAACGGTGTGGCAGTACAGACCCGCACGGCGCACCAGACCGTAGAGATTCAGAACGGCAAAATTGTTGCCCTGCGCGAGAACAAGCAGCATCCGGACGCCACGCTGCCGCACTATGACGCTGGCGGTAAGCTGATGCTGCCCACCACCCGCGACATGCATATTCATCTCGACAAAACCTTCTACGGCGGGCCGTGGCGCTCGCTCAATCGTCCGGCAGGCACCACCATCCAGGACATGATCAAACTCGAGCAGAAAATGCTGCCGGAGTTGCAACCGTACACTCAGGAAAGGGCGGAAAAACTGATTGATTTATTGCAGTCGAAAGGCACTACCATTGCCCGCAGCCACTGCAATATCGAACCGGTTTCCGGCCTGAAAAATCTGCAAAATTTGCAGGCGGTGCTGGCGCGACGTCAGGCGGGCTTCGAGTGTGAAATTGTCGCCTTCCCGCAGCACGGTTTGCTGCTGTCGAAATCAGAACCCTTAATGCGCGAAGCGATGCAGGCGGGGGCGCATTACGTCGGCGGGCTGGACCCGACCAGTGTTGATGGCGCGATGGAAAAATCCCTCGACACCATGTTCCAGATTGCGCTGGACTACGACAAAGGCGTCGATATTCACCTGCACGAAACCACTCCGGCAGGCGTGGCAGCCATCAATTATATGGTTGAAACGGTGGAGAAAACGCCGCAACTGAAGGGCAAGCTGACCATCAGCCACGCCTTTGCGCTGGCAACGCTCAATGAGCAACAGGTAGATGAACTGGCGCACCGGATGGCGGCGCAGCAAATTTCTATCGCCTCGACGGTGCCGATTGGCACGCTGCATATGCCGCTCAAACAGTTGCACGACAAAGGCGTAAAAGTGATGACCGGCACCGACAGCGTTATCGACCACTGGTCGCCTTACGGCCTGGGCGACATGCTGGAAAAAGCCAATCTGTACGCGCAGCTCTATATTCGTCCTAACGAACAGAACCTCTCCCGTTCGCTGTTTCTAGCCACTGGCGATGTATTGCCGCTGAATGAAAAAGGCGAGCGTGTATGGCCAAAAGCGCAGGATGACGCCAGCTTTGTGCTGGTGGACGCCTCCTGTTCCGCCGAGGCGGTGGCGCGTATCTCGCCGAGAACCGCAACGTTCCATAAAGGGCAACTGGTGTGGGGGAGTGTGGCAGGTTGATGCGCATTTGAAACGCCTGCAACGGTGAATAGTAAGAGATTTAAGCCCCAGGGAGTGGGGCGGGAATGGTCTGCTAATGAATGATCCTGAACTTTATAATCTCCCGGCATAATTTCCAGGGGATTATTTGAGAGAAATACACAAAAGTGAGTTTTAACAAAGGTATTTATCAGGCCATAAATGTGACCTGCTTCGGATAAAAAAGATTCAGTATCGAAAAACCAATGATACTCTTGCTGATGGTTACCAACAGTAATTAAGATGTGATTTGTTTTTCCGTAATCGCGAAAATATTCTCATGACCATAAAAGAAAAAATCTTACAAAAATATCCCCATGCTTCCTTTTGTACTTTTGGCGATTCTGCAGCGTTGGCCGATCACCTCGCAACGTTGATTGCGACTGGTGTTAAAACAGCTTCCTGTGGTTCGCTGGCAGGATGTATTGAAGACAACGCATTTCCGATGATTGGTGAGTATAAGATTGTAGAAAATAGCCGTGGTGAGCCTGTCTGTGTTATCAGAGTGATTGGCCTGCATTTACTGCGCTTTTCTGATGTCACCGCGGAGCTTGCCCGTAAGGAAGGTGAAGGTGACCTCAGTCTTGAATATTGGCGTAATGAACACCGTCGTTTTTTCCAGGCAGAAGGAAGCTATTCACCAGAAATGGACGTTATCTTTGAAGAATATGCCCTTATTGACGTTGTGTAGATAACTATTTATCTACGCGAAATAAACTCACACACATAAAATATCGCTAATTTTGTTTATTTTGCTATTTTTTACGTGATGAATGTCACACTTATTGTTGCTGCCCGTTTTGTCCATATTTATAACCATATTTTTAATAGCTGCCTGAAATAGGGCTGTTTATTCTGCATAAAAATATTCGAAAATTCTTATTCTCTCCAGCGCGCTAATTTGGGCGAACACTTCCTGACTACCCTGCAATGAGGCTGAAATGATGAATAAACGTTTTGTTATCAATATGGTGTCTTCGCTGTTATTAGGCGCTGCGCTAATTTCTGCGCCGCTCCAGGCAGCGGAAAAAGTCGTGGTGAATATCTCTAAAGTCGATGGTATGCCGTGGTTTAATCGCATGGGCGAAGGTGTGGTTGAGGCGGGTAAAGCCTTTGGTGTTAATGCGTCACAGGTGGGGCCTTCAAGTACTGATGCTCCGCAACAGGTTAAAATTATTGAGGATTTAATCGCCCGTAAGGTTAATGCAATTACTATCGTGCCAAACGATGCCAACGTGCTGGAACCGGTATTCAAAAAAGCGCGAGATGCCGGAATTGTGGTTCTGACCAACGAATCTCCCGGTCAGCCAAGTGCTAACTGGGATATCGAAATCATTGATAACGAAAAATTTGCCGCTGAATATGTTGAGCATATGGCGAAACGCATGGGGGGCAAGGGCGGCTATGTGATTTACGTGGGTAGTTTGACCGTGCCGCAGCATAACTTATGGGCTGACTTGCTGGTGAAATACCAGAAAGAGCATTACCCGGATATGCATGAAGTTACCCGCCGCATGCCGGTTGCCGAGAGTGTGGATGACTCACGTCGTACCACACTGGACCTGATGAAAACCTATCCTGACTTGAAAGCGGTTGTCTCCTTTGGTTCAAACGGTCCGATTGGCGCGGGACGTGCAGTGAAAGAGAAACGGGCGAAAAATAAAGTCGCAGTCTATGGCATGATGATCCCTTCACAGGCGGCATCACTGATTAAAAGTGGTGATATCACCGAAGGGATTACTTACGATCCGGCCTCTGCAGGTTACGCACTCGCGGCCGTCGCCAGCACGTTGCTGAAGGGTGAAGAGATCAAACCTGGATTAGAAATGCAGAATCTCGGTAAGGCCGACGTAGATATGGATAAGCGAATTATCCGTTTCCATAAGGTATTACTGGTCAACAAAGACAATATCGACTCACTTTATTAATCCATTTCTTCGGGGCGAAAGCCCCGATTCTTATTGCCAGGGGATGCTATGGAAACCTTCCTTTCCCTTCGTCATATCAACAAAACGTTTCATGCCACGCGAGCGCTGCGCGATGTTTCTCTCGACTTTATGTCGGGTGAGGTGCACTGCCTTGCCGGGCAAAACGGCTGTGGTAAATCGACGTTGATTAAAATTATGTCCGGTGTTTATCGCCCGGATGAGGGGGCGGAAATTACGCTTGGTGGGAAAAACTGGTCAAAGCTGACACCCGCCGCTTCGGTGGCGCAGGGGATTCAGGTGATTTATCAGGACCTCTCTTTATTTCCTAACCTGAGTGTCTGGGAGAATATCGCCGTGAATCACTATCACCACGGTCTGTTTGTTAACCGCCGTCGTCTGCGTGAGGTGGCGCAGGCGGCAATGACCAGTATTAACGTCACATTGCCACTGGATACGCTCGTTTCTGAGCTTTCAATTGCCCGCTGTCAGCTGGTGGCAATTTGCCGTGCACTGGCGCAGGACGCACGGTTGATCGTGATGGATGAACCAACCGCTTCGCTGACCCATCAGGAAGTGCAAGGGTTATTACAGGTGGTGCATCAATTGCGGGAACGCGGGATCTGCGTGGTCTTCGTCAGTCATCGTCTGGAAGAAGTGATGGAAGTTTCCGACCGTATTTCAGTGCTGAAAGATGGTGAGCTGGTCGGGACCTTTCCGGCCGCAGAGATGACCACAAAACAACTCAGTTTTCTGATGACCGGCCAGGAGTTCGAATATCAGGTACGAGAGTTGTGGCAGGGAAAATCCAGCACCCCGGTGCTGGAGGTGCGTAATTTAAGTCGTCATGGGGAATATCAAAATATTAACTTGCGGGTGGAAGCGGGCGAAGTGGTGTCGATTGTTGGCCTGCTTGGTGCGGGGCGCACGGAATTATGTCTGAGTCTGTTTGGTATGACCCGACCGGATGCTGGTGAGATCCTCATCAACGGTCAGCCGGTTACACTGCATAGTAACCAGGACGCCATCCGCCACGGTATTGGTTATGTTTCGGAAGATCGCATGTCGCGCGGTTTGGTGATGGCGCAATCTATTGAAGACAACATCATTAGCACTGTTTTTCACAAGGTAAAAGATCGCTTCGGCTTTCTGAGTGAAGCTAAAGTGCGTGACCTGGTGGACAGGCTAATCAAGGCATTGACCATCAAAGTCTCTGACCCACATCTCCCGGTGAATACGCTTTCCGGGGGTAACGCGCAGCGAGTATCGATCGCCAAATGGCTGGCGATTGGGCCACGACTGTTGATTCTCGATAGCCCGACTGTCGGTGTTGATATCGCCAACAAAGCAGGAATATACGGCATTATCAGCGATCTGGCGGCTCATGGCATTGCGGTATTGATGATCTGCGATGAAATTGAAGAAGCGTGGTATCAAAGCCACCGGATTTTGGTAATGCAAAAAGGTCAGATCACCCATAGCTTCCTGCCTGACAGCAGTTCTCAGGCCAGGATTGCGGAGGTGGTAAATGGCTGAACTGAAAAAACGCCATGAATTCTGGCTGGCATTACTGATTGTGGTGCTGTTTGTTGGCCTTGCCTGGCGCAGCGACGAGTTTCTGACATTCGGTAATTTGTACGATCTCGCCAATAACTATGCCATGTTGACTATTCTCGCCTGTGGTTTGTTTGTGGTGTTAATTTCCGGTGGGATTGATATTTCGTTTCCGGCAATGACCATCATTGCGCAATACGGCATGGTGCTGTTGCTGCAAAAAATGGGTGGCAACTTTGCTGTCGCGTTTGCCCTGGCGGGCGGCATCGGCATTTTACTTGGCTTAATAAACGCCTTACTGGTTAATCGCCTACGGGTGCCGTCTATCATCATCACTATCTCGACGCTGAATATTTTCTATGGCCTGCTGTTATGGTTGAGTAAAGGTGTGTGGCTGTACGACTTTCCGCCGTGGTTTGAGCAGGGGGTTATGTTGTTCAAGTACACCGATGCTGATGGCTATGACTATGGCCTTGGTCTGCCGCTGATCGCCATGATTACGGTGGTGCTGCTAACAGCGTTTATCATGAATTTCACCAGTGTAGGGCGCAAAATTTATGCCCTTGGCGGGAACCGCGAATCAGCCAGTCGCATCGGCTTTAGCGTGCTGAAACTGCAACTTTTCGTCTACGGCTATATGGGATTGATGTCTGGTGCTGCGGGTGTAGTGCAGTCGTGGACGGTGATGACTGTCGCCCCCGATTCTCTTCTGGGTTATGAGCTGACAGTACTGGCTGCGGTGGTGCTTGGCGGCACTAGTTTGCTCGGCGGGCGCGGCACGTTAACCGGTACTTTGCTCGGCGTGGTGTTGTTGGCAGTGATGCAAAACGGGCTAAATTTATTGGGAGTCTCGTCTTACTGGCAAACATTGATCACCGGCATCATCATCGTTGCCAGCATTAGTGCCACGGCGTGGAGTCAGCATCAGAACCGGAGTCTGCTATGAAAAAATCGTGGCGTAACAACGTTGAGTTTTACTTGATCGGCCTGCTGGTGCTAACTGTTGCAGCCTTCAGCATTACTATGCCGGAGATTTTCTGGTCGATAAGTAATTTCCAGTCCGTCGCTTCGCAAATGCCCGTGCTGGGCATTCTGGCGTTGGCTATGGCGGTGACCATGCTTTGCGGTGGCATTAACTTGTCAATTATAGCCACTGCTAACGCCTGTTCACTGGTGATGGCGTGGGTGGCGACTCAGTATCCACCGGGTATTGCTACGGTTGTCGCTACGCTGCTGGCGGGCGCTGGCGCGGCGGTGATAATCGGTTTATGTAACGGCGTATTGATTGCTGGTATTCGAGTGTCGCCAATTCTTGCAACACTCGGGATGATGACGTTGCTCAAAGGGGTAAATATTCTGGTGACAGGCGGTAGCGCCATTGCCAATTATCCCTCATGGGTGCTGTGGTTGAATCATGCACAGTGGTTCGGTATTCCGCTACCGATGTGGTTGTTTGCCGCAGTGGCGCTGGGGCTGTGGATATTGCTGGAGAAAACGCCGCTCGGTAAATCCATTTATCTGATTGGTTCTAACGAACGAGCAACACTTTACTCCGGTATTAACACTCGTCGGGTGCTGATATGGGTGTATGTCATTTCCGCCTTGCTTTGTGCGGTAGCGGCATTTTTGATGATGTCGAAACTCAACTCGGCTAAGGCCTCTTATGGCGAATCTTACTTGCTAGTGTCAATCCTCGCGGCAGTACTCGGCGGGGTTAATCCGGACGGCGGCAGCGGGCGGATAATTGGTATGGTGCTGGCGCTGTTTCTTCTGCAAATTATTGAAAGCGGCTTCAATATTCTCGGTATAAGCCCCTACCTGACGATGGCCTTATGGGGAACGTTGCTGCTCTGTTTCATTCAGGCTCGCGGCATGTTGGGGCTGGATCGGGTGGTTTAAATATTGGCTATATTCAATGGACGCGTTTTGCCGCGATGACATATCAGGCATCGCCAAATACACATAGCTAATCAGGAGTAAACACAATGAAGATCAAAGCTGTTGGTGCATATTCCGCTAAACAACCACTTGAACCGATGGATATCACCCGGCGTGAACCGGGACCGCATGATGTCAAAATTGAAATCGCTTACTGTGGCGTCTGCCATTCCGATATCCACCAGGTCCGTTCCGAGTGGGCGGGGACGGTTTATCCCTGCGTGCCGGGCCATGAAATTGTAGGACGCGTGGTAGCTGTTGGTGATCAGGTAGAAAAATATGCGCCGGGCGATCTGGTTGGTGTCGGCTGCATTGTCGACAGTTGTAAACATTGCGAAGAGTGTGAAGACGGGCTGGAAAACTACTGTGATCACATGACCGGCACCTATAACTCGCCGACGCCGGACGAACCGGGCCATACTCTGGGCGGCTACTCACAACAGATCGTCGTTCATGAGCGATATGTTCTGCGTATTCGTCACCCGCAAGAGCAGCTGGCGGCGGTGGCTCCTTTGTTGTGTGCAGGGATCACCACATACTCGCCGCTACGTCACTGGCAGGCCGGGCCGGGTAAAAAAGTGGGCGTGGTCGGCATCGGCGGTCTGGGACATATGGGGATCAAGCTGGCCCACGCGATGGGGGCGCATGTGGTGGCATTTACCACTTCTGAGTCAAAACGCGAAGCGGCAAAAGCCCTGGGGGCCGATGAAGTTGTTAACTCACGCAATGCCGATGAGATGGCGGCTCATCTGAAGAGTTTCGATTTCATTTTGAATACAGTAGCTGCGCCACATAATCTCGACGATTTTACCACCTTGCTGAAGCGCGATGGCACCATGACGCTGGTTGGTGCGCCTGCGACACCGCATAAATCGCCGGAAGTTTTCAACCTGATCATGAAACGCCGCGCGATAGCCGGCTCTATGATTGGCGGCATTCCAGAAACACAGGAGATGCTCGATTTTTGCGCCGAACATGGCATCGTGGCTGATATAGAGATGATTCGGGCCGATCAAATTAATGAAGCCTATGAGCGAATGCTGCGTGGTGATGTGAAATATCGTTTTGTTATCGATAATCGCACACTAACAGACTGAAAAAATTAATAAATACCCTGTGGTTTAACATATTAACTTCGCTCTCCACTTAACTTTTTAGTTAAGGAGAGCGAAATAATATCAAAGTAGCAGTAAAACCTATAACGTAAATTTAAATTGTTAAATTAACGCCCTCCAGTACACAATACTTCACACGTTAGTTATGAGCGATTTCTGATAGTGCCTGGTTTAATCAGAGCTTTATTATCTGCGACGTTTATTTTTATTTAAGAGAGATCGCGATGATATCATTAAAAGCTCCGCACAATAATTTGATGCCATATACGCAACAAAGCATACTTAATACGGTTAAAAACAATCAGTTACCAGAGGATATCAAAAGCTCCCTGGTTTCCTGTGTCGATATATTCAAGGTTTTGATTAAACAATATTATGATTATCCTTATGATTGTCGTGATGATTTAGTCGATGACGACAAACTCATTCATCTCATGGCTGCCGTACGAGACTGTGAGTGGTCAGACGATAACGCACTCACCATAAATGTGCAGTTTAATGATTTCCCTGGATTTTATGACTGGATGGATTACCCTGATCACCCGGTTAAGTTTGTTTTTCACATACTTGAAAATCAAAAAGGGACAGTTTGGGTATATGACCAGGATGATGCGTTTCTTGATATTAAAGCAAACGTGCAGGCTGGACGCTTTACCGGGCTTAAGAAATTAGTGCAGTTTATCGATTCAGTGCGAACAGATTGCAAATGTATTCTTCTTGAACACCATATGCCTTTGCTGAGAATTTTCCCTAAAGGGAAAGAGTGTATGCATGTGGAAAAATGGCTTCGCGAAATGTCGTCTATTCCGGAGACAGACGCGCCCATTAAGCAGGCGCTTGCGCATGGATTATTATTACACTTAAAAAATATCTACCCTGTTTTTCCTGAATCACTGGTGATGTTATTGCTCTCTGTTCTGGACGTAAAAACATACAGAGATGATGCGCGATTAAATGAATGGATATCTAATAGAGTGCAGGAATTAGGTGACAGATATTATCCTGTAAATAAGCACGTTAAAATCCGCTACACTCTTTAGTTCAGAAAGGGTTCCACCTGCAAGTTGTTATTCCACCTGAGAGTGAATCGCAATGCAGGTAATCATTTCATCTGTATATCTGTATGCCAACTGGCATTCCATCTCTTTTTTCGCCGATATTTTGTTGTGATCGGCGACACTTCGCTTAAAAAAGCATCAGCAGTGGTTTCGCAGCTATGCGGTGTATAAAAAATGATCTCATGCAGATGTTTTGTGAATGTGTGGGTTGACATTCATATGAAAAAAATCATAATTCCATCATGTTTGTGTGGGGTCTTTTCTGTATCTTACGCATCGCACTCAAGCCTGACAGAAAATATGCTGTAAGGCTCATATCAAAAACCGCCATTAGCTCATCAGGAAGAGCAGACGACAACCAGGATTGTTGTATGGTACGGGGTTCGAGGCCTCGATGGCGGTCCAGCTTTTCAAAACTCTTCTGAATCAGATCCCCTTATTATCATTCCTGCAAAGTGGAACATTGCCATTGTTTGGCTATTCAGGACGGGTCAGACCAATGAAAAAAGCCCACACAGGGGAGAGTGGGCTGAAATGGGAAGCTAAAGACTCAAGTAAACTTATCGGAAATAAGGACCACGCATTACGGGGGCTATCATCGCCGATGGTCGGGATTCGGCAAATCAGGTTGATTACGTAGAGAGTAAATTATCTGCTCACCGCTGCGTCACCCCTTCGTAAATCAGGCGTAGCGCGAATACACCAATAATTGCACCAATAACCCGACTGGCAACGCGTTGCATACGCCCATAAGCACGACGCACAGCGGGCAAAGAAAACGCCTGACTAAGAAAAACGCGCCAGATAATTGATGCGAGCACAATCCCCGCCCAGGCCATTAAACGTGCCCATGTTGGTGTTTCGGCATTTAATGTTACTGAGAAAATACTGATAAAAAATAAAACGGTTTGCGGGTTAGAGAGATCGGTAATTAATCCAAGGCGAAAAAAGACATACCAGGGGGCGTTAATCGGTTGTTGTAGTGTGCTCATTTGCGGTGTTGACTGGCGGCGCATGCTGCACCACGCAAACCATAAGAGATAAGCGCCGCCGACGATTCTGATAAGCGAAAAAATCTCCTCACACTGCGTAATTAGCGTTGCAAGACCAAACAAACCCAACCCGGAATAAAATGCATCGCCCAGCGCCACGCCCAGTCCGGTCAGCACTCCTGCGCGTCGACCGGAAGCCAGGCTGGTTTGTACTACCACAAAGAGATTGGCTCCCGGATTAAAAAAAGTAATCACGAACAGTCCTACGGTCAGGTAAACGGCGTGCAAAGGATCCATAGTGATTTCATCCATAAATAAGTGAACTAACTGCATCATATTTCTACGAAAAATAATCGGGTGCGAGAGAGATCACAAAGTGTCTTATTTCCGGTTACTGGCGTTTATGCCCTGACTGAACTAATTATTAATCAACCCAATAATGTGGGTGGGTGATAGTGTGAAAACAACTCTGGAGCCGTAATATGAAAATAATCTCTAAAATGTTAGTTGGTGCGTTAGCGTTTGCCGTTACCAATGTCTATGCCGCAGAATTAATGACCAAAGCGGAATTTGAAAAAGTTGAATCGCAGTATGAAAAAATAGGTGATATTTCAACCAGTAATGAAATGTCGACTGCAGATGCAAAAGAAGATTTAATCAAAAAAGCCGATGAAAAAGGGGCTGATGTGTTGGTGCTGACCTCTGGTCAAACTGACAATAAGATCCACGGCACGGCAAATATTTATAAGAAGAAGTAATTCTGAAACCTATGTAAACATCCCCGATGCGTAAGTTTATCGGTGATCATCTATTGAAATTTATGCCGGATAAAGCGTTCGCGCTGCATTCGGCAGTTCAGCTTTTCAGCCGCCGCCAGAACGTCGTCCGGCTGATGCCTAAATAATTCGCCGCTGCTGTTTTATCGCCATTAAATTTCTCCAGTGCCTGTTGTGGTGTCAGTAAGCGTGGAGCGGGAGTTTTCGCCGACTCGCGCGCCAGCTCCGGCAGTAGCAGCTGCAAAAACTGCGGCGTTAAATCCGGCGTCGGTTCCACACTTAAAAACAGCGCCAGTCGCTCCATCATATTGCGCAGTTCTCGAATATTGCCCGGCCAGTCGTAGTGCACCAGCACGGTTTCGCTTTCCTGTAATCCCTGGCGTAATGCGGAAGAAAACGGGGCAGCAAGTGCAGCCAGAGACACTTTCAAAAAACTTTCCGCCAGCGGCAGAATATCCGTCACCCGCTCGCGCAGTGGTGGCAATTGCAGACGCAAAATACTCAGCCGATAAAACAGATCACGGCGAAACTGCCCTTGCCGCATATCTTCTTCCAGATTGCAGTGAGTGGCGCTAATGATTCGCACATCCACCGGAACAGGCTGATGCCCGCCGACGCGGGTGACCTCTTTTTCTTCCAGCACCCGCAGCAGCCGGGTCTGCAAAGGTAGCGGCATTTCGCCAATCTCATCCAGAAACAGCGTACCGCCGTGGGCAATTTCGAACAGCCCGGCGCGACCTCCGCGTCGCGAGCCGGTAAACGCCCCTTCCTCATAGCCAAACAGCTCCGCTTCCAGCAGCGATTCGGCAATCGCTCCGCAGTTGACGGCAACAAACGGATGCGACTTTTTGCCCTGTCGCGCATCGTGGCGGGCAAAATATTCCCGATGAATCGCCTGGGCCGCCAGCTCTTTGCCCGTCCCCGTTTCCCCCTCAATCAACACCGCCGCACTGGAGCGGGCATACAGCAAAATAGTCTGCCGCACCTGTTCCATCTGTGGTGATTGACCGAGCATATCGCCCAGCACGTAACGAGTACGCAGGGCGTTACGGGTAGCATCGTGAGTGTTATGGCGTAACGACATGCGCGTCATATCCAGCGCATCGCTGAACGCCTGGCGCACGGTGGCGGCGGAATAGATAAAAATTCCGGTCATTCCGGCTTCTTCTGCCAGATCGGTAATCAGCCCCGCGCCGACCACCGCTTCGGTGCCGTTGGCTTTCAGCTCGTTAATCTGCCCGCGCGCGTCTTCTTCGGTAATGTAGCTACGTTGATCGAGGCGCAAATTAAAGGTTTTTTGAAACGCCACCAGTGCCGGAATAGTTTCCTGATAAGTGACAACGCCGATAGAAGAGGTGAGTTTTCCGGCTTTTGCCAGTGCCTGTAACACATCGTAGCCGCTCGGTTTAATCAAAATAACTGGCACTGACAGGCGGCTTTTCAGGTACGCGCCGTTAGAGCCAGCAGCGATGATGGCGTCGCAGCGTTCGTTTGCCAGTTTTTTGCGGATGTAGGTCACCGCTTTTTCAAAGCCAAGCTGAATAGGGGTGATATTCGCCAGGTGATCAAACTCGAGACTGATATCGCGAAACAGCTCGAACAGCCGCGTTACAGATACCGTCCAGATCACCGGTTTGTCGTCATTCAGCCGTGGTGGATGTGCCATAGCGCACCGCAAAGTTAAGAAACCGAATATTGGGTTTAGTCTTGTTTCATAATTGTTGCAATGAAACGCGGTGAAACATTGCCTGAAACGTTAACTGAAACGCATATTTGCGAATTACTTCATGACTATATTGCTAACAAATTGAAATTAAACATTTAATTTTATTCAGTCAATTGTGGCACACCCCTTGCTTTGTGTTTATCAACGCAAATAACAAGTTGATAACAAAGGATGGGCTATGTATCTACACTCTCCAGGTAAAGCGTTTCGCGCTGCACTGTCTAAAGAAAATCCATTGCAGATTGTTGGCACCATCAACGCTAACCATGCGCTGCTGGCGCAGCGTGCCGGATATCAGGCAATTTATCTCTCCGGCGGTGGCGTGGCGGCAGGGTCGCTGGGGCTGCCCGATCTCGGTATTTCTACTCTTGATGACGTGCTGACAGATATTCGCCGTATCACCGACGTTTGTTCGCTGCCGCTGCTGGTGGATGCGGATATCGGTTTTGGTTCTTCTGCTTTTAACGTGGCGCGCACCGTGAAATCGATGATTAAAGCCGGTGCGGCAGGATTGCATATTGAAGATCAGGTTGGTGCGAAACGCTGCGGTCATCGTCCGAATAAAGCGATCGTCTCGAAAGAAGAGATGGTGGATCGGATCCGCGCGGCGGTGGATGCGAAAACCGATCCTGATTTTGTGATCATGGCGCGCACCGATGCGCTGGCGGTAGAGGGGCTGGATGCGGCGATTGAGCGTGCGCAGGCCTATGTTGAAGCGGGTGCCGAGATGTTGTTCCCGGAGGCAATTACCGAACTCGCCATGTACCGCCAGTTTGCCGATGCGGTGCAGGTGCCGATCCTCGCCAACATCACCGAATTTGGCGCAACACCGCTGTTTACCACCGACGAATTACGCAGCGCCCATGTTGCAATGGCGCTGTACCCGCTTTCAGCGTTTCGCGCCATGAACCGCGCCGCCGAACATGTCTACAACGTCCTGCGTCAGGAAGGCACGCAGAAAAGTGTCATCGACACCATGCAAACCCGCAACGAGCTGTACGAAAGCATCAACTACTACCAGTACGAAGAGAAGCTCGACGACCTGTTTGCCCGTAGCCAGGCGAAATAAAACACAACGAAAAATATCTCGACCCTACAAATGACGAGGACAACATGAGCGACACAACGATCCTGCAAAACAGTACCCATGTCATTAAACCGAAAAAATCTGTGGCACTTTCTGGCGTTCCGGCGGGCAATACGGCGCTCTGCACCGTGGGTAAAAGTGGCAATGACCTGCATTACCGCGGCTACGATATTCTTGATCTGGCGGAACATTGCGAATTTGAAGAAGTGGCGCA
>OERM01000111.1_pt1 | contig 30722 bp, 25 predicted proteins | sample 1540021 | NCBI WGS metagenome assembly OERM01 (sample SAMEA3891245, study PRJEB23780) | metagenome | biome: terrestrial biome; feature: animal house; material: water of meat washing | place: Italy | collected 2015-05-12 | reverse complement strand
AACGACGGATAGCTACGTCTACTGGTTCGCCTTCTTTCAATTTAACTTGTGGCATGAAGAATCCTCATTAAGTTATGGATAAGATCTGGGCGACATTGCCCTGATCACAAGTGAAGGTCAGTATTTTACTCATTTACATCTCATACCACAAGTCTATAATGGTTCACGCAATAGATTTGATACAGGTTATAGGCAGTTTAATGATCGTTTTAGGCTTAGAAACATCTTGTGATGAAACAGGACTTGCCCTTTATGACAGCGAGTTGGGTTTGCGTGGGCAAGTGCTGTACAGCCAAATTAAACTGCATGCAGAGTATGGTGGTGTGGTGCCGGAGTTGGCATCGCGTGACCATGTGCGTAAGCTGATTCCATTGATGAATCAACTGCTTGAAGAAAGTGGTGTAAAAAAATCTGAAATTGATGCCGTTGCATATACGCGTGGCCCAGGTTTGATGGGTGCGCTGATGACAGGCGCGCTGTTTGGTCGAACTTTGGCCTTTGCTTTAAATAAACCTGCAATTGGTGTGCATCATATGGAAGGGCATATGTTGGCACCACTTTTATCGGAAACGCCGCCAGAATTTCCTTTTGTAGCACTTTTGGTCTCAGGTGGACATTCTCAATTGATGGCTGCCTATGGGATTGGGCAGTATGAATTATTGGGGGAGTCGATTGATGATGCTGCAGGTGAAGCCTTTGATAAGGTTGCGAAAATGATGGGGTTACCGTATCCAGGTGGCCCAAATATTTCAAAACTGGCTGAGCAAGGTGATCCGAATGCCTTTGCTTTCCCACGTCCAATGTTGCATCAAGGTTTGGAGTTTTCATTTAGTGGTTTAAAAACAGCTGTATCTGTGCAAATGAAAAAATTAGGTGATGAAAACCGTGATGCGGATATTGCAGCGAGTTTCCAAGAAGCTATCGTGGATACCTTGGTTAAAAAATCTGTGAAAGCGTTGAAGCAAACAGGTTTAAAACGCTTAGTGATCGCAGGTGGTGTCAGTGCCAATAAACGTTTGCGTGAACGTTTGGAAGCAGATTTAACTAAGATTCGTGCTCAGGTCTACTATGCCGAACCTGCACTTTGTACGGACAATGGCGCTATGATAGCTTTTGCTGGTTATCAGCGCTTAAAAGCAGGGCAGCAAGATGGTTTGGCTGTAACGACAACACCACGCTGGCCAATGACTGAGTTGACCAATCCCAGTGAAGTCTAAGACTTTCATTTGATAAGCTTAAAGCCTGACTGAATGTTGGGCTTTTTTATATTTAGGTCTTTATCACAAGGCTTTTCAAAAAACGCTGCTTAGACTTTAAAAATATTTTTTGACTTACTTAAATGTAGCTTAGCATCAAGTTAAAAGTATTTACCCATAGGTTTATCCATAGAAATTGGGGATAAGTATGCCTAGCGTAGTTTTTGATTGATCTCAAAAGATTAAAACTTTGAGTATTTTGACTTCAATTGAAATTCTATTTTATATGGTTTTAAGGTATTGATTAATATTAAGAGTTTGTATTTTTCTTAAGTTTTTATTTCTATACGAGGATAAAACTCAAAGCCACGAAGGCCAATTACAACACGTAACATGATTTAGCTTCCTGAGCTTAAGGATATTCTTTAGTTTATATGAAAGGCAGATGTAGATTTAATTAAAAATATCTTGGTCGTATAAATCACAAAGCTATGACGGTCTGTCTTAGGAACTTTCATTACAACAATGGAAGTACATAATTAGAAGAAAATTTTAGAGGTGTTACCCATAGCGGCTACTAATGGAATGCTAGACCCTGATGATTCGATAATTCTACTGATTGACCATCAAAGTGGACTTTTTAATACCGTACGCGATGTACCTGTACCCGACTTACGCAATTATGTGATTGCAATTGCAAAAGCAGCAACTTTATTAAATATACCTGTAATTACCACGGCTTCTGTACCTGACGGCCCCAATGGCCCTTTAATTCCTGAAATTCACCACTTTGCTCCGCATGCAGTTTATGTACCACGGACTGGACAAATTAATACTTGGGACAATCCCTTATTTGTAGATGAAGTTAAAAAAACGGGTAGGAAGACACTGATTATTGCTGGAACGCTGACCAGTGTATGTATGACTTTCCCTGCTGTAAGCGCTCGTAAAGAAGGTTATAACGTTTATTGTGTTGTGGATGCATCAGGCAACTGGAGTAAATTAGCTACAGATACATCAATTGCTCGTGTGACCCAAGCGGGCGCAATTCCAACCGATACTTTTGCAATCGTGGCCGAGTTAATGCGTACTTGGAACCGTCCAGAAGGCTCCCGTTTTGCTGAAATTCTTTCAGATCATGTCTGCCCAGAATATAAATGCTTAATGGAGAGTTATGCAAAAGCACAAGCTGTGGTTAAAGATGGGCCAGAAACAAACTTAGATAAATATCAATAATCAGATCAAACCTATTTGAACTGATATTCATCCCTCATTTTTTCAAAGAAATAACCCAAATTCTAATGCGGAATTTGGGTTATTTCTTTGATCAGACTGAACTATTAAATATAAAAATAATTTAAATAAAATAGATGCTTAAACGCCGATCAGTATTTTTATACTAAAGCTGCTTTAATTGTTGTGAACCGACCCAGTGTTTAGAAAATTGATACGCTGCACGTCCAGAGCGTTGTCCACGCGCCTGACACCAACGAAGCGCTTCGGCTCGTACTATATCGTCCATGGCGATTTGAGCTTTTGCTAAGTAGTGCTGCACAATGTCCAAATATAAGTTTTGATCCATTGGATAAAAAGACAGCCATAATCCAAAACGATCGGAGAGTGAAATTTTTTCTTCAATCGCTTCTTGTGGATGTAGTTCAGTGTACTGCGGTACGTCGACTCGAGTCACAGGCGTGTTTTCATGCATAAACTCAGGCAGCAAATGACGACGGTTACTGGTGGCATAAATAATAAAATTACTTGAACCTGACTGCAAAGACCCATCTAGCACACTTTTTAAACTGCGATAGTTTTCATCTTCGGCGTTAAAAGCCAAGTCATCACAATACACAATAAACTTTTCAGGGCGCTCTGCAATTAGCTTTTGAATTTCAGGCAGTTCGGATAAATCATCACGTTCAATTTCAATCAGCCTTAAGCCTTGCTCTGCGTATTCCGTTAATAAAGCACGCACAATAGAGGACTTGCCTGTCCCGCGAGAGCCCGTCAGCAGAACGTCATTGGCAGGTAAACCATTAAGAAACTGTTCTGTATTTTGCAGTACTTTTTCTTTTTGACGCTCAATACCTTTTAAATCATTTAGTTCGATTCGTTTGAGCTGATGAATCGCTTTTAATTCGCCATTTTCCCATTTAAAGGCAATCGCTGAAAAATCAGGTGCTTGTTTAACTTCTGGTAGGCTTTGCTGTAGTTGTTGGAGTACAGTCGATAGTGCTTCTAAGATATTGTTCGGTAGGTCAATGGTCGCCATGATTAATCAGCTTATAATTACACTTGTCGTCGATCTTAACATCCGATCTAGTCGTATCAAACCCTTAACGTGGTGCAGATTTGCCAATTTTAGGCTTGAAATGGCAATTGTAATGCTCACATAATTTGCACATAGTCAGTTAGACTGACGGTTGAACATGTCAGTGAAATTTTAGGAAAACAAAAAAAGTGGGTGAGTATGAATATGTTGTTTAAAGATTTCACACGGGAAATCAACCCGCACCAAGCCTATCGAATCAAAAAACTGAAAAACCAATTGGCTCAGGCAGAGAACTATACTGAGTGGAAAAGCATTGCACTTAGAATTGATGAAGAGTCAGGGGCGCAAGAGTGGAAGTATGACAACTGTTCACCTTATTTCGATGCAGAAGTGATTACCCATCGTTTGGGTTTGTTGAAGCGTTATCGCCAACAAAAGCGTACGACCGATTTAATGTACCTACTACGTGAAGGTCTGAGTTATGACATTGCCAATATTGCTCACCCCATGCTGTTTACTGCAACCTATGTCGGCACCAAGAAAATTATTGAAGACTATATTGAAGAAGTTAGTCGAGGTTTAGCATTTGTAGCATCTACGGATTGCCAGTGTTTGGATAAACAGCAAAAAATTGAATTTTTTCAGCACTGTCAAAAAGCTTTTGGGCAACCAGCCATGATGTTTTCAGGCGGTGCAACATTAGGACTGTTTCATACAGGTGTGTGCAAGGCTTTGCTTGAGCAAGACCTGATGCCGAAAGTGCTGTCTGGTTCAAGTGCTGGCGCCATTATGACAGCGATGCTGGGGCGAGCAACGCCTGCAGAAATGCTGAGCATCTTAAATGGTGAAAACTTTTTCACCGATGCTTTTCAATTTCGAGGCTTTCGTGAGGTCTTAAAGGGCAATGGTGGTTTAGCGGATGTAAAGCATTTAAAAAACTTTTTAATTGCAAATTTGGGTGACGTTACCTTTGAAGAGGCATTTAAGCAGTCAGGCTTGTATAACAATGTCGCGGTTGCACCTTATGATGCCTCACAAAATCCACGCATTATGAGTACCTTTACTTCACCTGACTTATTGGTGTGGAGTGCGGTACTCGCGTCTTGTGCAGTTCCGATTCTATTTCCACCAGTCAAGCTGACTAGTAAGCGACATGATGGGTTGTATACACCTTATATGTCATCTACGCGCTGGGTTGATGGCAGTGTGCGTAGTGATTTCCCGCAGGAAAAAATGGCGCGTTTATACAATTTAAACTACACCATTGCCAGTCAAGTGAACCCGCATGTGGTGCCATTTATGCAGTCGGATGAAGCACGGTTTCGTAAAGACATGTTGAGCTGGCCTGAACGGATTGTACGCAGACAAGGCAAAGTGATTAGTAAAGGGGTGATGGACTTTGCCCGTGAGCGTGTGGGGATGATTCCACCGATCCGCCGTTTACTGGATCATGGCTATGGCGTGGTCGATCAGCGTTATTATGGCGATGTAAACATTGTGGGGAAATATGGCCTGCGCCATTATAGTTATATGCTGCAAAATCCAAGACCACACTTGTTTAAACTTTTACAACGTGAAGGTGAACGTGCAACTTGGCCAAAAATCTCAATGATTGAAACACATGCTCGTGTTGGGAAAACCATTCAACATTGTTTAGAGGTCTTAACTGCATTGGATACGGCAGAGATGAATGAATCCGAATTCTTGGCAGTTTGATCGTCAAGAATTAAATGCTCTCGCGTTGTCGCTCCATACTCCGACTCAGCGTTTGGGTTGGGGGCGAAGGCTTTATCGCTTTGAAGTTGCAGGGCAGGGGTATTGGTTAAAGTATCAGTCGCTATCAGAGCATGCGGCGCTAATTAACGGCTTTGACGCTGAACTTAGTTTTTATCAACATGCACTTGCGATGCTGCAACTGCCGAAGTTCTTGCCTGAAGTGCAAATCCTTGAAAATTTTGAGTTTCACTCAGAGCTGGTGAAAGCCGCACTCATCTTAAAAGATGTTCCATCATTACTTATGGCGAATCCCCATCAGTTAAGTCGAGATCATATCATTCATATCATTTTTAAAATGCTGAATGCAGTTGAAGAATTACATCAGATGGGTTGGATTCATGCTGATTTAAAAGCTTCACATTTTTTGTTAGATGGTTCTACATGTAAGTTAATTGATTTTGAGCAGAGCCAAAAAATTAGTGAAACTGGACATCAACAAACTGTAACTGCAACGCCACGCTATATGGCACCAGAGTTATTTCATGGTGAAGCAAAGACTGTACAAACCGACCTATATGCACTTGGGATCATTCTACTTGAGTGGTTGACTGATCAACGTTTGCAGGCATCATGCTACCAAGATTGGGCGTATTTACACTGTCAGTCTTTGAAGATAGCGCTTCCAGAACCTTTTCAGGGTTTTAGTCCACTATTACATGGACTTTTAGCTAAGCAAAAAAGCCAAAGATGGCAAAATACCATGGCTGCAAAACGATGCTTAATGACTGAAATTGAATGAGAAAAAGCCAAGTATAAAGTTTTTGTTTCTTATTTAATCAAATGAGTGTGTTTTTCTTAAAAATTGCTTGTCATGCGAAAATGATCCCTATAGTATACACAGCCATTGGGGACGTGGCGAAATTGGTAGACGCACTGGATTTAGGTTCCAGCGCCGCAAGGTGTGAGAGTTCGAGTCTCTCCGTCCCCACCATCAGTAATGAAGCAAGGTATTAAGCCTTGCTTTTTTATTGCCTAAAATTTAATAGATGATTCATATATAAAAAAAGCCCCTTTAAGGGGCTAAATTTTGATTCATCACGCGAAGTAAGTATGGAGCAATTTAGGCTTTCAAATGGTCTTCGAATTCTTCACCGAGCTGCATGGCCAAGTTATTGCCCGCTAGGTCGCAAGTCACCAGTCCATATTCTTTTTTAAAGCTAAAAGTAAAGCCACGGTTGTCTGCTAAGGTTTTAACTGAATAACCTAATTTCTCTAGCCAAATACGAAAGGCGATGAGGTTTTTTGCTTTCACTACTTTTTTCACGAGGATATTCCTTTTTCACTGATAAATTATTAATAGGGATATTTCACGCTTTTTTAAAGGGGATTTTTTTATATATTTTTGTTTTTGTCTCTTTTTAAAGCAATCTAAACTAAGGCGAAAACGTATACAAAGCATAAATGAGAGTATTTCATTGTTTAAAATAATTTTATCATGATGAAAAATAATAATATTTTGAGATGAGTCTCAATACAATGGAATTATGTGCGTTCGTGATAGAGAAATATTTTGTCGTAAATAGAAATGTAATGATTTTTTTCAAAGGCTGGGTACTTTGAGACAGTAATGCCATTCAGTCTTGCTCGTGATCATTCGATTATGGCATCGTGTGGTTTGAAACTGCATTGGTTGAAATTTTGAGAGCTTAAAGGTTAAGGGTAGAAGCCCCAACTGATCGTTTTAACTCAATAGAAGCATACATACATAATAGGAGACTGCGTTCGTTAGCAGTCTCTAGAAGGGGGGGAAGCCAATTAAAATTGATCCTTCAGATCACGCAGTCGTTTAAACTCTTCAACATTTTCTGTACGTAAAAAAGGATTGGTTTCGAGTTCGATCTCAATACGGCTAGGAAGGGTACATTGACCCAAATAGCGCATGGTTTCGACACGGTCTAAACGCTCTTGAATAGCGATATTGTCTGGTTCGACATGGTTGGCAAACTTCGCGTTAGAGAGCGTGTATTCGTGCGTACAATAGACTTTGGTTTCGGCAGGCAAAGCCGCTAAACGATTGAGCGAATGGTACATCTGCTCATGTGTACCTTCAAACACTCGCCCACAGCCCATAGCAAACAGAGTGTCACCGCAAAATAAAGTCTGGATAGATTCAATAAAGTACACAATATGGCCCAGTGTGTGGCCAGGAACTGCTAAAACATCGATATGTAAATCATGAAATGAGAAATAGTCATCATCCATCAATGCATGGGTGATGAATGGAATTTTAGATAATTCCTCACGTGGCCCATACACAGGAATATTCCGACTCGCAATCAGGTCAGCGACACCGCCAATATGGTCTTTATGCCAATGAGTAAGCCAAATTTGAGCAATGCTTAAGCCATGTTCAGTGCAATAATCTTCAACTAATCCAGCCTCAGTTGGATCAACCACCACGACTTGCTTTGATGAGGTGTGTTCCAGTAGCCAAATATAGTTTTGGAGTTGGTTTTTCACATCAATCATATGAACTTGATAAGTCATTTTTCTTCTTCAAAGAGCTGCATGTATTCATTCTACTGTAGCGGGTACACGCACTGAATTCCAGTCATGAATTATGTGTAACGCATAAAGGGTGGCTCTTTCTTATTCTGTATTTTTCTCTTTTTTGTCATATTGTGCTGTTATCTTGGCCATAAAAAACCACGCTAAAAAGCGTGGTTTTTTATGTGTTCAATCTAATTTAGATTAGATTTTACCTACTAGGTCGATTGAAGGAGCAAGAGTTGCTTCGCCTTCTTTCCATTTAGCTGGGCAAACTTCACCTGGGTGAGCGTGCACATATTGAGCTGCTTTAACTTTACGAAGTAATTCTTGAGCATCACGACCAATACCACCAGCGTTGATTTCAACGATTTGGATTTTACCTTCTGGATCGATTACGAAAGTACCACGGTCAGCAAGACCAGCAGCTTCGATTAGAACGTCGAAGTTTTTAGAAAGAGTCCACGTTGGATCGCCGATTAATGGGTATTGGATTTTACCAATAACTTCAGAAGTGTCGTGCCAAGCTTTGTGAGTGAAGTGAGTGTCAGTAGAAACACCGTAGATTTCCACGCCTAATTTTTGGAATTCAGCGTAGTTGTCAGCAAGGTCACCAAGTTCAGTTGGGCAAACGAAAGTGAAGTCAGCTGGGTAGAAGAATACTACAGACCATTTGCCTTTAAGATCTGCTTCAGTTACGTCAACAAATTGACCGTTGTGATATGCAGTAGCTGCGAATGGTTTTACTTCAGTATTAATCAAGCTCATCATTGTCTCCATGATTGGGGTTTGTATTTAATGTTGAATAGGGTATCGAAATTTTTGTTATTGCTGAAACAGTATTTTTACATTACAAGAATCGGAAAAACCGAATCTTACTCCAGACTATTTCAGCGAATGTGATCATTCTGTTCATTTAGCATGATAAATATGATGACTAAATGACAAAATCATCTATTCCGCAACTCGTTTACAGACATGATGTCCCTAGGCTTAAAATTCAAGGGGATATTTGAAAAAAAGTTAAAATTAAAAAATTATGCTGTACTTTCGCTTCGCTGTATTACCACGTAAACTAAGCGATTGATGTTTTTGATGTGGGTATTCTTTCTGTGCAGCGTCCTTTAAATATAGAGCAATTGGTGATGGTCAAAGACCGTCATCGTTTAAACCGACTCAAAAAAGGAAAAGATGCCAACGAAAAGCAATATCAAGCATTATTTGAACAGTCGCATTTAAAAGTTCTAGAGCGTATTGAACGCATTCCGAATATTAAACTGAATCAAGACCTGCCTGTTACGCAGTATGCAGATAAGTTAATTGATGCCATTCAAGAGCATCAAGTGATTATCGTTGCAGGGGAAACAGGTTCAGGTAAAACCACACAGCTACCGCAAATTGCGATGCTAGCAGGTCGTGGTTTAACGGGTCTGATTGGTCATACACAGCCACGTCGTTTGGCTGCGCGTAGTGTGTCCCAGCGTATTGCTGAAGAAGTTGGTGAGAAACTTGGTGAGTCGATTTCCTTTAAAGTTCGTTTTAATGAACAAGGGTCGCAGGATTCGATCATTCGTTTAATGACAGATGGTATTTTGCTGGCAGAGTTGGCCAATGACCGTTATCTCAATAAATACGACACCATTATTATCGATGAAGCGCATGAGCGTTCGCTCAATATCGACTTTATCATGGGGTATCTCAAACAGCTTTTGCCTCGCCGTAAAGATTTAAAAGTCATCATCACTTCAGCAACTTTAGATGTAAACCGTTTTAGTCAGTACTTTAACAATGCGCCTATTTTTGAAGTAGAAGGTCGTAGCTTTCCAGTCGAACTACGTTATCGCCCTGTATCTGAGATGAGCATTGTCGGTAGTGATGATGATGAGTTTGATGACTTTGAAGAAAATCTACCTCGTGCTGTCGTGCAAGCTGTAGAGGAATGTTTTCGGGATGCACAAGAAAAAGGCCATCCTGAATATGCCGATACTTTAATTTTTGCCAGTACCGAACAAGAGATTCGTGAATTACAAGAAACTTTGCAAAAGCATGGGCCGCGACATACAGAAATTTTACCTTTATATGCGCGCTTGGCCTTAGCTGAACAACAAAAAATCTTTAATCCATCAGGTGGTGGGCGACGCATTATTATCGCCACCAACGTTGCAGAAACAGCGCTGACTGTACCCAATATTCGTTATGTGATTGACAGTGGTTTTGCGCGTATTTCTCGCTATAACTATCGTTCACGCGTACAGCGTTTACCGATTGAAGCGGTTTCTCAGGCCGCAGCAAATCAGCGTAAAGGTCGTTGTGGTCGTATTGCCCCAGGTGTATGTATTCGTTTGTATTCTGAGGAAGACTTTCAAAGCCGCCCTGAGTTTACCGAACCCGAAATTAAGCGAACGAACTTAGCTTCAGTGATTTTGCAGATGCAAAGTTTAGGGCTGGGTGCTTTAGAAGATTTTGATTTTATTGAGCCGCCAGATCATCGTTTAGTCAACGATGGTCGTAAGTTGTTGGTTGAACTTGGGGCAATGTCTGATAAAGGTAAAGCCCCTCTTTTGCAAAGAGGGGTTGGGGGAGATTCATCTGAAGTCAATCCCCCTCAATCCCCCTTTTCCAAAGGGGGAGGTAAAGGAGACTTAACCAAAATTGGTCAACAAATGGCCAAAATGCCAATTGATCCACGTTTGGCCCGTATGATTTTGGGTGGGGCACATTTTGGAGTGTTGAATGAAGTCTTGGTGATTGTTGCCGCTTTGGCTGTACAAGACCCACGTGAACGCCCTGCGGATAAACAAATGCAGGCAGATCAAAAACATGCGTTGTTCCGTGAAGCCGATTCTGACTTTTTATTTTATATCAAACTTTGGGAAGCACTGGTTGCCAACCGGGATATGAGTGAAAACAAACGTCGTACTTTTGCGCGTAATCACTTTTTAAGCTGGTTGCGTTTACGTGAATGGAAGAAAACTCATGAGCAATTGGTCGATTTAGCAAAAGGCTTAAAGCTGTCTTTTAATGAGAAAAAAGCCAGTTATGAAAATTTACACCGTGCACTTTTAACAGGTTTGTTGTCTTTTATTGCCAATAAAACCGATGAACGCAATGTGTTTATGGCGGTGCGTCAGCAAAAGGCCCGCATTTTTCCAGCATCTACCTTACATAAGACCAATACGCCTTGGGTCATGGCTTTTGAGATGGTAGAAACCTCACAGGTCTACATTCGTACACTGGCAAAAATTGAACCTGAGTGGATTTTGCTTGCAGCAGGTGATTTGCTGAAGCACCATTACTTTGAGCCGCACTGGTCGAAAAAAGCAGGTGTGGTCAATGCCTATGACCAAATTTCATTGTTTGGCTTAATTATTGAGCCGAAACGTCAAATCAACTATGAAAAAGTCGACCATGTTGCAGCACATGAAATTTTCCTTCGAGATGCACTGACGACAGGACATTTAGGCATTACGCCACCATTTTTAAAACACAACCTGCTTAAACTTGAAGAAGTAGAGCGGGTCGAAGATAAGCTACGCCGCCGTGATTTGGTGGTGGATGAAGAGACTATTTACCAGTTTTATGCGGCTAAAGTTCCTGAAGAGGTCGCAAGTCGTCGTAGTTTTGAAGACTGGCGCGCAACGGTTGAACCGCAAAACCCACGTTATTTATTTATCGATGATGATGCGCTGTGGATGAACGACCGTCCAACCACACAACAATTTCCCGATTTTTTACGCAATGGCGAACTGCGCCTTGCGGCCAGTTACCGTTTTGATCCAAGCCATGACGAAGATGGTGCAACAGTGAAAATTCCGTTGCAAGCCTTGCCTCAGGTGGATGAAAACTTGTGGTCGTGGGGCATTCCCGGCTGGCGTCAGGATTTAATGGAAGCCTTACTCAAAGCACTGCCTAAAGATAAACGTCGTCATTTGGTGCCTATCCCTGATACGGCTGCAAAGCTAATGGCGAAAGTAGATGCGATGCATTTGCAGCAGCATATTTTTAGCTTTTTAGCCTTCCAGTTGCGTGGCGAACAAATCACTGAAAAAGACTTTAGCTTTGAGCGGATTGAACAATATCTATTGCCATTGATTAAAGTGATAGATGACAAAGGCCGTGTGATTGAACAAGGTCGTGACTTGTCTGAGTTAAAAGCGCGCTGTCGAACAGAAACTCATAGTCCAGTCAAACAGCTCAAAGGTGAGTTCCAAACTTTTCCTGAAAATTTTGTGTTTGAAGCATCACAAAAAGTGACGGGTGTGGTGGTGAAGCAGTATCAAGCTTTAGTCCCGACCAAGGCATTTGCGGCACTGGAACAAAAGGATGAGTCTGGTGTGGTGATTCAGACCTTTAATGATCAAGCTGAGGCGATTAAACAGCACCGTGAGGGTGTACTTCGTTTGGTGCATATACAACTGGGGGATTTGGTCCGTCAGTTGAAAAAGCAAATTTCCAAACCGTTGGCATTGGCGTATTCACCTTTGGGCGATAAGGCGCAGCTGGAGCAAATGTTAGTTTATGCCACACTGCAAATGTCGATCAATGAACTGCCTGTCAATGCACAAGAGTTTGAAAACTTAGTTGCAAATGTCAAAAAAACTTTTCTGACCCATGGGCAAAAAGCACTGGCAGATGTGACAGAGATCTATATTCAATGGCAGGATATACGTCGAAAACTGTTGGTCTTAGATGATGCAGTGTTTGGGAAAAATATTGATGATGTTGAAGATCAGCTAGATTTGATGTGCTTATCAAACTTTGTCTATGTAAAATCTTCCGACATTTGGCTTGAATTTCCTCGATATTTGAAAGCATTGGTCTTGCGTTTGGAGCGCCTGCCCAATAACCTACAGAGGGATAATTCTGCCATTGATCAAGTTGACCCGTGGATGGAAAAATTATTTAAGTTTAAAAATGACACTCGCCTTAAAGAATTGTATTTCATGGTTGAGGAGTTTCGGATTTCTTTATTCTCTCAACCGATGAAGACAAAGATGCCCATTTCTCCGACTCGCTTGCAAAAAGTATGGGAAAAACTTGGAATCAGTTAAGATATAGGTAATTTAAAGAAGGAGTTTTACATGGGCATCCGCATTACAGGTACGGGTCTTTATCATCCTGAAGACATCATTACCAATGAAGAGTTAGTTGAAAGTTTAAATGCTTATGTGGAACAGTATAACCTAGACAATGCTGACAAAATTGCTTCGGGCGAGTTGGAAGCCCGTCGTGGGTCAAGCGCAGAGTTTATTGAAAAAGCATCTGGTGTAAAACGTCGTTATGTGGTTGAGAAAACAGGGATCTTAGATCCGAAGCGTTTACGTCCATTGTTACATGAGCGTTCAAATGATGAACTCTCGATTCAAGCCGAATGGGGCGTGATCGCTGCAAAACAAGCGATGGAAAATGCAGGCGTAACTGCAGAAGATATCGATGTGGTAATTTTATCGTGCTCTAATTTACAGCGTGCTTATCCTGCTGTTGCAATTGAAATCCAAACAGCATTGGGTATTCAAGGCTATGCCTACGACATGAACGTGGCATGTTCGGCCGCAACCTTTGGCATTAAACAAGCCTATGATGCGATCAAAGCGGGCGGACGCCGTGTATTATTGGTGAATGTAGAAATCACCTCTGGTCATACCGACTACCGTTCACGTGATTGCCACTTTATCTTTGGTGATGTTGCAACGGCTTCAATCATTGAAGAAACCGACAGCAAAACTGGTTTTGAAATTGAAGACATTAACTTATTCACACAGTTTTCAAACAACATCCGCAATAACTTTGGTTTCCTAAACTTAAGTGAAGTCGATGCAGACATTGAAAATAATCGTTTCGCTCAAGACGGTCGTAAAGTGTTCAAAGAAGTTTGTCCACTGGTTGCCAAAATGATTACAGCGCAACTTGAGAAAAACAACATTGCACCGACTGATGTGAAGCGTTTTTGGTTACACCAAGCCAATGCCAGCATGAATGAACTGATTCTGAAACTGGTCGTAGGCAAAGAAAATGCTCAGCCTGATTTAGTGCCGATCATTTTAGATGAGTTTGCAAATACCTCTTCAGCAGGTGTCATTATTGCGTTGCACCGCACAGCAGACCAAGTCAATGATGGTGAATACGGTGTCTTGTGTTCATTCGGCGCAGGTTACTCTGTTGGTGCTGTGCTTGTGAAAAAACACGTCGCATAAGCCCGTATGTTGCAGGTTGAGCATGATGCAAAATGGATTAAACGCCTGAGTGCTTTATCCAAAGTTTATTTCACACCGACATTTATCGGTGCTGAACAGTTAGATGCATCACAACCTGCAATGTATGTAGGAAATCATTCTATGTATGGTGTGCTTGATTCACCTATGTTGATTGATTATCTCTACAATGAGCATCAAGTGGCTGTGGTCAGTATTGCTGATCATAGCCATTTTTATTTGCCACTGTGGCGCAGTGTGGTGAAAAAATTTGGTGCGGTTGATGGTGTTCCAGCCTATGTGCGTGAAGCCATGCAACAAGGCTATTCCATTTTGGTTTTTCCTGGTGGCGGACGCGAAGTTCTAAAACGTGAGGGCGAACAGTACCACCTGATTTGGAAACAGCGCTACGGCTTTTTAAAACTTGCTCAAGAATTTGGCTATGACATTGTGCCGTTTGCCGCTTTGGGTGGAGATGAAGTCTTTGATATAGGTTTTGATGCAAATAAAGTGGTTCAGCACCAATATTTTCAAAAGTTGCTACAAGTGCCGCAGTTAAGTCGCTTGCTACGTAAAGGGGAGGTGATTCCATCTTTACCGAAACATTTGATTCCGAAACGCTTGCCTTTTTATTTTAAGTTTATGCCCAGACAAAGTTTGATGCATATTGAAAACCTAGAACAGTTACAGCAGTTCCGAGACCTGATTGCAGCAGAAATTTATACTGGGCTTGCAGACTTAAGAGTATTGCGTCAACAGCAACATGGTGACCGATTTGATTGAGCATTTACAGGCGTAAACTCGGCTTAGTCTTCCTGTAAATCTTTCAACAAATGTGCAATTTTTAAAGTATGGGTCTTATTCCCTTTAACTTCCATAACCTTATTTTCCACCCACCATAAATATTCAAAAATTTCAGTTTCACTGGCTTGTTCACAAATGAACCGAAATAAACTGGGTAAGTATTCCTCATATTCATCTTGTAGTGCAGGATTACGATAGATCCGCAGCGGATCCCAGTCTTTAATCAGTATTTTGTTAATCGCATGTAATAAAGAAACATGTCGATTTTCCTCGGTAAACATAATACACCCCGCTGTCCTTGGGTTAGTTTGACGTTTAAAAAAGAAGTGGTGATGAAGATTATTTATCTATTGTTTTCATGTTTTAAAAGATCTTAACCTGCTTTTCGCATGAGTAAATAGCACGCTCAGATAAATGGAAGCTCAAGAAAAATGCCCAATAAAGTGGTAGTAAAGTTAGATCACAGATTTACTTCAAAATATTTTTCAGAATAAATGTTTCAATATAGTGCGTAATTACGGATTAAGTAACATATAGTAATAATTTAAAAATCAAGTTTTTGTTTGAATGACGCAATTTTCACTAATGCTGTGAATTTCATCACTTTCTAAATTTACATCATCCCATTTTTGCATTTGCTGTGTGAGCCAAACAAAATCCGAAACTTGCGGCTGGGCTTGTTCGGGAATAAAACCACGAATGATGTTCTGAATCAGGTGATATTTTTCGACGTGAACACTTGCTGAACACGCAAAGCGAATGATGTTGTAATCGACCAAGACTTGCCAAACAGGTTCAAGATCTTGCATTTGTTTAAGTTCAACTTGTGCTTTTTGGATGGCTTGGACGAGGGCTGCAAGTGTATTAGGATTAGAGATAGCCCATTCTTGAGTCACAGCCAGTACTTTGTCTGCGATGCGAGGAATAATGTCTGAGCCAGTCGCAATGATTTGGCTATAGCCTTGAATTTCCGCTTGTGTGTTCCAAGGTTCCCCAACACAAAAACCATCGATCAATTGGTTTGAAATGGCTTCCACCATATAGGGCGGCGGTAAAGTGCGGAGATGTACGCGTTTGGCAAATTCAGGATTGGCCAATGCCAACCACTCACGTAAACAATAATGATGAATAGACTGCTTAAACACATGGGCAATCGGAAGATACTGTTCATGCTGCATGGCGCTAAAAAATTTCTGTGCAGTGGTGGCTGCATCGTCAGTTTTTTTGATATCGAGCGCATAGCATAGTTTTTGGCTTAAGCTAATAAAAGCACTGTTATAACTTAAGACAAGAGGGGTTTGTAGCGGAATACCGAGTTGATCTTGAGCGAGTGCAGCAGCAGGCAACATGGCAGATAAACAATGCGCGGCGTCTAGAAAACCAAAAGCCAAACGATCTCTTAAGCTTGCCCAAGACGCTTCTTTCACTAAGCTTACGTCTAAGCCTACTTCCTCAAAAAAACCGCGTTGTTTAGCCCACAGTAAAGCAACACAGTCTAAAAGTGGAATATAGCCCAGATGAAGTTGTGACTTTTCGAGTTGAGCCATGACTTAGTCCTTGAGTTGAGATTGTAAAAGCTGTTGAGCATCCAACAGACGTCTTGCCATTTCACCGATGGTCATACGGTGGCTCATGGCATTTTTACGCAGCAATTGAAAGGCATCATCTTCAGATAGTCCATGTAATTGCATCAGCAAGACTTTCGCACGCTCCACATCTTTACGATCAGCCAGTTTATTTTTGGTGTCTTGTAAGTCTGTGAGCAACTTTTTGTGTTTACGAAACTGTTCGATCGAGATTTCTAAAATATTTTCTAACTTTGAAGGATCAATCCCATCCACAATATAAGCTGTCACCCCAGCATCTATGGCACTTTTAATGGTGTCTTTATGGCTATTTTTAGTAAATAAAACAGTGGGTAGGTTAAATTGACTTACACAGCTTTCAATAATGTCACGTTGCGGATGGTCCATATCTAACAAAATGACGTCAGCACTTAATTGTTCAAGACGGCTAATATTGATGTGATCGATAATCAGGCAGGCAACCACATCGAAATCATGTTCGATGAGGGAACTTCGAATATATTGTGCGCGTTCTTGATTGTCATCAATCAATGCAATTTTCAGTTTAGGCATACTGTACAGTGCTCAGGAAAACCTGAAAATGAGATCTAAAAGTGTACAAGCAATTTAAATGCCAAACTTAACAAATGCCAGCTTTATCTCGAATCAGGCAGTCAATCTTTATGGTCGCGATTACAGACAAAGTATGCATGTTGCATATGTTGTGATCGGAGTTTTCATGAAAGAGTTTACGGATATGGATTCAGTAAATTGAAGTGTTGATGTTCACAGTCGATTTGTACATCTAAGGGAGAACTTCTAGATGTCGTGCTTAGAACAAAGCAATGTCGTTTATTAGAGAAAGCAGATGCTCATCGATAATGCAAAATGCACCAAGAGGTAGCAGGGTTTTAAAAAGTCGGAAAAATTAGCTGTTGTGCTTTAAAAGTAAAAAGAGCTGCTTATATCGAATTATAAGATTTTATTTTAAATAAAATATTAAAAAACAACAGATTAAAATTAAATTATAAATATTGGCACACTCGTTGCATTATCCCTAATGAGTCAAAGACGACTCTAAATCAAATTTGTAAGACGGCCAACGACGTCCGTTCTGATCGCTTCTACATCCCAAGAGTTTGTGCTGTAGAAAAACTATACGCTCAGTTCAGTCTGGAGAAGGTTATGTCTTCAAATTTACATGCTAAAAAAGCAACAAAAATAAGTCTTTTCAGTTTTAACGGCGCAGCAATGAGAGCCTTCCACATGAGTTGGCTCGCCTTTTTTGTCTGCTTCTTTGCTTGGTTCGCTTGTGCGCCGCTGATGCCAGTGATTGCGGGTGAATTTCATTTAACCAAAGATCAAATTGCCAATATTAATATTGCGGCCGTAGCCATCACCATTTTAGTTCGTCTTATTGTGGGGCCATTGTGTGATAAATACGGCCCGCGTAAAACCTATACCGCACTTCTTGTACTCGGCAGCATTCCAGTCTTTGGAGTCGCGTCTGCAAATAGCTATGAATCCTTCTTGTTCTTCCGTCTATTGATTGGTGCGATTGGGGCGAGCTTTGTCATTACTCAGTATCACACCAGCATAATGTTTGCGCCAAACGTAGTCGGGACTGCAAACGCAGCGACAGCAGGCTGGGGTAATGCAGGCGGTGGTGCAACACAAGTACTCATGCCATTGATGCTTGGTGCCTTAGTGATGTTTGGTGTAGAGCAAGCGATGGGCTGGAGAATTGCACTGATTGTTCCGGGTGTCCTGATGCTGATCGTGGGTTTGATGTATTGGAAATTTACCCAAGACTGCCCACAAGGCAACTTCAAAGAACTTCGTGCAGAGGGTGTCAGTGTTGGTTCAGATAAAAAAGGTGGTGTAGCGATTCTGATGCATGCTGCGAAAAACTACCGTGTTTGGATTCTATTTGGTGCCTATGCCGCGTGTTTCGGGATCGAAATCTTTATTCATAACATTGTCGCGATGTACTACGTCGACCATTTTAGCTTTGGTTTAAAAGAAGCAGGGATGGCGGCAGGTATTTTCGGTTTACTGGCATTGTTCGCTCGTGCTCTGGGCGGCATTGTGTCAGACAAAGTCGCAACCAAAAAAGGGCTTGATGGTCGTACCAAAGTGTTGTTTGGCATGATTTTGCTGGAAGGCCTTTTCCTCGTCCTATTCTCTCAAATGAATACCCCTATCTTTGCGATACTCGCAATGACAGTCTTCGCATTGTTCACGCACATGGCATGTGGTGCAACTTATGCTTTGGTACCTTTTATTGATCGTGATGCCTTAGGCGGTGTGGCAGGCATTATTGGCGCAGGGGGTAACGTGGGTGCAGTGGCAGCAGGTTTCCTACTCAAAGGTATGTTGGATATTCAAACCACACTGATGATTTTAGGTGGCTTGGTGGTCATCGCTGCAAGTTTTGTTCTCATGATTCGCTTCTCTGTTGAGCATAAAGAAAAGGAACAGCGCTTATTCGAACAAGCAGTACATGATCGTAGCATTGCTGAAGCGCAAAACTAAATAAAGAGATTAAACCCAAGCCTCAAGGCTCAGGCAGAACAAATGAAATATTGCGGAGAAAGAATATGAAAATCATCATGATTGGTCATGGCATGGTTGGCCACAAATTTATCGAATCAGTACTCGAACATGTGGGTGATGATGTTGAAATTACCATCTTGGCCGAAGAACCGCGCTTGGCTTATGACCGTGTACATTTGACTGAATATTTCAGTGGTAAATCAGCAAAGGATTTAACCCTTTGTCGTGCAGATTTTGCTGATGCTTATGGCATAGATTTACGTTTAAACACCAAAGCGGTTGCAATTGATCAAAGCCATAAAACGGTGACGACGAATCATGGTGATGTTCTTAGTTTTGACAAATTAATCTTGGCAACAGGTTCATACGCTTTTGTTCCGCCTATTTCGGGTAATGACCGTGAAAACTGCTTTGTCTACCGAACCATTGAAGATTTAGATGCGATTCGTGCTGCGAGTCTTAATGCGAAATCGGGTGTGGTCATTGGTGGTGGTTTACTGGGCCTAGAAGCCGCTAAGGCGCTACGGGATTTGAACTTGGAAACCCATGTGGTTGAGTTTGCACCGCGTCTCATGGCAGTCCAAATTGATGACTTGGGCGGAAAGGTTCTACGTGCAAAAATTGAAAACTTAGGCGTAAAAGTCCATACCCAAAAAGCAACTTCATCGATTGAGGAAGGTACTGCAACTAAGCATGTGATGAAATTTGGAGATGGTTCTGAGCTTGAAACAGACATCATTTTGTTCTCAGCGGGTATTCGCCCACGTGATGAGTTGGCACGTCAAAGCGGTTTAACGCTTGGAGAGCGTGGCGGGATCACGATTAATGATTATTGCCAAACGTCAAATCCAGATATTTATGCCATTGGTGAATGTGCACTGTGGCAAAACAAAATTTATGGTCTGGTGGCACCGGGCTATGACATGGCACGTATTGCAGCAAAACATGTCACTGAACAAGCTTGTGCTGAATTTGCGGGTGCAGACATGAGCACCAAGTTGAAACTGATGGGCGTTGATGTGGCTTCTGTCGGTGATGCACATGCGATGACACCGAATGCACTCAGTTATTTCTATGCCGACGAAGATACACAAGTTTATAAAAAAATCGTGGTGAACGGCGAAAAAACCAAGTTACTTGGCGCAGTTTTAGTGGGCTGTGCAAAAGAGTACAACGACTTACTACAAATGATGCTGAATGGATTAGCGCTTCCAGAAAATCCTGAAAGCTTAATCATGCCGGGTTATGCACAAGCTTCAAGTAAATCGGGCGGTAGTGGAGTTGATTTACTGCCAGACAGTGCAACCATTTGCTCATGTAATAATGTCTCTAAAGCTGATATTTGCAGTGCAATTGCTGAGGGTTCAACATCTCTAGGTGCACTAAAAAAATGTACCAAAGCAGCTACAGCATGTGGTGGATGTGCGCCACTGGTCACTCAAGTACTGAAGTCTGAATTACAACGCCAAGGCGTGACAGTGAATAACCATATTTGTGAGCACTTTGCTTACTCACGTCAAGAGCTGTATCACTTGGTACGAGTCAATGAAATCAAAACGTTTGATGACCTGATTCAACAACATGGCCATGGTTTAGGCTGTGATATTTGTAAGCCAACTGCAGCGAATATTTTAGCGTCGTGTTGGAATGACTTTGTTTTAAAACCAAGCCATGCAGGTCTACAAGACAGTAATGACTACTATCTTGGCAACATTCAAAAAGATGGTTCTTATTCTGTAGTTCCACGGATGGCAGGTGGTGAAGTGACGCCTGATGGCTTAATTGCTGTGGGGCAAATTGCTAAAGAATATGGCTTATATACCAAACTCACTGGTGGACAACGTGTCGATATGTTTGGCGCGCAAATTCACCAACTTCCTGAAATTTGGGAAAAGCTCATCGCTGCGGGCTTTGAGTCAGGCCATGCTTATGGGAAATCGTTGCGTACAGTGAAGTCTTGTGTCGGCAGTACATGGTGTCGTTACGGTGTGGATGACTCGGTGGGTTTAGCCATTTTCCTAGAGAACCGCTACAAAGGCTTACGTTCACCGCACAAATTAAAAATGGCTGTTTCAGGCTGTACCCGTGAATGTGCCGAAGCGCAAAGTAAAGATGTCGGTGTGATTGCCACTGAAAAAGGCTGGAACCTGTATGTCTGCGGTAATGGAGGGATGAAGCCTCGCCATGCCGAGTTATTGGCTTCGGATCTCGATACCCAAACTTTAATTAAATACATCGACCGATTCTTTATGTTCTATGTGCAAACCGCAGACCGTTTACAACGAACTTCGGTATGGCGCGACAACATGGAAGGTGGTTTAGATTATCTCAAAGATGTGGTTGTGCATGATTCTTTAGGTCTAGCTGCTGAACTAGAACGTCGTATGAGCCATGTGGTGGGGACTTATCAAGATGAATGGCGTACGGCTGTTGAAGACCCAGAAGTACGTAAACGCTTCGTGACCTTTATCAATGCCAAAGCTGAGCAGCAACAAGATCCGCATATTCAGTTTGCAGAAGTTCGTGGCCAGATTCGTCCTAAAACTGAGGCTGAACGAGATCGTAGCCGTATTCCAGTGGTTGAAGCTTAACAAATTAGGGTATTCAAACTTCTTTCTTCAGCACTCTCTCAAAAGCAAAGATAGAGGGAATAAATGAATGAAAAAGTTTAAAAAGGATCAAGATGATGACAATTTTAAAAGAAATGAATGAGCTAGATTGGGTTGATGTCTGTGCGTTAGATGATGTAACGCCAAACACTGGCGTAGGTGCACTTATTGAACATCAGCAAATTGCTATTTTTCGTGTCGGTGCTGAAAAGCGGGTATATGCCTTGAGTAACCAAGACCCATTTAGCCAAGCTTTTGTGATGTCGCGCGGCATTATTGGTGATTTACAAGGTGAGCGTGTGGTGGCATCGCCCATTTATAAACAGCATTTTAGCTTGGCGACAGGACGTTGTTTGGAAGATAAAGATCAGAAACTGTTGGTTTTTCCAAGCAAAATTGAAAATGGGCGAGTGTGGATTAGTCCGACACCACAAAAAACCTACATCACCAACACGGGTGCATCTCAGGAAAAAATGAAGTTGGTGCTGGTTGGCAATGGCCTAGCGGGGATGCGTTGTTTGGAAGATTTACTTGACATGGCACCAGATCGTTATGAAGTGACGGTGATTGGTGAAGAGCCTTGGGGGAACTACAACCGTATTATGTTATCGCCTGTATTGTCAGGAGATAAAACCATTGACGACATCATGTTGCATCCACATGCATGGTATAGCGACAAAGGGATTCGTTTCATTGCGGGTGATCCTGCGGTACGTATAGACCGTCCTCGTAAGCAGGTCTATACCGAAAAAGGCGAAGTGGTCGATTATGATCGTTTAATTTTAGCGACAGGTTCGAAACCGTTTATTCCTCCAATTGCTGGAGCGGATTTGAAAGGTGTCATTAGTTTCCGAGATATCTACGACATCAACACCATGCTGGATTACTGCAAGACCAAGAAAAATGCCGTGGTAATCGGTGGTGGACTGTTGGGACTTGAAGCTGCATATGGTCTCAAACAACGCGGGATGAATGTCACGGTTTTACATCTGATGGATCGTATTATGGAGCGCCAATTAGACAGTAAAGCCAGCCAAATGCTACGCCATAGTATTGAACAAAAGGGTATCTCCATTATTACTGAGGCCAATACTGAAGCATTGGTGGGTGTAGATGGTCATGTCACTCAAATTCGCTTGAAAGACGGTACAGTTTTAGCGGCGGATCTTGTGGTTTTTGCAGTTGGTATTCGTCCGAACATGGCACTTGCACAAAGTGCAGGACTGCGCTGTAACCGTGGTGTGTTGGTGAATGACACCATGCAGACTTTTGACCCAAGTATTTACGCCGTGGGAGAGTGTATTGAACATCGTAGCCAGACTTTTGGCTTGGTTGAGCCACTTTGGGGGCAGGCGTTCATTTGTGCCTCACATTTGGCGGAGCATGGCAGCTTAACGTTCAAAGCACCAACTGTTCCAACACAGTTAAAGGTAAGTGGCTGTGATGTGTTCTCAGCGGGTAATTTTGAACCGAAGGATGACTTTGAAGACATCATTTTAAATGATGAAAAACGTCAGATTTATAAACGCATTATTATTCAAAAGGATAAGGTTGTCGGTGCGGTATTGTTTGGTGATACCGAAGATGGTGTTTGGTATGCAGAACTTATTTCGGATCAAACCCCAATTTCCTCAATTCGAAATAAACTGTTATTTGGTAAAGATTTTGCATTAAAAAAAGCAGGGTAAAACCTCCTCTTGAAAGGAGGGGGATAGATTTTCTAATAGTTAATTTGATACGCGGAAACGTCATTCACAACTTGTTTGAGGCAGGGTTACTTATGAAAATTAATGTTTCTGCGAAGTAAGTTGGGATGAAGCTGGTATGGGACGAGTTTTGTGAATGACAATGGTTTTGCCTACTTTTCCCAAAAGAAAAGTAGGTCGAGCCGAAGGTTAATCCTAAATCTAAACACAAAAGAAAAGACGCCGTTGTGAGTGATTCAAAATAAATGAAAGGCAAATAGGAGCGAAGCAGAAATGAATAGTATCCCTGTAATGGAACTGCATAGCTCCACAGAAAAAATGATGACAACCACGCAAACCACCTGCCCATATTGCGGGGTGGGTTGTGGGGTAACAGCAACTGTTGAAGAAACGGCTTTAGGGCAAAAAGTCTCTGTAGTGGGTGATGCTCAGCATCCATCTAATTTTGGAAAGTTGTGCATTAAAGGCAGTAATTTAGCCGATACCGTAGGTTTAGAAACACGTGTCTTACATCCCATGTTGGGGCGTAAACCGCAACGTGAGGTAAGTTCATGGGACACCGCAACAGACTTAATCGCCAACAAATTTCAACATTATATCGATCAATATGGGCCTGAAAGTATAGCTTTTTATGTCTCAGGTCAACTGCTGACTGAAGACTATTATGTGGTCAATAAATTTGTTAAAGGCTACTTGGGTACGGCCAATATCGACACCAATTCACGGTTGTGTATGTCTTCAGCCGTTGCTGCGCATAAACGTGCTTTTGGGGAAGACTTAGTTCCAGCCAGTTACAGTGATTTTGAACACACTGATATGGTGGTTTTAGTCGGTTCAAATACAGCTTGGTGTCATCCTGTGCTGTATCAACGCATCATGAAAGCCAAAGAGGAGCGAGATCTTTTTGTCGTCGTGATTGACCCGCGTTTTACTGCAACCTGTGAGGCGGCTGATTTACACTTACCAATTTTACCGGGGCAGGATGTCGCACTGTTCAATGGTCTATTACAGTATTTAGCAACCAATCATTATACCGATACCGATTTTATTGCAAAGCATACTCAAGGCCTAGAGCAAGCGCTGGCAAGCAGTGCATCTGAAGCATCAATAGCGAGTGTGAGCGAACGGACGGGGATTTCTGTTGAAAAATTAGCACTCTTTTTTGAAAAATTTGCTCAAACAGAAAAAGTGATGAGCTTATTTTCAATGGGTGTGAATCAGTCTTCACGTGGGGTAGACAAAGCCAATAGCATTACCAACTGTCATTTGTTAACGGGCAAAATTGGCAAATTGGGCGCTGCACCTTTTTCGATGACGGGCCAGCCGAATGCAATGGGCGGACGTGAAGTGGGTGGCCTTGCCAATATGTTGGCTGCCCATATGGATTTGGATAATCCAAAGCATCAACAATTGGTTCAACAATTTTGGCACAGTCCAACCATTGCAAAGCAAGTGGGTTTAAAAGCTGTCGACCTTTTTGAAGCAGTTGAAAGCGGTAAAATTAAAGCCATTTGGATTATGGCGACCAATCCTGTGGTGAGTTTACCCAATGCCGATCAGGTGAAACGTGCACTAGAGAAATGTGAGTTTGTGGTGGTGTCAGACATTTGTCTAGATACCGATACCACTCAATATGCCGATGTGTTACTGCCTGCATTGGGTTGGGGTGAAAAAGATGGCACAGTCACCAATTCAGAACGCCGTATTTCCAGACAGCGTGCCTTTTTAGACATTCCAGAACAAGCACAAGCGGATTGGTGGTCAGTTTCACAAGTTGCGAAAAAATTAGGATTTCAGGGTTTTGACTTTGAAAGTAGTCATGACATTTTCAAAGAACATGCCCAGCTCTCAGCTTATCAAAATGCAGAAATTGCTTTACGTTCATCGACTGAAACATTCCGCTATTTCAATTTGGCAGGTCTGACGAATCTTTCATTTGATGACTACCAAGAACTTGAACCGACGCAATGGCCTGTACTCGTACCTTTGAAAAATGGCCAAACCAAACCAAACACTTTTGCTCAATTATTTAAAGATGGTCAGTTTAGTCACGCAGATGGTAAAGCCAAGTTTATTGCAACAACGGCAGTTGGTGCGGTGAATCCAATTAGCAGTGAGTATCCATTGGTGCTGAATACAGGACGCATCCGCGATCAATGGCATACCATGACACGTACAGGTTTATCAGCCAATTTAAGTACACATAAAGCAGAACCCTATTGTGAAATTCACCCAAATGATGCCTTGAAATATGGTTTGAAAGATGGGGAACTGGTGGAGATCAAATCGGCTTGGGGAAATTGCGTACTGCGTGCCACGGTCAGTGACAATATCCGCCGTGGACAGATTTTTGCACCGATTCACTGGAGTGATCAATTCGCATCAGATGCACGGATTGGCAAAGTGGTGAATCCTGTGGTGGATGCTATTTCGGGAGAACCTGAGTTCAAACATACCCCTGTGATGATTCATCCGTTTTATACGCAATGGCAGGGTGTGTTTTATGTCAGAACGGGCTTTGAACATTTGGTACAACAAAGTATTGAACAAAGCATTTGGTGGACCAAAATCAAAACGTCCAAAGCTATTCGTTATGAGCTGGCAGACCGTCGACGTTTTACGGAAACCACGGAACAACTCAAAGCTTTATTGCCTTTTGATGATGAAAGTTTTGAATGGCTCAATGTAGAAGATCAAACCGCTCATATCAGTCATAGTGTGGTGTTACAAGATGGACACCTCATTGCAAGTCTGTATATTGCGCCCAAAGCGTTATTGCCAGATCGAGACTGGGTGGCAAGTCTGTTTAAGCGCGAACGCTTAAGCGCGATGCATCGGAAGGCTTTATTGGCAGGGCAAGCGATGTCAATGACTAATAGCGATGGCCCACTGGTCTGTAGCTGTTTTAAAGTTGGGAAAAATCGTATTATCGATGTCATTAAAGAAAAAAATATCACCCATGAAAAACAAGTCACTGCATGCTTAAAGGCAGGAGGCAATTGCGGTTCTTGCTTACCTGAAATTCGAGGTCTGATCAAAGCGTGTCAAACGGAGGATGTAGAATGAAAAGAAAAATATTCAAACCCGTGAGTTACCCAGAAACTGAAGTTGTTATTTTGGCGGGTGGTCAGGCGCGCCGTATGAATGGCATTAATAAACTCTTGCAAAAATTTGATGATGAAATTCAACTTATCAAAATTCATCAGCAGTTAAAGTCACGTGCAACCAAGGTATGGGTCAACAGCCATCGTGATCATTCCATTTATGAGCGGTTGATTCCGTCGATTGGCTTTTTTGAAGATGAGGCAACAGGCTTTCAAGGGCCCTTGATGGGGATGAAAAGTGCATGGACACATGTGCAATCAGACTATGTGCTGTTCGTACCCTGTGATGTAACTTTTATTCCGAAAAAAGTGTTTTCACGGTTACATCAAGCGATGCAACAAGATCCGAACTGTGGTGTCGTTATTGTAGAAATCAATGACCGTGCACTGTATCCGTTTTGTTTGTTAAAACGGAGCAGTTTACCGACATTGATTCAGCACCTTGAGCAAAATCAGCGCAGTTTAAGGCAGTGTTTTGCAGATTTGCACCCACAAGTGGCACGATTTAAAAATCATGCACTGTTTTTTCACAGCATTAACTCGTTGGATGAGTTACAACAGCATCGGCAACTCAATTTTTTATAAATACCTCAGATATTGAAGAGAGGAGGTTTGTGTCGAGAGTAGAAGATGTTGCCATAAACTGATTTGACTGTTTAAATAAAAATCTATAAAAGAACCAAATAAGTATTCGTGTTTATATTAAATTTATTATAAAACAAAAATTTAGAATATATTTATGGGAGTCGTTATTTTATTTAGATTATAAACGTATGTAGCAGTGATCACTCATTACGGCGGTGAACTGAAAATACTCAAAATGTAAAAAGTGCACAAAGTTGGAACAGTTATTGCAATTTATACTTTAGAAAATAGGGCGTGAAATATGAACTGCACCGACACCGCTCAAAGGACGCATAGGTAAGACAGATGAACAGCATGACCCATGTATCCGCAGTTAGAGTATTCCAAGATCAGTTTGGACGTGAAAAGCGCAAACTACGAATCTCGGTGACGGATCGTTGTAATTTTAAATGCGTCTATTGCATGCCCGAACATCCCGAATGGATGAAAAAACACGACTTGCTCAGTTTTGAAGAACTCTACCATTTTTGCAAATTTATGGTGCAGCATGGCATTGAGCAAATTCGTATCACGGGTGGTGAACCGTTAATGCGCCAAGGTGTGGTACATTTTATCGAACAGTTACAAAGCCTAAAAAAACAGGGGCTGAAGCGTATTTCCATGACCACCAATGGTCATTATTTAAAACAATATGCCGTTGCTTTAAAGCAAGCAGGGTTAGATGATTTAAATATTAGTCTAGACAGTCTAGATGCCGAGCAATTTCAACACCTCACAAAAAAACAACTACATACAGTGCTGGAAGGCATTCAGGCTGCACAACAGCTTGGTTTTAACATCAAAATCAATACCGTGCTGATGAAAGGCATCAATGACGATCAAATTGTCCCTTTGGTGCAGTGGGCAAAGCAGCAAAAGGTAGAACTGCGTTTTATTGAGTTTATGCCTTTAGATGGCGATCAAAATTGGTCGCAAGCCGATGTCGTCACTGAACAAGAGATTTTGTCCCAACTCAGCTCGCAATTTACGGTGCAAGTGCTTGAAGGACAAGGTGCCAATCCAGCGCGTAGTTATCGAGTGGATGGTGCGAACATTGGGATTATCTCCACTATTAGCAACTCGTTTTGTGGGGAGTGTGATCGACTGCGGTTGAATGCACAGGGTGAGTTTTATAATTGTCTTTTTGCCAAGCAAGGCTTAAATTTAAAGTCAGACATTCAACAACTTGCCCAAACCAACCAGCATGAACCCTTTGTTTTAGAGGGGAAACTTTCAACTTATGTTTGGCATAAAGAGCAAGGCTTTCATGCTATTCAAAAACAGCAATTGCATCAGCCCGTGCGAAAAATCAGTATGCATATGATTGGAGGTTAGGATGACTCAGGAATTAAACAACGTGATTAGAGTGAAGATCGAAGCTTTTGGTGCGATTGAACGACAGTTACCCCCCAATTTAATGCTGCAATGTGAGCCTGATTCATCGGTTACGGTGGTTTTAAAGGATCTCGTTGCTCAATACCCAGCTGTCCACACGTTATTGGAGCGCTGTGCCTGTGCAATCGGTGAAGACATTATTCCAAGGCAGACCATTTTAAGTCGAGATTGTACTTTGGTGTTGTTGTCCCCTGTGGCAGGAGGTTGATATGGAATTAAAACAATTTCCACGGATTCAAACAGTGACTTTTAGCCAAAATGACTTTGATGGCATCCAGCATTTTCCTGAGTGTGGCGGCATAGGCATATTCATTGGTACGGTGCGGAATCACCATCAAGGCAAAGCTGTAAAAGCGTTAAAATATACCGCTTATGCACCAGTCGCTGAAAAAATGATTCGTCAAATTGAACAAGAAATCCAATTAAAATATGGCGTGTCTTATGTTCGGGTGGTGCATCGCATTGGTGCTTTAGATATTGGCGATACTGCCATTATTGGGATGGCTTACGCTGCGCACCGCCGTGAAGCCTTTCAAGCCTGTGAGGAGGTGGTAGAACGGGTAAAACATGAAGTTCCTGTGTGGAAAGAGGAGTTTTATGTGGATGGCACCAGTCAGTATGTCGAGGGCTGTTGTATTCGAACAGATCATGAAGCGCCAAAACCTCATAGCCATGAGCATTGCGAGCATGAACATGTTCATCCTTAGCACAGTGCGTCATGTAGTGCCAATATTTACCAGTAACCCGTTTAAGATTTGGATAATGGAAATTTAGTAACAGTTGCGTATGAATGGAAAGTGGCGAGATAATTGAAAGAAAAATCTTCTGAAAACTTTATGAAAAATAATGCTTAGGTTAAGATGATCCATTCTTATATTTGAAGTCTTTTGAATCGCTATGCAACCATTTGTTCTATATAACTCAGAGCAACGCAAAAAAGTAGAATTCGTACCTCGTGTTGAGGGGCATATTGATATGTATGTCTGCGGTATGACGGTGTATGACTACTGTCATATTGGACATGCGCGCGTGATGGTTGCATTTGACTATATTATTCGCTTCCTGCGTAGCCAAGGTTGGAGCGTGAAATATGTACGTAACATTACCGACATTGACGACAAAATCATTAAACGTGCCAATGAAAATGGCGAGTCGATTACTCAACTGACAGACCGCTTTATTCAAGCGATGAATGAAGATGCTGAAAATCTAGGCTGCCTACATCCAGACGAAGCACCGCGTGCAACGGATTATATTGATCAAATGCAAAGCATGATTGGTAATCTGGTTGAAAAGGGTACAGCTTATCCATCTGCCAATGGTGATGTGTATTTCCAAGTGGAAAAATTCGCTAAATATGGTCGTCTTTCAGGACGTAAACTCGAAGATATGCAGGCGGGTGCATCTGAACGTGTCGATGTTGAAGTTGAGAAAAAACATCCCTTTGACTTTGTACTTTGGAAACATGCCAAAGAAAATGAACCTGCATGGGCTTCGCCGTGGGGCAAAGGTCGTCCGGGCTGGCATATTGAATGTTCTGCGATGTCGACTTGCTGCCTAGGGAACCATTTTGACATTCATGGTGGTGGTTCAGACTTGATGTTCCCGCACCATGAAAATGAAATTGCACAGTCTGAGGCTTCAACTGGCGAGCAGTATGTCAACTACTGGATGCATGTCGGTTTCATCAACGTTGATGGCGAGAAAATGTCGAAGTCATTGGGCAATTTCTTTACCATTCGTGATGTGATGGATAAGTTCCATCCTGAAGTGATTCGCTACTTCATTGTGTCATCACACTATCGTAGCCCTGTGAACTTCTCTGATGTTGCTTTAAAAGAAGCAAAAACAGCGCTGTCACGTTTCTATCATTCATTCAAAGCTTATCAACAAGCCTATGGCGATACACAAGTCGATACCTTAGATGAAACATTGCTTGAGCGTTTCAATAGTGCCATGCGTGATGACTTCAATACCGCTGAAGCCATTGCGGTATTGTTTGAAGTGAACAAAGAATTGAACCGTGCCGTGAAAGAGCAACAAGCGGAACAAGCGGCGATTTACTATGCAACTTTGCGTCATTTAACCAATATTCTAGGTTTGGTTCAGCACAATGTTGAAGAGTTCCTGAAGTCTGATATTGGGCAAGAGGCTTTGGCTTTGTCTGAAGAGCAAATTGAAGATTTGATTCAACAACGTCAAGATGCGAAAAAAGCCAAAGAATTTGCCAAAGCGGATGAAATTCGTCAGTCCTTGTTAGATCAAGGTGTGGTTTTGGAAGACACTCGCCAAGGGACAATCTGGCGCCGTGCTGATTAATTCAGCAATTGCATTATAGAGTGTTGACAGTTTGATGAAACTCTCTATAATGCACATCCATATTGCGGGAATAGCTCAGTTGGTAGAGCACAACCTTGCCAAGGTTGGGGTCGCGAGT
>OERM01000105.1_pt1 | contig 31472 bp, 32 predicted proteins | sample 1540021 | NCBI WGS metagenome assembly OERM01 (sample SAMEA3891245, study PRJEB23780) | metagenome | biome: terrestrial biome; feature: animal house; material: water of meat washing | place: Italy | collected 2015-05-12 | reverse complement strand
AAATATTATTTTACTTAGTTCGATTTAATGTGTCCACTACTTTATACTAACACCATAAGGTACTTTTACCTTTTGACGTACGTTTTGTCGTACGTTATCTTAATCTTATAATAATCTATAAAAAATAATCAGTCAATAAAGTCAAGTGTTATTTAACACCATTTAGTCCTATTTATTTAAAATTAATACTATTTAGCTTAATATAACTTAATTTGGTTTATTTTATTAATATAAACACCATTAATAAAGTCTTTCTATATATTAATAATATTTATATTTGTATTTTAGCAACCAATTTATGATAATTTTTTTATATTTTCATATAAAATATTTAAACTTTTATCTAATAATCCTTTTCTGCAGTATATTTCACTATAACCAACTATATTACCTATCTCTCTCCATGTATGATTTTCTCCTTCTAAATACCTAAGCTCAACTATCTTTCTTTCAGTATCACCCAATTCATTTAAAGCCTTATCTATGCTATTTATACATTCCTCTAACCTCTTCTTTATAGCCCTCTTATGTTCAATCTCCTTATTACTTTCAATAATATAATTATCTGAATCTCTAAGCTCTTTTAAAAATTCTATATGTTCCTTTAGTAACTCTATTTCATAATCAATACATTCAATTTGAACTTTCATAGTTTTATAGTTGCTTAATAGCTTTTTAACCCTTTCTTTTTGTTCCTTAGTCATAATATCCCCCTAAATAATAAAAGCACTTACACTATACGTAAATGCTTTAAATTTTATATTCTATATTGTTCTTTTCATAGTAATTAATTAGTAGTTGCTCTACCTCTTCCATGGAATAAACCTTCTTATTTCTATCTCTAAATACATGACCTAAGTTAATATAAAACTTAAATACACTATATAAATTTATTCCAACAAATATTGGTTTAGTAATCTTCCTTATGCTCTTATCAGTTTTCTTACACTGGACTAAACCTAAATCTTTTTCTATATCAACTATAAGCTTATTGCGGTCAATATTACTTTTAAAAAACTTACGTAGGTTCTTTTCTTTTATGAAGAGGTCTTTTTTACTTACCCCCATTTGCTCCACTCTTTTTAACATCTCATTTCTTAATTCATCACTCATAATACATGCTCCTAATAATATAAAAGTATAAGCAACTAACTACTTATACCATAATCTATATTTCTTAGTACTCTCATAAAGGTTATATCTTCTGAATATCTTCTTTGATATTCAATTCTAAACCACATACTATTTCTTATTTTATCTATAGCTCTCCTCTTTATATTTTTTATATCGTAAGAGGTAGTATCAAATATATCTGCTATTTGATATATGTCAATTTCCTCTGTATCCCAACCATAGTATAACTTTAATATTTCTCTTTCATTAAGAGTATTGTATTTATCCATAACAGCCTCTAATTCAAGTCTTAAACTACTTAAATATATTTTATCCTCTGTATCTCTAATATCGTTCTTATGGCTTTCTATACAGTCTAGTAATTCATCTTTTTTCTCTTCTCCTACTGGTGTATTAAGACTTATTTCATCATTAGTGTTATATGTAGTAATAAACCTATGTATCTTTTGATATATCCAGTAAAAAGCATATGTAATAAACTTAGTTCTTTTAATATATTCAATATCATATTTACTACATGCTAATATAAATCCTATTCTCCCCTCCTGGAGCAAATCATCAAACTCAATAGAACTTGTCTTTTCTGAATAAAATTTACTAGCCACCTTATATATTAACTTGTCATTCTTTTCTAATAGCTCATCTAAAGCTCTTTTATCTCCTTGTTGATATAATACAATAAGTTCCTCATTAGTCATTAATCCCACTCCCCTATATGAATATTTTTAAAATGTAATGGAGCTACTATAGTATCGTATGCAAAGTTAACATTATTCTTATCTAACATATCATTTAACTCTCTTACTTTCATTCTCTCTATTTCTTCATTGGCTACCTTCCAGTATATAAAGTATAGAAAGTGTATTTGCTTACATATAAGCTCATATTTATTCCATCTCATATACTTAGGCTTATTAGGTATATAGGCTAATAAGTTAAACATATTAACTGTCTTTTTGCCAATATCATTTATATTCATTGTTGAAATAAGGTTAAAATCAAAATTAAGCTTAAGTAACTTCATATTGATTTTATGTTTAATTATATTTTCTATATTTTCATCATAGATATTAGTTCTATATTCATATACATTACGACCTATACAATCTCTACAAGCAAATAAACCAATTCCTACAGGATATAAATACTTTCTTTTCTTACTACACTTAGGACATTTAAAGAACTTTCTATATCCAAAGCCTGTTTTCTGATACTCAACCTCTATAATTGACTTATCAATATAATTAGTTCTACCCTCTGTATGATATATCTGCTTAACTTCAATATAGTTTTTGTTAGTTGATTCATTTGTTTTGTAAAATAACGCTATTTTTATATGTTTATATTCCTCTGTTAAGACAATTTTAATTACCTCATCCTCTTTTATTAAATTAATATCTAGCCTCATTTTTTTATAATTAAACCCTCCTAAATAATAAGCCTTTTTAACAATCACTACGTTCCATTAAAATTAGTACTTCTGTAATTTAAGCAACATTTAGCAATACTTAAACTAAGTTTTACTAAGGTCTAAGTTGCATTATAACGTTGCGTTACGTTGCATTTATACAAGATATTACAAGGCTCAAACGTTCGTTTAACGCTCCTTTTCGTTACCATTGGAACGCTCCTTTTAAAGTAACGTTTCATTGGAGTACTCCGTTTATTTTTAATGTAGTACTCCATTAAAATTTATTGTTGTACTACATTCAAAGTACAACAATAAGGGTGCATACTTTTTTTATATTTTGTGTGCATACTTTTTAATAAAATATTGAACTCAAAAACTATTTATTTATATATTTATAAACTAACTTAAGCCATCTATTCTCTCTTTCATTCTGCCAGTATATAAGTGTACTAATTAATTTATTGTATGTAGTCCATCTCATGCCTTTAGGTTTTATTTTTGGTAATGCTCCAGTATAGTATTTAATATCATGCTCTAGCTTTAACTTATCTAGTATCTTATCTATCTTTAAATCACAATACTCTATACCTCTTCTATATGTATTAGTTGTTCTGTATCTCAATGATCCACATTCTCTACATTTCCAATTACCTTTTACTAAATAAATATGTTTTCTTGGACTTAAGCAATATGGACATAGAAATAAATGTTTCTCTCCAAACTTATTTTTATATCTTTCTATCCTTAGAAATGTATTATCTATACATATACCACCATCTTTTATGGCTAAAATACTACCTTTTAAGACACTTGATTTAAACCTAAACTTATTACCCTTAAGACTTAAAACCTCGTCTATATCTAACTTAAGGCACTCATCTACATACACAACTTAACCACTCCTTATATATATATATGTGAAAACTACTAAATAGTAAGGCTTTTTAATTAGCTTATAATTAAATCTATATTGAAGAGGTATTATATTGCTTATTCCTCTTCTCCTTGCTTTTGCTTTTACGCTCCCAGTAACTAGAGTTATACTCCTTTACTCTATCCTTATTCTTTTTACGCCATTCTCTCATATATGCGTTTCTCTCTTCTCTTGCCTTATCATTCACTCTCAATGCTCCTCTCTGTTTTTAAACAACAAAAAAAGCCACAGGAACAACACCAGTATTCATATACTGATTAATTGTTTCCCGTGGCTATATAACACGCCTTCCACCTTATAGGTAGGGTACTTAAAATATTCTTTTTCTTAATCTAATTATACCATTTTTCATTATTTAAAACAATAAAAAAAGGCTAGTTAATACTAACCTTTAGGTGTTTGATAATGTAAGTTTCTATAAATTGCAATCTAAAACTAATTTAATTAATACTAGAATACTTTCATTACCAGTAGACAAAAATTACAGTAACGTAAATAGATTTTAAACTAAAACTAAGTTACATTCAATACTTTATTAAAATATATTCTCTAACTTATCCTTTATCTCATTAATAGCCTTCATCTTCTCTCCATTATCCTTAGTTATATCGGGGTGATATTTCTTTGCCATAGCTCTATAACCTAACTTTATAAATTCTTTTGCTACTTCTTTTGTAGTGTCATCAAAATTTATAGAACTTGTACCACTACTAAAACCACTAGAATATGATTTATAATACTCTCTATACTGATTATATTCTTCTTGTTGTCTTTTCCTCTCTTCTTCCTCCTTAGCTCTCTCACGCTCTAATAATTCCTCTCTAATATCTAAATACTTGTCATATATTAAATCTTGCTCTAACTCACTAACTATTTCCTTTTCAGCTAAGACTTTCTTTATATGCTTAGCCATAAAACTTACTCTTAAGTCTGTAAAATCAATATCTTGTAGTGTCATTATATATTTATCACTACTTTTTACCTTGCCAGTTTCTTTATCTCTATATCTCTCACATAAATAAAACCTATATATTTCACCATATTTATCTTTACCTTTCTTTACAGAACAAAACATCTTATTCACTCCTTTTGTAGTGTCATTAAACCTTTAACACTACATTTTAATTAAAAGAATAGGGTTCGACATAATGTAGAACCCCTTAAATTATTAATCTATATCAATATATATTCTCTTATAAAGTCCTTTTCTATAAGGCTTACTAATCTTTTTTATCTTAACACCAGTTGATAGTGCTTTAAGAATCTGCTCTCGTTTCTCAATAGTTTGGTAACTTATTATTATCTTTGTCATTCAATCTCTCCCTTAATGATTTACTATATATTTATTTGTTCCTAATAATGTATCTAAATGTTCTAATAGATTAGCCTTCCCCATAGTGTTTAATCTCTTAAATCTCTCTATAATCTTATCCTCAATTTTATCTATTGATTCAATTTTCTTCTTGCATTCATTCTCTATTTTCTTCTTACACACATTCTCTATAATCTTTTTTTCATCCTCTGTAATCTTTTTTTCATTCTCTAACGCTTTATCTCTGTAATATTTAAGTTTCAAATCTATTCTCCATAAATCTCCTAGTGTTTTCTTAGTTGCTTTTTTAGGATCATTAAAGACATTACTTATATACTTTATAGCCTCTTGAAAGCCAACTTTGTCTATCCATCTTCTGTTTATTACTATATCAAAGCTTCTGAAAGAAATATCATTATGATAAGTAATATAAAACTTCTTATTATCTCCTTGAAAATCTAGTGTTTCAAAATAAAAATTAAATCCATTTATTGTTTTAACTATACTCATATTATAAAATTCCTCCAATATTTCTTATGTTTACCTCTTGACCTTTTTGAGCTAACATGATACCTTGAAGGTGCGAATTTCACAGGTATCATATTACCATGTAGGCTGATGTATGTATTTTTACATTAGCCTATTTTTTTAATAATGCTTTAATAAAGATTTTAAGAAATGATATGTTATTTCTATAATCTTACTATCTTTTTTTACTATCTAAATTGTTTATTATTTTAATAACTTCATCTTTCATTATTGTTACGACCTTTCTTTTAAATTGCCTATTAACTGGGCTATTACAGAATTTAAATATCTCTTTAGGGTAAATATACCTTTTTGACATTTCAAATTATTTTTCGTAAAGCACGACTTTAATAATATCTCTTAAAATCAATTTGAATTTCAATACTTATATATCCCTTTTAATCATTATATATATTTAAATCCATTTATACGTTCCGTATAGCGTTTTAAATATCTTCTTAATGGTTTTATACCTTTTTATTATTAAAACGCTAATTTAAGCTTATAACTAACTATTTTCTCCCTAGTCATTTTCAAGTTCTTCCATAATCGTTTTTACTAAGTAACATATAAAAATCTTTTTCTGATTCTGTCATATTGTTTTATCTCCTTGATAAACTGATTTATTTACCTCATAGAAGAGGTTTTAATATTTGATAATGGTTTTTATACATTTTTATAATTAATCCTATTAAAACTCATTTTAAAGGCTAATTAATTATTTCATCTCTCAATATCTCTGTTTTATTTTTTGAAAACATCTCTCTAATACTATTACCACTACAATTTACTAACACACACATTTCAAAAATTCTGTCGTTTATTCTTTGGTGATATCTGTTTTGAAACTCTTGTCTTTGTAAATTAGTTGTTATTATTAAAGGCTTATCACTTCTGTATCTTGTATCAATAATTTCGTAAAGAATACTATTAGACCATTCTGTTAATTGCTCTGTCCCTAGATCATCTATTATCAATAAATCTATAGTCTTTATATACTCTAATACATCTTTCTCACTTTCTTTACTTGATGAATTATATGTACTCTTAAATTGTCTTAATAGCCCATTTATAGAGGTACAGATAACACTTTTTCTTTGCTCCATTAAGAAATTTGCTATACATGAAACAGAATAAGTTTTACCAACGCCAGCATTACCATACAATAACATTCCAACATTGTTTTCTTTGTTATACTCAAAGTTATCACAATACTTTTTGCATATATTTATTACTTTTTGAGATTTATTATCTCCATTCCAGTTTTCAAAAGTGCTATTTTTAAATTTTTCATCTAACATACTTCTTGATTTTAACTTTTCAATATATCTTTCTTGTTCAGCTAATTTTATAGCCTCTTCATATTTACGTTCTTTTTGCTCCTCTTTCTCTATTCTTTCTTTTTCACATGGACATGGAACACTTAAAACATCTATTGTTTTACTTGCTATTTTGTATTGCTTATATATTCTCTCTCCTCCACATTTACTACAAACTGTCTTTAAAGTACCAGCATTCTCCATCTGTATCATTGCTCCTTTCTGAATTATCATTTTTAAAATTATTTTTGTTATAACTTTTATTTTCACAAAAAGCCTTTTGATATAATGAATCAAACTTATCTCTTAATTTATGAGTTGATAGTATATTAGCTTTCCAAAAAGTATCTTGCTGACACCATCTAATAATTTTCTCTATATCCTCATAGCTCCTATTATCTTTTCTATGAAGTAAATCAATGTCTTTACTCCATTTCTGCATATCAGCATTTTTACATCTTGAATTTTCATCTCTTCTAAGAATTAAATCTCTAAGTAATACACTTAGCTTATATTCTTTACTATCTTCTGAATACTTGTCCTTTTTAACTTTACTTTTAGATTTTAAATTCTTATCTAACTCTTTTAATAAATCTAACTCACTAAGACCTATTTCTTTAAGTTTTTCAAATTCTTCTTTTATAATGTCTTTAGGATATTTACTATTTATTTTTTTAATTAAGTCTTTTTCTAAATTCTTATTTACTTCGTCATAATATAGTTCATTTTCTAATGGACTATATATATTATTATTAGATATTATATTTAGATTATTATATATAGATGTGTTATCCATTTTGTTATCCAAATAGTTATCCTTTTTATTATCCAATACATCATTAAAAGCATTGGAATTACTTGTTTTATAATTATCCAAATTGTTATCCAAATAATTATCCTTTTTGTTATCCATACTGTCTATATTAAATCTCATTAGAAAATACTTACTTGACCCTCTACCTTTGCCACCTTTATAGGTTTGAATTATTACCTTGTCATCTACTAATTGTTTAATTGAATTTTGTAATAATTTCTTACTTATTCCAAGTCTTTTTTCCCAAGCAGAGTAATTAAAACTACACTCCCCTTTCTTAAGACCGTCATATTCGTTATCAGTACTATTTACACGCCTTTCAAACTCTTCATATACTAAATATATGTGAGTTTTTTTATAAGCGTATTTATCGTAAATTTCACGTTCTATGCTATTCATTAACTCACCTCACTCACCCCATTATAAAAATAAGGTCAATTTCCTTTTAAAATTTATCTCCTGTAATTCCTCCAAGTACACCATAAGCCTTTAAAAACTTATAAAACTTATCATCTGTTTTAGACCCGTCCCTCATAAAAGAGTTTGGATAAAAATTAAGGTTTTTATCTCTAAAACAAAGTTCACCTCTTCTATTGGCATCATCTATATTCTCAAAAAATTCTAGCTCAACATTATCGTATTTTACCAATCCCATTTGGATACCATCACAAATATAATATTCAGCTTTCCCTCTTAGACTACGACCTAATTCATTGTAATAAAGCATAGCTGAAATGCTACCTCTATATTTCTTTCTTAGCCTTTTACTACGTTTGTTATATCTTCTCATACTCATTTTTAAGAACCTCCTCTTCATCTTAAGCAAATATACCTCTAAATGTATTTAAGTCTTTCCAGTTAGGCTCTTTGCCTGTTTCTCTGCATAACTCTAAATACTTCTTAAATAACTTAAAGCTCATATTAAATCACCTCTGTTCCTATATGCTCCTCAAACCACTTATCTAATTTTGATACTACAACTCTTCTCTCTCTTCCTAATTTGATTATTGGAAAGTCTTTAATATGAGTAAACTTTAAAGCTTGGTTGTATGAAATACCTTCCACCTCTGCCCACTCTTTAATTGATAAAGTCCTCTTCTTAACAAGTTCGTTATGTTCTTTCATCTTTTCTGAAATGTTAATCATATTTCTCTCCCCTTTCTAATCTTCAAGCTCTTTTAAAATAGAATTAAGTATTTGTAGATATTCGTCCATGATTTTCTCCTTATTCTTCATCTGAAATAATTTCAGCCACATCAACATTTAAAGCTTTTGCTATTAAACCTATTGTCTTTGGTGTAGCTTTGACCTTTCCATTAATAACTCTTGATATTGTAGCTCTTGATAATTCTGTCATTTTACTTAAATCGTTAGTTGATAAACAAGCTCTTGCTTGTACTAACTTTAATTTGTTTAAATCTAAGTTCACTTTTTTCACCTCCACTTTGGTACTTTTGTAACTTATAACTAAATTATAGTTACTTATGTAACATATGTCAACATTTTTATTATTTTTGTATACAACGGTATCATTGGAATGTTATAATATCCTCGAAAGGAGGATTTTAAAATTGTATGATATTCGCAAATTTAGACAAGAAAGAGGAGTAACTCAAGCTGAATTGGCTAAAAATATAGGTGTATCTCGTTCAACTATTGCTAAATATGAAAATGGTGAACGCACTCCACCTCTGTCTACATTACAAAAAATAGCTGATTACCTAAAAATTCCTATTAGTGAATTTGGTATTAAGATACCTGGTGGAATTAAAATAGTAAGCCCTGATGAAATGTTCAAAGACACAATATTTGGAGATATATTTTTAACAAATTCTAAACCAAATAATAATTCACTTAACAATTCATTTGATATTGAAGAAGAGGGATTAAATGAATTGCAAATTAAAAATATGCTCATAGATGTAATAACTGTATTATTTAATCAAAATAGTATATACCCTTCATTCGAAGAACTTAATTCCCTCGAAGAAGAAATTAGAGAATATATTCTATTTAAAGCATATTTAATAAATAAAGAAAAAAATAATCCCTAGGATAGGATAATTACCTATCCTCTTCCTCTGTATTAAGCTTTTCATATTACTTGCTATATTTAACACCTATCTCCTTAACTATTTGTATATAAGGTTCTATAAGCTTTTTATCGTTCTCTATTATGTCTAAGGCATTTAATTTCTCTGCCTCTGTCTTAGTAGCTCCTTGTTTAATCATTCTTTTACGAGCGTTGTGAAGGCGTTTATCAAGGCTTATATGTAATCTCTCCTCTAGCCATGTATAACTTAGAGTATATAAATCACCTAAGTATTCATTAACTCCTCCCATCTTAGCAGCAGTCTTAACTAAAGTATCTTTACAAGTCTTTCTCCAGTTCTTAGTATTGCTCTTAGATAACATTACATCTTTTATATGTGAAACGTCTTGCTCTAGCTTTCTAGTCCTCTTCTCTTGCTTTTCCATAGCTCTTAGTAAGTTATATGACATTTGTAATTCAGGACTTAAATTCTCAAAATCATTCTTTTGTTCTGCCTTCATGCTAAAATAATCATCTATTAAGTAATTCATAACTTCCCACTTCTTCTCATTGCTATTGCTCATCATGGCAACTAATTTTACATATCCTCTTTGTGATAGTAGATATACATTATTTGAGTTACCCCATTGAGCTTTAGTTAATAATCCGTTTTCTAAAACACATCCTTGGTAAGGATCTGTTTTTAAATCTAAAATATCAATTCCTTGTTCAAACTCATATATATTATTATTTATAAGTTCATTTAATTTACTTAACTCCATGCTATGAATTTGTGCTATAGTCTTAGCTAACATAACCTTCTGTCCTTCTCCAAATCCTCCCTCTACTACTGGTACTTTAATACCCATAATCTCCTGTTGACCTTTTAACATTATTTGATTAATCATATATTTTCTCCTCTCATGTAATACTTTTAATTTATCTGTACAAAATAATAAGACTGAACATTAATGAAATTAACTTGTCTTATTTAATTGATTAGAATTTTAAGGTATGCCAATTAGTAATAACTAAAATTATTCCTCTTCTGAAAAGAATAACTCTTGTACTGTTGTGTCTAGTGCGTCAGCTAACTTTAACATTGTTCTTAAAGTTAAGTTTTCATAATTACCCTTCTCAATTTTTGATAAAGTAACATGAGATATACCTACTTTTTTAGCAAGTTCTTTTTGAGTTAAGCCTAATTTAACTCTTGCTAATTTAATTTTCATAAAGCCTCTCCTTTAACCTTTATTTAACTCAATCTTAACTTAGTTAATTTTAACCTAGTTAAATAATAATTTAACATTTGTTAAATGTCAATACTTTTTTTAACTGTATTTTAACTTTGGTTAAAATGGTATATAATATATCTTAGGAGGTGTATTATGAATTTAAATGAAAAAATAACTTTTTACAGAGAAAAAAAGGGGCTTACTAAAAGTCAGCTAGCTAGAGAAATAGATGTTTCTCCTGCTTATATAACGATGATAGAAAATGGAACAAAAAGACCATCACCAAATATACTTATAAGATTATCAAGAGTTTTTAACTTAAATCCTATTGATTTAGACGAAAATCTTCCACAAGATGAACTTGATTCTTATTATAAAAAAATAGAATCATTAAAATTTCTATTTGAATATGGAAATAAAGAAATCTCTCCTGGATTATTTGATGAGGAAAGAATATCAAGAATATTAAATTCTTTTGGAAAGCATTATATAAATGAAGATACTTACGAGGGTAAGCTTTTTACTTTTTATGACCTTATCTATAGCATTCGAGATAACACAAGAGCTTATTATGATAATATCTCTGAAACTCTTACTTCTGTTGGAACATATAATGTTAAAAGAATATTACCTAAAGAAGATTTAGATTTTCTAGTTGATATTTTAAAAATTGTCAGAACATTAAATAATACTATTATCAAAGCATCTGATTTTTCTCCTGAAAAAATCAAACCAACTACCGACAAACTTATTAAATTGCTTATATCTAAAAACAAAAAAAATACAACTAATGGTGATATTAATAATTTAAATAACATTAATGAAGAAGATTAACCCTCTTCTTCTAAAGCGATCTAAAAATATCTTAAGCGCCATATTTGGCGCTATACCTAAAACATTAAGTAAACGCACTTTTACGTTTAGCTCTTTTTAATACTTTGAAAAATATAAATTTAAGGAGATGATTTATAATGCCACTTAAAGAACCTAGTAAATATAATTACAATGACTATCTTACTTATAAAGAGAATGACAGAATAGAAATTATAGAGGGTGAAATATACAATATGGCTCCAGCTCCTAGCAGAATACACCAACAATTAATATCAGACATATCTTATGAGCTACAACACCATATAAAAAGTAATAATGGCTCTTGTAAGGTCTATGTAGCTCCTTTTGATGTTATCCTTATAAATGATGATGAAGAGGCTCTTAATAGCAAGAATATAGTTCAGCCTGATATATCTGTTATATGTGATAAAAGTAAATTAACTGATAAAGGTTGTACTGGTTCTCCTGATATGATTGTAGAAGTTGTTTCCCCTTATAACCCTAGTAATGATTTTGTTAGAAAACTAAATTTATATCAAGAATATAAGGTAAAAGAATATTGGATAGTAAACCCTATGGATAGAAGTGTTTTAGTATATGTATTATCTAAAGATGGTTATAATGCTCCTCTTCACTATACATTCAAAGATACTATTAAGGTTAATATATTCAATTCATTAGATATTAATTTCTCTGAATTTGATTTGTGATTTTCCCATCTAGTTGGGAATTTCTCATTTGGAGTGAGAAGAGGAAAGGTATTAAATTAAATTTATTTTAATTTGGAGATAACTTATGAGAGATAAAGAAAAAACAATATTAAAAATTATTTCAATGTCATGTTTTGTGATATTAACAATAATAAACATAGCAGATAAAAATTATGTATCTGGAACCTGTTTTTTAATAGCAACAATCGCTTACTCCTTTACCCTTCTTAATCAAAAGAAAAGTAAGGAAAACAAATAATCATTTATATAAAACTATTTTAATTATCATTAATGAAGAGGAAAACACATCAGTATTAATGATTTGTTTTATACTGGCGACGAAATTCGTTGACTGTTTAAAGTCCCTAAAAGTTGGGTGATGTACTAATAGTACAGAGGTTATATAGGAGTGTCCAAAATGGGAATACCCTACTATTAGTATCGCTATGGTATGTAACCTTAAAATCTAGTTGGTATCAACTTCGATAATATCTATGTTGAAAACAGAACCTTACTAAGGTTTGAGTTTTAGATATGCAACTCCGAATTTATATGAATTGCTAAACAGGTTCTTAGTAATGATTTGTTTTTGATTTAGAAAAGTGAAACGGTGCTATCGTTTGAGTTTTAACCAATTCTGAAATTCGGAAGTCGTTTAAACCGACATCTGAATTTAAATGTCTTTATTGAACCTATAGAGATTTAAGGTTTCACAATGAAACTTTGGAAGTCAATTAAATTGACATCTAACTTAAAGAGCTTACCCAATGAGAGTGGGTAAGCTATGATTTTTATTTTTTTAGAAGTCTATTCAAAGGACATCTGAAAATAGGAAAAGGGGAAATTATCCTTATCACTTTAAAACCGACACTATCGGTTGAGTAGATATTTTGATATCCTTCCAAAGGATAACAAGAAATTATAATCGCAGTCCTTACTAAGGGTAGCGAATATTATGAAGGGATAAAATATCCTATCAAGTTCGCTATGCTTTAAAACCATAACGAAAGCTTAAGAGGGGTCGTGAAACACGACGGGTATAATTTTGATGTGGTTAGTAAGAACAGCGAGTTAGTTCTCTGTCAATTTAATTGACTTCGGAATTATATTTCCGAAAAGTTTGAGGTCGATCAAATCGACAGCGAAATAAAAATCCTAAAGTCGTTATAACCGATTTTAAAATTCCTAAGTGTTTTGTAGCCACTTAGATTTTTAAATCCTTTAGAAAGATTTAGACAACTAGGGTTAGTACCAAGTACGAAGGTTAGCCGAAAACTCGGCACACCTCTTCCCACTCTCAATGGGAATAACATTTTAGCCAAGTAAAAATTCCCTTGGCTCATTTTGTAGCTTAGTATTTTACCAGTAACTTTTATGACTCGGTAATTCTTCGGTGTCCTCATTTTGAAGTTAACCATTAGCTCTATAAAGATTAACCAACGTAAAATTACGTTCGCTGCCATATGTAGCAATAGTATTTAAAGCTCTTTGCATCTTTCCCCAACTTGTGGGGGAATTTTACCCTCGTTGATTTTGTCGCCACCATGGAGAAAATATTTTTTTCGCACACTTGTGTGAGAAGTCATTTTTGAATTTTCTCAACTTGTTGGAAATTTAATTTTATAAGCTCAATAACAAATTGTTATCTAGTTTTCGCCACTTGTGGCGCTCTAATTTTTGATAGTGCGAATTTTGCACTATCCCCACTTTTGGGGTGAGTAATTTGATAATGCGAATTTTGCATTTTCCCCATAGGTGGAGAATTATTTTTGATAAAGGGAATTTCCCGTTTTCCATATCAGATGAAATCGTGAATTGCGATAACATATTTATTTTGATAACGCAATTTTGCGTTTTCGTCTTAATGACGAATTGATTAGATACCACCAAATTGGCGGATTCCTCTTCATGACGAATTGATTTTGAAGGAAGGATTTTTCCATTCTTCAGGCAGTCTAATTTTGGATTGACTAAACTAAATAAATATAATTTACCTAGTAAAAGTTCAGTACGAAATTCGTACTGAACTCTGTAACCTAAAGTGACACTTAGTAACTTTAGAAGGGTAAGAACTTTTTTTCTTAACCCCTTATATCCCTTTTTAGGGGTGCCGAAAGTGCCGAATACCTAAATGGGTAGCACTCATTTTAAAACCTTAGTAGGGTTTTAGCACCTTCCACAAAAGTGTAGAAACATAAACGTAGTCATTCAATGACCATGTTTTAAACTCGGTCGTTAGTAAAGACTGACTTTTTATATTTTAATCCTAAAGTCATTAATATTGACTTTAAAACTCCTTTTTAGGGGCTATCAAAACTCGCAATACTCTTTTTAGGGACTGTAAAAACTGCAGATAAAAAACTCTAATATTTAGACATACGAATTTCGTACATCTGAATTTACTAAATCCCTTTAAAGGGGAATTTGAAAATTACAAATACTAAATGTTGGTCATTCAATGACTGACTTTTATTTATGAATTGTAGTGTTTAATTTAAATGACACTACAATATTAATATATATGTTAAGTAGTGATATGAAGTGAATAACACTACATATTATTAAAATCTCTAAGTCATTCGTAAGGACTTTAAACATTTTGCCACAAGTGGCAGAAAATAAATTATAAATAATATGAAATTTACTATTATGTGCGTAAAAGTTGGGTTTTGTTGAGTATTTAAATTTGATTTTTAATATATAAAAATTTTAAAATCTCTTATCAAAAAAAAAGAATGTACGTTCGTTCTTAAAATTGTTTTTGCCTCTTCTTTCAGCTATCAATCAAACCACAATTATTACAAGGAGGTCTACACAATGGAAACTACAAAGAAAGGAAAACCAAAAGCTAAAGGAAATGGTCAAGGTACCATATATAAAATGTCTAATGGTAAATTTAGAGGTCAACTTACTATTGGATATAATGAAAATGGAACACCAAAGAGAAAGTCATTCATAGGTAAAACTAAAAAAGAGGTATCAGACAAAATGAAAGCTTTCTATGTTGATAATAATAGAGGTTTATTACCTACAGATGATAAGATCACATTAAGTCAATGGTTTTATACTTGGTTGTTTACTTATAGAATACATGACTTAAAGCCTTCAAGTTTTGAAAGGTATGAGGGACTTTATAGAAATTATATAGAATCCTCTTCACTAGGTAAAATAAAGCTTATAGACTTAAGAACACACCATATACAAGCTTATTATAATTCCTTAGTAGCAGAAGAGGGAAAAAGTCCATCAACTATAAAAACAATAAATAAGTGTTTAAAATCTTGTCTTAATCAAGCATTAAAAGAGGGATATGTTACTAAAAATTATTGTACTATCATAACACTTCCTAAGGATTCAGAAAGCCCGAAAGATACTATTAACGTATTTACCTTAGAGGAGCAACAACGCTTTATGAAAGAATGTATGAATAATAAAAATGGTATGTTATATATATTAGCTTTAGGTACTGGTCTAAGACTTGGAGAAATACTAGCTCTTAGATGGACAGATATAAACCTAAAAGAAAACTATATAAATATTAATAAAGCTCTTAAGAGTACCTATATAATTGATAATAAAGGAAATAGAGAATTTACTGTTATAGAGCAACCACCCAAAACTAAAAATTCAATTAGAACTGTTCCATTAAATAATAACTTAATAGATTTACTACTTGAACATAGAAAAAAACAAATGATTGAAAGAGATTCTAATGTTGATATTTATTTTGATAATAACTTAGTATTTTCAACACCACAAGGAAACTATTTAAGTGAAAGTAATGTAAGAAAAAGTTTTAAAAGAGTATTGAAGAAATGTAACTTAAATGATTTTAGGTTCCATGACTTAAGACATACCTTTGCTACTAGATTATTTGAAAATGGAATACCACCTAAAACAGTTCAATCTCTTTTAGGTCATAGTAATATATCAACTACTCTAAATATATATACTCATGTTATGAAAGATACAAAAGACAAGGCTATAGATAAGCTTAATTTTTTATTTAATTTATGATGAAAATTATATTTTTAATTTCTATTGCACACCTATTGCACAATTTCTAAAAAAATAAGGGCTACAAAAACCTTGTAACCCTTGAAATTGGTGCGGCGAAGAGGATTCGAACCCCCGACCAATCGGTTCGTAGCCGACTACTCTATCCAGCTGAGCTACCACCGCATATTAACAGACTTATAATATCATATATTCATTAATAAATCAAGATATTACATATTCTTCCCAAAACTTAAATTATTATTAAATATACTATTTATGGCTCATTCTTGTATTATATACCCTAGATATTTTTTACATTAAATATTATACTTATTTAGAATAACTCTATTAAGAAAAGGAGGAAAATTTATTTTGAAAAAATTTGTTATATTTACTGATTCGGCAGCTGATCTGCCAAAAAGCATGGTAAAAGATTTAGATATTAATTATTTAGGACTTATATGTAATATTAATAATACAGAATATATTGATAATATTGATAGCGAATTAACTCCAAAAGCTTTCTATAATAAATTAAGAGAAGGTATCATGCCATCAACAAGCCAAGTAAACTCATTTAGATTTGTTGAAGCCTTTGAAGAATATGTTAAACAAGGGATCTCTATTTTATACTTAGCATTTTCATCAGCTCTAAGCGGAACATATAATAGTTCACTTATTGCTAGAGAGGAATTATTAGAAAAATATCCTGATGCTGATATAAAGATAGTAGATACTAGAGCTGCATGCCTAGGTCAAGGATTACTAGTTTATTATGCTGCTCAAATGAAAAAGGATGGAAAATCTATAGATGAAATCTACTCTTGGGTAGAAGAAAACAAAAATAGGTTATGTCATTACTTTACAGTAGATAGCTTAGATCATTTAAAAAGAGGGGGAAGAATTTCGTCTACAGCAGCGGCTATTGGTAGCTTATTAAGTATAAAGCCAATGCTATATGTAAATGATGCAGGTGAACTTCATAACTTTGCTAAGGCTAAGGGAAGAAAAAAATCTTTAAAAATGTTATTCCAAGAGCTTGAAAAACGTATTGTAAACCCTAATGAGCAAACAATTTTTATCGCTCATAGTGATTGTATTGAAGATGCAGAGACTTTAGCAGAAATGATTAGAGAAAAATATACTGTAAAAGACATACTTATAGATTATATAGGAATAGTTATAGGTTCTCACACAGGTATAGGAACATTAGCTGTCTTCTTTTTAGGGGATACAAAAGAACCTTAATAAAGTAAGTTTATTATAAATTATTAAAATAAATAAAAAATTAAAACCTATAAATATATTTTGATTAATTATCTAAATATATTTATAGGTTTATTTTATTTAATCTTATTTTTCAGCATAAATTTTTATTATGTTTAGTATTACTTCAACAGCTTTTTCCATTGAATTTATTGATATATATTCATATCTTCCATGGAAGTTTTCTCCACCAGTAAATAGATTTGGTGTTGGTAGTCCCATAAATGATAATCTTGCCCCATCAGTACCTCCTCTTATAGGATTTTTGATTGGCTCAATTCCACATTGTTTCATTGCTTTTTCAGCAGTTTCTACAATATGCATTCTAGGTTCTATCATTTCCTTCATGTTCATGTATTGATCTTTTAAAGTTACTGTAACAGTACCTTCTCCATACTTTTTATTTAACTCTTTAGCTATTTCATTAAATCTTTCTTTTCTATTTTTAAAGCCTTCTTTATCAAAATCTCTTATTATAAATGATAATGAAGTTTTTTCTACTTCACCTTGTATATCTAATAAGAATGAGAAACCTTCATATCCTTCTGTTTTTTCTGGAACTTCATCTAAAGGAAGCATAGAAACAAATTCATGAGCAACTAAAATAGAGTTAATCATTTTTCCTTTAGCACTTCCTGGGTGAACATTTTTACCTATTATTTGAACCTTAGCACTTGCAGCATTAAAGTTTTCATATTCTAATTCACCTATTCTTCCACCATCTAATGTGTAAGCAAAATCTGCTCCAAAGCCTTCAACATCAAAGTGATCTGCTCCTTCTCCGATTTCTTCATCTGGAGTAAATCCTATTTTAATATCACCATGTTTTATTTCTGGATGATTTATTAAATATTCAATAGCTGTTACTATTTCTGCTACCCCCGCCTTATCATCAGCGCCTAAAAGAGTAGTTCCATCAGTAGTTATTAAAGTTTGACCTTTATACATTGGAAGTTCTGGTGAAAAACTTGGTGATAATGTATATCCATTTCCAAGTTCAATATCTTTACCATCATAATTTTCAACAATTTTAGGATTAACATTTTTTCCACTCATATCTGGTGCAGTATCCATATGTGAAATAAATCCTATTTTCGGAATATCCTTATCACAATTACTCTTTAAACAAGCATATACATATCCTTTATCACTTATTCTTACTTCATCTACTCCGATTTCCTTTAATTCCTCTGCAAGGATTTTTCCTAATTCTAATTGACCTTTTGTACTAGGAGTAACCCTTGTTGTCTCATCTGATTTAGTATCTACTTTTACATATTCTAAAAACCTTTCATGAACTTTCTTCATGCTCAACACCACCTTATATAAAAATTGTTAATATTTTGTTAAAACCATTACTTTATACTAATATTATGACTGTTTCACAAAAAAAATACAATAGTTGTCATTTATTAATAAGTAAAAATATCCTATAATGATTAATGTTGGTATTATTGTCCATAATTAAATTAAATTACTAAATTTAATCGAGGTAAAATATGAAAAATAAAAAACTTTTAATTTCAATTTCTTCAGCAATATCCGTATTATTAATTATAGTTGTTTCATACTTTATTTTCTCATACTCAAATAACTTAAACAAATTTAAAGAGGATTTATCATCAAATAATTATGAGGATGCCTCCTATTGTTTTAATAATGGAACAAAAAATATTATATTGAAAAAAACTTTTATTAAATCATCAGAAGATATAATTACAGAAAAACTATCAGAAATAGAGAATGAGTATTATTCTGGCGATATATCTGAAGAAGAAACTGTAGAAGATTTAAATGGACTATTATCCTTAAATACGTCTAATGAGGAAATCTTAAATTTTAAAAACACACTTCCTCTAATAAAAGATTCAAAGGACTCTTTTGATATTGGAATTTCTAAGCTAGATGAAGGAAATTATTTAGAAGCTTTAAACTACTTTAAAAGTGTACATAATCTTTCAGATTGTAAACCTCAAGCACTAGAATATGAAGAAACTTGCTTAGATAAAATAAGAGAACCTATTTTAAAAACTGTAGATGAATATATATCTAATGAAAAATATTCAAAAGGAATAGAGTATTTAGATTCTCAAATAAATTTTCTCCCTGATGATCCAAAATTACAGGAAAAAAGAGATGAATTAGAAAAGCTTAGATTGGAGCATCTTGAAGATTATAGCCAAAAGAATATAGATAAAGCTACAGCTAGAACTGCTCCTGTTATGGAATATTATAAAAAATTAAATGAAGATACAATAAACCAATTTGATATAACTAGTAACACTAATTATTTGGTTTTTGTGAATATAGCTGAACAAAAAACTTATGTCTATGAAGGTTCAAAAAATGATTGGACTTTAGATAAGACCTTTACTTGTTCAACAGGTATTGAAGGAAAAGAAACTCCTGTAGGAGTATTTACTGTACAAAATAGAGCTCCTTGGTTTTTCTCACCTAAATACGGACAAGGTGGTAAATACTATGTTCAGTTTATGGGGAACTATTTATTTCACTCAATCCCATTTGATTCTGACAGAACCACAGTATCAGATCCAACCTTAGGGGTGCCATCTTCCCATGGATGTATAAGATTATCAGTTGAAGATTCTAAATGGTTATATGATAATGTACAAAATGGTTCAAAAATAATAATTTACTAAAATAAAAAACAGCTCATTACGAGCTGTTTTTTTAATTATTTTTTTCATACATTCCATGATTGTATATTCTTCTACTATCTAAAGACCAAATTCTTTCTGAGAATTCATTTTCCTTAGTTTCCTTAATTGCTTTTTTCATATCGTACATTCTAGCATCCATTACATCTAAATAATGTAACATCTCAGCTTCTGGTATAAGAGGCTTAACAGGACTTCCGTATTCAGGCTCATAGTGATGTGATAAAACCATATGTTGAAGTAACATTATAATCTTACTATCAGCATTAACTTCTTTTCCTATTACCTCAATTTCCTTTATTCCTTGAGTAATATGCCCAAGTAAAGTTCCTTCTAAAGTATATTCATCAACTATTCCCATTTCATTAGAAGACATCTCTTTGATTTTAGCCATATCATGAAGTATTACCCCTGCATAAACTAAATCTCTGTTTAAGAAATCATATATTCCACAAATATTCTCAGCTAACTTTAACATAGTTGTTATGTGATATAAAAGTCCACCTTTTATAGAGTGATGATTTGACTTTGCTGCTGGATAGTACATAAGTTTATCCTTATTAAGCTCTAAAACTCTATTTAGAATGTTCTTTATATCTATATCATTCATATTATCAACAGTATCTTTTATAGTATTAAACATTTCATCGCTAGTATATGGCGCACTCTGAACAAAATCATCTAAGTTTATATTATCTTCTTCAGTAACTTTGCTAGCATGTTCCACTTTTAACTGTAAAGTTCCCTGCCAACTATTCACCGTACCTCTAATTTTAAATACTGTATTGCTTTTTAACTCTTCATGCTCAGGTTTAATCTCCCACACTTTACCTAATATATCACCAGTTTTATCACTTAAAACTAAATCTAAATATTTTTTTCCACCAGAATTAGTAGTTTTTAAAGTAACTGATTTTAAAAGAAAAAAACCTTCGACTCTTTCTCCTTTAACGAACTCACCTATTTTTTTTACCGGTATTTCCATAAGTCTATCCTTTCTTTCCATTTTAATCTCTATTTTAATTATTGCATATTATTATTTTTTGTAAACAAATAAGTACTCTATTTATAGCTAAATTTTATATTAATTGATAAAATAACTACTAGGAGGTGACTTGTTAATGAAATTACCTAACAATGTCCAATATATCTTAGAGAAATTTAACTCTAATGGTTTTGAAGCCTTTATAGTTGGTGGTTGTGTAAGAGATTCTTTATTAAATAAAAAACCTCAAGATTATGATATTACAACCAATGCATTCCCTGAAAAAATAGAAGAGCTTTTTGATAAAACTATCCCTACTGGTATTAAACATGGAACAGTAACAGTTTTAATCGACAAAACTCCTTATGAAGTAACTACTTATAGGGTAGATGGGGAATATTTAAATAATAGAAAGCCTAAAGACGTAAAGTTCGTTTCTAATATAGAAGAAGATTTATCAAGAAGAGATTTTACTATAAATGCAATGGCATATAGCCCATATTTAGGATTTAAGGATTGTTTTAATGGAAAAGAGGATCTAAAGAACAAATTAATAAGATGCGTTGGAGATCCTGATAAACGCTTCTCTGAAGATGCCTTAAGAATGCTTAGAGCAATTAGATTTAGTTGTCAATTAAACTTTAAAATAGAAAAATTAACTGCTGAATCTATAAGAAAGAATTTTAAATTAGTAAAAAATATAAGCATGGAAAGAATTCAAAGCGAATTCACTAAAATCATTCTAAGCAATGATCCTGATAGAGGTCTTATGCTTCTTAGAAATCTAGGATTTTCTGACTTTTTAGTTAAGGAATTTAAGAATTTAAAAATAATAAATTGCTATGATTTATATGATGATATTCATGATACTTATGGATTAATAAATTCACTTCCTAAAAAGCTTCATGTAAGATTAGCAGGATTATTCTATAAGGTTTTTAATTCTGAAAATGCAGTTGAGAAGTGCAGAACTATATTAAAGAAACTTAAATATGATAATAATACAATCAACGATACTTGCAACTTAGTAGAAAATATAAATAGTATTTCATGTAATATGACAAGAAAAAAACTAAAACTACTTATAAATTCAGTTGGAACTGAAAATATCTTTGATTTATTAGATTTACAAAAATCATATTTATCTTATATGGATGAATATGATACTGAATGTATAGATATATTAAAAAACAGAGTTTCTGATATATTAGCTTCAAAAGAACCCATATTTATTAAGGACTTAGCCATAACAGGAAATGACTTAATTACCGAACTTAATTTTAAACCTGGAAAAAATATAGGTGTTATATTAAATTTTCTTCTTGAAAATGTAATGCAAACACCAGAGTTAAACAATAAGGAAGACTTACTAAACCTTAGTAAGCAATTTTATTTATATAATTAAATTTAGCACTCTAAAACTTTGAAAACAGGTGCTTTAACTTTAAGGCACCTGACACCATAAGCAAGTTTAATCCTAAACATAGAAAAATAAGCAAGGAAATTATTCCTTGCTTATTTTTAATTCTTTTTCAAGATAGAAGGAATACAGATAAGCTTCCTTAACTTCTTCCCCTAAAATTTTATTTAATGTGTCTTTATATAAGTTAATTTGAATTTTGTATTTATTTATGAAGGCTTCTTCCTCTCCCTCTTTAACATAATCAGTTTTATAATCTAAAAGAACATATCCATCCTCTTCCTCAAAGAAGGCATCTATAATACCTTGTAATCTTACTTTTTCCTCTCCATAGATTTTAGGATCAAGATTTTTTTCTATAATACTGCTTGGAATCTCAGTTATAAAAGGTAATTCTCTATATACCTTTTTGCCAGATTTATATGAGCTTAACATTCTCTGTCCTAATTCACTTTTAAAGAATTTTTGTATTTTAAATACATTTACTACTTTTCCTTCTTCTTCTGTTAAAAGTTCTTTTTTAACCATTTTAAGAACTTCTTCTCTTATTTCATCTATATAAGTTACCTTATCTAAATCAATATGTTGCATTACAAAGTGAGTTATAGTCCCCTTCTTAGCTGCTGAGAATTCTTCCTGTCTTTCCTCCATAAATCTTGGTTTTCTTTTTATTTTTTCTTTTTTATTTTCTTCACTACTTTCATTATCAATAATATTATAACTTTCTTGCATAAACTCTTCATCTTGATGAGCTCTCTTTAATTCAGTTACAGAAATATTTGAAGGAGTATTACAAGACTCTATATATTTATATTTAAAGCCTAGTCTATTTCTTATTTCTATAACTTCTTTTATATCTTTTTTAGATTCAATCCAATTATTACTTTCAAAAATATCAATATTATTTTTTTGTTTTTTATTGTTATTTGTTTCTAAAAGCTCACTTCTATCAAAGCTTTTAAAACTCCAATTAGATTTATCATCTAAATTTAAAGTTATATCTCCATTACCAATATTTCTTATGGCATCTCCATCCTTGTGCTTTGTTAAAGCCATGCCAATCCAATCTAAATAACTCTTCCCCTTTAAAACATTTCCAGGGTTTATTCTATTATCCTCTGAAGAAGCTGAAGCTTTGCACCAATTTTCACAAGACTTTTCTAAATCTGATACAGCACCAGTTATAATTAATTTTTCCTTAGCTCTTGTAAAGGCAACATAAAGTATCCTCATTTCTTCTGATAAAACTTCTAATTCACATTTTTTCTTTATAGCATGCTTTTGAAGAGTATCATACTTTATTCTCTTCTTAACATCTATACAATTTGTTCCTATACCTAAGGTTTCATGAAGTAGTATATCTTCTCTTAAGTCCATCTTGTTAAATTGCTTTCCTGTTCCACCTAATATAACAACTGGGAATTCTAGACCTTTACTCTTGTGAATACTCATTATCCTTACAACATTCTCATTTTCTCCAAGAATCTTTGCACTTCCCATATCTCCAGAAGACTTTTTAAGTTTATTTATGAAGTTTATAAAATTAAATAATCCCTTAAAACTAGTTGATTCATATTGCTTTGCTCTTTGGAATAGTATTCTTAAATTTGCTTGACGTTGAACTCCATTTGGCATTGTTCCAACATACCCATAGTATGATGTATCAGAATATAAGAACCAAATAAATTCATCTATTGGCATATAAGCTGCCTTTTCTCTCCACTTATTTAAATAGTCTAGGAAGTACTTACACTTTCCTTTTAAATCTTTAGATATACTTTCATCATAAGTTCCATCTACAACTTCCTTTATTATTTCAAAGAAGTATTTATCTCTATTTAATAATCTTAAATCTGCAAATTCTTCAGATGTAAATGAAAATATTGGTGAACGTAAAGCAGATAGTATATAAATATCCTGCATTGGATTATCTATTATGTGTAATAAGGCTAATATAGTTCTAATTTCAATAGTTTGAAAATATCCTGTTCCTGTGTCAGCATAAACAGGTATTCCATAGGTTCCTAACTCATCAACAAAGGTTTCTGCCCAATTTTTAGTTGCTCTAAGCAGGATAACAATATCCTTGTATTTAATCTTTCTATATTTTCCTAAATCCTTATCAAAAACCATATAGTGACTTCCATCTTCAGGATTCATTAGCTCCTTAATCTTTTTGCCAATTATTCTAGCTTCTAACTGTATGCTATCTAAATCTTCTTCCTCTTCTCCTAGTTCATCCTCATTGCTATAATCCTTGTTACCTGCTTTATTTAATATGTTTAGCTCTATATCACCAGCTACCTTTAGATTTTCTATTTCATCTATATATTCTTTCTCTACATTTTCCTCATTTAACTCCCCATAGGATGCCCCTAGGTTTAAAGCCTCTTTTTCATCATATTCAAGCTCTCCTACAGTATTGCTCATTAATGTTTTAAAGATATAGTTTACTCCATTTATAATTTCTTCTCTGCTTCTAAAGTTTTTATAAAGCATTATTTTTCTATTAGAATCTTCAAACTCTCTATAATTAATATATTTCTCTAAGAAAAGTTCTGGATTTGCCTGTCTAAACTTATATATACTTTGTTTAACATCTCCAACCATAAATACATTAGGATTTTCTACATCTCTTCTTGATACCATTCCTACAATAGTTTCTTGAATGGTATTACTATCTTGATATTCATCAACTAAAACTTCTTCAAATTTATCCTTAAATTCTAAGGCAACCTGTGAAGGTTTTATATTCCCATCTTCATCTTTATCTATTAATATTTCTAAGCAAAGATGCTCTAAGTCATTAAAATCCAAAATATCCTTTTCTCTTTTTTTATCTCTATACCTATTAGAAAATTCAATTATTAAACCACTTAAACATTTCATTAATGGATACATCTTTTTCATGCCTAAAACAGCTTCTTCTAAAGAAGTTTCAAAAACATTATCCCTTAAATTTTCTATTATTTTTTTGCTTTCATCTCTAAGGCTTTTAGTTTTTTCTAAGGCTCTTTCATCATCAACACTAGCTTTTCTAACTGATTTTAGTCTTCCAAAGCTTGCTCCCATAAGCTTATTATAAAACTTTACTATTCCTTCACTTAAAGCAATTCTAAGCTCTTCAACTTGAATTATTTCAGGATATATATTGACTAAATAAGGCTCAAGTCCTCCCCCCATTTCAGCTATATCCCTAGCTTGAGTAAGCATTGAATAGGCATTATTTAAATCTAAAATTATACTTTCCTTTAATACCTCTATCCACTTCTTACCTTCAAGTTCCTCTATAGAATTTATATTAAATTCTTCTACCTTATCATTTAACCAAGCCTCTGGCCAAGGACCACTCATTATAAAATTATAGAATTTTAATATTATGCTATTTAAATTATCATCACTTTTGCTTCCACCATAAGCCTCAACTAAATCTTTAAAGCAATCATCATCCTTAGCATACATATCCTCAAAAAGGTCAGCTAAAATATCTTGCTTTATAAGTTCACATTCTGTTTGATCTCCTATTCTAAACCCTGGGTCTAAGTCTATTAAGTGGAAATTATTTTTTATAACTTCTAAACAAAAAGAATGCATAGTTGTTATACTAGCTCTATTTAAAAGAGCTAATTGTCTTTGAAGCACTTCAGAACTAGGATCCTTCTCCAAAGCTTTAGATATCGCATCACCTATTCTCTCTCTCATTTCAGAAGCAGCAGCATTAGTAAATGTAACAACTAGTAACTTATCTATATCAACAGGATTTTCTCCCTCTGTTATCATTTTTATAATTCTTTCAACTAATACAGCAGTTTTTCCTGAGCCAGCCGCAGCCGCTACTAAAAGGTTGCATTTTCTAGTATTTATAGCTAATTCTTGTTCTTCAGTCCATTTAGTCCCCATTTACTTCACCACCTACTTTTTCATTTATACTCTTCCATATCTCTTCATCTTTTTTCTTTGGAATAACTTTATATCTATTGTCTTCTAAACTAGAATCAAACTGGCATATATGTGAGTAGTTGCAATAATCACACACTATATTTTTATTTTCCTTACATGGTTCTATATCAATTTTACCTTCTATCATGTTTTGGCATATCTCAATCATTTTTTCATTTACATACTTTCTTAATAATTCAAACTGCTCCATGGTTATTAAAGCTTTATTTTTCCCTAAATCCCCAGCCTTTTTCATATTTGCAGGTATTATAAGAGAGTGTGTTCCAGGTTCTAAAGTATTATCCATTGCCTTAACAACTTTTACGTCGTCTAGTAAAAGACCTTCTAATTTTAACTCTTTTAAAACCTCACTTTTTATTTCTTCTTCTGTTAAATCTCCCTTAGACTTTAATATAGGGTCATCTATTCTAAAATAAAGTATTGCGCCTGGCATAGCTTGATTTTCAACTATATTTTCTGAATTATTTATAAGTGCATCTAAGTAAACTAAAAGTTGCATTTGGAGTCCATTATAAAATTTATTTAAATCAAACTTTTTAGAACCAGTTTTATAATCTATAATTCTTAAATATGTTTCACCATCTAAATTTAATTTATCAACTCTATCTATTCTTCCATTTAAATAAAAACTTTCTCCTGAAGGAAGGTCTAGTTTTATTGAGTTCACATCTTTAGAAAATCCAAAAGCCAATTCATTTTTATAAATTTCAAAATCACTTCTCTTTATTTGTTCACTAATTACCATAACTGATTTTGTAAGAATTCTCTTAAATCTATCTGTAAAATAAGAATATCTCTTTGAACTATTTAATATGGATGACTTATTGTTTTTAACCTGATTATCAACTAAAGAATTTATTATGTTTCTACAATTCTCCTTGCTTAAATCACTCCACTTTAAATCTTTTTCTTTAATTTCATTGGTAAACTCATCTAATATTTCATGCATAAAGCTACCTAAATCAGGTGCTGTAAACTCATATATTTTTCTGTCCTTAGCTTTTAATCCATATTGTATATAGTAAGCAAATGGACACTGGGCATATCTCTCTAATCTTGAAACGCTTAGTGAAATTTTATTTTTATTATCTTCATAAAGCTTTTTAGCCTTTTCCTTGGAAATATTATTTTCTAAATTAGTGTATTCAAGCCCCTTCCTTACATACTCTATTCTTTCTTTCCACTTAGGTTCTCTTAAATACCAATCATAAACATATTTCCAATAGTCCTCTATTTCAGCACCATCATAATTTTTTCTAATTGCTATCATAAGCTCATTTAAAGTAGGAATTTTAGCAGAAATCTTATCATACTTATCATTTACTAATTTAAAGCCTTCACTTTCTTCCTTTACATTTGGAAGTATCTTTTTAAGTCTATGAACTATAATAGAAGGTCTTTGAGATTTACCTTCAAAATCTGCTAAAGGATAAGTAACAACTAAGTATTCCTCTGCTATGGTAAAGGCTGTATAAACTAAAAATTGCTCTTCAAAGATTTTTGTTCTAGTATCTGAAGCTAGTGAAATCCCTTTTTCAAGTAAAATTTCTCTATCATTATCTGATAATATTCCTTCTTCTTTGCTAGCTGAAGGGAGCACCCCATCATTTACTCCTATAATGTATAAAGCCTTTGTTCCCCTACTTTTTATTCTTGTTATATCCCCTATGTTTACTTGATCTAAGGCTACAGGAATTAAACCCATTTCATATTGAGATAATCCAATATTTAATACTTTCATAAATTCATCTAAATTCATAACTTCATTTCCTAGAACATCAACTGCTTGCTCTAAAACATCTATGAAAATATCTCTTACCTCAGAATATTCCTTTGCCTCAATAGCCATATCATTTTCCTTGAAATAATCAACATATTTATCTATGGTATCCATAATATCTAATTTAGAGTCTAAAAATTCATATAAAATTGTGGCAAATTCCTTTAAGGTTTTCTTTCCTTTACACTGCTTATTAAACTCATCTAAAGGAGTTACTATAGTCTCTCTAATATCATTTAATCTTTCTAATCTTTGCTTATTTTCCTCTGATACCTCTTCTTCTTTTAAAATGCTAGAACTATAGTTAACCCATTCTTCCATCCACTTTTTACCCTTTATTCCATAGGCCAATACATAGTTTTCTAGTTCATCAATAAGCTCTGCTCCTTCAACCCCTCTAAACTCTTTAATAAGTCCAGTTTTAAGATATTTAAACATGCTTTCATAAGTCCAATTCTTGCTTATTATATCTACTGCTGAATTTATAAAAACAATAAGTGGATTACTAGCTATATCTATCTTTTTATCTATATAATAAGGAATCTCATATTCTGCAAAAATAGCTGATACAACCTTCTCATAATTATCTACATCCCTGCATATTACTGAAATATCCTTAAATCTGTATTGCTTCTCTCTAACAAGTCTTAATATATCCTTAGCTACAAACTCTATTTCATCATAGTTATTATTTGCTCTATAAAGCCTTAAACTATTATTTTTCCCTCTATACTGTTTAAAAGGATATGCATAGAGTTGCCTTTCTATATGTGCTAATTCCTTATTTTCTTTGAATCTATAGGAAATATCCTCATTTAAATTAATATATCCATTAAAAGCAATTCCTTCTTCTTGTATTAAATTCATTAATCTTTTTTCTGTATTTTTTGTAGCAACAAAAAGATCACTTTCCCCTTTAGGTGAATTTACTTCATCTATGGATAAAGTTATGTTAACACTTTTAGCTCTTTTTAATAATTTTCCTATAACACTTAACTGATTTGGAGTAAAGGAACTAAACTCATCTATCCAAATCTCAGCTCCATCATATAAAGAACATCCATCTAACTTCTCATTTAATAGTAAAAGTTGATCCTCTTCATCAACATATCCCTCATGAAGTCTTGAGTTAAATTCATTAAAAACATCCTTTAATTCTTCCATCTTCATTTTTAGATTTTCATCTTCTATTTCATTAATAGTTAAATCTAAAACTTCATTATTAACATTATACTTTTTAAACTCAGTTATTGTTTTTGATGCTATGTCTATAAAACCCTTTTGTCTAGAAGCATTTTTAAACACAGTCATATTATCCCCTAAATCTTCTAGTACCTTAAAAATAAGCATGCTTTTACCAGCATCCCCCATAATAGTTCTAGTTGCTCCTCCACACTCATTAAAAACATTGTGAGCAAGTCTTTTAAAACTAAGAACCTCAGCATTTAAAACATACCTTTCTCCTATGGCATTTAACACTTTATTCTCAGTCTGAAAAGTAAATTGTTCTGGAACAATTAAAATTAATTTATTGGTAGGTGAATTATTTATTTTCTTTTTTATTTGATTTATACAAAAAGTACTTTTACCAGTACCCGCTCTTCCATATATAATTTTTAAGCCCATATTTACACCTCGAAATTTATTTATATATTTCCAAATTATTACCTCTTATAATAACATTTTATACTTAATTATGCCTTTTAAATAGCAATATGACAAAAAAAATATATAAGGTATTTTATTATAGAAATAGATTACAATACATTATATAATAATGGTGAAATCATAAATAATCATAAAGATGGTTATTAACCAATAAGGGGTGTTTTAAATGAAAATAGGTGATACTTTCAAAAAATTTATGGATACTACAGCTGAAATTGAAACTAAGCTTGGCAATCCAATGGCATGTTTTCTTGAAGAGCAAGAGAGAGAAGAAAAAGAGAAAAAAGCACACCATAAAGAAGTAAAAGCTAAGGGAAAGAATGATAATTAAAATATAATTTATTAACATAAAAATTGAAATTATCAACAGAAAATATAAAACTCTAATGTTTTTTGTGTATAACATTAGAGTTTTTTCTTTAATAATTTTCTATTCTAATAGGTCCACCTATAATATCTCTTCCAACAAAAAGTGATCCCTTTTCATCAGCCTTTATTGTCCACTTTATAAGTGAAATCTCGCCCCTCTCAATTTCTATAGCTGTAATAGTTCTAGGTAATACACAGCACCCTATGTTAAAGTATGTTGATTCATTCCTACTCTTAGGAAATAGTGTTTTATGCGTATGTCCTAAAATAACTCTAGTTTTATTTTCCTCTGCCCACTTACTTATTTTCTCATCAAATAAATTTCTTTTATTATTACTTTTTGCAGGACTTGTAGGATCTTTAAATCCCATAAAAGCCTCTAAAATAGCCCAGACATATCTCACTAAAAATTTTGATAAAAAGGCTAATTCATTATTTAAAAAGTCTATTTGATGACCATGAATTACAAAAAAATCTTTTTTACTTTCTTCATGCACTAGTACTAAAGATTCATATATCTCTAAAGTACTATAAAAATCTGAAGCAGAGTGATTAAATCTATTTCTTCTCTTGTTTTTCCTTAAAAACTTTATTTTACTCTTATCCTTATCATGATTTCCATATATCATATAAAGTCTATTTTTTTCTTTAAATTCTTCTAAAACTTCATAGATCTCATAATTCATATCATATATCTCTTGTATATCTTTAAACTTCCATAATTCATCACCATCTCCAACTTCTATATAAGTAAATTTATTTTTATAATAATACCTTATAGCTGATAGATAAATGTTGATATTAGGAGCTAAACTATCTTTATATGTTCCATCTCCCCTATGACAATCACTAAATAAGACTATTTTAGAATTACTATTAAAAATAATTTCTTTAGAATTATTTTTAATATCATTTAGTTTTTCAACTTTCATTCATAACTCCATAAAATACTGCTTCATATATATTTATATTTTTCTTACATTGATATATTCTCTATGCTAACTAATTTAAAGTTAATTAAAGATAAATATAACTTAATTACTTCTTCTTAAGAATAATATTATATTAAATTAGTAAAATCTCA
>OERM01000102.1_pt1 | contig 31946 bp, 65 predicted proteins | sample 1540021 | NCBI WGS metagenome assembly OERM01 (sample SAMEA3891245, study PRJEB23780) | metagenome | biome: terrestrial biome; feature: animal house; material: water of meat washing | place: Italy | collected 2015-05-12 | reverse complement strand
GCCATTGTGTGCTTCTTTCTAAAGATTATGTTATTCATATGATTTTAACTAAAGGAAAGTTTATTAAAAAACTTGAATATCTACATGAAGACTACACTTTCTTTATGGGAAGTGGTGGAGAATACATGGTAGATGCTGCTATTCATGAAGAACATACAACTTTATATGATAAAGTGTTTAGTACTTTCATGGATGTGCATAACCATGATTGCTTCACAGATGATAATATTAATGTATATCGATTTTGATTTCGTCATTAGGAGATGTAAGTGAAAAAGCTTGATTTAAATACAATTGCCGAAGAAGTTCTGGATGAATGTTTTGCTAATGAAGAAGTCAACACACTAGAAGCCTTAGATTTCGTTGAAGATAAAGATGAAAATGAAGGTAAAGTACAAAGCAGTTTCAAATATAATATTACACTTAAGCGACCACCAAATGTTTCCAATGAAGATCTAATTCGTGATATTCAAGCTGGTATCAATGTAAAGAAAAACACTGAACTGTTAGTTCGTTACAATTATGGACTGATTATTGATGTAGCAAGTAAATGTACTTGTTATATCCCATTTGAAGATAAGATTTCATATGGTGTTGAGGGGTTCATGAGAGCACTAAAAACCTTTGATCTTAATAAGAATGTTAAGTTCATTACCTATGCTTCTTCTAGTATTTACATGACAGTCTATAACGAAAGTTCTGACGCTAACTATATGGTACACTTCCCACGTTATATGAGTGTTCATAAGATCAAAGTAAAAAGATTCTGCCAGGAATATATGCGTAAACATGGTGTTCGCCCAACTCCTGAAATAATCTCAGAGGGTACTGGGATTGAGATTCAGCATGTTAATAATTGTTTGTTATTTCAAAGCGAATACACTTCGCTGGATGCACCATTAGACGGTGTTACAGATGGTACATTAGGTGACATTATTCATTCACCTGCTTCTGATTTTAACCTCAATGTTGATAGTATTCGTGCACCTTTACGTTATGCTATCAATGAACTGACTAACGAATTGAGTACTAAAGAACGTGAGATTATCCAGCGTGTTCATGGTCTAGGTGAATATGAACCTGAAACGCTTCGTGAGATTGCTGATAATGGTTTTGTTGATGATAATGGAAAATATGTTAAATCCCGTTCATCAATACACCGAAAGTACAGTGAAGCTATGCAAAAGCTTAAGAAGCTAGTACTTGCAAAAGGGTACGAATACGAAGATTTCTAAAGAAAAAAGGTTGGCTTATGCCAACCTTTTTTTATGGGATGAAGTAAAAGTTTGTGATATAATTATCTTGTACAATTCTGTTGGCATGATATTCATGTACCTGATCCACTCGAAAACGTAGAGGGCAGTTGAGCAGTCCGACAGTGCGAACAGCAAAAGAAACCCGTTAGATGTGGGCATAGTTTGAACCCCTCACGGCAATGCGGCTGTATAAAGAACCACGTTAGGATAGCTGGTGGTTCCTTGATAGACATATAAGGATAACACCTTACGAATTATCTAAGGGAGAGTTATCGAATTTTGTACAGGAAAGTTGCGTCCAAAATTTGAGTACTCACATTAAGTATTTGATTGCATAGATACTTAATGAAGATACACTATGTTTAAAAGTGTAGACCGTCATATGAAACTGAAGTAGAGAGAAACAGGATGACCCGCTTTCGCACTCTTTATGAGTAATCTTCAATGCAATAGCTCTGATACCATCAGCGTCAAATTTCCCTCCTTGTGGGGGGGAAGAAAAATCCCTTCCTCAAATCCCGTCAATATTAAAAGTCCTTGACAGTTATTAATCATTCGCGTAGAATACGTAGTATTAGAAGCGAACAGACATCTCGAAGAGATGGATGATTAACCATTAAGGAATATCAAATGAATTCAGTAATCTTTTTAGTAGTCGCTTTCTCTGTTAATTCCGGTGTACAAATAACCCCAATGAATTCCATGAATCAATGCATAGCAGTACGTGATAGTACATACGAACAAGTAAACAAAGATATTTGGATTACAGTTAGTAAAGAACAAATGTGGTGTTACAATAGTAATACTAACACAAAGCTTATTGTAGGACAAACTCAATGAGTTATGGCGTTCGTTTTGAGATTCGTTCTATTGTCATCAATGCAGAGAAACAAGTATCGTTGGATGGTGATATACGTGAAATTTATCTATCATGTATCCGTGCGAAATCTGAAGCAGATGCCTTAGTACAAATGTATAGTTTTAACTTTTCAAATGGATTCTATTTGGTACGAGTTATTGAAGTGAAAAAAGTACTTATTGGTTGTAGCATAGAAGGATTAATGTAAAATGAGCACTATAGATGAACTGATTCGACGGAATTCAAAATATTACCAACCATCAGAAATTGTAGGTAACATTACCAAATCAGAGTTTGGTCCAAATACTCGAAAACTCATTCATGTAATGTCACGTGATGGCTTTAAATGTGATTGTTGCGGTGAATCTAATGTAGTATTCACTTTACACAAGCACAGTACTAAAGATCGTTATAAATTCAGACCTTATGTACTTAAAGGGAAACGCCTTGTACGCATGACGTTAGACCATAATGTACTGGACTGTCTTCAGGGCGGTAATGATAAAGAGAACATGACTGCACTGTGTGAAGATTGTAACGCATTACGCCAGCATAAGTTTGCTGAATACAGTGAGTTTAAACACTGGTATCATAACGCGGATCGTTCAATCGAGCCTGACGTTAACTACTGCTTCATTGAGTACATTAAGAATGCCAAAGATACATACATTCTTAAATCAATGTCACCTATTACCGTGTTTCCTGAGAACCTATTCACTACATTAAAGAATAGTTTTATTGTAGGTGATATTGATGCATTCAAGTATTTTGACAAAGGTGCAAAACATTTTGAAATTCAATGTCTTAGTACTGCACTATGTGAACTCATTAAAATTTACATAAAAGAGTATTTGGGTATTGACAATGTACGTGTACCAGAGTATACTTTTTCTATTGAATTCGATTGTGAATCAATCAAAGAGTTTGGAATTCTTTTCAATAAACAAATAGAACTTGCAATTCAAAACGAAATCAAGTACTATACTACTAACATTTAATCAGAGGAAATTATCATGCAAATTATCATTCTTATCGTTGGCATCATGCTGGGTGTTTACGGTCACTCCTGGATGAACGAGAAGTTTCCTAATACGCGTCCTGAGTATTGCAGTACTAATGTATTCCAGAATGGTGAGAAACCAAAGGAAAGCATTGGTAAAAAGCTGGATAAAGTACTTGATGTAATCAACGAATAAGGGAAATAAAATGTTTAAACCGAATTCCAATGTTGGTAAGAAAGTTCAATTACTTGAGGATGTATCCACTCTGAGTGGGATTTTCCCAAGAGGTCACATCATGACTATTATTGCCGAAACATCCCGTGGCTGGGACTTGGAAGATGCTGATGGTAATCGCATCCTTGAAGCTGGCTTCTATGGTCATCGTGAATATAAAATCATTGATTAAGGATGTAACATGACTTTAGAGATTGTCTTTGGTATTGTTAGCTTAGTCGTCTGTGTGGGTTGGTTTGGGTATCTGATGATTTTTGGTGATTAATACTTGACATAAGATATCAGTACTGTATAATGTTTATATCAAACGAAATCCACTTTAACAAATGATAGGAAATATTATGTCTTTTTCTAAAGAAGAACGTGACCTTATTAAAAAAGCAATTTGGTTTTATGCTAATGAAGGGAAGTGCGATGAAGAAAAAGCACGTGAACTGTGTAATATTCTTGAGAAGAAACAAGAACTGAAAGTGTATCGTATCCGTGATTTGGATGAAGGGGATCGTATTGTCCTAGCTGAAACAAAAGAAGAAGCAGAACAAATCTTCACTGATAAAAACGAAAATCCACATTGGATGGAAGAAGTCTGTGATGTTAAAAAAGGTACTTATATCGATTGACAGTACTGAATAATAGCAGTATTATGTTTTATATAAAAGGGAATGCAGTGAAAGGAAAGACAGCATAATCGTACTCGTCACTGCGTTCCCGCCCTTTTAAATTAAATGAGGAATTAACTATGTTTCAAACTAACACTCAAGGTTTTGTAATCATCGATTTGAATCAAAACAGCGGTTATTGGATGAAACCTACTGACGCATGTATGCAGTTTGATTTTTTAGGTTACAGGATTAGTGTAAGTACTGGTGCTTCTGTACTGAGAGGTGGTTGTATCGTTGAACATCTGGTAACTGATCCAGAAGGTCGTGAGTATGAAATCGCAGGTTCAGTACAAGATGCCATTATGTTTGTATGTCAGCGTGAAATGAATGGTTCGAATTCAAATGCACTGACTCATGCTCTTTCTCAAGAAGTGGAGGTTCGTTAATGAAATACATTGTAGCAGTACTCGTCGCATTTCTACTCACTGCATGTGATGCTTCTACCAAAGAACGTACAAGTGATTTTGTTCTACCTGCTGAATTAAAAGAAGCAGGGTGTAAGATTTATCGTATGCAACAAGATGGTGCTGGTGCGACTTTATACACTGTGTACTGTCCTAATGCAAATACAAGTACTGGATACACTAGCGGTAAAACACGAATCAACACTTCCGTAATTCATGGAGAATAACAATGAGCCTTGATACAACACGTGCAGCAGATTTATTAACTCGTCTGAATGATGAAGAATATCTTGCTGAGATAAAGTACAAGCTTGACAAACTTGTTCGAAGTGCTGAAGTAATTGAAGTTGAAGGTCACTTACCGATGGATCAATACCATAGGTTCAAGGAAGATATGGTTTATTATCCTAATGAAATTTGGATTGAGTGGCAACATTGGACTAACAAAACTCTTCGCATTGAAGGGTATTGTGTGAAGTATGAAAGTTCACCTGGTGATGTTACAAAAACTCTATCAATTTGGTGTACAAAAACACATGAACTCGTTGAGGTGAATTTGAATTATATGAATGGCTTCCGTTGGGGTGATGTTCAATGATTAAAAAACTATTGACAGTTGTCTTTGTATTCTGTACAATGTTTCTTACAGCATGTAATGATGACGGCAGGTTTAGTGCAAAAGACTTAGTTCGTCAGGATTGTACATTCACAGGTAAGTCTTTTATTAACGAGTATGAGGTATGTACACAATCAGGTCGTATCTGTGGTGGTTGGGAAAAACGACAGGAGCGATTGTATGTATATGAATGCCCTGGACATCACAACAAAGTACTAAGCACACACAAACTTGTTTATGATAAGGTTGAATAATGACTACCAATGAAATGATGCAGGTTATTTGGGATAAAGGTTGTGATATTAAAATCACTAGTACTGATGTTCGTGTATTCAAAACTGAATATATGGAGTACTTGGACCTTGATACTTATAATAATATTGTATCAATTGAACACAAAGGTGCAGTACTGGAAACGATTGATGTAGTACTCAAGAAAGCTACCGACCTATTAGGAGTGGCAGTGTGAATAACAAAGAGTGGGAAGATTACCGCAAGAAGTGCCGAGAGTTTGATAAAGAACTCACAGGTGCAGTGAACGGGGTAATGTGGGTATCTGCAATTATTGCAGTACTTGGTTTGGGTGCTATTATTATTAATAAATTATTGTAAGGACTAATATGTTTACTTTATATCTTGCAGTAGTACTAACTAATGGTGAAATCACTCGCACCGTTGGTGAAGGTGTATATAAAACACCTGATCAGTGTTACTCTGTAACTCATTGGCCTCGTGATGCTGGTGATGAATCTCGCACTGAATACAAATGTATGAAGGTTAAAGGTGACTTTGTAAATCTAAAGGTTATTGAGACTAAGTAATGGATATTAATGAGTTGTTGAAATTAGTGTTTAATCGTGAACGCCGCGATACAAGACCAATTGAATATCAAGATGTGATACGCATTGAAACTGATTTCTGTTATGGTAAAACAACTCATGATCTTTTGAATCTCTCTGGAAAACGCTATGCTGATGTTTGTTTTTCAGAGAGAAGTGATGGTTCAGAAATAACAAGTACTGATATTGTTTGTTACGCACGCAGTGCTGATAAATCTTATGAAATAGAACTTATATATTCCCCTAGTTCTAAAACAAATCATCACCGCCATATTTTATATGATGTTTACACACCACCTGGTATTGCTGAATATTTTGTTATTGATTATAGTACTGAAGAAAATGTGTTTCAACAAAGTTTGATTCATAACTTTGAGGTGAATGATCCATTAGTACCAAAGTTGTTCAAACTACTTGACACCATCGATGTTGACTTTGAATTTGTTATGTGCATTAGAACTTCTTTATTCAATGAATTCATGGAACTTTTTAATATATGAATAGATACTATGTTGTGTATGAACACGTCTCTGAATTTAATAACATACGCGGGTTTTCCAGAGTAGTCACCAAGATGGATGTATTCATTCGTGCTCTTAGTGAAGTAGATGCACTGTTTAAATTGTTTGATGAAATTACAAAGTATAACACACCTAAAACACACCGCTATGTGGAAACTGTACATAGCATTATGCTAACTGAAAGTGATGAGGAATGATAAATGAATTTATATCTAGTTGAAGGTTTAGTACAAGTCTATAAACCAGAAGGTGAAGGTCAACGTTTTTCACACGTAGAAGAATTTAAGTACGTTGTACAGGCTGATGGTCAGTACGATGCGGAAATTCAAGTAGATGAATCATTCCGTAAGAAAAATGAAATTGGTAAATTTCAATACCAGAACTTACAATATAAAGTATGGCCTAGTATAAATGACTAAGATGTGGTGGTGTCATGGTGTATATAACGTGTATGTAAATGGTAGATATAAAATGTCTAGTACCTATGCAAGACGTGTTAATGCGAACAACCAAGTTGATGCTGCTTGTGAGATCATTGAGTGGTATGCTGAGTTCAATGCACCTGACTATATGTACGAAATAGTTACAATAAATGTTGTACAAATCGATACATCTTTGATACAATAACCACATCAAAAAATTGCATCTGAGGATACTTATGTTAGTTAATCTTAATTTCATCACTTCACCTGACTGGGCATTACGTGGAGTTTCTTTAAACTTCAAGGAAACTATGTTTGACTACATTGGTGAGTGTACATTGGTAAATGCAACTTTTGATCCAAATCATCCGTTTTGGGCTGAAATTCATGATCCAAATGTAAACAATACATCTGTTATGACTATTGTCCAGACTAAACATGCAGGTATCCTTGCAGGTTATCGACCTGCACATGCAATTGAACATTTCACTGATTACGATGTCGTGGATGAATACCCAATGATCCATGAAGATGGAAGTCTATACACATCTGAAGACTTCCGTGCTATCTTTAATAGTACTGATGATATTCTACCAAGTGGACGTCCACGTCCTGAGTCTTATCTTATGCATCCATCTTATGGTGTAGCAGATACGCTTGAACAGATTATGAAGAAGTACAAGAACCTAATTGAAGGTCCAGAAGAAATTGTCCTGTGCTATCACCCAGTACTGAAGTCTGAACAACCAAAGGATGGTGGATGGCGTTGGCATAAGAATGGTGAGTATATCGGTACTAAACGAAGTAAAGAACGTTTTGAGTACTTGTATGATGAGCCAGATGTTGATGTGGTTTTGTGTTATAATTTTATTAAGGTGAAAAAGAAATGTATCTAGTACTAAGTTTTGTTGTTGCACTATTGTTTATGTTCTATCCTACACTAGTGGCATTAGCCACTAGACGAACGATGGTAGATCTCACTACTGTATTCTTGCTAAACGTGGCATTAGTACTGGTGTCTATTATCATTCCAGTGAGCTTTACAGTTATTGATATTATTTCGGTATTACTCTTCGTGTTAAGTTATCTTATGCTTATTGAAGAAACAAATGTTGACAAACGTTCGTAGTACTGTATAATGGTTCCTGTAGTCTGAAACTTAACACTTAAACTTGAGGTAAAAAAAATATGCTATCAGTACTAATTTCAATTCCGTCTTTAATTCTGATTTGGCTTCTGGTTTACGAATGCTTTATTACTGATGATAATGATAAAAAAGAGTTCTCTGAGTTGTTTATGCTTGATTCACCAATTGTACGTATTTTCTATACAGTCGTTGTGGTTTCAGTAATTGTATGGGTTTTGAGTTTTATCTTTCCACTCGGTGCAGTAGTTAAAACTTTGGATTTGGTTGAGAACTTTGTTGCAATTATGTGGCTAATTAAAGCACTATTTGCAGGAAATGTTAAAATTTGGATTGATATTATCAAATTCAAGTTCACGAATAAGATGTAACAGTCAAAATACCTCTATAGTATTAAATACTTCTGTACATATATATAGTACAGAAGTATTTCTCGTTAGAGGTTTGTTATGAAAAGTTATATAAAATTAATAGCACTTGTGTGTGCATTATTTTCATGTTTTAGTTATGGTGCAGCAGCAGAAACATATTGTCGTAGTACTAAGGGAACGTGGCATGTATTGACTAACGACCCTAGAAATGGTAAAAATATAGTTGTTGATGGCGTGATTTATCGTTTTAAAGTAGAAAGTATTATTGGTAATAAAAAAATCTCGACTTATAGAGATGATTCTGGTACATTAGCAAACGTAATATTAATTGTAGACCCAAGAACTGGTAATGGTGATATCTATATAGTAATTTACTTGGACTCATCGGTACGCCGTGACCTAGATATAGATAAATTGAACTTACACTGTGAAATATAGGACTTAAAAAATGGTAAACACTATTTTACTTTTGTTGTTGAATATTCCAATTATTCTGTCTTTTTTAATTTCTATTTTTATGGCAGGATATTGTTTAGTTGCAGTAATTCATTTTATTTTAACAAACAAATATGTCCTAATTTCTAAGCTTGATTCTATTTTTGCTTGCGATTCAATGGCTTATAACTTATGGTTAATTTGTTCTTGCATTATGGGAGTAACTTTCCTTCTGCATGTATTTGATGTCCTTGACCAAAAGTTCGTATACATCAGTACTGGATTGGCTCTTTATCCTGCTACGTGGTACTTGATTTACGTTGGTGATATATGGTATAGTACTTATAAAGAATATCAGTACAAGAAATCACTTAACGTTGGAGGAAAATAATCATGAAAATTATTTTATTTTTTGTATGTATGTTAATGTGTGGATTGTCATATGCTGAACCATTGGAAGGTTTAGTTTGTACAGATGGTAATATTAAACATATCTATCAAGGTGATAGTGACGATCGAGATATTGTATATATTGATGGACAATCATATACGTTTGTTAAAGAGCATACAGTAGGCGACATTAGCTTCACTGAGTTTTCTAACGACACAGACCCTAACTTCTTAGCGTTTATTGAAGTAGATGTATATGAAGATAGTAATGGCACACAATATGCTAAATTAGTTATGATGCGTCGTGGTGCTAAAGAAACTAGTTTTGGTGGCTTGTGTAAATATAAGGATTGATATTATGTTGATTTATCAAAGTGATAATATTCGTGTTATGCAGCATCCCTACTTACAAATCTTTGATGTGCAGCAGTATATGGAAGGTGATGACCCAAGAACCTATGGTCGTAAGTATGATTACTTCACTGTAAAGCAGTGTAATAATATTAACGAAGTACGACAATTAGTTCAAGAACTTCAAAACAAAGGTTGACTTCGGTCAGCCTTTTTTGTTATAATTCTCTTAATAAATTAGAGGATTTTAATTATGTATGTATATCGTTTTGAACTTAAATTTAGTTACATTGAACCTAACTTAGATCCTGCACGAACTGTAGGTCCGTTTGCACGGTATTCAACCAGATACAGTACTAAAAATGGATTTGACCGTTTGCTCATGACTACACCTTCTCAATTCCAACCTGAACCAACTGAGGATGGGATCTATTCAATCAAAAGTGGATGGGTATTTGGCTGTCAAAGTTTGAAAGATTTGTTCAGATTCTTCACTATGGACTTAGGTAAATTGCATCGTGCTGGGTTTGCTATATCTGTATATGAAGTTCCAGACCACCATGTAGACATTGGTCGTAATCAGGTTCAGTACTATTGCGGTAGTGCTAAATTAGTTCGTATCATGTCAGTTAAGGAAGCAAAGGATGAGTTCCGACAAAGTAAAAGAGAAACAAATGAGGTAATATATGGATAAAACTCAAATAGAATTAAAGAAATTTGTTTCATTCTATCTTCCTGATGACCCACGTAATTCACAAAAAGATATTGAATATTATAATATCCTATCTAAACAGTTAATGAGAAAGTTTCAACAGTGTTTAACTATATTCAATACAGATGGAAGACGTAGATACCGAATCGTTTCAATGAATGATGAAAACGCAAATTTCTTTGATTACGATGTAGTTTTTAGAGCATATAATGATGATCGTATAAAATTAAATTATGATCAAATTATACTTGACCTGAATGTTATATGTGTTATAATCACTCACGTAGCCGAACTTAATGGTTTTAAAGAATGGTATTGAATAGAGGATAACATATGAAGCTTAAATTACAATATAATGGATTTACTTTACGTAATGATACTGAATTTATTAATCGTTCTCCTGGTGCTGAACTGTTTTTACGAGAGATGAACATTCCTTTCATCATTACTACAGTGGGCGACCGTGAAGTTTTACAATATGCAGAGCATCCGATTATTGATGTTCCTTGGTACTCTGAGCATATGTACATGGATATGGCACGTCGCTACAACTGTAAGTTCGTAGTTGAAGGTGATAAAATTACAGTCGAATTTAAATAAGGTAAATTAAAATGATCAGTACTTCAGTTAATGAAAGCATCGTCGCTGACGTAGAAATGGTTAAAGAATGTGCAGATGAAACTCTTCGTGATATGTACATTAATGATTTAATTACTGAATACGGTAGTCGTGGTGTACACGAATTTATTCGTTTAAGTGGAGAGTTGATGAAAAATCGAATTCGTATGAAGCTTAACGTACATCCAAAAGCATGGGCATTTACATTAAAATACGCAGAAGATATTGTGAATTTGCGTCGAACTGAAGTATATGAACGTTTGCACAATGGTATGTTAGATAAATGATTGTAAAATAGGAATTCTTAAATGAATTCCTTTTTGTTTATAAGGTATAGTAATGAAATATATAGTACTTGTACTGATATTATTCAGTACTGTTGTAAGTGCTAAACAAAAAGAATATATTAAATGTATAAATTATGAAGAGAAATATGTTGAAACATATAAAAAAAGTATAATTAAAAACGTTTCGATTACTAACAGAGCAACAATCATTGTACTTAAAAATGGGTTAATTATGCTATATAAACCACACGTTAAATGTGAAATTATTAATTGAGGAAATTATGAATCGTAAAGGTCGTTTTAAAGTATCAAAAAAGAACAAAAGTTCTAGGTTTAAACATATTGTTTTAACAGTTAAATCTAACAAAGATTTAACTGCACTTAGTAAAAAGATAATTTCATCTAAGATTGAAGTATCATACGTAAATTCATTAAAATATATGAATGTCAAACCACTGGACCAACTCATTTCACTTATATTTGAACGTAATGATTTTGAGATATCAGTAGATGATTATAGAGCCTATAATGCTGGTTTCATTAATGTTACTTGTAATAAAAAACTAACTGAGTTGGAAAATTTGTCATGTATAATAAATCTAGATAAAGGTGTTGTGAAGTACCATTTTGTACATTTCACTAATATCAATAATGGAATGGGTGTACAATCCAGACCTATAGTGCCTACGTGTGATGTTACTAAATTAGCAAAGCTCAATGATGAAGAATATTTTCAAGAAAGCATTGTAACTGAGCATTTAGATGATATAATAGCTACTTACAAAGAATGCATATGGGTGTTGAATGCGATAAAGCCCAAATTGTGTTTAATGAATGTCGTTCGTGATTTATAACTGGAGATGAAGTATGGGTTGGATTAACGTTAATAGCATTGAGCTAAATGAGCAAGACATATTTGCCTTTGTTAATTTGGTAGAGAACATTGCTATTAAAGGTCGTCTGTTTAGTTCATCGGACGGTAAAAAATGGATCTCTCTTATGAACGACAATGGCGAGATTTATGACGTTATGCAACTACCTCATTGGGATTATAAGAATACATCTGATGATGTGATGGCTGCTGTTATGCGTGAGTTTGAGAAGCTGCCAGGTGGTGATATTAAGAACATCGTATTCAATGCAGAACGCATGAACTACACACCAGAGCAGCTTCAACAGTTGGCAATTGCTGCCTATCAAGCTGCCATTAAGAAACCTGAATGTGTGATATTAAAGTACACACCGAACTTGAAGTTAACACTAGAAGATATGGATTCCTTTATCTTCAGTTCAGAACTTAAACAGTACTGATTTGACTTTGGAACAACCATTTCATATGTGATATAATCTTAAGTGTCTGTTGAAATAAACAGCACATGAAGTATAAATATTAAAGTAATTTATCTCTTTAAGGAGTATGAAATGGTTGATAAATGGAATAAGAAAGATCCATCGCATGATGTGGATATTTCTGGAATTGATAATGCACATAAGCATAAGTATCTTGATTCACTAGGTCTACTAAAGCCTGACCAAAGTCTTGCACATGATCGTCCTTCACGTGAAAAAGCTTTCAGTCTAGAATCACTAGGCCATGAATTGAATCGTGTATTTGAAGATCATCCAATTTATGTACGTGATATCATTGAGAAACTTAAAGTGACTCCTAAAGAGCACTTCAAGGCAACAGTACACGCAGCATTCCGTGCACTACATGAAGCACTAAAGAAAACTCATAACCTTCGCAAGATTCATGATGACATCGTGAACTCTATTGAAGGCGAAAAACATAAGTTTAAAAATAATTAAAAGGGGTTGACTTCAGTCAGCCCTTTGTCGTATAATATTTTCATTGCTAGAACATAAACCAACTGAGGTAATCATATCAAACATGGCAGAAACATTATCACTATATGCATTAGTACTGTTATTTGTCGGATTCTTCATTTGGTCATTGGTTGATCCTAAGAAAAAAACAGGAGAAGTGAAATGAAATTAATTATAGCAATGATGATGTGTTTGGCTTTCCCTGTACTGGCTACTCCTAATCTGGACTGCACACTGTTGCGTTCAGATGGTGACACACTTGAAATCAACACATATGAACTCTTTGGTCCAAGTGTAGTGGAGAATGAAACCACCTACAATTTCAAAGCTATTGACTTTGAAGGTAATGTTCCAGTACTAACTACAATGACTATTGACAAAACTACTTTACTCGGACGAATCACCACACAACGCGGAGAAAGTAAAACATTCACAGCGAAAGCTGACTGTAACTACTAATGGTATAGTACAGTGAAAATAGGGTTGACTTCGGTCAACCTTTATATATAATGGAAGAAATAAACATGGAACGTTGGAAATTAATTCCTGATTATGACTATTCAATTTCTGATCATGGAAGAGTAAGAAACGAACAAACTGGATATATAAGTTGTGGATTTAAAAATAAAGATGGGTATGTGAAGGTCGATTTGTATCGCAATTCTGTGAAAAATAGAAAGGCGATTCATCGACTAGTAGCTGACGCATTTTTACCACCACCCACACAGAAACAGTTACAGTGGGCGAGTAGAACAAAGAAAAAAGTTGTTCACATAAACCATAAAGATTGTAATAGAAGTAACAATCACTATTTGAATTTGGAATGGAACACAGCATCTGAAAACGTACTATATTCTTATTCACATGGTAACGCAACAACTAATCGTGGTGCTGCTGTGTTGACATGGGAAATTGTAAGAGAAATAAGAAAAGATTATAATGATAATTATAATGATGTGATAGAATATGCACGAGAAAATTGTAATAAATACCGTGTATGTAAAAAAACAATACGTCGTATTTTATACAATCAAACATGGATAGAGGATTAAAAATATGCCACAAGATAATGGGGATATGAAACATCGTAATGGTGGACTAGTACAACACTCGGATAAATGGGCCGACCGAAATCGTCGCAAAAATAGTTATCAAGCAGGACAAGGTTCACGTGGTTCCAGAAACCAAGGAACGGGACTTGCTGGTAAGGCAAACGCAGAAGCAGGTGAAGTTAAGAGTACTGAGAACATGACTGAGCTAGAAAAGCTACGTTATGTTAACTCATTAGGTCTTCTTAACGCAACACAGAAACAACGCCTTGCTGATATGGAACGTGCTGAGAAAGAACAAGCAGTTCCTAAAGAAGAACCAAAAGCAGAAGCACCTAAAGCTGCTAACCCTGTTAAAGAGTTATCTGATAACTTAGGTAAGATCTTTGCTAACAAACCACAGTTGATTCAGGGTATTGTCAAAGCACTACAGGCAGTTCCTAAAGAAGAACTCAAAGGTAAAGCACAAGCTGTACTTGATGCAATGAAAGGTAATAAGAGCACTGAACCAACTGAAGTATTCAGTACTATAATGCGTGCACTTGAAGGTACGCAACAAGGTGATGTGCCTGCACAAGAGGAAGTAAGTCTTGAAAGCGTACTTAAAACATTTGATAGTATTGGTAAAGAAGACCGTGCTAATGCTCAACAAGTTAAGAATGTACTAGCTAAGTTAGAAAACCGTCTGGAAGGTAAAGACGATAAGATTAAATTAGTATCTGATGCAGTTAACGATGCACTTAAATCTTATGTACAAGGTGAAAAGAGTCGTTTTGTAACTGCAATGGATGCTGCATTCAATACTATGAAAAAGTATGAAGCTGATCATGGTGAGAAGGTTACACGAGATGGTTATCTGATGCGTGATGATGAAGAAGGTGCAGTAGAACAGAACGATGTTCATTCAGACGAAGAAATTGATGACATGGAAGCTGAACTGTCACAAGACCGCCAAATGACTGAAAAATCCCATAACGAACTACATAAATTAATGCAGTGGGTTGCAGATGTTGGTGAGAAAGCTGGTGCTGATAAGAAGAGTATAAATCGTAATCTTAGTTGGATTAAAGATAAAGTTGGTAACAACGCTCGTAAACTACAAAAAGCGTGGACTGATGTAGTGAATGGTGCTGTTGATATTGATGTTGAATCCGGTGAGGCATATGATTATGCATTGACTACACTTGATGACTCTTTCCGTGATTACGAAAATGGAAATGTAACTCCTTGGGAAAAGGACATCATGAGCAAATACGGTAAATGATAAAACAAAAGGTTGACTTCGGTCAGCCTTTTTTGTTATGATGTTGATATTAACTACAGAGGATAAAGTAATGACTAAGCAAGAAATATTCAAAACTTTAATTGACATTTTGCGTCCATCAAAAACTCGTTGTGCGATGGAGTTTGATATTCCTTATGCTGAACGCGTAATCTTTCCACAAGTTAAAGCTGCTGGACTTACTTTGCTTGGAATGGGGATGTACTCTGTAGTAGTTGAACATAAAAACTATCCTGGGCGTGCATTTAAAGTAACCACTTCACGCTGGGATGGTTTTCGTGCTTATGCAATGTACTGCATTGAAAACGCAGGAACCAAGTTTCTTCCAGTGATCTACAGTGCCAACGAACAAGGAAACTTTGGATGGTATGAGATGGACAAGTACTATCCTATAATTAAACAAAAAAATAATTATGATGACTTTGTTAGTACTAAAATTGGAGATTTATATTCTTATGCACATGCTGGTCAGTACGCTACTTCAGTGAATGATATGCGTGGAAATTCTGAAGAGATTGCTATTGCAACGGTCGCTGCTAACATCATGAAAGAGTTTCACGGGCGTTTTGTACCAGACATTCATTCCAGTAATGTCATGATGGATAAAGATGGCAATGTATTCATTACTGATCCTCTTTCGTGTGATGTACGTAGAGAAATACCAGTTACTGAAGAAGATCCAGTTTTTTATTGACAGAACTGATGTAATGAGGTATTCTTAATAAACCATTAAAAAGTGCGGTAAAGGATAAAATCATGCGTTCATTTGAAAACTTAATAGGTAAGAATCTTTTATCTGAAATTGATGCAGACGTTAAAGAATTATCCAAATCAAAAAGTTACATTCATTTGGATGAACTATTTGTTAAGTACGGTGAGATTGGTTTTAAGTCATTATTTGTTTTTACTATGAAAGTACATAGTTTAAAGTACTTCGATTTGAGTGCTAAAGATGGTGAACCGAATCTATATTACATGTATTACCTTAAGAACAAAGATGAAGCTAATACATTACTCTCTGAATATATATTGGGGTAAAAATGGAACAATATTTTGAATTAATAAACAAAGTATCATTTTATGTAGTATCTTTGGTTTGGGTGTATTATATGTTTTGCTACATTATTGCATTCTTCCGATACACTACTTTATATGAACGTATCTACTATGATGCCCCAATTTCATTCTTGATGTTTTGTGCATGTACGTGGGGAATATTAGAAGTACTGATATGTGGGTATAGTACTGATGAATTAAATCTGGTATCGGTGTTGACTGGGTTTTCATTTGTTGTTATGATAGCTGCCGTTCCAGCATGGTTGTTCTTTGGACTAGTTCATCGCATTGATATATGGCGTTCTAATATCCCTGAAAAGTAAGGATTGGTAATGATTTATTACACTAACATGTTTGCCTATGCTGTTGCTTGCATTTACATTGTTTACTTCTTATTTGGTGGAGTACTGTGCTTCTTTAAGTACAAAACGTTGTTCAACCGAATGTACCCAAATCATCCAATTGTAGTTGTACTTTTGATTCTTTCAGTTTCTCAAATAATCGTTGAAACTACAATGGGTATCAGTAGTGTACATTATAGTTTTGGCACTATAGTAATTATTACTATGCTTATTGCATACATTTTAGTACTTGGATATGGTATCTTTGGTAATATTGGTATGAAAATGTATCATCGAATTAAAACATTACGTGATAATCTACCGGAGCGTTGATATGTATAATTTGAACCTAATCTCATATATTATAACAACACTGTTTACATTCTATGCCTTTGTTGGTATAATCCTACTGTACTTTAAATTTTATAAAGTGTTTAACCGTTTCTATCCTTCAATGGAGAATGAGTTTTTCTTTGTGTTGTACGTAGGTTACACATTAATGGCTACATGTTTCACTGTAGCCGATGGTGTCATCGGCATTAAAACTGATTCCCCAAATGGTAGTACGCTGGTTGCATTTATTCTTACTGGATTCCTTGCAACTTATATTGCCTTCATTACAACATGGTCAGTGGTTGAATTTCTCTTGCGACTACGAAAGAATATGCCGAATCGATAGGAGACATATATGTTTGCGTTGCGTAATAAAAACACTAAAGAATTATTATGTATTGATACCGTATGGGATTGTGCGGGATCAACTACAGTTCTTGAAGAAGGAACTGGATATTGCGTGTTTGTTGTTCATGATAGGAATGAACTCGAATTATTACTTGCTGAGTTCAATGCTGGTGGTAATCCTAACAGTACTGAATACCCTGAGATTATCAATCCAGCACCACCAGGCTCTTATGAAATTCTACAACTGTGGGAGTTGAAGTAATGCGTCAAATGCACAAAGTAACCGAGCTAAACAAGCGTCTGGTTAAACAATCAATGTTCGAGGATAAAGAGTCTTATTATAACTTTAAACGTGCTGTAGAGGCTGCTATCCACATTCAGAAGCTTAAAGAACGTGGTTGTATTATTCTGGAAAATGGGTCGGAAGTTGTAACGGATGACTTTAGTGTAGCGTTTGATGTTTCACCTGACGGGACGCTATCAATGCCCCGCTTAGGAACTGGAAACATGACTGTTTGGGTTGGTTTCACTATGGGGAATGTACCTGGTACTGTGTACGTAGATGATGCGGAATTGAAAGACAGTTTCAAAAACTTATCTTATCTTGAACCACAATACGCACATGAAATGAATTTATTTTGAGTTGACAAACACATTCAGTACTGTATAATGCTTATCAAGGGGATGAACTTCTCATCCCTACAATCGAGGAACTACCATGATTACTTTTAAGAAAACTGCTAACCACATCCATGAAATCTACATTAACGGTCACAAAGCTGGCCTTCTTCGTTTACTCGCCCATCATCCTGATGTTACCGTATCTGATAATGAACCTAAAGATTGGCGTGTATTTTTCTTTGGAAAGTACAGTGATTTTCAAGTATCAAACCTGAAGAACATTCGTTCAGTATGCACGTTAACTGAAATTAAAGAAAAGTTAACCAAAGCATTGAAAACTAATCCAGATAGTGTTCTTCCACCTGATAACTTTGTAGAGAAAGGATATGCCTTAGCTCATTTCAAAGATGGTACTATTCAATCTATCAGTACTGAATATGAATATCAATGGACTGAGTACTTCACTTATGGATCGCGTAATACATTGATGGCTTCACGTAGTAAATTGGAAGAAGTACTGACTCGTATGAATGAACGCGAGCGTCAATTTTATGACAAACCAGAAATGTGGAGTTCAACTTACATTGACCGTATTGACTATGTTATTATGACTCCAATCTTTGACACTGCTTACTATGATTCTTTGAAATAAGGATAACTTATATGAAACTACGTACTCGTAATCGACTGATGGATGCACTGTACCATGAACAGCTTTCACTGAATGAAGTGAAGCGACAGTTAATGTACACATATCTGTTACCCGCTCGCATTGCAAAACAACGTGCTAAAGAATTGCTGAAAGAAGCAATCGAGTACTGGGAATCTGATTCGTACTAATTGTCACGTTAATTAAGTGAGGCGATAAATGAAAATTTTATTAGTTCTAATACTACTAATTGTTTTACCATTTACGTTAGTATCCCCTGAACTTGCATGGAATGTGTTTGTGTACTTACTATGTACTATTGTAGTAAATGGTATCTTGTTCTTAGTTCTATTCATAAATGGAATAGGACACGGTGGAGGATGGACCAGTACTGCTGATATTGTACATAAAACCACTATGTCTTTATTTGTAGTGTGGAATTTATTCTGGACTTGGTTTGTGTTCTTCTAATTAAAAAAAATATGAATATAGATTTGAAAGGTGCAACACGAACTGTCATACTCATTGGGGAATATGCTATCAAGAATCCAACCTTTAAAAGTTGGAAGCTATTCTTAACAGGGATGATAGCTAACCTCAATGAACGTTCGTGGATGCAGTACTCCAAGCGTAGTAATAGTGGTATCTGCCCTACGTTGTGGTCATCATGTACTGGACTAGTAACTGTACAGAAACGTTGTAAGCCAGTACAACATAGGGGTTTATTTTGGGTGGAGTTGTGTGCTTTAGCATTGGATTCAGAGTTAAGTACTGACTTCTTCTATTCAGATGCGAAGCCAGAAAACTTTGGGTATCTGTGTGGTAAGTTGGTTAAACTTGATTATGGAGATTAATATGTACGCACTGTATAATAAAGAAAAGAAACGATTTGCTAAGGTTGAAATTTCGATTGATACATTTGACATGTTGGAGTACTGTATTGTAACGGACTTATATGCTAACTTGTATTACGTTCTTGATGACGTATCAGTACTGCAACGATTGCTTGAGAATTCCAAAAGTCAATGCCAGGACATCCATGATGGTTCATCTTATGAAACACCTGAGTGTCCCCACGGGCAACTCGATGGGTATGAGATTGTTAAGTTGGGAATTGTTGAGTAAAAGGTATTGACACCGTACTCATTTAACTGTATTATGTATGTACACCAACTAATGAGGAATCGGAAATGGCATCTTTATCTGAAATCACTGAACTGAATCCACTGGTAATTAGTACTGTTCAACGCACCAAGACGTTTTACTTCCGTCCTGCTGATGGATGGAAACGTGGAATGAATGGTGACTATCGAGTACTGGAAGATTCGCTCATCGAGCGTATCAACTCTGAACTACAGAAGTATGAAGGTGTTAAAGTTGTCCGTTCAACTTCTCGTTATTTTGAGTACTACATTGAGTCTTCAACTGTAAATGAAAACTCATCATTCTCGGTGGATAACACTGATATTCTTCGCAATGCAGTTGGTTTGCTATGCAACATTGCAGAAGAAATGGGATTAACTATCACCACAATGAGTGAGTTAGAATAGAATAAAAAAAGGGTTGACTTAGGTCGGCCCTTTTGCTATTATATCTATATCGAAACGAAGGAGACAAACCATGACCCGTCAAGAGAAAGCAATCCAAATCGAAAAAAACTTCAATAGCATGATGGCTGCACTGGAATGCCTTCTTGATACACAAGCTAACTCTATCAACTCTCTGATCGTATCAGGTAAAGGTGGTGTTGGTAAAACTTATAACGTTGACCAACGGTTGCAGAAAGCTGATGATAACTTTGAAATCGACTACAAGAAAATCAGTGGTAAAGTAACTACTTTGGGTCTGTACGAAGCACTGTATCGTTCACGTCATGCCGCATCAGTACTGTTACTTGATGACGTTGATATCTTCTCTGACGAGACTAATATTGATTTGCTTAAAGCTGTGTTGGATACGTCAGAGAAGCGTGTAGTTTCTTACGCGACTTCTGCTAAGTACCTGGAACAGCAGGGTATCCCTAAGCAGTTTGAATTCCGTGGTAAAGTAATCTTTCTGACTAACAAAAACCTGTCACAGATTGCTAAAGGTAAAAGCAGCTTAGCACCACACATCGATGCACTGATCACTCGTAGTATCTTTGTTGACCTGCAACTGTTCACCAACGAAGAAGTGATGATTCACATTGAGAACATCATGAACAAAACTAACATCCTTGAAAACAATGGTGTTAACAAAAATGGTTGTAAAGCAATCCTGAATTGGATGCTGAACAACGAAGAACGTTTGCGTAGTCCATCACTGCGTATGCCAGTACTGATCGCTGGTTTGTATAATAAATTCCCATACGATTGGGAATCAATGGCAGAGAATATGTTCCTTGAGAAAATTTAATTACATGTATTGACAGTACTACACTATGGTAGTACTATAACTTAATATTCACCACCGGAGATACGATATGCTTGAGTTTTTTAATTCAGATACAATGATTAGTATTACTTTGATTTATCTGTTTGGTTTTTTCTTTTATCATGCACTGGTTGTAGTACTGTGGTATTTTAAAAAGAAAATTGTTTTTAAACTGTATCCAGTAAGGAATTCATCACTAGTTCTTTACACACTAGTTCAAGGTTTGTTTGCAATTGTTGGTCTTATGGCACACTTAATTTATTGTGCCAATCCTCACTTGAACTCAATCTCACAATATATTGTATTCTTTGGGTTGTTCATTTGGTTAGTTGTATACTTAATCCATCTCATTATTCATGGTAGAGATAAAATTCGCGGAGACTTCTAATGTTTGAAGCTTATCTTGAGTTTTTAAGGAGTAGTTCAGTTGCACATTCACTTGCAGGGATTATTCTAACAACTTATGTATCATTTTGGGTAGTTATGTTTCTAGGATGGTATTTTAAACGACAATTCTATAAACGTAATGGTGAAGATTTTATGAATTCTGCCATTAATCAATCGTTGTTTGCATCAACATTGATTGCATGTATTGTAGCAACACTCACAGGAAAGGTACTACCAGCTTTTTCCGCAGTTTACGGCACACTTGGGATGATATGTTTAACTTTTATATTGACCATTAAAATTTGTTGTGTTATGATTGAACTTCGAAATAAGATACCGGAGGAATGATGGAGTACTTTATTGATTTACTGCCGTGGTATATGAAAGTTAGTACCATGTACTATATTATTAGTGCTGGATTCTACTTTCTGATGTGGTTCTTTAAACGACCAATTTCAGTATTCATCGCTGATAACATGCTGCAATTAAAATTACACGCATGGTTTGGTATGGCGATGATTATGCCTATTATTCACTACTCAATGATTAGTAGAGGTTTCCGTTCTAATGGTGAACCAATTGTATTAGTATTCTATTGGGGTTCAACTATTGCATATGTAAGTTTGTTGTTGTTCCCAGTCGTTCATAAGTTACGTGCTAAAGTTCCTGATGCGAGGTACTAATGGATATAGTAACATTGATTTACACGTTGTATTCATTCTATTTCATTATGTGTTGGGTTGGATTTTTATTTGTACTCAAGATGTTTGATTATGTTGAAAAACAGATAAAAGAATTTTGTATTCCTTTTATCGGTTCAACCATTATTAGTGTTTCTTGTGTGTATTTTTTGGTTTTTGACCCACCAGATAACACTGCAATGATTGACTTGATGTTACTACCAACAACTGTTACTTTTTTATGTAGTCTGATGCCGCCGATTAGCCGTGGACTAACAGAATTTAGACGCAATCAAAAGCGTAAACGAGGGATGTAATGGAAATTGCTCTTATTATCTTAACTGCTATGCTGTTTATTAGTACTGTGGTTATAATTGGTAAATTCTTTTGTGTATCATTTTTAGAAACGGTATACGATGAAATTGCTGATGATTATGAATTACAAGCCGGATTTTTCATTACGTATTGGCTTAGTTTATTTTGTCTAGTCATTGCTTGGATTTTACATATCTTTAAATGGGGTATGGTAGACGGTGATCCTATTATGGCAATTATTGTTCTAGTGTTTGGTATCCTTGGTGGTGCAGTGCATAATCTAATGGTTATCTGGCAAACTGTTCAATATGTTTTGGTTCCCTATTTCGAAAAGATGCACAGTACAATTAAAAAACGTAAACGAGGTTAGTATGAACGGGATAGAATTATCTTTCGTTGGTCAATTACTAGTAATGGCGTATACATTTATCTTCTCACTGAATGCATTCGTGTGCATTGGGAAGTACTTCCATAAGCGACCATTATCAAATATATATGATGTAATCCAAAAGAGATATAGTCCAGCATATACTGTGTTGGGTACAGTATTCAATTTTGGTTTTATTGTATTAATAATTGGACTGTTCACATCCTCTTTGAATACAATAACCTTCGGTCTTATGATATGTTCATTGGTATTAGCCGTAATTATATGTTGTTTAGTACTGCACCTTGTGGTACTATTGTATATAAAGATCTCTGAAATCCACCAACGTTTGGGTATGAGGAAATAATATGAGTTACCGTGAGATATTTTCCATTATTTCAATTATTATGTTCAGTACTGGAACACTGGTATGGTTATTATACTTCTTCTGTATTAATCCAGTGTATAATATGTTATGTAATATTAAATCAAGTGCCGGATATATCACTTTTATGGTCTTTATGGGATATTATTGTCTAAGCATTTTAGGTGTTGTTTTGGTTGTTATATTTGATGTGGGGCCAAATAGTGATGGTATGGAAATACATGAATTAATAACCATGTTTGGATGTATGATACCAACAGCACTACTGTTTGTAGCTACTGGTAGTGGATTGATAAAATTATATAATTATTTAAAATCCATTCATAATTCCATTCATAATAAGCGTATGTCATAATAAAAAATCCAGTACTATTAAGTACTGGATGTATAAGGAGTTATGATGAAATCAAAATTAGGTTTGTTTTATAAAAACTATTTTGTTAAACAACGTAAATTTATAAAAAAATATTTCTCTGGTGAGAAGTCTAGTCCTATAATTTTTAAAAGACCAAGTTATAATACTTACTTAGCTGGTGCTAAACAGTCTAAGAAATTTATTACTCTTTTAAATAAAAACAAAATTAAAGCTTCTTATGTTGAAACGAGAAGAAACTCATCAATAACTCCTGGTGATTTTATTGAGTACGGATGTTTCAATATTAAGTATAATGATAATACATACTTTATGGATATTGATTGTAATACATCCAATCTTTTTAACATTGTAGTAAATCCATTAAAACAATATAATGTTTATGGTGATTCTATTATCAAATTAATCAAAAACAAAGATGGCTTTGATTTTGAAATAAATGTTTTAGATGATAATTTTGACGAAGTACCCGTAAACCCTGAAATCTGTGATATTTTAAACAGTTTAAAAGGTAGTACCTACAATATATCATCTGATTTAATGTTTCAGTACTCATTAATCCATAAAGATATTGAAAAGTATATTGAATGCTCCAAAATTTTGAATTATCTTTACGATGAATTTAAAAAGAGTTCTAAAATAACCGCATACACTTTGTACAATATTCCTAAAATGGTGAATCTTTAACAAATACAGTACTGGCAACTCCACCGTCTGTAATATATTGTCCAGTACTGTAAATTTGTATACCATCGGTTAAGTAAGTTCTGTATAAAGTTGCTGTAACATATACGTTATTCATATTCATCTCTATTGGTAGTACACATTTGGTATAGGCCGACACATCTGTTTGTGTACCTATACCCAATTGACCTGCGTTATCGCCTGTGTTATTACCAGTTGCGTAAACACCCAATGAAGTTATAATATGATTAGAAAAATATGAATAACCCAAACTCTTGAGATTCTCTACTGTACAACGTACCATCTGACATAAGGGCAAAAACTGTTGTATCAGATGAAGCTATTTTTGTTACAGAAGGTTGTATGTTCTGTTTTGATGATGTGATAATTCTTCGAAAGGGTAGCATTGTATCCTCCAAATGTAAATCGTTATTATATTTAGGACAAAAAAATGCCAGTACAAGGCACTGGCATAAAATCTAAGCAGAAGGCATATCCTTCATCTTAATAAATGAAAATTGTGTACCAGTATTTGTGGTTCCAATTTCTTTATTTCAGGAAGAGTTGGTTTAATATTTCCGTACTTTAACATTCTTCCAAAAGGTAACATAATTCCCTCCTTTATTCATTATACTATATTTAATACAAAAAAAAAGAAAAGCCAGTATCAAGTACTGGCCCTATATTATTGTAAAGGTATTTCAGTCAAGGTACTATATGTTGTGCCATTATACACACCACGCCAGTATAATTTACCTTCAGTACTAACCACTAATAATCCATATGTTGTAAACCCAAGAGTACCACCAACATACATAGCATCTTTGATTTTAATACCAATGTCTTCATATGTAAATGAAGCGACTGCTCCCGCTTGCCATGAAGGACTAGCATAGTAATCACTATAAACACCATGTGCTTTATATATTGATGTTGTTCCGGGTTCAAAAATTACAGTTCCACAGTAGTTCATTCGTATTTTGGTACTGGATGAAGTTGGTACATTTATACCTACATCATCTTTAATCCCTGTAGTTAGGACGTTAAAACCACCCGCTACACGGTTGACGTCATTCGCACCGATTAGAAACATACCAACGTTGTAGCCCATATAATACACACTACTTGTACCATTCCAGAAAGAAAAACCACCACCATTACCACAGCGATATAGTTGTGAATTTGAGCAGTACATCATGCCTTCGTTTGTTGCATCAAAATCATCTGCTGTTCCGATTACAGCCACTGTAGTCCACGTTTTAATCACTTGGTTTGTACTAGCTGGTTTTTGTATACCATATCGTATATTATATCCCTTACCTACGATTGTACCATCTTCTAATTTGGCATAAAGTACAGGTCTATTACCAACAAAATACACATTATTATGTGACATGTCTATTGTGCATCTTAATGAAACTGCTTTTTGTGTCAATTGATTATCTTTAGTAAAAGAAGTAAAGTAGTAATCTGATGTGGAGTTGTTTATTAAACCTTGAATCGACAAACCCATATACCAGATTTCACCATTAGTGTTCAATGCTGCCAAAATACAACTATATTTTGAAGTGTATGCTGGGGTTAATGATGTTGCTGGACCTTTATCATATCCACCACAGAATACCATTTCCACAACTTCACCTACGTTAGAAAAATAAGAAGATACATTTATAAAACCATTTGTTATAAAAGGTGCTGTAGTTATACTTGAATGTGTGAATATTCCATTTGCATATACACCACAAAAATGATATGAACCATCATTATCTTTAACTATTATTCCATTTGATAGTAGCCAAAAATTGTTTACATTTTTTCGTACTAATTCAATTCCTGTACCATTGGTTGGTGTTATACCAAAAGAAACATATTTTGTTTGACCAATACCATATAAATTTCCATTTGATGCTAATATTGCACCAAACCAATTACCACCACCATTCCTATCATGACCCATACCAATGGAGTCGAATTTCTTCACAGTAGAGGCTTCAACTTTATTTCCGTACTTAACCATTCTCGCAAAAGGTAACATAATTCCCTCCTTTATTCATTATACTATATTTAACCAAAAAGAAAAGCCAGTACAGAGTACTGGCATTGTATTAAGGTTTATTTTTATAATTAATTTCTACATAGTTACGTTGTGTTCCAGTATATCCTGGAACATTCCCTATATTTCCATTACCTGCACCAAACAGACGTTCTCCGACTGCAAAATATGTCCCATAGAAACAACCATCAAACACAGGAACATCATTATAATTTGATATGTAATTATCCATTGAATCCATTCTAGTGTATGCAGTCAGAGTTACATTTGTACCTATACCATATGCACCATAAGGGTTAGTACCAGCAACATAATACCCAGTGGGTGTACATATTACTGGTGAATTTGCCCCTGATCTCGTGTGGATAAATCTAAATGTACCTTCAGGTACTGGTGCTTCTTTACTGAATAATGTTGTAGCTACTACTGGGTAATCAATACCATAACTATTACCACTCAACCACGTTTTACCATCACTATCTTTGAATAATGAACAGGATTGTGTGCATCCGAACAGATTCAAATTGGTTACATTTGGAAATTTACTAATTTGTGTATATACCAGAACTGTGGTTGCGGCAGCACTACCAAGTTGTCCACGACCATTATCACCCGCACTGTACATGTACCCATCGGTCTTTAATATTATACTAGCGTTTCCTAAAATATCAAAATCAACAACATCCGTTTGTGTTAATGTAGCTATAGGATAACGAAAATTCACTGCCTCACCAGTACCAAATTGACAATTGGTGTTTACCCCACATCCATATAAGTTGCCGTTTTGCATTAATATAAACAAACCTGTTGTCATTTTAATTTTCTTAATATTAAGAATATCTATATCTTGGAATATGTGTGTTACATTTACAAATGTGGTTGAGTTAACAGTACTTGAACCATAATAAGAACCGTTCCCGCTACCAAAGAATTCATCGCCTTTTCTGTACATTGCACATAGACTGCCACCCCATACATCATCAACTCCAGTGTCAATTTGAATAACTGAAGTAACACTAGTTGTTGCACCAGTGCCAAGTTCACCACCTGAATTGAATCCAAAACCATACAAATCTCCACTTTCGGTGAGCACCAAAACACTGTTATTGGTTGTGCATGAAATCTTTTTGATATTATTAGATGGTCTTTTATTTCCGTACTTAACCATTCTTGCAAAAGGTAACATGATTTCTCTCCTTTATCCATTATACTATATTTAATACAAATAAGAAAGCCAGTACAGAGTACTGGCTTTTACATTACAATTGTCTAGGTGTATCCAGAACATATCTATTTGTTTTAGGACCACCATCATCATAAGTTCCGGTTGAATATATATTTTTCATATCAGCAGTTAGGAAAGTACGTAACGACCCTCGATATATTTTTATTTTATCATACATAGAATATGTTATTTCTGACGGCAATGGACATGCAGTAAATTTACCAATGGTAACATTAGAACCAACACCCAATGAACCAGCATAACTACTCGCATTTAAACCTGTTGCATATACACCAGTACTCGTAACTAGTATACTAGATTGTGCTGGGTATCCAGTATGGATTGAATAATAAGTACCGGGTGGTAATGTAGCACTATTATTTCCTAAAACTCCATTAACAGTGCTAGATGTAGTTTTATTTCCCCATGCCCCATTATTAGCGTTACCACCTACTAGGAACTGACGTGCTCCTGTACTTGGATTCTCTACTAAAGCACTGACAGCACCAAATGAACAAACAGTATATTGTAATGTTTTTGTATATGTGGTACTTGGCTTATACAAAGTATATTCATTAAATGGTGTCCATGTGGTACTAGTACTTATGCCAGATGTACTACCACCAATATATAAATTATTTTGTGTATCAAAAAACATTGCACAGTAATTTGTTGACTGTATTTGTGCAATATCTACATCTGGTGTTACCGCTTTAACAAATGAACCATCTGATATTTGATAAGTAGTTCCTGTACCATCTGCGAATTGTCTAGCACTATTCCACCCAGTACTCCATATTGTATTATTATCCATTAAGAAAGTAAACCATGTAGTACCTGCATACATCTGTTTAATTGAAGTACTTGAACTTTGTTTGTACAATTTTTCAATATATTGGTTATAACTTAAAAATGATGTAGTACTAGTTTCTAAACCAATATGACTACCATATCCACAATAAAAATAATTTAAGTCCTTATCTTGAACTAACAAAGTTCCTTGTGTCATCCAGCAATCTTTGACATTTTCTCTAATTAATGTCCACGACCTTACTGCATTATTATTTCCTCTACCAAACTTCCCAAAACTATTACTGCCTCGTGCGTATAGTTGACCGTCGGTATAAAGTACAACAACCTCAGTATCAGTTGGTATTATTTTCTTAATTTGTAGTGGTACAGGCACAATATTCCCATAATTCATCATTCTTGCAAAAGGTAACATAATTCCCCTCCTTATTCATTATACTATATTTAATACAAATAAGAAAGCCAGTACAAAGTACTGGCATAGTTTTATAGTATTATTTCGGCATTGTAATTGCAGACCATGAGTTCGTGGTAATAGGACCTGGTACATACAAAAAAGAACCACAAGCATAAATTTGATTATTACCATCAAATACTATACTAAAATGTGCACATGTGTATAATGATGATTTTTCTGGGTTGTAATTATCTAAAGTTAGTGTATTGGTGAATCTACTCAAACCACCTCCCGAACCATTTCTACCAAATTCACCAGTACTATATATCTTTCCTTCGGTTGTTGCGTACATATTAACATATGAAGTTGCACTTGATTTTGATATTTTATGTATCTTACTATCAATAGTAGTGGAGTTAAATGCAAATGGATATACTTGTGTGTTCGTTGTAATACCGTTACCAAGTTGACCAACATACTGCCAACCTGCGTTGTATATATTGCTGGCTGAATAAGCAAGAGTACCAGTACTGTTACCACCAAATAGTTTAACACTTGTTAACCTGCTTACTAGTGTAGTATACTGTCCTGGACTTACGCCAAGTGAACCATACCCACTGCTCCCGCAACCGAGAAGTTCATTATTTGATGTTAATATTAATGTGTTATTCTGTGTACCCAATATATCAAGAACTGTATTAGCTCCGGTATTAATAACTGAAACAAAAGTACTCTTCGCCGTGGAATACCCGCCACCGAGTGAATAGTTACCATTCATGCCTCTACCATAAACAATAGAACCACTAGCATCAACGTAGTGCATTGTATCTGCACCAATTGATATCATTTTAATATTAGATATATGTGGAAATGAAGAAGTAACATTCAAACCACCCAACGGAATCATAGTATTTCCTGTGCCTAATTGTGTGGTAACTCCATGCATTATGAATTCTTCACCCTTGAGATAAAGAATATTGTACGCACCAGCCCATGCATCAGTAACACCTTCTGAAATTAATATCCAAGTATTTCTTGTTGCTGTATTTTCAACGTTTAACTGCAAATACGTATTAACCCCACAACCATAAAGTGAGCCATCGCCATAGAGGACGTACAAATTATCAAGACCGCACAGTACTTTCTTTATCTTTGGAGCTTCAGGTGCTATATTCCCGTACTTAACCATTCTTGCAAAAGGTAACATATTCCCTCCTATTCCGGTAAAATCATTTTCTTCATTTTAACTTGTTGTGTACCTGGACTCTGTTCCTGAAACATAGACCCGTTACCACACCAGTACACCTCATTAGTACCCACTAACGCGTATAACACACCAGAACCACCTTGTACTGAAAATGCATTAACATCTGGTGCAACATCCATATCCTCATATTGTACCTGGTGGTAATAAGATCTTTCTGACGCAGTAGTAACAGGCCAACCAAGAGGAACACCACTACCACATGTATAAAGTTTACCATTCTGTGTCATTGCCATTATAAAATAATTCAAACTGTGATTGTTCATCGACCCAGCATCTGGTATAATACCACTAATTGCGGGAGTGGCACTAAATGGACTCATGATAATAGTAGTGTCGCCATACCCTATTCCTAAACAATAATCAGTGTTTTTTCCAGCCGTATATACATTAATATTATTTCTATTAGATGTAAGTACTGAAGTCGTTAATGTAGTACATGAAATACCAATAACTGTTCCCGATATATCAGTACTTACCGTAAATGTCGAAAGTTTAGAAGAACCTGACCCTAAGTTGTAACTTGCGTTATTCCCACATCTGTAGTATTGATTATTTTTAACATAATGGAAAGCATCCCCAGCCGTTGTTCCCGCAATTATAGTAACTCCAGTAGCAATCTGAATTGGCGTTGTTTTTCTACCAGTAACACCCAATGCACCTCCTGTATTACGCCCAATCCCATATAAGTCCCCATTACTTAACAAAATCAATAACGCACCATTTGATGCAGTAGTTTCAGTAGCAGCTATATCTACTACTGTAGTAAGTGCTGGTATTGTAGACAATAAAGATGTGATATTAGTCCATCCAGGAACTGGTGATGCAGATACACCGACATAACCCATTTGACCAGCTAAGTAAAATTCTCCGTCAGTCGTAAGTATAATTGTTGCTGCAAAGAAGCACCAAACATTAGAAACTTTATATGGACACTGTACCCACCCATTTTGCACATACGCAGTGCTATTATTTCCTAGCATATAGTGTGCACCATTTCCACGTAGATATAAGTTACCACTATCAAATAACATACCCATATGTGATGGAGATGTACTTATCTTCATAACACCTGAAGGTGCTGGAACTCTGTTTCCGTACTTAACCATTCTTGCAAAAGGTAACATATTTCCTCCTTTATTCATTATACTATATTTAATACAAAAAGAAATGCCAGTACTCTGTACTGGCCTATATTTTAGACTGAATTGTTAGGATAATATCTCCCACGTCCCCATATTATTCGCACAGCACCACCACCAGCAGCCGTATAAGAAAAATTATCCCATATACTACCACCACCACCATACATCTTACCAGCACCACCACTACCAGCACCACCATTATATGAACCATCGTATCTACCGCCAATACCATTAGCACCTTGAACAATGATACCAGTACCACCACCCGTACCAATGAACGAGGTATTATAGAATGCACCACCACCACCGCCGCCGCCAGCACCATTTTCACCAGTGATTGCATCTCCGTTACCACCTTTACCAGTGTAGCCACCAGCACCACCACCAATGACTGCACCACCACTTACACCAGCGTTGCCCCCATTACCACCACCATCATTAATAGCGTTAGCAGCTTTCCCACCTAGTCCACCAACCCTATATTCACCAGTGAAGCTAACACATAGTTTTTCAGTTCCACGATATAAACCGTTTTCAACTGCTGTAGTAGTGTTGGGATGTGTAAGAGAAACACTTAAGTACTCACCACTAGTAACCGGAATATTATTACGCCACGATAAGCCGCCGCCAGCACCACGTTGACCACCCGGCGAAATAACACATACTGATATTTCGGTAACGCTAGCAGGAACTGTAAATTGTGTTGTTCCTATTGTCGTGATTAATTGTTCACCATGTGGCTTATATTCAATTTCATTCCCGTACTTAATCATTCTTCCAAAAGGTAACATAATTCCCTCCTTTATTCATTATACTATATT